>SXGT01593296.1_pt1 | contig 16338 bp, 11 predicted proteins | sample 3176221 | NCBI WGS metagenome assembly SXGT01 (sample SAMN11356862, study PRJNA531348) | freshwater metagenome | isolation source: freshwater sample F1-120 | place: China: Fuxian Lake, Yuxi | collected 2017-12-25 | reverse complement strand
CGAGCACCGCGCGCGCCTCGGCGCTGACCGGCACCGGCGGCCCGCCGGCGCCACGGTTGACCGCGACCAGCTCGCTGGCGTCGTCCCACGAGCCGAGGCGGCGCGCCAGGGCGTCCAGCTCGTCGAGCGCTTCTTCGGCGGTTGCCGCCGCCACATCACGACGCGCTGGCGCGGTCGCGATCGTGATCGACCGGGCCGGTCCGCCCTCGTCGCGGGCTACCGTCACGAGCACGGACTCCTCGGCCCCGGCCGCGCCCGCGCGCACGCCCCACGCCACGGCGGCGAGGGCCAGCGCGCCGGTGGTGCCGACGATCACTCGATCGAGGTGACGTAGCGCAGCAGGCACTCGAGCTCCCAGATGGAGAGGTGAGAGGTGGCACCATGGGTGTCGGGCACGCCGCCCTGTTCGTTCTTGCCGAGCTCGCGGAGCTCCGGACGCTCCGCTTGCAGGCGGGGAAAGCGAAGCGAGCGCAGCGCCGGGTGCTGCGGTGTCGCCAGCACCTCGCGGATGGTGATCGCGCCGCCATGGTGGAGCAGGCGCGGCGGCCGGGCCCACAGCCCGCGCAGCGACGGCGCGACGAAGTGGCCGAGGTGAGCCTGCATGCGCCCTCGGTCGACGGGATCCCAGGTGCGCGTGTAGCCGGCGCGGGCGTCGATCCAGCTCGGGCTGATCAGGCGGTGGATCGCGTCGCGCGTCGTCGGCGTCACCAGCGGCGGGAAGCTGCGGTTCGGGTTGGCGGGGTGGACCTTGTCGGTGAAGGTCGGCGCCGGATGGCAGCCGGCGCAGCCGACCTCGGCGCTCTCGAAGAGGCGCCTCCCCTCGACCACCATCGGATCCTCGGGATCCTCGGGGTTGGGCAGGAGGCGGCCCTCGCCGCCCTGGAACTCGGCGACCACGCGTTGCAGCTCGCGCAGGCCCCACGGCCGCCCCAGCCAGCGCTCGCTCTGCTGCCTCAGGAACGCGTCTCGCCGTGCCACCAGATCGGCGACGGTGACGCCGGCGACGTCGAGCGGCCGGCCGGTGATCTTGTAGGTCGCATGGGCCGAGCGACCGAGCTCCACGGCGCTCGCCGGCTCCGCACGGATCGCCGTGAAGTCGCCGGCCGGCGTCGGGGCCAGGAAGTCCTCGAGCGGCGCCTGATCCATCATCGGGCCCAGCGGCTCGGCGACCGCCAGCACGCCCACGGCGAGCATCGGCGCATCGTGGAAGAGGCCGCGCATGTCGGGCACCTCGCGACTCCCGCCGGTGCGCTCGTCGCGGGTCGCGCTCTGTCCGGTCACCGCGTTGACGCTCCACTTCCGTCCGTCGGAGGTGTCGCGGTAGTGACAATGTACGCAGGACGCGTCGAGGTCGGGAGAGAACAGCGCCGAGCGCGCGTACAGCTCGCCGCGCTCGCGATCGGTGGCGGGGAACGGCGCGTCACGAGCCAGCCGCAGCGTGGCGCGCCCGTCGCGCGTGAGCTCGACGAAGGTCAGGGTGTCGCCGAGGTGATCGGCGACGACCATCGTGTCGCCGGCGAGCGCGATGCCGGACGGGCCGAGGCCAGTCGCGAGCACGCGCCGGGGCCGCAGGCGCTCGAGTGGCGGCGCGGTCGGATCGAGCTGCCACTCCTGCACCTCGAACGTGCCCGCCATCGTGATCCACATCCGGTCGCCGCGCCGGACGATCTGCTCCGGGAGCGCGCCCACCACCTGGCGCAACGCCGCCGGGATGTCGCCGGTGGTGTCGCCGGCCAGCGCCTCGAAGCTGTCGGCGCCGTAGCGGGTGAGTTCGTCGGTCGCGGCGTAGCGGGCGGCATCACGGGCGCCGGCGCGCACGACGATCACGTCGTTGCCGACGTCGCGGAATTTCTCCTGGCGCGTGCCGTCGACGTCATCGAACGGCCCCGCCGGCCGTTGCTGCTCCATCGGCAGCGGCTTGCCGGTGGCGAGGTCGCGCAGGAGGGTGCGATCGGCAAGCGGCTGGTCGACGGCGAGGCTCTCGCGGCCGGGATCCCGGCTCCCCGGGTGACCGGAGCCGAGGCCGTGGGTGGTCAGCACCAACCAGCCGTCGACCTCGACGACGTCCGTCACCGGCGAGCGGGTGGCGATGCGCCCGACCTCGCGGTGGGTGGTCAGATCCACCACCGAGACGTCCAGGCTCCCGGTGTTGGCGACGTACAGCGTGCGGCCGTCGCCTGCGAGCGCGAGATCGCGGGGCTTGCTGCCCACGTCGATGCCGGGGCCGGCGTTGGGCGAGGCCTCGATCCACGCGCGCAGGGCCCGGAGGTCGGGGTCATCGAGGGAGTGGAAGACCGCGCCGCCCGGGTGGTGGTAGCCGTTGGTGGCGTCGGCCAGCCCACCGAGCCTCGCCGGCAGCACCGCCCGGAGCAGCGGACTGCCGTCGGCATCGCCGGGAAAGACGTGGACGGCGGCGCTGGTGAACGCCTCGTCGCGATCGGGACCGGCGACGAAGCCGCCGCTGCGGTACAGGTGACACGTCGACTGACCGCAGCGACCGCGCACGATCGCGTGCAGACCTTCGACACCGCGCGCGTCGTCACCAGCGAACGCGACGCGATCGAGCCCTTGGTCGACGAGCGAGCCGTCGAGGCGGTCGCCGCGATCGACGAGGTCGACGACGATGACCTGGTCCTTCCAGAAGTTGCTGAGGTACGCCCGGGCTCCGTCGGGGGCGATGACGAGATCGTCGCAGTAGAAGGGGACGGAGATCTCGGCGACCACGCGCTCGATGGTCGTGTCGATCACCGACACGAAGCTCGAGAACCGGTTGGTGACCAGGAGCCAGCGCCCGCCGGGATGGAGCGCCAGACCGTACGGTTGCGCGCCGACGTCGATCCGGGCGCGCTCGGCTCGGGTCACGACGTCGACCACCAGGACCTCGTGACCCGGCGCCGCCTCGGTCCCGGCCAGCGTCACGTAGGCGCGCCCGCCGTCAGCGGAAGCGACGACGCGGTACGGCCGCACGCGCCGCGGCCCCGGTGCAGCGTCGGGATCGGGGTCGCCCACCGGCGTCAACGACCGGCGCTCGAGACTCGGTTCGCGCGGGGCCGACGACGGCGCTGCCACCGAGGTCGACGAGAGAGCGCGGCGGTGCAGCGACACCGCCACGCCGGCGCCGATCGCGGCCATGGCCAGCGCCGCGATGACGCGTTCCGCCGTGTATCGGGTGCGCCTCATACCCCGTTCGCCCCATGTTAATCAGGCGGTGCGCGGCCGAGTTGACCGTCGTCAACTGCCGGGAAGCCCCTGTTCGCCCGGTGGAACAAGCGATACACAGCGTCCAGATGAAGCATCGTTTCGCCATCGCCCTGTTCACCGCCACCCTCGTCCTCACCGGCTGCAAGAAGAACGAGGCCAAGGAGCCCACCACCGCGGAGCTCGCCCCCCTGCCGGACTCGGCCGCGACCCCGCCGCCCGCCGAGGCCCCTGCCACCCCGGCCCCGACACCGACCCTGACCGGCGCCGAGTTCGACGCGTTGATGGGCAAGGCGGTCGCGATGTTCACGGCGATGGGCGACGCCGCCGACAAGAGCGGCGACGACTGCGGCAAGCTCGCCGCCTCGCTCGACAAGGTGTTGGCCGACAACCAGCCGTTCATGGCCGAGATGCGGAAGTACAAGGACAACGAGGAGATGAACCGGATGGCCGAGGAGTGGATGAAGGTCCACCAGGCCGAGGTGATGACGCCGATGATGAAGGTCGCGGGCGCCGGCCAGAAGTGCGCGGACCACCCCGAGTTCGCGAAGGTCATGGAGAAGTTCAGCGAGATGGGGAACTGACCCCGGGCTGCACCGATTAGTGTTCATGATACACTATCAGGATGCAATGCACGACGGTCCTCCCCGGAAAGGGGCGCCCCTACCTCGACGGTGACAGCCTGGACCACGGCGCGGCGCTGGTGATGCGCGTCGACGGGTTCCTGAGCGACGGCGAGTGCGCGCGCGAGGTCGAGCGGATCGCGGCGCTGGGGCCCGAGGTCGCGCCGATCAGCACGGCGGCGGGCTTCGTCATGCGGCCCGACGTGCGCAACAACGAGCGGGTGATGTTCGACGACGTGGCGCTAGCGAGCGCGCTGTTCGAGCGGCTGCGACCGATGTTGCCCGACGTGCTGTGCGGGATGGTCCCCGTCGGGGTCAACGAGCGCTTCCGCGGCTATCGCTACGGTCCCGGCCAGAAGTTCGGGGCCCACTACGACGGCGCGTTCGTGCGCAGTCGCGACGAGCGCAGCCTGCTCACCTTCATGATCTACCTCGACGAGGGCAGCACCGGCGGCGAGACGCGCTTCCTCGATCACGACGTGGCGGTCACGCCCCGGCGCGGCACGGCGTTGCTGTTCCAGCACTTCCTGCTCCACGAGGGCGCCGAGCTGAGCGCCGGGCGAAAGCACGTGCTGCGCTCCGACGTGATGTACCGCACCGCCGCGTGACCCGTGTCGGGTCACCGGCCTACCCTCGCGACATGGCTCACTCGCTCTACTACTACCTGTCGCGCGCCACCGCGCTCGAACCGGCCGAGGCGGCGGCATCGCCCTGACCGCACCGCCGCGTGACCGGTGTCGGTGGGGGCGAGACAGCCTGGTCGACTGGTCGGCTCGCGCGACCGCCCGGCCTTCGAGATGGTGTGCAGCGACATGGGCGCCGCGCCATCAAGGCGGTCTGAGCCCGGTCAACGCTCAAGGCGCCGTGGTATTCGCGTACGGTGCGGCGGCGCGGCACTGCTGGCCGCGCAGCGACGGACACGGCGGCAAGGGGGCTGGGATGGTGACGCTCGGGATCACCGGCAGCACCACGCTCGACGGGTGATCGACGTCGTGACCGATCTCGTAGACGACGTCGCCGGGAAAGGACTTGTTGGCAAAGAACCATTCGGCGCGGCTACCGCCTGGCGTGTCGATGCTGACGCGGATGCGCGAGCCGACGCGAAACACGTGCTGGAAGCCGGCGCTGCCGATCCGCACCTGCGTCCACTGGCCGGGCACCAGGGGCGACGCCAGCGCCTCGGTGAACGCCGGCGACGGATCGAGCGCGGTGGCGCCGGGGCCGCTGGCGCGCAGGCTGGCGCGGAGCCAGCCCGATTGCACGTACATCTCCTGGTTGTCGGGACGGATCTCGGTGAGGTTGATCTCCAGATCGGCGTCGTCGACCGGCGCGCGCAACCAGAGGTCGACGCTGGCCGTGCCGAACATCATCGTGTCGGTGGTCAACGGCGCGCTCTCGAAGACCACGGCGCTGCCCGGCGCCGGTGCGGCCCACGCGTAGGCCGGGAGCAGATCCCACACGTCGCCGCCCGGGGCGAGGATGCTCTTGCCGCCGGCGGCGGGATCGAGCTGGAACGTGAACGCGGGGCTGGTCACGGTCGGCGCGGTCGGCGCCAGCGAACCGTCGGGCTGCGCGTACAAGCGCAGGGCCGAGACCTCCGGCGCCGGCCAGCGCGCAAACGAGCGCTCGAAGGTCGGCACCGGCTCCCCGATCGTGAGTCCGCCGGCGCCGCTCTCGAACAGCGCCCGCAGCGGCAGCTCGGCCTTCCACGCCGCAACGGCCTCGGCGTGGGTGGCGTACCCGAGGAAACGGCTCGGCAGGACGTCCATGTCGTTCACGCCGTACACCTCCTCGTACAGCATGGGCGCCAGCGCGCGCGACAGCGGGATGTCGACCGGCACCCGCTCGGCGACGAAGAGCTCGAGGAACGTGTTCCATTCGCGCAATAGCGCCGGCTGGAACGCATCGACGTGGACGCCGTTGTACACGTTCATCCGAACGGCCGGCGAGCGGGTGAACTGGTCGAGCAGGGTGAAGAAATAGGGCCCGGTCTGCTCGTCCTGCCAGGCGCTGGACAGGAAGATGGGGACCTCGATCTGATCGACCAGCGTGGCCAGGTTGTAGCGGTCGTGCTCGGCCGGCACATAGAACCGCACCTGGCGCGCCTGCTCGACGTTGTCGACGTACTGGCCGTGCAGGAGCTGGTTCTCGGCGCACTGGGTGTCGCCACCGTCGACCTGCGCCTGCTCCCAGCCCTGACCATAGGGACGAGCCTTGGAGATCACGTTGGTGATCCACGCCGTCGCGAACCCGTCGTTGAGGATGCCACCCGGCAGCATCGTGGTGTGGGCGGCGCCGATCACCGACAGCGGCGCGATCGCCGCCAGATGGGGCGGGCGCGCGGTCGCGACGAAGAGCTGGGTGATGCCCGGGTACGAGAGGCCGACCATACCGACCTTGCCGTTCATCACCCAGTCCTGGGCCGCGACGGTCTCGATCACGTCGTAGCCATCGAGGAGCTGCATGGTCTCGAAGAAGTCGAAGGCGCCCCCCGAGCAGCCGGTACCGCGGATGTTGACGCTGACCGTCGCGTAGCCGAAGAACGCCGAGATCATCGAGGTCGGATCGTTGGGCGCATCGCACACGACCGGAAGGCCCTCGCACAGGCCCGACAACGAACCATCGCCGATCATCCCGCCCGGCTTCGATGGTTCGTAGCCGGAGTAGCTCACCACCGTCGGGTAGGGCGGGTCACCCTTGGGGAAGGTCACGTACGCCGAGAGCGTGGTGCCGTCGCGGGTCTTGATGTACTGGTAGCCCTTGATCAGGTCCTGATCGTCGTAGAACCGCTGCGGCGGCAAGCTCGACTCGACCGACATCACCGTGAACGAACCGGCCGAGAGCGCCGGGGTCACGGTCGTGGTCTTGACCGAGTAGCCGCTGTCGGGTGTCAAACCGCGGAACACCAGGCTGCCCAGCTCATCGGTGGTCCCGGTCGCGATCTGGCCCCCGTTGCGGTCGAACACGGCCAGCTCGGTGGCCGGCGGCGCGTGGGTGATGTGGAGTTGCTCGACGCTGGCGCGGACATCGAAGGGAAGATCGTCACCACCGCCGCAGGCGATGAACGCGACCGAGGTCAACGCGAGGGCGAGGGCCGCGACAAACGGGCGAGGCGACGCATGTACGGCTGACATGGCGCGAACATCTCACGGGAGCCGCGCCGCCGGGTCACTGATAGAGATAGACGACGAACCCGATCGGCACCAGCAGGCCCGCGCCCACGAACCACTTGCCGCGGCCGAGCAGGCCGCGATCGCCCTTCATCATGATCATGCCGCTGATGGCGAGGAAGATGAGGGCGACGGCGAAGACGTCGGCGACGTAGGTCCAGACGCCCTTCAGGTTGTTGAGGTGCAGCGCGTTGACCTCGAACAGCACCGGGCGGGTGCGGATGGTCTTGAGCTTGCCCTTGCCGCTGCGCACGTCGAGGCGGGCCTCCTGACCGTCGGGGAGGAAGACGCGCAGCTCGCTGGCCGATTCCTGGAAGTGGCCGCGGACCTGGGCCGGATCGAGGCGCAGGCGCTCGACCACGAACGCCGCCTGGTCGGCGGCGGTGTCACCCGGCACCGGGCCGAGGTCGAAGGCCTCGGCGTGGAAGGTGTAGCTCGGGTTCCAGTCGCCGATGTGGTTCACCGCCAGCCCCGACACCGCGTAGGCGAGGATGAGCGCCACGGCCACGTAGCCGGTGTCGCGATGGATCGCGCGAACCCAGCGGCGCCACTTCACGAGATCACGGGCGGTCGCGAAGGAGCGCGCCGGTCCCGTCGACGCGCACGATCACCATCGGCTCGGTGACGCTCGCCGGATCGCGCTCGGCGCCGTACTCCTTCTGCTGGTACGCGACGTACTCCCTGGTCTCCTCGAGCGTGAGCTCGTTGATCGCGACCACGCCCTCGACCACGGCGTACTTGCCCTTGGCGTCGACGGGGAACACCATCTCGCCGTCGGTCACCTTGAAGCGCAGCTTCTGGCCCGGGCCCTTGCCGGCGAGGTCCATCCAGCAGCCACGCTTGGGGCACACGTCGACGACCTGGCCCTCGACCCGCACGGTCTTGCCGACGTGGGGCTTGGGATCGGCGAGCAGCGTGTCGATGGGGGTCGCCGCGGTCAACTTGACGCCGGCGCCGAACGACTGGGAGGGCGCGGGGGACGCCGACGGCGCGGACTTGCCGGTCGACGCCGCCTTGCTCGAGTCGCAGGCGGTGAGCGCGCCGGCGCTGGCGACGGCGGCGACGAGGAACGGAAGGAGCGAGCGGGTGATGATGCGCATGGGACCTCTCGGTGCCCGTTGCATACTACCGTCCGGGCCCGACGCCCAGCGAAACCGGGCCCGCGGCGAGCGCCAACGATCGGTCGTCCTTTTTTTGGGGGGACGGCCGTGAGATGGTCGCTCCATGAACCAACTCCGCTGGGGGCCGTGCGCCTCGAGGCTCGTCCTCGTCGTGATGACCGCCCTCGGTGGCGCGGTCGGGTGCGGGGCCGACGAGAACGTCGACCCCGGCCAGCTCGAGCTGCGCGATCTGCTCGGGGTCACGCCGCGGACGGCCGCCGCCTGGGACGACGATCAGCGCGCCGCGGCCCGCCTGGTGCTGGCCGGCGGGCTCGCCGGTGACGAGCGCGAGGCGCTCGAGGCCGACGTCGCCGTGGATCGCCAGGCCGAGGCGGTGCGAGCGCTGGTCCTGATCGACGATCGGCGCCTGGCCCGCGAGCAGGATGCGCTCGGGCTGGTGGTGCTCGATCGCCGCGGCCCGCCCGAGAGCCGCGAGATCGAGGCGCCGGGCGCCGCCGCCCTGCTGGAGGGCGGCCAACCGGCGCCGGCCGAGGGGCTGCCGCCGGTGCTCGAGCTCGACGAGCGGGCCTGGCCGTGCCCGGCGGGCCAGGGATGCGATCTGAACGTCCTCGCCGCGCTCGCGGCCGACGCCGCCCCGGGCGCCACCCGGGTCAGGGTCGTGCCCGTGCCGCAGCTCACCACCATCGCCGCGCTGCTCGACAGCGACGGCAGCGGCACGCCGGTGCTGCTGGTCAACCCGATCGTCACCGCGGTCGGCGAGCCGACGCCGGCGACCGCGGCTGCCTCGTCGGGCGGCGCCGGCATCGTCGGGACGCCGGCATGGATGGGCGACACGCCGATCACCGCCATCCCGCTCAACACCAGCACGTGGGAGGGCGAGGCGACCATCGCCGCCTGCGCCGCCCAGGTGCAGTCCGACTGCGGGACCTGCCTGGCCGGCGGGCTGTGCGAGCCGGTGTGGCCCGGGATCACCGGCATGGAGGCCTGCACGATGCTGGCCGCCGACGTGCGCAACTACCAGCTCGTGTGCGTGAACCTGGCGCTCTCGCTCGACGCGGTCGGCGCCTGCATCCTCGAGCGGGGCGCGCAGTGCCCGTTCAACGCCAACGCCATCGACACGCCCGCCGCGCTCGACGCCAACGATCTGTTCGTCGACGACTTCATCTGCCGCGAGACCCTCGCCATCTGCCTGGATCAGGTGTACGGCGCCCGCGACGACGGCAGCGGCTGCGGCTGTGGCAGCTGCGACGGCTGCGACTGTGGCGGCTGCGACGACTCCACCAACACCAACGACGACTGCGGCAGCTCGAGCAACATGCCCGACGACGGCTGCAACAACAGCGGCGGCGACTGCGGCTCGAACGACGGCGGCTGCAGCTCGAGCGGCGACGGCGGCAACTGCGGTAACAGCGGCGGCGGCAACAGCGGCAACTGCGCGGTCGGCCGCCAGCAGCCCGGGCGTGGCGCCAGCGTCGCGCTCGGCCTGATGTGGGTGCTCCTGCCCGTGCCGGCGGCGCTCCTGGCGCGTCGCCGCGGACGGCGACGGGGTCGTCCCGACCGGTGAGATCGCACGTCGTCGCGTGGCTCGAGCAGTTCCTGCCCTCGACCGCCGCGCAGCTCCTCGCCCCGACCTGGTTCACCATGACCGGGCTGGCCGGGCTCCTGACCCTCTGGGTGTTGCTGCGGCACGCGCGCCGCGATGGCGTCGACAGCGCCGCGGTGGCCACGGTGGCGCTCGTCGCCTACGTCGCGGCGGTGTCCGCGGGCGTGCTGGTGCCGCTCGCGATCGAGCTCGGCCAAGGTTTCGTGCGCCACGGCACGGTCCGGATCCGCTACGCCGGGATGACCTCGTTCTGGGGCTACCTCGGCGGCGCCCTCGCAGTCTGGGTGATGTGCCGGCGCGGAACGCCGCCCCTGGGCTGGCTGGTCGATCGCGCCACCGCGATGCTCGGCGTCTCGCTCGCGATGATCCGCACCGGCTGCTTCCTGGCCGGGTGCGACTACGGCCAGGTCACGTCGTCGTCTTTCGCGCTGCGCTTCCCGCGCGGCAGCCCGGCCTGGCGCGATCACGTGCGCGAGGGCCTGGTGCCGGCGCACCGCGATCTGTCGTTGCCGGTGCACCCGACCCAGCTGTACGAGGCCGCCTTCGGCCTGCTGGTCGCGATCGCGGCCTGGGCCTACACCCGCCGCCGCGAGCGCGTCGGCCGCGGCCGCGTCTTCCTCGCGGCCGCGGTGGCCTACGCCGTCGCTCGCCTCGGTATCGAGAGCCTGCGCGGCGACGACGCCCGCGGCTACCTGGCCGGCATGTCGAGTGGCCAGGTGTTCGCGCTGGCGCTGCTCGGCGCGGTCGCCCTCGGCGCCGCCGTGCGCGGCCGGATCGTCACCCGCTGAGCAGCCCGACGGTCATCGACCCTCGAGCACCGCGGTGAGGTCGTCGCGCTTCCAGCGCCGGGTGTCGGCCAGGAGCGACGCGCGCTGGTCGTCGGTGAGTGCAGCCAGGGCGCCGCGTTCGGCCAGGTAGCGGAGCGCACCGAGGTCGGCGGAATCGAGCGCGGCGTGGACCGCGGTGCGGCCGAAACCATCGCGGGTCTTCACGTCGGCGCCAGCGCCGACCAGGATCGCCAGGATCTCGACGCTGCCACCGCCGGCGACGATGGGAACATCGTGCTCGCGGGCTGGCGCGGCCTCGCCACCGGCGCCGAGCAGGTCGGCGAGGATGCCGGGCCGCGTCCAGGCGGCGGCGCGCCACACGTCGCGATCGCCGACCGGCGCGCCGTGAGCGAGGAGCGCGCGCACGATGCGCTGGCGATCGGCATCGTCGGCCGGAGTCGGGGGCATCCGGCCGGCCTCGATCACGCGGGCGATCGGGCTCTGCGCGTGGGCGTTGAGGGCACCGGCATCAGCGCCCGCGGCGAGCAAAGCGTCCACGACCTCGACGTGGATCCGTTCGCACGCCTCGTGGAGCGGCGTGCCTCGACCGAGCGATCGTGCGTCCGGATCGGCGCCGGCGGCCAGCAGCGCCCGCACCCCGGCGAGGTCGCCGTCGCCGGCACGCTCGTGGAGCGGCGTGACTCCGTGCGCGTTGAGCGGGTTCGGATCCGGCGCGCCCTCGCCGGAGCGACGGTGAGTGGCGATGTGGCGAAAGATCGGCTCGGCCTCCTCCCTGGTCAGCCCACCGAGGGGCCCGTCGCGAAGGAACTCGTCGATGGTCTGCTCGCCGATCCCGTGGGTGCCGCCGAAGTTGGGGTTGGTGGTCTCGCCGATCCACCGCACGCCACCGCGGTGCACCACGGCGTGGACGAAGGCCTGCTCGCCGGCTGCTGGCACCTCGACCGTGAACGTGGCGGTCGGGATGCGTGAGTCATCGGGCATGGGTCATGCAACCACGGCCGGCGGCACCGCCGATCGGCGCTGCACCAGCACGTAGATGGCCGGGATGAAGATCAGGTTGACCACGGTCGAGACCAGCATGCCGCCGAAGACGGTGGTGCCGAGCGAGTTACGCGAGGCGGCGCCGGCCCCGCTGGCCAGCATCAGGGGCACGACGCCGAGCAGGAAGGCGATCGAGGTCATGAGGATGGGGCGCAGGCGGATGGACCCGGCCTCGATGGCGGCGTCGACGGGGCTCTTGCCACCGCGCCGGAGCTGCTCGGCGAACTCGACGATGAGGCTCGCGTTCTCGCTGGCCAGGCCGCCCAGCATGACCAGACCGATCGGGCAGAAGACGTCGTTGACCAGGCCGCGCATGACCTGGAGGCCGAGCGCGCCGAGGATGGCGAGGGGCACGGCCAGGATGATCACGAAGGGCAACTTGAAGCTCTCGTACTGGGCGGCCAGGACCAGGAACACGAAGACCAGGCCGAGGGCGAAGATGATCAGGGTCTGGCTACCCGACTGCTTCTGTTCGAGGCTGATGCCGGTCCACTCGGTGGCCATGCCCTCGGGCAAGGTGCGCGCGGCCAGCTCCTCCATGGCAGCGAGGGCCTGGCCCGACGACACCCCGGGCGCGCCGGCGCCGTTGATCTCGGCCGACCGGAACAGATTGTAGTGGCGGATCACCTGCGCCGACACCGCCGGCACCACCCGGGTCAGGCCATCGATCGGCATCATGTCGCCGGCCTCGCTGCGCACGTGGTAGTTGCCGATGTCCTGAGGGTCGTCGCGGAAGGGCGCGTCGGCCTGGAGGTAGACCCGGTAGGTGCGGTTGGCGTAGTTGAAGTCGTTGACGTACTGGCTGCCCATGAAGAGCTGGAGCGCACCGTAGAGTTGGTCGACCGGAACACCCAGCGCCTTGGCCCGAGGTCGATCGACCTCGACGTTGATGATCGGGGTGTTGGCGGTGAACGACGTGAAGATGCCGCGCAGGCGCGGATCCTGGTTGGCGGCCGCGACCAGCGCGCCGGTGGCGGCGGCGAGGTCGTCGAGGGGACGGCCGACGGCGGTGTCCTCGACGATGAGCTGGAAGCCGCCGACGGTTCCGACGCCGCGGATGGTGGGCGGCTGGAACGGGGTCACCCGCGCCTTGCCGATCTTCGACAGCGGCCCGCGCAGCCGCTGCACGATGCCGGCCACCGACTGTTCGGGACGCGTGCGCTGGTCCCAGTGGTGCAGCGGCACGAAGATGGTGGCGAGGTTCGAGCCGGTGCCAGCGAACGAGAAGCCGGAGACCATGAACTTGGCCTTGACCTCGGGAAAGCCCTTGAGCACCTGCTCGACCTCGCGCACCACCGCCTGGTTGTCGACGTACGACATGCCGTCGGGGCCCTGCACCGAGATGATGATGAAGCCCTGGTCCTCGTCGGGGATGAAGCCGGTGGGCACCGAGCGGAAGAGCACCACCGTGCCGACGAGGCAGCCGACGAAGACCGCCATGATCAGGATGGGCCAGCGCAGGAGGCGGCGCAGCGCGGCGGCGTAGAATCGCCGCGTGCGATCGAGCGCGGCGTCGACGGCGCGAAACAGAACGAACTTCTTGCCGGACGGCGGCCGCAACAGGAGCGCGCTCAGGGCCGGGGTCAGGGTGAGCGCGCAGAAGGTCGAGATCGCGACCGAGGCCGCGATGGTGAGCGCGAACTGGCGAAAGATCGCGCCGGTGGTGCCGGGGAAGAACGAGACCGGAACGAACACGGCGATGAGGACGATCGAGATGGCGATCACCGCACCGGCGACCTCCTTCATGCCCTCGGCGGCCGCGGCCCGGGCCGGCATCGACCGCTCGTGCATGATGCGCTCGATATTCTCGATCACGACGAGGGCGTCGTCGACCACGAGTCCGGTGGCCAGGGTCAGGCCGAACAGGGTGAGGGTGTTGATCGAGAAGCCGAACAGCTGGACGAACGCGAAGGTGCCGATCAGCGACACCGGCAAGGTGAGGGCGGTGATGAGCACGCTGCGCCAGCCGTGCAGGAACAGGAAGATGACCAGGATGACCAGGCCGATGGCCTCGGCCATCGTGATCACCACCTCGTTGATCGACTGGCGCACCGCCAGGGTGGCGTCGTTGCCGGCGCCGTACTTCAGGCCCGGTGGAAACGTCTTCGCCAGCCGCGCGAGCTCGACGGTGACGGCATCGCGCAGCTCGAGTGCGTTGGCGGTGGGGAGCTGGAAGATGCCGAGGCCGGCGCCGGGATGGCCGTTGAAGAGGAGGCCCTGGCCGTAGTTCTCGGCGCCCAGCTCGACGCGGGCGACGTCGTGCAGGCGCACCAGCTCGCCGTTCTCGCCGCGCTGCACGACGATGTTGCCGAACTCGCCGGGCTCGACCAGGCGGCCCTGGGCGCGCACCGCGAACTGGTAGGGCTGATCGGGCCTCGACGGCGGCTGGCCGATCTGCCCGGCCGCGACCTGGAGGTTCTGCTCGCCGATCGCGCGCTGCACGTCCTGGGCGGTCAGGCGGCGGCTGGCCAGCCGCGCCGGATCCAGCCACACCCGCAGGGCGAACTTGCGCTCGCCGAAGATGCGGATCTCGCCGACGCCGGGGATGCGCTTGATCGCGTCCTTGACGTAGACGTCGAGGTAGTTGGAGATGAAGCCGGGATCGTAGCGATCGTCGTCGGAGTAGAAGCCAAAGCCGGCCAGCAGCTGGTTGGACGCCTTGTTGACCACGATGCCGGCCTGGTTGACCTGGGCCGGCAGGCGGGCGGCGGCGCGGGCGACGCGGTTCTGCACGTCGACGGCGGCGACCTCGAGGTTGCGGGACGGCTCGAACGTGATCGTGATGTTGGCGACCCCGTCGTTGGAGCTGGTCGAGGAGATGTACTTCATGCCCTCGACGCCGTTGAGCTCCTGCTCGAGAGGGATCGTGACCGCGCTCTCGACCACGTCGGAGCTGGCGCCGACGTACACGGCGGTGACCGTGACCTGGGGCGGGGCCAGGTCGGGGTACTGCGCGACCGGCAACCCGGGGATGGCGAGCGCGCCCGCCATGGTGATGATGATCGCGCACACCGACGCGAACACCGGCCGGCGGATGAAGAACTCGACGAACATCAGGGCCCCTTGGCGGCCTTGGTCGGCGCCGGTGCCGGCACCTTGACGATGATCGGCGCGCCATCGCGCAGCATCTGGATCGAAGACACCGCGATGCGATCGCCGGCGGCCAGCCCGCTGGTGACGATATAGCCGCGCGGCCCCAGCGCGCCGAGCTGCACCAGGCGCCGCTCGACCGCCAGCTTGCCCTCGCGCTCGACGACGACGAAGACGAAGGCCTGGCCACTCTGACGGACCACGGCGAGCGCCGGTACCTGGAGCGCGGTGCCCACCGAGTAGACGACGCGGACCCGCACCAGCTCGCTCGGCCGAAGGCCGATGTCCTGGGTGACCATGGCCTTCACGGCGACGAGCTGGGTGCGCACGTCGGCCTCGGGCGCGACAAAGAAGGCCTGGCTGGTGAGCAACACCGCGCCGTCCTCGCCGAGCAGCTCGACTGGCGCGCCGGGCGCGAGGCCACGAGCGCGCACCGCCGGCACGCCGACGGTGAGCTCGAGGCCGCCTCGTTCGCCGGCGATGGTGGTCAGCCGCGTGGTGGCGGTGACGTAGTCGCCGAGTCGGACCTGGACGTCGCCGACCACGCCGGGCACGGCGGCGCGCACCACGAAGTTGCCGACCGCGACCTGGCGCTGCGAGACCTGGGCGCCGGCGGCGCGCACCGCGGCCTGGGCGGCGGCGACATCGGCGCGGCGCTGGTCGAGCTCCTGGGCGGTGGCCAGACCCTCGCGGTGCAGCGCCTCGACGCGGGCCCGCGACTGCTCGGCGAGGGCCAGCGCCGCCTTCGCCGACTCGGCCTGCGCCGACGCGGAGACCAGCGCCGCGCTCTCCTCGCGAGCGTCGACCTCGACGATGGGGGCGCCGGCGACCACGGGCTGACCGGGCTTGACGTGGATCTTGCGCACGTAGCCGGCGACCTGGGGCAGGACGGTCAGGCTGGCGCGTGACAGCAACGAGCCGAGGTACTCGCCGGTGACGCGAGCCTCGCCGGGCGCGACCGCGTGGACCTCGATCTCACGCGGCGGCGGCGGCGGCGGCTTGCCCGGCGACGCGCCCTTGCCCTGGCAGGCGGCGGCGAGGACGAGCCCGGCGACGACGGCGAGTCCCCGCCGGTGAGGAGCGGCGGTGACGATCAAGGAACGCATCGTGCCTCCGTGAGCAGCTCGTCGACCTGCGCCGCGAGGCGCTCGAACTCGCGCAACGACAGGTTCAGCTCGGCCTGGCGCAGGGCCGCGGCGCTCTGCACCAGCTCGAGGCTGGTGGCGCGCCCGATCTCGAACGAACGGCGAGTCATGGTGTCGACCCGCTCGGCGAGCCCGCGGGCCTCGACCGCGGTCGCGACCAGCGCGTCGGCCACCTCGTCGCCGCGACGGGCCCGGGCGATCTCGAAGCCGGCGACGCGGCGGAGGTCGGCGCTGACCAGCGCGGCGTCCTCCTCGGCGGCGGCGCGCTCGGCGATCGCGGCCTTGCGCAGCCCGCCTTCCCAGAGCGGCAGCTCGAGCACCAGCGCCACCGTCCACGACGGGACGTGAGCGGGCGCCGGATCGGTGGCGGTGTACGCCGACAGCGTGGTCACCAGATCGAGCGTGGGCAGGTAGCCGGCCCGGGCCTGGGCGCGGCGGGCGCGCGCGGCTTCGACGTCCGCCTCGGCGGCGGCGAGATCGGCGCCGGCGGCCGCTACATCCGCGCTTGCCGACGCGACGGCGGCTTCCGCCTGCCGCACGTCTTCCACGCGCGAACCGG
>SXGT01302238.1_pt1 | contig 16338 bp, 13 predicted proteins | sample 3176221 | NCBI WGS metagenome assembly SXGT01 (sample SAMN11356862, study PRJNA531348) | freshwater metagenome | isolation source: freshwater sample F1-120 | place: China: Fuxian Lake, Yuxi | collected 2017-12-25 | reverse complement strand
CCGTTGGTCGAAGAGCGGCGTGCTGGATAAGGTCTTCGAGAAACTACAGCGGGAACAACTGGTGCGGATCAAAATCGAGGCCCTCAGCCTGGATTCCACGTCGGTGAAGGTGCATCCGGATGGCCACGGGGCATTGAAAACAACGGACCGCAGTCCATTGGCAAGTCGCGTGGTGGATGGACAACCAAGATTCATCTGGTTGCCGCAGATGCTCGAACGGCAATCACGTTCGCGTTATTCCCCGGCCACGCGCACGATGCGCCTCCGGGCCGGGAACTCCTGAATACACTCCCTGCACTGCCGCAAGGGGTGTTCGTATTGATGGATCGAGCCTGCGAGGACAATCAAACCAGGCAACTGGTGCTGGACCTGGGAATGACGCCTGTTGTTCCGCCCAAATCAAACCGCGTCGAACCCTGGGAATGCGACCGCGCCCTTTACAAGAGACGCAATGAAGTGGAGCGCCTATTTCGCCGACTCAAAGGCTTTCGCCGCATCTTCTCCCGTTCTGAAAAGCTCGACGTGATGTTTCTTGGCTTCGTTCACTTCACGCTGATTGCCGATGCTCTCCGGTAGTGTTAACGCGCCCTAGTTAATTAAATTTGCTGATTGGAGTTTTGGGGTTTGGCTCGGCTCCCGAGCGCGACACTTCCACAGATAGAAATAGGGTGCGCGAAGAGAGCCTGTAAGCTGTTGGGGTTTTGACCACTTCGGCAAAATCGAAGAGGGCGAAAATCGCGACGCCAGTCGGGGCGATTCTCCGTTTCGAGTGCTCCTTGGCTTTCCGCTGAAGCTTCTGAACGATCTCTTCAAACGGTCTTCCGTCCCGCTTGGTGGCGTTCAGGTAGGCCCCGTGATGTGCAAGCGCAATCACGATCTGCGGCAGAAAACGGTCTGGAATGTTCACGGCCACAGCCTACCTCTGGCCAAGGCGAGCAAGCTGATGGCGATCGTTCCTCGGAGCCGCCACGATCCAGCGGATTGGCCTTGGCCGATTCATCGGATCTGCCCCCCTCGATGGACGATCTTGGCAACGCCGCCTTTTTTTTAGTACCCGACACAATCAGACGCGCGGGCGACAGAGCAGACGCGCTATGCTGCTACGAGGAGACCGCGAGGTGATCCGTTCCCTCTTTCTAGCCTTGATCGCTGTTCAGATTCCGGCCGAACTGTGTGCCCAGGATTGGAACGGGAGAGTTGCCGAGGCGCAGCGTCTGTTCGACGCGGGCCAGTATGCCGCGGGCGAGAAAATCATGCGGCTTGCACTGCGCCAAGCTGAGGAGATGTCTCCCGCCGGCTTGGAGGAAGTAGCGGCGAGTCTGACCAATCTGGCGGAATTCGTCCGCGCGCAGAAGCGGTATTCCGAGGCCGAGCAGTTGATTCAGCGGGCGCTGGTTCTGACGGAGAAGTTGTTTGGCGCCGATGATCCGGCGTTTGCTGCTGTACTCAGCGGCAAGGCCGCTATCGAGACAGATCGCGGCAGGCATGCCGCGGCTGCGAGCTTGTACGAGCGTTGTGTGCGCATCGACGAAGCCTCGCTTGGTTTAAGCGACCCCATCGTGGCGCGCGACCTCAACAACCTGGCGGCGGCGTACGCTTCACTCGGAAGGGCCGCGGAGGCGGAGCCGCTTGCCCGCCGCGCTCTCCGGATCACCGAAGAGACGCTGGGCAGCGGGGACCCGAAAGTAGCAACCTGCCTCCGCAGTCTGGCCTTGATCCGGGTGGCTCAGTCGGATCCGGAGGAAGCCAGAAGGCTCCTCGAGAGGGCGGCCGGAATCCTTCGTGACACGTTGGGCACGGCCCACCCCGAGAGCCGCACCGTGCAACAGGTACTCGCCGGGCTCTCGCCGCCCGATCCGGTTGCTTCGCTCGAGAAAGCGGTGCGGGCAAAGCCGCACGACACTAGTCTGCGGTTCCGGCTCGGCGTTGCCTATGACGAGAAGAAGCGCTACGTGGAAGCTCGCCAGGCATTTGAAGCAGTGGTGGCGAGGGAACCGGGCCGGCGCGAAGCGTGGGAATACCTCGCGCTGATCTACGAAAGCGAACAGGACAACACGAAAGCAGAAGCGGCTTACCGGAAAGCCCTCGCCGGCGCGCAAACTGACTGGCCGTCGCTGAACTACGGCATTTTCCTGAGCAAGCAGCATCGCGACGCCGAAGCCATCGAGTGGCTTGGCAAGGCTGCACAACTGGCGCCGCAATCCGGCAAGGTGCAATACGAGTTGGGACGCGTATTGCTTCAGCGGGACGAACCGGCAAAGGCCAAGGAAACCTTGCTGCGAGCTGCGAGACTTGCTCCCGATATTGCCCGCATCTACTACTTCCTCGGCCAGGCCCATCAGCGCCTTGGTGAACCGGACCTCGCAACCAAGGCGTTCGCACGGTTTCGCGAACTCGAAACGTCAGGGCCTCGCTGAGGAGCCTTCGGCGACCGTGAGGATGCGGCCTGCTGGAACGGCCTTCAACGTGTCGGTAAGGCCGCTTGGCCAGCGGATTGAAACCTCCTCCGCCATCGATTCCGAACCCAGCCCGAAATGAAGCCGCGGGTCGCCTGTACAGAGGTAGCTGCCGCCGCCCTTGATCTGATCCGTTTGTTTGATGGCGCCTGAGATCACCGTGACGCGCGCACCGATTGCATCCCGGTTGCTGCGGGTCCCGATCAATTTCAATTTCAGCCAGTTCCGGGCGTTCCCGCCATCGTTGCGCAACAACTGTGGTGTTTGCCCGTTGTTGGTGACGGCAAGGTCCCAGTCGCCGTCATTGTCGTAGTCGCCGGCGATCAGCGCCCGTCCCACGGTCTTGGTATTGAATGCGGGGCCGAGTGATCGTGATACGTCCTCGAACTTTCCCCCTCCCAGGTTACGCAGCATCAGCTTCGGCTCGGCGTACTCCACGTCCGGGTGAACCTTCTGAATGTTGTCAAGGATGTGCCCGTTCGCTACAGCGATATCAAACCATCCATCGTTGTCGTAGTCGATGAACCGGGCGCCGAATCCACTGAACAGGTTGCGTCCCTTGGCCAACCCGGCCGACACCGTGGCGTCAGCGAACTGGCGCCGGCCCAGGTAGCGGTACAGCCGATTCCTTTGAAACTCGAGATGCGTGACGTAGATTCCCAACCAACCCAAACGCATGTAGTCTGCCGCGTCGGCGCCCATGCCTGCTTCCGCCGTGCCGTCCTCGCTGAACGCCACGCCGGAAGCGAGGCTTGCATCTTCGAACCTTCCGCCCCGGTTCCAATAGAAGGAGTTTGCAATGCCATCGTTGGCTATGAACAGATCGGTACGCCCGTCGTCATTGAAGTCGGCCAACACCAAGCCGAGTCCCTTGGTGTTCGGATTCGACAATCCGGCCGCGGCCGTCGCATCCTCGAACTTGCCGCCGCCCCGATTCCGGTAAAGCGCCGGCGACACTCCCTTGTAGTTATCGGGATGGCAGTATTGACGCATGTCACGCTGCTTGTCGCCGCAGTAGACATCCGTTTCGTAGGACCAATCGAGGTAGTTCAGGACGAGCAGATCCAACAGCCCGTCCTGATCGTAGTCGAACCAACCCGCGCTCGAAGCGAAACGGCCTCCATGGCTCAGTCCCGCTTTTTCGGTGACTTCTTCGAAGCGTCCATTCCCCGCGTTGCGGTAGAGCGCCGATCTGGGATATCCCGTCACAAAAAGGTCCGTGCGCCCATCGTTGTCGAAATCCGCGGCAGCGGCCCCCATCCCGAAGCTTCCATTCCCGGAGAGCCCGGCCCGGCTGGTCACCTCAACGAACGAGCCGTTTCCGGCATTCCGGTACAGGGAGTGGCTCGGCCGCCGTTGCGGATTGTAGGCCGGCGTTGCTCCTCCATTGACAAGGAACAGGTCCAGGAGGTCATCGCCGTCGTAATCGAGCCACGCACCCCCTGAGCCCATCGTCTCGATAATGTACTTGCGAGCCGTGGCCGCGTTGTCGTGCTTCCAACCGATACCGGCAGCAACCGTCACGTCGGTGAATCGAACCGGTTCGGCCGCCCACGCCGGCATTGCCAGAACGGCGATCACTATTCCGCCGCGCATGCCAGCGGCATCCCCCTGGCGGCCGTTAGCTCGATAGTTTTTTCCTGGAATTCCTGGATGACTCCGCGAAATGCGCATTCCGCAAAATCGGGGTCGCCGGAACGCACCGCGTTGAGCATTTGCTGGTGCTGATCAACGCTCTTGCGCCAATGCTCCGCACCATGCCGTTGCTCATGAAGACGCATGACGACGAACGCAAACAGCGGCCCCACCAGCCTCCCCACCGACTGCTCCAGGTACGGGTTCCCGGATTTCTGGCATACCAACAAGTGGAAATGCAGGTCGCGCCGGTAGAACGCCTCCGTGTTGTTGCACTCCGCGGCGGCGCGCATGTCCGCCAGCGCCTGCTCCAATTCCTTCAACGGTGGCCTTCTTTCCGCAACCAACCGGGCCGCATAACCCTCGAGCACCCCGCGCAGGCCGTAGATGTGAGCGACATCGACCTCGGAAAGCCGGGTCACCGTCGCGCTACACCCCGCCTCTTTCTGAACAAATCCCTCCGCGATGAGGATATTCAGCGCCTCTCGTACAGAGGCTTGGGCAACATCGAGCTTCCGGGCCCATTTCCCTTCGACGATAGTTTCCCCCGGCTTGAGCCTCCCGGCCACGATCTCTTGGCGGAGCTTTGCCGCCAGGTGCTCCTTCACCATAGGCGCAGAGGATCCAGACGGAAAAGAGAACACGCTAATAGACATTTCAGGCCTTAGTAGGGATTGCGCCTTGACAATTCTCCACTATATCATGTAGCCTCTTTAGAGCGCTTGATTGATTAAGCGCTCAGGGGTGTGAGCGAATGAAAAAACTTTATGTCTGCCTTGTGCTCTCGGCACTGTGGGCCTTCGGCCAAGCCGTCACCTCCTCCATCGTTGGCAACGCGACCGACTCGGCTGGCTCCGTTCTCGCAGGAGTTAAGATCAGGATCATCGACGTTAATACGGACGGCGTTCGCGAGACCGCTACCGACGACCGTGGCGACTACGTTGTGCCACTGCTTCGCCCCGGCAGCTACCGGTTGGAGGCCAGCCTGCCTGCTTTCCAGACGTTTGTCTTGAGCGGCATTCAGCTCGAAATGAACAAGGTGGTCCGAGTGAACGCGCAATTGCAGGTGGGCCAGGTGACCGAGCAGGTCACCGTGGAGGCGCAAGGGGCGTTCATCAAGAGCGAGAACGCCGAGGTTGGGCAGGTGATCGGTGAAAAGCTAGTCAAAGACATGCCCCTGAATGGGCGGAACTTTCTTCAACTGGCCAAGATCACCGCTGGTGTGACGCCAAGCTTTGGGACTCGCGGATCAAGCGAAGCGACCAGCTTCAGCGGCGGGCGCAGCGACCTGACGGTGCATGTCGGTGGCCGGGGCGACTCGCTGGCGTTCATGATCGACGGTGTGGAAGCGCGCTCGAAGGTGGGAGGTTTCGTCGCCGTTCCGTTGTCGGTAGACGCGATTCAGGAGTTCAGCGTCAAGCAGAACAACTTCCCCGCTCAATACGGGTTCGGCGAATCGATTATCAGCGTCATCACCAAGTCGGGTACGAACTCTCTGCACGGCACACTCTATGAATTCACCCGGAACAACAAATTCGACGCTCGCAACTTCTTTGACGTCCGCCGCGGCGATTACCGGGAGAATCAATTCGGTACTGCGGTGGGAGGCCGCATCCTCAAGGATCGGACGTTCTTTTTTGGCAACTACGAAGGCTACCGGATTCGCCGCGTGGACACGTTCGTCGTCTCGGTGCCGCAGCGAGCACAGATGCTGGGCGATTTTACCGGCGCCGCAGCCATCCGTGATCCGCTCTCGGGCGCGCCGTTCCCGAACAACCGGATCCCGGAAAACCGCGTTTCCCGATGGTCGCGCGTATACCGCGAGTTCTTTCCCGCGCCCAATCGTCCCACGTTTCCCAATCTGGTCACGACGAACAAGTTCACCCGGGACGTGAATCAGTTCACCTCGCGGATTGACCATCGGATCAGCGGCGCCAATCAGTTGTTCGGCCGCTTCACCTATTCCAACGATGATCAGTTCGCTCCCGAATTCGTTCAGTTGAAAACGCGGAACACGGCGCCCATCCATGCGCGCAACCTGGCCATCCACGATACCCATATCTTCTCGCCAACCTGGGTCAACGTTCTGACCCTCGGCTATTCCTATGTCCTGAGAGACACGGTTCGCGAAGTCTTCGATCGAGATCTTACCCAAGAGCTTGGCATCCGCAATTCCGGCCAGGCGCCGGGGCAGTTCCGGCTTCCTACATCACAGATCATCGGTTTCGCCGCCTTCGGGGGCCAGGGATTCGGGTTCGGCGAGCGGGAGCATACGTATCAGATCGCCAACAACAGCACGATCACCCGCCGAAATCACACCTTCAATTTCGGAGGCGAGGTGCGGCGCAACATTGTGGCTTCCACGATTACGCAAGCAGCGGCGGGCAGCCTGCAATTCGATGGGGCATTCACCGGGAGTTCCGTGGGAGATTTCGTGCTCGGACACGTCCGGGCGTTGAACGGCGCAGCCGGAGTCAACAACAACGTTTTCAAGTGGCATCAGTTCACAGGCTACGCCCAGGACGACTGGAAAGTGTCGCCTTCGTTGACGCTCAACATCGGCTTGCGATACAACCTGTCCAGGCCCATCAGCGAGATCGATGGCAAGACTCAGACTTTCGACTTCCGGCGCGGGGTATTGATGATTTCGCGGCCTCTCAGGGACGGCGGCATTGACTACAACGTACCCGGCATCGAAGAGCGCTTCACCAAGCAGCCGCGCGTCACGCACTACAGGGATTTTGAGCCGCGATTCGGATTCGCGTGGCGGCCATTCGGGGCGACAGACTGGGTGGTGCGAGGAGGCTATGGCATTTACTACACGCTGACTCAGTTCCTGGAACAGCGGCAAAGCACAACGCAGGAGACGCCCTTCTTCATCCCGATTCAGGTACAGAGCGCGGCTCAAACCCCGGAGATCCAGACGGACCGTGGAGATGTCTGGCCGTCAGCGGCGCAAGTGTTTCGTTCCGCCAGTCTGCAGATGCAGGCGGTATTCAACCCTTCTGACAAGAACCCCTACAGCCAGCAGTGGAACCTCGCTCTTGAACGCAAATGGCGGGACTGGCTTTTGCAGACCACCTATGTGGGGAAGACCGGCGTCAACGTCGGCATCCGCGTGAACGTCAATCTGCCGGAGCCCAGCCCTCTTCCCAATCCCGAACGGCGCCGGCCCTACCCTGTATTCGGACCGATACTTGGACGCTTCCAGGGCCAGAATACGTCGTATCAAGCGTGGCAGACTCTGGTGCAGCGTCATTTCCGCTCAGGCTACTCCATTCTCGCCGGATATACGTGGGCGCACGCCATCGACTACGAGTCCCGCGAGCCCAGCGCCACCATGAATCAGGACCCGAAGAACTGGAAGGGATCCCGCGGAAACGCAGCCTATGACGTCCGGCACCGTGTGGTGGCCAGCGGCACCTACGACCTGCCCTTCGGGACCGGCAAGCGCTATGCCAACTCTCGCAAGTTCGTTTCCAGACTCGTCGGAGGCTGGCAGAGCAATGCCATCGTTTCCCTAAGCACCGGCAACTACAGTACTGTGACGCTGGCGGCGGACCGGGCGAACGTCGGAGCGGGATTCCGCCATGTGCGGCCCGACGTGCTCCGCAATCCGAACCTTCCCCGCGGCGAGCGTGCGCCCAGCCGCTGGTTCGACAAATCCGCGTTCCAGTTGCAGCCTTTCGGCACGTTCGGCAACGCCGGCCGGAACATCGTGTTGAACCCCGGCCAGAACACCGTGGACTTCTCGCTCTTCAAGAACAATCGGATACGCGGCGACTCCATGAACCTGCAGTTCCGCGCCGAGTTCTTCAACTTCTTCAATCACCCGAATTTCCTCGGGGGCAACTCGACCTTCGAAGCCGTTGACTTCGGGCAGATCACCGCGGCGGCTCCACCGAGAAGCATTCAGTTCGGCATGAAACTGATATTTTGACCCATGCTTCGACTTGCAGTTTTGCTGCATTTGGGGCTGGCGATGGCAGCCGCGGCCGTCCCAAGCTACTTCCGGGACGTACGCCCCATCCTCGGGGAGCGGTGCGCCGTCTGCCACCAGCAGAACATGCGGAGCGGAAGGCTTTCCCTTGCGACGCACGCCGCGCTAATGGAAGGAGGCCTATCCGGTCCGGCGATCAAGCCAGCCGCGCCGGATGCGAGCCCGCTTCTGCAGCAGATCTCCGGAAGCTCGCCGAAGATGCCGAAAGCCGGCCGGCCGCTTTCCCCGGAACAGGTGCGCATTATCCGGGAGTGGATCGAGGCCGGCGCTCCGGATGACACGCCGGCCGGCGCACAAACAGAGGTTTGGTGGTCGCTTCGTCCGCTTGTTTCACCCACCGTTCCAGCTGGGGGCCATCCCGTGGACGCCTTTGTTACCGCCGCATTGAAAGCCAGCGGCCTCAACCCGTCTGCCGCCGCTGACCGCCGTACCCTGATCCGCCGCGTCACGCTTGATCTGCACGGCTTGGCGCCGGCCCCGGAGGAAGTTGAGGCCTTCGTTCAGGACCGGTCGCCCCAAGCTTACGAACGGCTGGTCGACAGACTGCTCGAGTCTCCTCGGTACGGGGAGCGCTGGACACGGCACTGGCTCGACGTGGTTCACTATGGCGACACGCACGGCTACGATAAAGACAAACCGCGCCCGAACGCGTGGCCGTATCGCGACTATGTGATTCGCGCGCTGAACGCCGACAAGCCCTATTCGCGGTTCGTGAAGGAGCAGATCGCCGGTGACGTGCTCTTCCCGGAAACGGCGGAGGGGCTCATCGCCACCGGCTTCATCAGCGCCGGACCGTGGGACTTCGTCGGCCACCAGGAACTGCGGGAAGGCACCACCGACAAGAACATTACCCGCTTGCTCGATCGCGACGACATGGTTGCGGCGACCATGTCGACGTTCAACAGCATGACCGCGCACTGCGCACGCTGCCACGACCACAAATTCGACCCGATCCGCCAGGAAGACTACTACAGCCTGCAAGCGGCGTTTGCCGGCGTCGATCGCGCCGATCAGCCCTACGATTCCGATCCAGCCGTCTTTCAGCGCCGGCGAGGGTTGTTCGATGAGAAGCGCCGCCTCTACACCGAGCTTCAACCGCTGCTGGACAGAGTCGACCTGGCGACAAGTCCGGAGATCGCCGAACTCGACAGCCGGATTCAGGATGCCCGAGCGCAGATCGTCCATATCGGGGAATCGAAAACCGCCGCGGACGCAGCCCTCAAGAAGCAACTGCAGGAGCGGATGGATGGCGATACCAAACAGCGCAAAGCGCTCGTCGACGCCCTCGTTGGCGCCGAAACCTATGCGGCGATCGACCGGCTCAAGGCCCGGGTGAAGCCAATCGATGATCAGATCAGCTCGCTTCCCAAGCCGGAAATGGCCTACTCTGCCGCCAGTTTCTTTCCGATCGCCGGCCGCTTTCGCCCGTCGCTGAAACCGCGCCCAGTCCATCTTCTGGCCCGCGGCAGCGTGGAAAGCCCCGGCAAGCCGATGGAGGCCGGCGCGTTGAGTTGTCTGCCGGAGATGAAGTCCCGCTTTGGCATCGACGATGTCCAGAACGAGGGCAGGCGGCGCGCGGCCCTCGCCGATTGGATCACCGATCCCCGGAACGTACTCACCTGGCGCTCGATCGTGAACCGCGTGTGGCATCACCACTTCGGAGTTGGCATTGTCGATACGCCGAACGACTTCGGCCGGATGGGCTCCAAGCCGACCCATCCGGAGCTATTGGATTGGCTGGCGGTTTGGTTCCGCGACGAAGCCAAAGGCTCTTTGAAGAAACTGCACCGTCTGATTGTGACGAGCGGCGCCTACCAGCAGTCATCGTCTCCGCGCGCCGATGCAGTGGCGAAGGACTCCGACAATCGCCTGCTTTGGCGGATGAACCGGATCCGCCTCGATGCCGAGACAGTTCGCGACTCGGTGCTGGCCGCCGCGGGTAAGCTGGATCTCACCATGGGTGGACCGGCCGTACGCATGTTTTTCTTCAAAGACGATCACTCACCGATCTACGACTACACCCGCTTCGATGCCGATTCGCCCGGAGCCGGACGGCGCAGCATATACCGGTTTGTCGTGAGGAGTGCCCCCGATCCTTTCATGGAGCGGCTGGATTGTCCGGACCCATCGCTACTCACCGCCAAACGCAACGTGACGCTGACCGCAATCCAGGCGTTGGCGCTGTTGAACAATCCCTTAATCGTACGCATGTCTGAGCATTTTGCCGGCCGCCTGATGGCGGAGGCGCCTTCAACCGGCGATCGGGTCAGGCGGGCCGCGCGGGTACTCTATGGTCGCGAACCTACCGCCAAGCAATTGCGGGATTTTTCAGCCTATGCGGACAAGCACGGGTTCACGAATCTTTGCCGTCTTCTGTTCAACACGAATGAGTTTCTGTTCGCCGACTAGCCGATATGACGGTATTTAATCGCAGACGATTCTTGTGGACTCACGGGGGCGGACTCGGCGGCATCGCACTGGCGCACATGCTCGGCGTCGATGCGCTGCCGGGGCAAACATCCAAGCCGCGACCGGAGTGGAATGGGGGGCTGCACCACACGGCTAAGGCCAAGCGGGTGATCCAGTTGTTCATGTCCGGCGCAGCGAGCCAATGCGATAGTTTCGACTACAAACCACGGCTCATCCGCTCCGCCGGCCAGAAGTGGGATCCGGGTGAGAAGGTGGAGCTGTTTCAGAGCAACCCGGGCGTAGTGATGCCGAGTCCGTGGGAGTGGAAACAGTACGGAAAATGCGGCAAGTGGATGAGCGGCCTGTTCCCGAATACAGCCACTTGCGTGGACGATATCGCGTTCGTACAGTCGATGGTCGCGAAGTCCAATGTGCATGGCCCGGCCACGTTCATGCAGGCCACCGGGTTCGTCCTGCCGGGATTCCCGAGCATGGGCGCGTGGATTTCGTACGGTTTGGGTAGCCTGAATCAGAACCTGCCGACGTTCGTTGTGTTGCCGGACGTGCGCGGCGTGCCGCCGAACGGCCCGGCCAACTGGTCATCTGGATTCCTGGCGGCGTCGCACCAGGCAACCACAATTCGTGTCGGTAGCCCGGATCCGATTCAAGACCTGTTCCCACCCAAGACCGCTTCGTTCATTACCAAAGAGAGCGACCGTGAAGGGCTGGAGCTACTGAGGAGCGTCAATCAGGAGCATCTTCGCGAGCGCGAAGGCGACTCGCGGCTCGACGCCCGCATTGCATCTTATGAGATGGCCGCTCGCCTTCAACTGACCGCGCCGGAAGTGCTCGATATTTCGAGCGAACCGGAGTCAGTAAAGAAGCTTTACGGGCTGGACCAGGAAACTACGTCGGAGATGGGCCGCCGCTGTCTGGTGGCGCGGCGTTTGCTCGAACGAGGAGTACGCTTCATCCAAATCTGGAGCGGAGCCGACAACGGATTTCCCCGGCGCAACTGGGACAGCCACGAAAACGTCGCCAAAGATCACGGCGACATGGCGAATGCGCTGGACAAGCCCATGGCGGGTTTGATCCTGGATCTGAAGGCACGTGGACTGCTTGATGACACGATCGTGTACTGGACCACAGAGTTCGGCCGCATGCCTTGCAGCCAGGGAAGCAAGGGGCGTGACCACAACCCCTTCGGATTCACAAGTTGGCTGGCGGGAGGCGGCATCAAGGGCGGCGTTACATATGGCGCCACCGATGAGTGGTCATACAAGGCGGTGGAGCATCCGGTCTACTGCTACGACCTCCATGCAACGGTGCTACACCTTCTCGGCATTGACCACACCCGGCTTACGTATCGCCACAACGGCCTGGACCGCCGGCTCACCGATGTTCACGGTGCGGTGATTCCGGAGGTTGTCGCTTGAGCGCTCTCAGGCCGGCGTCGGGACGGATCGCCTGCCGGATGTGTTGCATCTGCGTCCGGCCAGCTGAAATCTTCCCCGTCGGAGGCCGGGACCGCCACCGCCCTACCTCAACTCGAAGAGTTGATCGATGAACTCATTCTGCCTGCGAATGTCGCTGCCGCTCACCCACCGCGCTTGCCCTTTGCCGATCATGTGCATCGCTTCGTAGCCCTGGATCGTTCGTTGCGCCGCCTGGAATTCCCGAAATGGCTCGCTTTCACCCGTCGTTTGATCGCTCGATGATCCTGCTCCAGGACATTATTTGAGTACTGCAGTGGATTTGAGTACTGGTCGGGGATCAGGGCTGTTAAACTACGACAATGAGCCGCATGGTGATCCTGTTGGGGGCGCTCGGCGCGACCCGAGCGGCACCGCCGGACTGCGCGGCGTGCCATCGAGACATCGCGCACAGTTTCGCGCGCACGGCACACGCGAACACTTCCCGTTTGGCCACGGCGGAGTCGATCCTTGGGCCATTCGATGCGCCCGCGAATCGCTTGAACACGAACAAGAAGGGCACCTACTTCCTGATGGAGCGCGGCGAAGACGACGGGTTCTATCAGACCGGCGTGGACGGTACCGGCAGACGTAAGGAGCGATTCGATCTGGTGATCGGCTCCGGGCGTCGTGGACAGTCGTATCTATTCTGGCGCAACAGTTTTCTCTTCCAACTCCCCGTTTCGTATCACGCCAGCACGGCGCGATGGATTAACAGTCCCGGCTACGAGGACGGCACCGTGCACTTCGGCCGCGGTATTCCTCCACAGTGCTTCGGTTGTCATGCGACCCGCGCCGAACTGGAACGAGCGGGGCGGTCCGTGCAATACCGTCGAGGGGAGATGATACTGGGCGTCGGATGTGCCAAGTGCCATGGAGAAATGCCGCTGCAGCATGCCGCGGGTTTTGGCAAACCCAACGGCTTGAAGACTTGCGCCGCTTGCCACGCCGGTTTGGCTGAAGAGCGGCCGCCAGAGCCCGACGTCCATGGCGACCAAGTTGGGCTACTGCGCGCGAGCCGGTGCTTCCAAAAAAGCCGGGATCTGAATTGCGTTACGTGCCATGACGTGCACCGGGTTCAACGCGAGCCTGCGGCGTTCAACGGGCGGTGCGTGGCTTGTCACCAGCGGAGCGATTGCCGCAAGCAACCGGATCGCGCGGGCGGCTGCGTGGAGTGCCACATGCCGCTCGAGAGGTCCAAACTGGTCGAAGTGCAAACGTACCGGTCGCACCGAATCGGAGTGTACGGAAAGAAGAGATGATCGCAATTGCGCTATTGCTGGCCGCGCAATTCGTTGAAGTGGGCCTCGAAGCGGGGCTCACCCACAAACATCACAACGGCGCCTCGCCCAGAAAGCTGATGATGGAGACGTTTGGCTCGGGCGTCGCGGCGGCGGACTTGGACGGAGATCGGCGCGTGGATTTGTTCTTTGTCAACGGCGCCGACATTGCACGCGGCAAGCCATCGCCAGGACATACCCTGTATCGCAATCTCGGCGGGCTGAAGTTCGAGGGCACGACCATTCGCGGCAATGGAGGTTTCGGGAGTGGAGTCGCCGTGGGAGACTACGATCGCGATGGCCGGCTCGACTTATACATCACCGGCTTCGGCGCCAACCAACTGCTGCGAAACCTCGGTGGCATGCGGTTCGAGGATGTAACGGCAACGGCCGGGGTTGTGGCGAGCGGATGGTCGAGCAGCGCCGGATTCCTCGACTACGATCGCGACGGCCACCTTGATCTCTTTGTCGCGCGCTATCTGGACTACGACCCTGAGACGGACCAGCCCTGCGGCTTTCGAAAGCCCGGCTACCGCATGTACTGCGACCCACGCATGTACGACGGCAAGGCGGACCTGCTGTTTCGCAATCGCGGCGACGGTACGTTCGCCGACGTATCGCGCAAAGCGGGCGTGGCGAATCCCGCGGGCAAGGGCTTGGGTGTGGCCATCGGCGACATCGACGACGACGGGTGGCCCGATATCTACGTAGCCAACGACGGCGTGCGGAATTTTCTTTATCACAACCGTCAGAACGGGGAGTTCCTTGATATCGCATACGCATCGGGCACGGGCATGGACGCTCATGGGAAACCGCAGGCGGGCATGGGCACCGAGATTGCCGACTATGATGGCGACGGACGCATGGATATTTTTGTGACCAATTTCTCGTTCGAATTGAACACGCTTTATCGCAACCTGGGCGGGCTGTTTTTTGAAGATGCTTCCGAGCGGGCTGGTCTCGCATCGGGCTACGAGCCCCTTGGCTTCGGTACGCGCCTGTTCGATTTCGATAACGACGGCGACCTTGATATCCACGTCACCAACGGGCACGTGATCGACAACATCGCACTGTACCAACCGCGCCTGAGCTATAAACAACGCGATCTGCTGTATGAAAACGTGGGCGGCGGACGGTTTCGCGATGTGCCGGCGTTTCACATCGAGCATGTCGGCCGCGGCTCGGCGGTGGCGGACTTCGATGGGGACGGCGACCTGGATATCGTGGTGTCGAACCTGGGGGAGCGGCCTTTTCTGTTCCGCAACGATATGACTCCGCGGCGCAACTGGTTAGCGGTTGAGTTCACCCACCCCGGCGCCCGCGTGACGGTGGGGAGCATGGTGCGCGATGTGACCGCCGCATCGAGCTATCTGTCGAGCAGCCCGCTCGTCGCGCATTTCGGACTCGGCGAAGCGAGCACGGCCGACGTTAAGATCGTGTGGGCGGACGGCCGGAGGCAGACGCTTACCGGGGTGAAGGCGAACCAGACGATCCGCCCTTGATGAGCCACGCTCCTTCCTGATCGGCTTCTTCACTGAGCTGCTCAAAGTACGCCGACGGAAGCTGCGGGGCCGCCCGGAATCTGGCGAGTGCGTTCCGAGCTTCGGTGCGCAATCTTCGGAGGCGATAAACTTGGGCGAGCCGCAGATGCGCCTCGGCCCGCTCGCCGAGCGCCAGCGAGCGGCGTAGCGCGGCTTCCGCCTCGGTCGGGCGCTTGTGCCAAAGATGGATCTTGGCGGCGAAGATGTGCATTTCCGGCGTCGGGTCCGTGATGCGCACCAGATCGGCCAGCGCGGCATCCTCGTTGTGTCCATCATCCCAGTAAGCGAGTGCCCGGTAGTAGAGAAACAGCGCAACGTCGGGCGCGGCGACGAGCGCCTTGGACGCCAGCCGCACGGCCTCACCGGGCCGGCCCTTTTGGCGGCGAACCTCACCGAGCAGGGCGTCGAGATAGGGTGATGGCGGTGTTCTGGCAATCTCGCGTTCGGCGCGATCCAGGCGGCCGAGATCCAGGTCGATCTTCGCGATGTAGAAGCCCGCCGTGGGGAGCGCGGGGTCGAATTCGCGCGCTTGCTGGAACTCCGCTTTCGCCTCCGCCAACAAAGCCGGCGAGCCGGTCGCCAGATAGGCCTCGCCCAGTAGCAAATGCGCTCGCCCCGAATGCGGGCTCAACGAAATGGCACGCGTGAACTCACGAATCGCCGCGTCGAAGCGCCGCGCCCGCATCGCTTCGACCCCATTGTTAATGTGTATCTCATGCGGCGGCTGAGCCAGCAACGCACCGGCAAGGCAGCACTTCAGCCAGCGGCTGGCCCGCACGTCAGAACTCGACGCGCAACATCATCGCCATTCGGCGCCCAACGTGCTTCTCCGCGTCGAAGTCGGAGACCGAGGTCGTAAAACGGCCGACGGTGGCCGGCACCGAGATGTTGCCGGAGGGCTCCACGAAGTGGGGCGAGTTGAAAGCATTCGAGATCATCGCCGTGAAAATTGTCGAAAGACGGTCCGTGAACTTGAACCGCTTCATCAGGCTCATGTGATGCACGTTAATGCCTTGGCCCACCAGCACGTTGGCGCTGCTGTTGCCGAATGTGCCAGGCGCCGGAGCGCGAAACGCCGAAGGATCGAACCACCGCGCATACGAACGCTGGCCTCCGGACAGGTTTCCATTCGCGATGCGGTCCGGCAGTCCGCCCACCGTGTTCGTGTTCGAGGGATCGGAGCCGGAGAAACTCGGCGAGAAGAAAAAGCCCGAAGTGAAATAACTGATGGTATTGAGCGTCCAGCCGCCCAGGGCGTGATTCACCGGCCCGGGCACGGAGTTGAGAAAGCGGCGCCCTTTTCCCAGTGGAAGCTGCCACGTTCCCGTGATCACCGAGTAGTGCCGGCGATCGCCGGCTTGCCGCGACCAGCGGTTGGTCACCGCGTATGGGTTCTCAGTCACTAGAGCCTCTTGCAAAACCAATTGAAACAATAACTATTCTTTATGTTGCAAGGAGGGGCTTCTGGCTTAAAATAGGATTTCGAAGCCAATTCCAAACCAGAAGGATTCCCCTCCTTATGAAGCTTAGTCTTTTCGAGCACTT
>SXGT01006834.1_pt1 | contig 16339 bp, 11 predicted proteins | sample 3176221 | NCBI WGS metagenome assembly SXGT01 (sample SAMN11356862, study PRJNA531348) | freshwater metagenome | isolation source: freshwater sample F1-120 | place: China: Fuxian Lake, Yuxi | collected 2017-12-25 | reverse complement strand
GGTGCCTTCAACCGCTCGGCCACCCCTCCGCAATTCGCCGGCGAAGCGCGCGGACAGTGTGTATGCCACAACCCCCGAGGCCGCGCAACCCTTTTTCTCGACCCCTTTCGATGATCCTGGCCCGCCGCTGACACGCCGCGCCTGCGCCTCGCCCCCGCTCCTCGCACCGCCCTCCGGGACGGGCTCGTCGGGTGGGGCTGGGAGCGCGGTGGGGGCTGCGCCCGGTGGGCGCAGGCCTGCGGGCGGGTGAGGGCGGATCGCAAAGCCGGCTGGGCGCGTCAAGGGGAGCGCACAAGGGCGATGGGGCAGGGTCGTCAGGGGCGCTGCCCTGGTGTCGACTTTGGTTCGTGCGGGGGCCTGCGACCGACAGGGCGCAGCCCACACTGGAATTCTAGCCCCACCCGACGAGCCCGTCCCGAAGGGCGGTGCGAGGAGCGTGGGGCGATCGTCGAGCCCAGGGCGGCGCGCGTCGAAGGGGTCTGGAGCCTTCGCTGAACGACCCCCCTCCCGATGATCCTGGTCCCCCGCTGGCACGGCACGCCGCACCCGCGCCTCGCCCCCGGATATTCGAATGTGAGCGCCATCTCAAGAGTTGGCACGGTGTTCGCTTCCTCTCGCCACGTCGCACGAGAGGGTCGGGCCTCGTTGAAGCCGAAAGGCTTCATCCAGACAAAAACTGCCCGCACTGTTTTTTGAGGCCCACCCTCGTCGTGATGCACTCCCCCCCCTCTCCCTGAAGATCACCCTCACATGACCACCGCCTGAAGAGACGCCATCGCCGCGCGGCGATCTGCGCCCACGCCACGGCGGATCCCCATCGACGTCGCGCGCGCCGACGCTCGTCTGGGCAGCATTGAACAGGCCTGGGCGCGGCGCTGGACCGCGCCGCGCGCTCGGCGATGGAGCGCGCCCGGCGCCTCCCCCCGTGGGTCTGAAGGTGGGCGGGCGTCGGCGCTCCGCGTGGCGCTCCCCGTGGCGCTCGTCGGCGGGGCAGGTTGGCGAGGGCGACAGGCAGCCAGCCCCGCCGCGAGCGCCGATCGGCCTCAGATCTTTGAGGACGGCCGGCGGATTGTTGAGGCGCGGGGCCTGGCGCTTCGGTCCTCGCTTGAACCTGCGCCGATCGATGTACTACGCTGACCTGCACCCAGAGCAGGGGGCGACGCGTTGATGGATCACTACCCTTACGATCTTCAGGAGCAGGGCGACGGGCGGATCATCGAGCTTCTGCGCCCCTTGCTGACCGAGCGGCGCGCTGAGCGCATCGAGTCGATCCTCGACAGGCGGACCTACAACCTGACCGCGGCGCTCGACGGCCTCGGCGACACCGGCAATATGTCCGCGATCCTGCGCACTTGCGACGCCTTTGGCCTCCAGAGTGTCCACGTCGTGACCACCTCGCCGGGCTTCCAGATCGGCCGTCGGGTCAGCGCCGGCTCGCACAAGTGGCTCGACATCCACCCCCATGAGACCGCCACCGAGTGCGGCGAGGCGCTCAAGGCCCAGGGCTACCAGCTCCTGGCCGCGCACCTCGAAGGGGCGATCCCCATCGGCGAGGCGGACTTCTCCCGGCCCACGGCGCTGGTCTTTGGCAATGAGCAGCGGGGCGTCTGCGACGCGATGCTCGCCCAGTGCGACGGCCGCGTGCTCATCCCCATGGAGGGCTTTTCCCGCTCCCTCAACGTCTCGGTGGCCGCAGGCGTCGCCCTCTACCACGCGGTCTGCGATCGGATCGCGCGCCTGGGGCGCACCGGCGATCTGAGCGACGATCAGCGCCGCGCGCTCCGCGAGCGCTTCTACCGCCGCTCCGTGCGCGAGAGCGACATGGTGATCCGCAAGGCCAACCTCTCATGATCCCTCCCCCTCCAGCGGCGCGGCGATCCCCGTCGATGGCGCAAGGCGCGTCGAGCGGGCCGCGGCCCGGGGAGGCGGTCGGGCCGCTCTGTCGAGGGGCGCTGATCGCGCTGGGGGCGCTCTGCGTCTGGTGCTGGGGGGCGGCGGCCTCGGCGCAGCCCGTCGAGGGGCTGCCGCGCGCCTCGGGGCCGCTGCTGCGGGCGAGCTGGGCCGCCGGCCTGGTGGGCGAGCAGCGCGGCGCGGTCGAGCGGGCGACGGGCGGGCACCGGCGGCCCGTGCGGGGCTCCATCGAGGCGCTGATGGCCCGGGCGGGTCAACCCGATGTCGAGCGCGTCGAGCTGGCCTTCCCGCTGTCGATCCAGCTCGAAGCGGGGCTCCTGGCCATCGGCATCTCCGAGCGCGGCGGCGTGCGGCTGGAGACCCTGGGGTTGACCGGCCAGGGGGTCATCGTCGGGATCATCGATACGGGCGTGGATTGGAGGCACCCGGACTTCGCGGCGCCGGAGGGCGGCTCGCGGATCGCGTGGCTGCTCGACCTGACGCTCGGGGCGCGCCAGGGCGCCCACCTTGGGATCGAGACATACGGCGGCGCGCTCTGGAGCGCCGATGAGCTGTCTCGGGGGCTTGAGGGCGGGCTGACGATCCCCTCGGGCGACCCCGTCGGCCACGGGACGCACGTGGCCGGGATCGCCGCTGGCGGCGGCCTCGACGGCCAGAGCCCGGCGGGGGTCGCGCCGGGCGCGACGCTGATCGTCGTCAAGGCTTCTCGCGGCGAGAGCACCCTGTTGGATGAGGCCGACGTGATGGCGGGGGTGCGCTTCGTCCTTGAGCGGGCCGACGCGGCGGGGATGCCGGCGGTGGTCAACCTGAGCCTCGGGGGTCACAGCGGCCCCCACGACGGCTCGACGGACTTCGAGCGGGCGCTCTCGTCTCTCTTCGACGGGGTCCCTGGCAGGGCGCTGGTCGTGGCCAGCGGCAATGACGGGGGGCGAGATGTCCACGCCAGCGGTCACCTCGTCGGCGACAGGTTCGAGCTCCCGGTGCGGATCGCCCCCTACGTCCGCGATGACGCGGAGTCGAGCTACGCCGTCGTCGATCTGTGGATCGGCACCGACCCCGTGGAGGAAGGATCCGACCCCGTCGAGGAAGGATCCGACCCCGTGGAGGAACAATCCGACCCCGTGGAGGAAGGATCCGACCCCGTGGAGGTGGAGTTGATCGCCCCGGATGGTCGGAGCACGGGGCGGGCGGCGCCGGGGCAGACGTTGAGGAGCATCGATGGGCGGCTGGGCTCTTTGACGGTGAGCTTCGCGGAGGCGGAGGTGGGTCGCCCGGCCTTGCGGCAGGTGGTCGCGTTGATCCAGGAGCCGGTCGAGGGGCCGCTGGCGTCGGGCGATTACGTGGTGGTGATCCACGGCGGCCGCGGGGGTTTTGACGCGTGGTTGCCGCTGCGAGGGGGGTTTGAGGCGAGGCTGGCCGGATCGCTGGATCCGGGCGTGCGGCTGACGGTGCCGGGGACGGTGGAGGCGGCCGTGAGCGTGGGTTCGTACAACAGCCGGGGTGGCTGGGTGGATCGGGGTGGGGAGGCGGTGTCGCTGGACGTGCCGCTGGGCGAGGTGTCGTTTTTTTCGGGGACGGGGCCGACCTCGGACGGTCGGGCCAAGCCGGACGTGATCGCGCCGGGGGCGCTGGTGGCCTCGGCGCTGGCGCGGGGGGCAGATCCGCTGGAGAACCCGCGCTCGGTCTTTGCGCCGGTTTCGGCCTTGGGGGTTGACCCGGTGCTGGAGGGAGAGCGTCGGGCGATGACGGCCGGTACGAGCATGTCGACGGCCTTCGTCAGCGGTCTGGCGGCGCTCTTGATGGAGCAGGATCCGGGGCGGACGAGCGCGCAGGTGGCCGACGTGATCCGGGCCACGGCCAGGATGCCGGGGCAGGGGCAGGGTCAGGGGTGGGATCCGAGGGCGGGGTTCGGCTTGATCGACGCGGGTCTGGCGCTGTCGGTGGGGGCAGGCCGGCGCGGCGGGGTGTTGAGCCCGTCGGTCAGCGCGGTGGGGGTCACCCGGGAGGTGGTCCGGCCGGCGGTCGGCGAGCGCTTCGAGGTCTTGATCCTGGCGCGCGACGAGCTTGGCGCGCCGCTGGAGGCGGGCTGGTCGCCGCGGGTCGAGGTCGAGGTGGAGCGCGGGGAGGTGGCCGTCGGGGAGCCGCGGCCTTATGGGGAGCTGGGGCGGTCCGTGGAGGTGGCGTGGGTCAGCGCGCGGGGTGCGGCGTCGGTGCGGGTGTCGATAGGCGGGGTAGAGCTGGCCGCGCGGCCGCAGGTGCACTTCGTCGAGTCGAGGTCGGACGTTGGCCGCGAGGCGGTGGGCGTCGTCCGGGGCGGGGGTGGCTGCGCCCAGATCGGGCGGCCGGCGGGGGGCTTGGGGTCGGTGTGGCCGTGGGCGCTGGCGGTGGGGTTTGGCGCGGGGGTGAGGTGGGGCTTCCGGCGTCGGTGGAGGCGATCTGTTTCTTTTCCAAAGCTACACCTTCGAACTTGGCGGCGGCTGTGGTAGGACAAGAGTTCGAAGCTTCGTGGAAGTTCCATGCGCTGCGGCGGAATCAGCCTGGACGAGAGCAATGCGACGGTGCCCCAAGTGTAACTCCTTCTTCGACAACAGCGTGGACAAGTGCGTCTACGACGGGGAGTCTCTCGTCGAGGTGCAGGTCGAGGCGACGCAGAGTGAGGGCCTGGAAGGCAAGGTCGTCAATGATCGGTATGAGGTGATCGCGTCGATCGGCGAGGGCGGCATGGGCATGGTCTACAAGGCCAAGGACCGCCGCTCGGGGGATGACATCGCGCTCAAGGTGCTCCACCGCGACATCAGCGGCGACGAGCGGACGGTGCGGCGCTTCTTCAGCGAGGCGCGCGTGCTGGCCTCGCTGACGCACCCGAACATCATCCGGCTCTATGATTTCGGCAAGACGGACGAGGGTTTGCTCTACATCGCGATGGAGCTGCTCAAGGGCTCGCCGGTCGATGAGCTGATCCGCATCAACGAGGTCGATCAGGCCACCGCCCTTCAGATCATCGATCAGACGGCCGCGGCGCTGGCCGAGGCGCACCTCCAGGGGGTGATCCACCGGGATTTGAAGCCGGCCAACATCTTCCTTGAGCGCAGGGCGGACGGCACGGTGCGGGTCACGGTGCTGGACTTTGGCATTGCCAAGATCGCGGGCAGCGGCCAGAACCTGACGGCGACCGGCAAGGTCATGGGGACGCCGAGCTACATGGCCCCCGAGCAGATCCGAGGCAGCGAGCCCGACCCGCGGACCGACATCTACGCGCTGGGCGCGATGGGCTACGAGCTGATCAGCGGCAACCCGCCCTTCGTGGCCGACGGGCCGATCGCGGTGCTCTTCATGCACCTGGAGCGGCCGCCGACGCCGTTGAACACGCTCGACCTGCCCGAGCCCGTCAGCAAGGAGGTCACGGAGGTCATCAACCGCTTCCTGGCCAAGGACCCCGAGGCGCGGCCGCGCAACATGATGGAAGTTCGCGCCCTGCTCAAGCCCTTTACCAACGCGACGGCGGAGATCGAGCCTCCGGTCATCGGCCTCTCGATCACGGGAAAGACCAAGGATCCCGAGGACATGAGCGAGACGCTCGTCTTCGACTCCAACAACGCAGTGGCCGAGGCCAAGGCTCGCCTCGCGGCCCACAAGGGGGCTTCGGCCTCCGAAAAGCCCAAGGTGGAAGTATCGCCGGAGCCCCCTCAGAAGCCCCCTCAGAAGCCCCCTCAGAACACCTCGGGGGGCAAGGATCAGGCCGCCGCCCACGCGCGCCCCTCCACCCCGGAGAAGCCCAAGGCCAAGAGCGGGATCTCGATCGGGGTCTGGATCGGCGCCGTCCTGATCGTCATCCTGCTGGCTGCGGCGCTGGCCATCGCGGTCTTCGTCTACCTCAACAGCACCGCCGAGGCCAAAACCAGCAGCGCGATCGAGGCCCGGCCCTCGATCGTCGCCCAGCTCGACGGCCCCTCCGCCCCGCTCCCATGATCCCCCCTTGCCCCGCGTCGCGCTCCCTGGGGCCTCTCTTCATCCTCGCCTTGTCGCTTGCTCTTGCGCTGGTCTCGATGGGCGCCTCCTGTCAGCGCCCGATTGAGTTCGAGCCCGAGGAGGGCTTCGGCGTCGGCGGCAACGAGGACTCCCCGGTCGAGCCCGAGGCCCGCGAGCGCCTCGACGAGGCCGCGAAGCTGGCCGCCGATGGCCGCCACGTCGAGGCCCGCAAGCTCTACCGCGGCGTCGCCGCCGAGTTCGACGTGGCGGCGGGGGAGGCCTCGGTCATGGCCGCCGCGATGGAGTGCGAGGCCGGCCAGGTCGACGCGGCGCTGCCGGCGCTGCTGGCGCTGGGGCGCGACGAGGGCCAATCGGTGGCCGTGCGCCGGGGGGCGCTGGGCTACCACGCGCTGTGCGCCGCCGGCGCCGGGCGACGCGAGGTGGCCATGAAGGCCCTGGAGGATTACCCCGGCCAGAAGCCCTCCCCGCTGTGGCTGGAGGCCGACAGGGTCGAGGCGCTGATGTTGCTGGCCGAGGCCCGCAGGCGCTCGGGCGACCCTGTCGCGGCGCTCGGAGCCTTGAGCTGGGCCTATGAGATGTCCGACGTCGAGGGGCGCGCGCTGATCCGCGCCTGGGGGCTGGACCTGCTGCGCCAGGGCGCGCGGCTGGACGCTCTGGAGGGCGCCCTCGGCTCTGAAGACGACCTGACGCGGGGGCTGGCCGGCGCCGCGCTGCTGCTCGGCGAGCTGGCCTCGACCTCCCCCACCCTCTCCGTCGATCGGATGCAGGAGATCCTCGCGCTGATCGCCCCCAGCCTCGTGCGCCTGGACGAGGGGGAGCTGGCCGGCGAGCTCTCCAGGCGGCTCTCCGACGCCGCCGGCCCCAAGCCCGTGATCTTCGGGGCGCTCCTGCCCATGACCGGGCGCGATCGGCGCGTGGGCGCGGCGGCCCTGGAGGGGATCCTGATGGCCCAGGGGTCGCTGCGCCCCGACGCCATGCCCCGCAGCACCCTCATCATCGAGGACACTCGAAGCACGCCGGAGGGCGCCCGCCAGGGGGTCGAGGCGCTGGCCGAGCGGGGGGTGCTCCTGATCCTGGGTCCGCTGGACAACGCCGAGGCGCGCGAGGCCGCCGAGGCCGCCCAGCGCCTTGAGGTGCCCCTGATCGCGCTGAGCGTCGACGCCGCGGTGGTGCAGAAGGGCCCTTGGATCTTTCGGCGTTTCCTCGACAGCCGACGGGAGGTCGAGGCGCTGATGCGCAGCGCGGCCCGCGGCGGCAAGCGGCGCGTCGCCGTGCTGGCCCCGGATCTGGCCTTCGGGCGCGATCTGACCCAGGCGGCCGAGGAGATCGCTCGCCGCGAGGGGGTCGAGGTGGTCTTCAAGGCCAGCTACGACCCCGAGGCGGCCGACTTCAGCGCCCTGGCCCTCCAGCTGCGCCGCGCCCGCGCGGACGCCGTCTTCATCCCCGACTCCGCCCGGCGCGTGGCGCGGCTGATGCCCTTCCTGGCCGCCGAGGATCTCTGGTGTTCGAAGAAGGGCGCAGGCGATCAGCGCGAGCTGCTGTGCATGGGCGGGGCGACTTGGCTCCAGCCCGAGCTGCTCAGCTTCGGGGGTGATTACGTCGAGGGGGCGCTGATCGCGGCCAGCTACGCCGCCATCGCCGAGAACGAGGCCAACGTCGAGTTCCGCAAGGCGCACCAGCTCCAGATCGGCGGCCAGCCCGACCTCTTTGCGGCCTTCGCCTACGACGCCGCCCGCATGGCCCGCGAGCTGGTCCTGAGCCGGCGCCTGACCGACAGGGTCGGGCTGCGCGAGGCGCTCAGCGCCCTGCAGGGCTACGAAGGGATCACGGGCCCGGTGGCCGCCGACGCCACCGGCGATCTCGGCGGCCCCCCGGCCATGATCCAGGTGCGCGACCGGGCCTTCGTCAACGCGGCGGGGGCCGCGCCATGAAGGGCGCCTCGCCGCGCCCGCCGCTCTCGCCGGTCGGGCTCGCGCTCCTGGTCGCGATGATCGGCGCCCTCCTGGCCGCCTCGCCGCTGGGAGCGCAGCAGACCCCGGCGGACCAACCCCTCGAAGAGCGGCCTCGCCTTCAAGACATGACCGACGAGCAGCTGCGCCGCTACGGCTTCGAGTGGGAGGTGCAGTCGAGCCTGAGCGGCTCGGCGATGGCCGGCGTGCTGGCGCTCGTCCCCGGCTCGATCTTCCACGGGCTGGGGCACTTCTACCTCGGGGATCAGAGCACGGGCTGGAGCCTGATCGCGGCCGAGTCGCTGGGGTTGGGGCTGGTCGGGGTCGGGATCCTGATGGTCGCCGCCTCGGACGACTCCGTCCTGGTCGAGGAGCTCGGCGTCGGGGTGGTGCAGATCGGCGGCGTGCTCATCGGCACGAGCTGGCTGGTCGACGTGCTCGGCTCGATCCGCGGCAGCAAGGACCCGCTGCCAGACCCCGTCGTCTACTCCGAGCTGCTGCGGACCGAGGTCGGCTTTCGCTTCGTCGACTCCGACGACGTCGAGGCGCTCAACCTGCTGGAGCTGCGGCTTGACGCGGACCTGGGCTTCGTCCAGCTCGGCGCCGCCATCGATCAGGACATCCAGCTTCAGTTCCAGCGCCTCGGGGCGCTGCTCTCCCTCAAGCCCGTCGAGGGGAGAAATGTTCATGATTACATGTTGTTGCGGGTCAAGGGGGAGCGCGCGAGCTTCGGCGAGGGCAGCGCGCTGAAGATCCTCGATGAGCTGCAGGGGGTCAGGACCAACAACACGCTGTCGCGCTTTGACGTGTCTCTGGAGATGAGCCTGGATCTGGGTCAGATCATCGACCACATGAACAACGCCATCAACGTGCTCTCGGTGGGTGTGGTCTTCGCGCAGGACGTGGGCAAGCGGGCGGCGCTGCCGGGCCGGGAGAACAAGGCGATCTTCGTGCTGGAGGAGCGGGTGCGCTTCCACATCAGCCAGCGGGTCGTCCTGGAGCCTTATTACATCTTCTCGGAGGCGACGCTGGTCGAGCCGCTGGCCGGCGGCCTGGGGGTCTTCGGGGTCCGGACGCGGATCCTGCCTTCGGAGGGCTTCGAGGTCTTCGTGGACGGGACCTTCGGCGGCGGCTACGCGGCCAGCACGGGCTTGACCTGGTACCTCTTCTGAGCGGGCGGGATGCGCGACTACGACGTGATCGTGGCGGGGGCGGGGCCTGCGGGGTCCATGGCGGCGCTGGCGCTGGCGCGGGCGGGGGTCCAGGTCGGGATCTTCGAGCGCGCGCGCTTCCCGCGCGACAAGGTGTGCGGCGACGTGCTCGGGCCGATGGCGCGGGCCTCGCTCGGCGCGATGGGGCTGCTGGGGTCGGTCGAGGCGCTCGCCCATCGGTGCGAGGGGGTGCAGGTCGTCGCGCCGGGCGGCAGGGTGGTGCCGGTGGGCGTGGCGCACCTGACCTTGAGGCGGTCGGTCCTCGACGCCTTGCTGCTGGAGGCGGCGATCCGCGCCGGGGCGGGCTTTGAGGAGGGTGTCGAGGTCGACGCGCCGCTCTGGAGCGGGTCGGGGGTGGCCCGCGGGGTGCGGTGCGCGACGGCGCGAGGGGTCCGCTTCGAGGCCCGCGCGACGGTGACGATCCTGGCCACGGGGGCGTCGAGCAAGGCGCTGCGCAAGTCCGGGGCCTGCTTGCGGACCACGCCCTCGGCGGTGGCGCAGCGGTCGATCTGGAGCTTGCCTGGGATCGATCCGGGTCGGGTGGTGGTGAGCTTCGAGCACGAGGGCGGCCGGGCGCTGGGGTGGATCGCGCCGCTGGGCGAGGGGGCCGCGAACGTGGGCTGCGGGGTCTTTCTGGAGGGCGGCGTTGTCGGGGTGGAGCTGCGGGGGCTCTTTGAGCGGCTGCGGGGGTCCTCGGGGGCCTTCGGGGGGGCGCTGTCGGGGGGTCGGCAGGAGACGCGCTTCGAGGGTGCGCCCTTGAGGTGCGGATTGTCGGGGGCCAGGGCGGCGCTGCCGGGGTTGCTGGTGGCCGGCGAGGCGCTGGGGGTCAGCCGCCCCTTGACGGGGGAGGGGATCGGGGAGGCGATGGAGTCGGGTCGGATGGCGGCGATGGCGGCGATAGGGGCCTTGAACACGGGGCAAGTCGAGGGGCTGGACGCCTACGAGCGGCTGCTGGAGCGCGAGCGGCTGGCCGAGCACCTGGGGTCGTACGCCAGGGCGCAGCGCTGGATGGGGCGCGGGTGGGCGGCGGTGCCGCTGGGGTGGTGGGCGGTGCGAGGGGGCTGGCCGCTGTCCAGGGTCGAGGCGGCGGTGGGGCTTGGGGAATCAAAGGAGGGGCCGGGGGGGTTGCCCGGGGACGCTTGAGCGCCGCGGTGTCCGATGACGACGGCTTCAACGGCGATTGTGGGGCGCGGATGGCGAATTGACAAGGTGGCGGCCCGCCTTTAAGGTGAAGGGGCGCGTTGGATTCACGGCGCAAGCGGGAACTGAGAGCCATGACCAAGCCAGAGTCCAATCGGGAGCGGCCGAGAGACGGCGATGGCCTCCTTGAAGAGGGCTGGGCGAGCCTCGACAGCGACAACGGGGGCTTCGCCTCGGAGCACACGACGGTGGATCCGGCCCTGCTCGACAGGCTCGCCGCGCTCGACCTGAAGAAGGCCTCGGCGGTGCCCACCGCGAAGGGGGTCAAGGCGCCCGAGCAGCGCGAGCGCACGATCAACCTGGACATCTCCGATCTGCTGGCGATGGAGGAGGCCGGGTCGGACGACGAACCGGAGGTGATCGGCGAGGCTGAGATCGAGGAGGTCGCCGGGGTTCAGGGGGCCGGGACACCGGAGGTGCCCTTCGGGGCGATGGCCGGGCCTCGGGCCGGGGCCAGCTCCGTCCGGGCCACCGACATCTCCAACCCCGATCAGCCCTCGGTCCAGCTCGACAGCGCCATGGCCCCCGAGGACATCGACGCGGAGTTCTCCAGCGAGAGGACCCAGATCTTCATCCCGGTCATGGAGGACGAGCCGACGCGGGCCAAGCTGCGCGTGGTCCAGGGCGGCGGCCAGCAGAAGGAGTACCTGCTGGCCCGCGACAGGATCACGATCGGCCGGGGGACCAACAACGACATCCTGGTGCCGGACATCGCCATCAGCAGGCAGCACTTCGAGATCGTCCGGCAGGCCGACGGCTCCTTCCGCGTGGCCGACCTCGACAGCGGCAACGGCACCAAGCTCAACGGCGGCCGGGTGCTGGACGCCGACCTCTTCGGCGGCGATCGGATCGAGATCGGCAACACGGTCCTTGAGTTCGTCATCACCGGCCCCGGCGCGAGCCGATCGCCCGGCGAGCGGCGCATCAACCACCACCCCTCCGAGGTGGCCGCCAAGCCCGTCTCCACAAGCCGCCGCACGGGGGCCGTCCAGGCCCTGCCGGTCGCGGCCGAGGTCAGCTCGCCCCCGCCGAACTATTCTCAGCCGGGTCAGAACGCCACGATGACCCACTTCCAGCTCCAGTCGCCCGTGGCGCCGCCTCCGGCCGTGCCGCGCAACACCGGGCTGATCATCACGGGGCTGATCGCCGTCTTCGGGCTCCTCTTCCTGTCCCTGGCCGTCGTCATCGGCGCCAAGATCTACCTCGACTTCCAGAGCACCCAGAGCGGCAAGGTCAGCAACAAGCCCGCCTCGGCCTACTTCTTCGAAGGGGCCGACCACGTCAAGGTCCGCGACTGGGACAAGGCCGAGGAGAAGTTCACCATCGCCGCCGATCTGGCCCGCGAGGAGCGCGAGTTCCAGATCCGCAAGGACGCCGAGCTCCAGCTCGAGCGCGTCCGCGCCGAGAAGAACAACCAGAAGGCCTACGACCGCGCCCTGAGCCTCTTCGAAAAGGGCGAGCACCCCGAGGCGCTCGCCCGCCTCGCCGAGGTCCGCGCCGGCTCGGTCTACGACGACGACGCCCGCGCCCTGACCCTCAAGGTCCGCCAGAAGCACGTCGCCGAGCTCGTCGAGCAGGCCCAGGTCCACTTCGACGCCCGCCAGTTTGACGAGGCCGACCGCAAGATCGCCATCGCGCTGCGCAACCAGCCCGACCACGCCCCCGCCCTCGAACTCCAGGGCAAGATCGACGCCCTGTCCGAGTCCGACTACAAGCGCCCCTCGGCGCTGGCCGAGAAGGACCCCGCCCAGAGCGGCCGCGCCATCGCCCCCCGCGTCGGCGGCTCGGAGGTGGCCGTCAACGTCAAGAACGGCGACCCCCCCAAGGCCAATGAGACCGGCGCCCCGCCCAAGGGCAACGAGACCGGCGATCCCTCCAAGGTCAACCCCGTCAGCGAGCGCCCCTCGGACCCCAAGGGCGCCGACCCGATCCCGAAGAAGGGCGGCAGCGGCGACATCGCCAACTTCGGCCCCGGCCTCGCGATGTACCGCAGCAAGCGCTTCGCCGAGGCCATCCAGAGCTTCGAACAGATCGCCAGCACCAGCGACGACGACTTCAGCCGCAGCAAGGCCAGCAAGCTGGCCAAGAACGTCGAGTCCTTCGAAAAGAGCCTCCTGGCCGGCAACAGCGCCTACTCGTCCGGGAGCTGGGCCAACGCCGCCACGCAGCTCGAGATCGCCTACCGGCTCGACAAGTCCATCAGCGGCTCCGGCGTCCACGGCGCTGACCTCGGCAGCAAGCTGGCCGAGAGCAACTTCCAGCTGGCCCGGGACGCCTTCAACGGCCAGAACTTCCAGCGCGCCGGCACACACGCCAAGAAGGCCCAGGCCTACCAGAGCAACCACCCCGGCAACCTCCAGCTGCTCGGCCAGCTCGAGAGCAAGGGCAAGTCGATGTACATCGACGCCCTGAACAAGAAAGAAAAAGACCCCACGCAGGCCCGCCGCACCGCCAAGGCCATCGTGGACATGCTCCCGGCCAGCTCAGACACCCACCAGAAGGCCAAGGAGCTGCTCAGCTCCCTCTGAGCGCCCCAACGACCCACAAGCCCACTGGGCCTCGAAAGGAACCTTCATGTCCGACAACAACCCCAGGCTGCCGCTGATCCTCATCGCCGACGACGACCCCGAGATCCGCAGCCTGCTCAAGGCACACCTCTCCACCCACAAGTGCGACCTGATCGAGGCCGAGGACGGCGCCGAGGCCCTGGAGTGCATCATCACCCAGTCCCCAGACCTGATCATCCTCGACGTCATGATGCCCGAGCTCAACGGCTGGGAGGTCTGCAAGTACGTCAAGACCCACGAGCAGTACGACCACATCGGCGTCATCATGCTCACCGCCATCGGCGCCACCGTCAACGAGCTGACCAGCCCCCTCTACGGCGCCGACGACTACATCGACAAGCCCTTCAACTTCTCCGAGCTCGACTTCAAGATCCGCAAGGTCCTCGCCTCTAGATCCGGCGATCTGACGGTTTGATCATGGCCTGTGCGCAAGGCGCCTCGGCTCGCCCCGGCCAGAGGCTCAGGCCGCAGCCCCTCTGCATGCCCCGCGACTTCGCCCGATGTGCGGTCTGCCTCGCCCTCGCGCTGCTCCTCTCCGCCGCCGATCTCGTCGCGACCGCGCTGCTCCTGCCCGCCCTGGGGCTCGATGGCCCCGTGGCCTGCGCCCAGCGCCGGCGCCGACCCACCGCCGTCGAGATCTCCGCCACCGTCGAGGACGCCCAGGTCTTCGTCGACGGCGAGCTGGTCGGCACCCTGCCCCTCGAAGGCCCCATCGACCTCCAGCCCGGCGACCACACCTTCAAGATCGTCCGACGCGGCTACACCGACTACCTGGAGACGATCGCCATCCCCGCGTCCCGCAAACCCTTTCTGGTCGTCGCCACCCTCCTGCCCGTCAGCGGCATCCTGATCGTCGACACCACCCCGGCCGGCGCCCGCGTCTCCATCGACGGCCAGCTCTACGGCGAGACACCCTTCGACGGCGAGGTGCCCGAAGGCCGCCGGGTGCTGGACGTGCGGCTGCCCGGGCGGGTGCCCTTCGTCGAGACGGTCGAGTTCATCGCCGGAGAGTCCTTCCAATACGACATCAACCTGGAGGACGCGCCGCTGATCGAGGCGCCGATCTACACCACATGGTGGTTCTGGGCCGGCGTCGGCGTGCTGGCCTCCTCGGTCCTGGTCACCTCCGTGATCCTGACCGCCGAGGCCGAGCCCCCCGTCGGACCCCAGCGCCCCAGCGTTGTCCTTCCCCTGCGGATCGACTTCTGATCCGAACCTCCTGGTTCGAACCTCCTGAGGCGAGCCTCTCTCGGTGGAAGATCCCGAGGGGCTCGGCGCGTCAGCCGAAGAGGTCGCGCAGGTGATCGACGGTGGCCTCCAGCGCCGACGCCTCTTCGGGCTCCTGCAGCAGGAAGGCCTCCATCTCCTCGATCATGTCCACGGCCTCGTCGAGCGCCGGATCAGCGCCCCGCGTCCACGCGCCCATCGCGATCAGATCCCGCCTCGCCTCGTAGGTGGCCAGCGCGCGCCGGAAGGCCTCGGCGGCGCGGCGGTGGGGCGCGTCGGTGACCGCGCCCATCAGCCGGCTCAGGGATCGCAGCGGATCGATGGCCGGGTGGTGGGCGCGCTGGGCCAGAGCCCGGCTCAGGACGATGTGGCCGTCGAGGATCGAGCGGACCTCGTCGGCGATGGGGTCGCCCATGGCGTCCTCGGCCACCAGCACCGTGTAGATCGCGGTGATCGAGCCCCGCTCGCCCTGCCCCGCGCGCTCCAGAAGTCGGGGCAGCATGCTGAAGGCGCTCGGCGGGAAGCCCCGACGCACCGGCGGCTCGCCGGCCGCCAGCCCCACCTCCCGCTGCGCCTGGGCCAGCCGCGTGACCGAGTCCATCATCAGGAGCACCCGCAGGCCCTCCTCCCGGAAGAACTCCGCGATCGAGGTCGCCACCGACGCGGCCTTGAGGCGCACCAGGCCCGGCGCGTCGCTGGTGGCGCACACGACCACCGACCGCTCCAGGCCCCTCAGTCCTAGAGAATCCTCAATAAAATCGCGCACCTCCCGGCCTCGCTCGCCGACGAGGCAGATCACCGCCACGTCGGCCTCGGCGTCGCGCGCCAGCCGCCCCATCAAGAAGGACTTGCCCACGCCGCTCTCCGCGAAGAGCCCCACGCGCTGCCCCACGCCGAGGGTCATCAGGCCGTCGATCGCGCGCACGCCGGTGCAGAAGGGCTCCACGATCCGCTGTCGCCGCATCGGGTCCGGCGGCGCGCGATCGAGCGCCCACGGCCTCAGCTCTGCCCCGCCGAGGGCCCCGAGGCCGTCCATCGGCCTGCCCAGCCCGTCGAGCACCCGGCCGAGCAGCCCGCGCCCGCAGAGGATCCGCGGCGGCTCGCCGGTGGCCGTGATCGCGCTCTGCGGCCCGACCCCGTCGAGGGGGCCGAGCGGCATCAGCACCGCCAGCTCGTCCTTGAAGCCGACCACCTGGGCTTGCAGCGGCCCCGATCTGGCCTCGATCTCGACCAGCTCTCCGATCGTCACCCCCGGCGCCGAAGCCCGGACCACCAGCCCGGTCACCTCTCGCACCCGACCCTTGAGCCGGGCCGCCGTGGTCGACGGGTCCAGCCGCTCCAGGTAGCGCCCCAGATCGGGCTTGTCGCCGCTTCGCGTCACCTCGGCCCCCTCGTCGACCACGCCGCCGTGCCCATGACCTCGGCCAGCACGTCGATCTGCGTGTCCAGGTCGGCCTCGATGACGCCGGCCTCGGTGTGGATGTGGCTGGCGAGGGGCGGGACGCTGGCGTCCGCGACGAACACCACGGGGACCTCGACCTGGGCGGCCAGCAGCGCCGCGCCCGCCTCGATCCTCTCCAGCGCGTCGGGGTGGACGTGGACCTCGACGATCCGCCGCCCGCGCGCCAGCCCCAGCGCGTGGGCCGTCATCTGGGCCAGCGCCTCGGGCCTCTGCTCAAGGTGGCGCCCGACGATCTTGCGGGCCAGCTCCAGCGCGAGGCTGACCATGTCGGCCTCGGCCCGGTCCATCAGGCTGCCGTACTCGGCGCGGGCCGCCACCAGGGCCTCGGCGGCCTGGGACATCCCCGCGCGGCGGCCCTCCTGCTCGGCGCTCAGGCGAGCGCCCTCGATCCGCTCGGCGGCCTGGGCGCACAGGAGCCGGGCGCGCTCCAGCAGCGCCTGGGCCTCCAGCAGCGCGTCGGCCTGGGCGGCGGGCAGCGCCGCGGGCTTCTGCGGCCAGAGAAGGCGCTGGATCTCCAGCTCGGCGGCGCGGGCGGCGCTGAGGATCTCGACGGTCATGATGGCCCTCCCTGGGGTCGTTCGTCGGGGAGCTGATCTCGGGGGGGAGAGAGCAGGGCGCGGCGCTCGTGCAGGGGCGTGCGGGTCAGGCCGCGGGCGGAGAGCTGCTGGAGGCGCTTGAGGCTCAGGGCGGCGAACTCGTCGCCGATGCCGGGGATCGCCGGCCCGCGCGGCAGGGCGCGCCGCAAGCGCGTCAGGCGCTGGCCCGCGTCGGGGGGCAGGGCGGCGGCGACGCCGATGAAGTCGGCGCCGTGGCGGCCGGCGG
>SXGT01243887.1_pt1 | contig 16340 bp, 11 predicted proteins | sample 3176221 | NCBI WGS metagenome assembly SXGT01 (sample SAMN11356862, study PRJNA531348) | freshwater metagenome | isolation source: freshwater sample F1-120 | place: China: Fuxian Lake, Yuxi | collected 2017-12-25 | reverse complement strand
CAATCTCATCATTCCGGAGTGCCCCGCCATGACGACTGGCTGGCCGATCGTCGTCAACGGCCGCACCTGGAACGAGAGCGACTTCATCGGCGAGAACTACGCGACCAGCCTGCCGCTCTTCTTCCAGGACGTGGCCCAGCACTACGGACAGTTCTATACCGCGACGTCGACGACATCGATTCCGGTCGGCACCGGCACCAGGTCGCTGACGGTCCAGACCGGGAAACCCTTCGCCATCGGTCAGCCGGTCCGGATCGTCCGCACAGCAGATCCGGTCGGTGTCGTCATGGACGGGACGATCACCTCGTTCACGTCGTCGACCGGCGTCATGACCGTCCTGGTCGCCGGCACGCCGACAGGAACCGGCAGCTACTCGGACTGGACCATCAGCGTTCTCGGTGGCGTCGGGCCGACGGGTGCCACAGGAGCCGTCGGTCCGGCCCCGACGATCGCGACGACGTCGACGGCGACCCTCCCGATCCAGCTGGGATCGACCGGCGCCTTTGCCGTCGCAGCATCGACCGATCTGACACTCGGCAGCCTGGTGCTGATCTCCACACAGGGCGATCCCTCGAAGTTCATGTTCGGGACGCTGACTGCGAGGTCCGGCGCGACCTTTACCGTCAACGTGCTGGCGATCTCCGGGGCGGGGACTTACTCCTCCTGGTACCTGACCCTCTCTGGTCCCCAGGGCATCCAGGGCACCCAGGGCGTCCAGGGCCTAACCGGCGCCACCGGACCGGCGGTCACCCTCAAGACCACCAGCGCGACCAGCCTCACGATCGGGCCGGGGTCGTTCTCTTTCGCGACAGCCGCATCCCTCGATCTCCAGACCGGCCAATACCTGACGCTGGCCTCGGCCGCCGACTCCTCGAACTACATGACCGGCGGGATCACCGCGATCGCCGGCACCGCCGTCACCATCTCCGTCGGCACCTACGACTGGGGCGGCGTCGGCACCCGGGCCGATTGGAATGTCGGCATTTCCGGCGCCAAGGGTGCCAAGGGCGATACCGGCGCCATGGGACCCTACGGGACCCCGCCCGATGCCACCGCGTCGGTCAAGGGCATTGTCCGGCTGGCGAGCAGCGCCGTGGCGATCGCCGGCAGCGATACCGAGAGGGCGGTGACGCCGGCTGCACTCGCCGCGGTGCTGGATGCCCGTCTCGACGACCAGGAGGACGACGGCATGACCGCATTGCCCCCGCTGCCGGAGCAGGGCCGGCGCCTCGACTTCGCAGCCGGATGGGCGGTCAACCGCCGCCTGTTCGCCACCGCAGGCGCGACGAGCGCCGAGACGACGCAACCCGACGGCCTGATCCGCAGGACATACCGGCGCTATCCGGTCGCCGCGGTCGGCCGCGCCGCGCCGTTCACCCGCTACGGCTTCGCCGCCCTCCCGGCCTTCGACAACCTGCTGCTCGACGACACGCTGCTCTCCCCCCTGGTCTGGGGCGCATCCGGCATCGCCGTCTCCCGCGCGTCCGTCAGCGGTCCCAACGGCGACACCCTCGCCGTGGTCGCCCTCCTCGCCGACAGCGCCGCCGGCGCTTATGGCGCGCGGACCTACGCCTGCGCCGTCCCTGACGACAGCGGCTCGCACTTCTTCCAGGTGCAGATGAAGGCCGGCACCTCGACGCATGCGATGCTGCGGATGGCGCTCTCGGGCGGTACCGGCATCGCTCGCTCCGTTGCCGTCCAGTATTCCAACGGCGCGCTCTCCGCCGGCGCCGATACCCAATTCACGCTCGGCGGCGCCGAGGCCTTGCCGAACGGCTGGTACAACATCTGGGGGATCCTGCCGAACAACGGCACCGGCAACACCGCGCTCGCCGTCTCCGTGGTCCCGGCCGGCAACGCCGCCTCGGCCACCACCACCTCCTACGCGCAAAAGGCCATGCTCGCGCGCAGCGATATCATGCTGCCGTTCGTCGGGGCGGCGAAGGCGGAGCCTTCCACGAGCATCCGCGCCGATGCCGGTGTACTGCAACGCCCGACCTTCTCCGCCGGCACGCTCGCCGTCCGCGGCAAGTCGCCGGTCTCCTCACGCGAAGGCGTCCTCGCCCAGATCGATGCAGGTAACGACGACACCCGGATCGTACTGATCCGCCTTGCCGACAACTCGGTGCGCGCCCGCTTCTACGACGAAGGCGCGCTCGTCCGCGACCTGAACCTCGGTACCTGGGCGAACAATGCCACATCCGGCACCATCGTCGCCTGGGACTACACGAGCGCCACCGGCCGGCTCGACGGCGGCGCCGACGGCGTCAGCACAACCGACATCGGCTACGACGCCACTGTCGGCCACCTCCGCCTCGGAGGCGCGGCGGTCGCCGGCAAAGAGTGGGGCGGGAGCATCTCCCGCTTCGACCACCGCCCCGTCCGCATCGCCGACGCTTCCCTGCAAGCCCTCGTCGCGGCCTAGCGCCAAGAAGGAGACTCTCCGATGCCCACCATCGTCGATGTGAACGTCGCCTACCTCACCGAGGTCATGGCCCGCATCCAGTCCGGTACCGCGACGGCGGCGGACCTGGCCGCTCTCTCGAAGGGCCTCAAGCTCATCGAGGGCAACGCCGACTGGCAGGCCGTCGTCGCCGGTCTGGCCGATGCCGCCATCCAGGAGATCGGCGACGCCTCCGACAGCATCGCCGATGCCGCCGCGACCCTCGGCGAGGCGCAGGGCGCCATCGCCAACGTGGTCACCGCCAACACCGCCACCGTGTTCCGGCGCAACACCGGCCCCTTCGCGATCAGCACCGGCGCCAACTCCTGGCCGTGGGACGGCACCCAGGGCTGGCACCAGTTCCAATCGCCGGTGCTGATCGACGCCCGCGACGGCACCAGGACCTTCATGGTCAACTACTACCGGACCTACGCGATCAACAGCGGCCCGAACGCCAACTCCAGCTCCCACGACTACCGCATGGAGTGGGGCTACTTCGACGACCGCTACGAGTGGGTCGTCGTCGCCTCGCTCGCGAGCATGTCGAGCTACACCACGCCCAAATTCCTCCTGCTGCCGCTCAAGACCGCCGACGGCTCGGCAGTGCGCGTGTGCCTGGTCCGCTACACCGCCAGCGCCCCGCTCCAGGTCACCCGCTGGGACGGAACGTCGGCCACCCTCTTCACCACCTCCGAGAGCTGCACGAACGGCGTCCTGGTCTACGACCGCACGCAGATGTGTCTCTACTTCCACGACAACGCGAACTTCATCCGCTGCTTCGCCGACGCCGCCGCTGCCGATACCGGACGGGGCGCCGCCGGCGTCTGGTCGCTGGCGAATTGGAAGGGCGCGTTCTACGCGAACCGCGCCCGCTACGTCGACCTGGACGGCACGGTGGACACGCACTCGGCCGTCCTGCGCCATCGCCGCTGGGGCTTCTGGAGCCCTTGGAGTCTCGGCACCCTCGCCGATCCGATCGGTACCGGCATTGGCCTGGATATGAAGCAGAACAGTCCCTATGCCGTCATCGGCGGGAGCAACACGAATATCAGCCAGATATGGACCCAGGCGCTATACCGCGACATCGGCAACAGCACCTTCGCGACCCCAGGCTACGGCAAGAACCAGAACGTGCCGACCGGCCACCGCATCGACAACCCCGGCACCTACGATGCGTATGTGAACACCTATGCGGGCCACCCGCAGGTGCGCCTGAACTCCGATACCGAGGTGAAGTTCGAGATCGTCCAATACCAGCCGGTCGTCAAGTGGTGGCAGGGGACAACGCACTTCGCCAGTAACCCCTGGCAGGTCCACGGCATGTACCGCTTCCCCTACATCGAGGAGGTGCTTTTCTCGGTGGTGGACGAGAACGGCGCGGGCTTTCTGTCCGGCCGATTCCCCTTCGCGCTCTACCGCCCCATGGGCGAGGCAGAAAACGACGGCTACGACTACTGGGCCGAGTGGAACCCCTGGATCATGTTCGTCGACAGCCGGCGCCGCGTCGCGATGGCCCGGCGCCAGGTGAGCTACTACCACCCGTCGGGCGGCGGCCATAACCAAAACCAGGTCACAGCGATCCCGTATTTCGGGCGGTTCTAAAGGAGATCATCCATGCCGCTGAGCAGCACCAACGTCCTCGTGATCGAGGGCCGTCAGTTCCTGCGCAACCCCGAGACCGATGCCGAGTGGACGGAGGAGGTCGCGGAGACCTTCGAGGCCGAGTTCCGCGCGCTCTATCACCCGGCGCCCTATGAGCCGCCGGCCCCGGAGCCGCGGCCACCTGTCGTGCTGGCGGCGAACACGGCCCCTATCTCGCGCTACGCCTTTCGGCGTCGCTTCCCGATTGCGAAGCGGATTGCGATCGACAACGCGGTGCAAGGCTCGATCTCGGATGAGGACTGGGCGATGTTTCGCACGCTGCAGGAGGACTTCCGGGCCGCCGACGTGATCCATCTCGACGCTCCCGAGACGATCGACGGCGTCAACTTCCTCGCCACCCTCGGCTTCATCGCTTCAAACGAAGCAGCCGACATCCTGTCCGGCAAGTAACCTCGCCGGCGACGGCCGAAAGGTCGCTCGCCACCTTGAGGCGCCATGATCTGCGCTTGACGACCTCGCTGACGATCCCCGTCTCCGCGAGTTCGTCAGGCAGGGCGGCTCCCCTCGTCGTGACCTGCGCCACCATCGCCGGCGCCAGGATCGGCGTCTCGACGAGCCTGTCGGCCGCGGACGGAAACCTCGCGCGCCGGCGCTTCCTTCAATTCGGAGAAACGACGATGGATGAAAAAGTCGTGATGACCGCCGACGCGCTCGAGGCGCTGATGCAGCGGACGGCGGAGGAGGGCGCAAGGCGCGCTCTCGCCGCGATCGGTCTCGAGGATGCCATGGCGCCCGACGACGTCCGCGATCTCCGTGGCCTTCTCGGCGCCTTTCGTCAAGCCAAGCGCACGATCTGGCAGACGGTTGTCAAGTTCTTCACGATCGTCTTCCTCGCCGCTCTACTGGCCGGCCTGGCAGTCAACGTGAAGCTCGGCGTGTCGTGAGGGATCGCGCGCCGGCTGGAATCCGGATCGTCACCGGCGAAGAGATCAGGCGCCGTGCTGAACGAGGGCGGTGATCAAGTAGATGGCCACTGGGATCTCGACGAGCGATGTCGCTGCAATCGAAATGACGGCGTCTCCTTTCTGATCGGCGGGATCGTCACGGAAACATGGTGATCCGCTCGATCGAAGTCATGACGTCCGCAAGCATCACACATCCCGGACGACCGGTCACAGCGACATTTGGACCTTGGGCAGTGCCGGACCGGTCCCTAACTCCGGGAGACTCGCGATGACCGTCATCCGGTTCTAGCCATCGTCGTCTCTGAAGCCGCCTGACGCAGCCATCGCTGTCGTCCGACCTGCCCGCCATCCGGCGGGCTTTTCGTTTTTGGAAGGAAGGAAATATGACCGCTTCGACCGATCGCGCCGGATCGCTGCCGCGCGGCATTCGCAACCACAATCCCGGCAATCTGCGCCGCTCCTCCGATCCCTGGCAGGGGCTGGCGGTTGAGCAGACGGATGCCGAATTCTTCCAGTTCGCCTCGGCCAAATGGGGAATCCGGGCCCTTGCACGAACTCTGATCGCCTACCAGGACAGGGTCGGCCTCAAGACGATCAAGCAGATGGTCGGCCGTTGGGCGCCTCCGAACGAGAACGACACAGGCGCTTACGTGCGGGCTGTCGCCGCCAGCGTGGGCGTCGAGCCGGACGACGAGATCGACATTCATGACTACGCGATCCTTCGTCCGCTCACCTTGGCGATCATCCGCCACGAGAACGGGCGGCAGCCCTACACGGATGCCGAGATCGACGCGGGGCTTGTTCTGGCCGGTGTTGAGCCCCCGCAGCGGCCGCTGGCGCAGACTCGCACGGTGCAGGGCGGTCAGGTGGCGGCAGGCGCCACGGTTCTCGGGCTGACGGCTGAGGTCGTCCGCGAGGTCGAGCCCGCGATCCCGCTGCTGCAGTCGCTGCTTCAGGTCGCGCCGTGGATGGTTGGTGCCGCCGCGCTCGCCGGCATCGCCTACATGATCTGGGCGCGCATCGACGATCGTCGCAGGGGGCTCCGTTGATCGCGATCATCGGCCGACTACTGGTCCCCTATGCCCTCAAGCTCGCGGGACTCTTCGCAATCATCGGCGCCGTAGCGGCGATCCTGCTCGGCGCCCGTCAGGCCGGGCGCAATGCGGAGCGTGTCGAACGCATGCGCAGAACCATCGAGGTGCAAAATGACCAACTGGATGCCGCGTCTCGTCGTCCTCGCGATCGCGACGACCTTGCTCGCCGGATGCGCGACGGCTCGTTCTGACGGGGGAGGGTGCCCGCCGGTCCCGGCGTACAGCGGGGAATTTCTGGCGCGGGCGGCGGATGAGGTTGGACGGCTGCCGGTTGGGTCGGCGGTGGAGCAGATGCTCGCCGACTACGGAGTGATGAGGGAGCAGGCGAGGGTGTGTAGCTTGAAGCGGAAGCCCTAGGATGTACCATCTCGTCCACTCGTGGACGCGAAACGCGCTATGGCGTAGCGCACTGTCTTCTCGCCTCTGCCTAACCGCAGGCCTTCGGTCGGCGATCCTCAGTTTGCATTTGGTGTCTTGATGGGTTTTGAAGACTTTTTCCGCAGTCGGTACCCTGGGCGGCAGCCGTACCCCTACCAGCATGCGCTTGCCAAGCGGGCATGGCCGGAAACCCTGATTGTGCCGACCGGGTTTGGCAAGACAGCAGCCATCCTCGGAGCCTGGTTGTGGAAACGCCGGCTAGGCGATCCGGCGACGCCGCGGCGCCTCGTCTACTGCCTGCCGATGCGCACGCTAGTGGAACAAACGGCGACCGCCGCGGTGCAATGGATCGAGGCGGCACGCTCTCAGCTCGGCCTGGAGGTCGGGCTTGAGATCGCGATGGGCGGACAGGCGGGTGAGCGGCGTGGCGTTCCCGCCTGGATTCGCGATCCGGACCGTCCGACGATCCTCGTCGGCACCCAGGACCTACTCGTCTCCGCCGCATTAATGCGCGGCTATGGAGTTACTCGCTATCGCTGGCCGGTCGACTTCGCGCTTCTGCACAATGATGCGCTGTGGGTGTTCGATGAGGTCCAGCTCACCGGTGCTACGCTGGCAACCTCGGCGCAAATCGAAGCCTTTCGACGCCGCTTCGCCACGGCCCGTCCGTGCCGAACGCTGTGGATGTCCGCCACTCTTGACCCAGGCTGGCTCCGGACGGTCGATTTCGTACCGACGGATGGTCCGCGACACCATGACCTGTCCGCAGTGGATCTAGAGAGTGCCGCGCCGCTCTGGCAGGCCCGCAAATCGCTGTGCCTGGCAGACGTCTTCGCCGATGCGATCGGCACGAAAGATGGACTTCCGGCCTATGCCGCCGCGGTTGCTGGCCAAGCTTGCGTCCTTGCAAAACCTGGCCAGACCACGCTTGTCTTCCTCAACACCGTCGGCCGCGCACAGGCCGTTTACCATGCGTTGGGCGATCGCCCCGCCGGGCCCGAGCGGCTGCTGGTTCACTCGCGCTTCCGCATGGCCGACCGTGCGCGCCTTATGGCGCGCCTCGCGGAAACTCCACCGGTGGTGGGGCGCATTGTTGTCGCCACCCAGGCGCTCGAAGCTGGCGTCGATCTCACCTCGTCGACCCTGCTCACCGAGATCGCACCCTGGTCGTCGCTGGTTCAGCGCTTCGGTCGCTGCAATCGCTACGGCGAGTGCAACGAAGAAGGTGCCAAAATCCTCTGGATCGATCTGCCCGACGCTGCCGCCAGACCCTATGAGCCTCAAGATTTGGCCGAGGCGCGCGATAAACTTGCTGGTTTGTCCGCCTGCGGCCCGGCCGATCTAACGGTGATTGCACCGTCGAAGATTGCTCACGGTGCCGTCATCCGCGCCCGTGACTTCCTCGATCTGTTCGATACCGATCCGGACCTGTCGGGGCACGACATCGACATTGCGCTCTATGTTCGCGATGCCGACGATACCGATGTCCGAATATTTTGGCGGCCTGTCGACGGGCCCGCGCCGTCGGAGGCGGTATCAGCGCCATCGCCGGCCGAATTGTGTCCGGCGCCGATCGCGGGCGCCAAGGCGCTGCTCGACCGAAAGGGCGTGCGCGCCTGGCGGTGGGATACTCTCCTCAGGGCATGGCGGTGTGCGCGGGCGGGCGACATCTTCCCTGGCGTGGTGCTCTGGTTTGATGCCGACACGGGCGGCTACGATCGCGAAACCGGCTTCGATGCCGCATCCCGACAATCCGTGCCTGTGGTCGAGGGTGCCGGCGATGCCGAACGCGACATGAGCGACGACGACGATGCCTTGACCACCAAGGTGCGCGTCAGCCTAGTCAAGCACAGCGCCCATGTCCGCGATCAGGCAGCCCGGCTCGCCGAATCCTTGCAACTATCAAGGGCAGACCGTGACCTGCTCGTCGAAGCCGGGCTCTGGCACGATCTCGGCAAGGCCCATGAGGCATTTGTCGCCATGACGACCTCCGCCTTAGGCAATGGCGCCGTGCCGCCGCTCGCAAAATGGCCTAAGGCGAAAGATCAGCCGCAACCGCACGTAAAGCGAAAATTCTTTCGCCACGAATTGGCCTCAGCCCTGGCCTATCTCGCGACGCGGGACTGGTCTGAGACCGCCAGCTTGGGTGCCTATCTGATCGCAGCACACCACGGCAAGGTGCGCATGCGTCTGGGTGCGTTGCCGAAGGAGACGGCCCCGCCGGAGGATGGCCGACTGTTTGCCCGCGGGGTGTGGACTGGCGATGAACTGCCCGAAACACGTCTCGGCGACATCGTGGTTTCGGCGACCGGCCTCGATCTCGACATCATGCAATTGGGCGAAGGGCGCTGCGGGCCGAGCTGGTCGGCTCGCGCCCAAGCGCTGCTGAAGCTGCACGGACCATTCAAGCTGGCGTGGCTCGAAGCACTGCTACGTATCGCCGACTGGCACGCATCGGCGGCAGAGGAAGAGGCAGGCCATGACGACCTATGATCATGTGTTGCTCGGCTGTGCTCCGGTGCCGCTCGCGGGCTACCTCAAGGCGCTCGGCTGCTTCAGGCTCATCGCCGAACAAGCCGATTCGTCCGTCCGCGGCTTCTGGCGCAACGAGCGCTTTGTCCTTCGCACCACGCTCTCTGCGGACGAGCTTGTTCGGTTTTTCTTGCAGGCCTACAAGCCGACCCCGGTCGTCGCTCCCTGGAATGGGGGAAGTGGTTTCTGGCCGAAGGACAACACCGATGGCATCAAGGCGATTCGAACCAACAACGAGCCGAGACTGAGTGCCTATCGGACAGCGATCAACATTTGCCAAGAGCTTGTGCGCGAGCAGGGGCTCATCGCAGCACCCAAGGAAGTGGTCAAAGCCCGATTCCTGACGGTCCTCCGCTCAACTATTTCGGAGGAGGCATGCCACTGGCTCGACGGTGCGCTCGCACTGACAGCCGATGGGCCACGCTATCCGCCCCTTCTCGGAACCGGGGGCAACGATGGGCGGCTCGATTTCTCCAACAATTTCATGTTGCGTCTGGCGCAGGCAATTGGCGCCGGCACCGGGCACTCCAAGCTGGCGCTACGGGCCAGCTTGTTCGCGGAACCATATGCCGGCGTAGAAAAGGGAGCGGTTGGTCAGTTTGCACCGGGCTCGGCCGGCGGCGTCAATGCCGGTGTCGGCTTCGAGGAGGACTCACGCGTCAATCCCTGGGACTTCATCCTCACTGTCGAAGGCGCCTTGGTTTTCGCCGCGGCCGCCGTGCGCCGGCACGCCCAGGATCGCGACGCTGCTCTGGCCTTCCCTTTTACCACCCGTACCGTCGGCGCCGGCTCCGGCGCGACGGCGGTGGCCGATGAGGCGGGGTCTCGTGCCGAGTTTTGGGCCCCTCTCTGGTCGCGCGCGATAGGTCTCGACGAAATGCGAGCGCTGATGTCTGAAGGACGGGCCGTCCTCGATGGCAACCCGGCCCGCGACGGCCTCGACTTCGCTCGGGCCGCGGCACAGCTAGGGGTCGCCCGCGGCATCGACACATTCCAGCGTCATGGTTTTCTGATGCGGGCCGGCAAGGCGTTTTACGCGACGCCGCTTGGCCGTGTCCGCGTGAAGGAGAACCCGCGTGCTACCCTTATTTCGGAGTTGGAAGCTGGCCGTTGGCTCACGCGGGCCCGTAAGGTTGTCCGCGGCGCACACGCTCCAGCAAGCCTCACGAACGTTGGGCGCCAGTTCGAGGAGGCTTTGTTTCGCCTCTCTGGAGATGGATCGAGCAGAGCGGTCCAGGAGGCGTTGATCGCCATCGGCGCTCTCATCGTCGAGGCAGGACGCCGTCCGAAACTACGCAAAGCCGACAAGGGGGTGCCACCCTTACCGCCGCCGCCGCGCCTGTCAGAGGACTGGGTCAAGGCTGCCGAGGACGGATCATGGGAGTTTGAGCTTGCGGCGGCTATCGCCGGCATCGATGCTGCCGCCGGCGAATTCTTACTGCCGTTCCGCCGGCACCTCGTTCCAGTTGCGTGGCCCAAAGGTCACGAGGAATGGGCCGACACGACCGAGGCCAAGGCCTGCGTGGTGTGGACAGGACGTGATCTCGTGCGTGACCTGATTGCAGTGCTCGAGCGCCGGCTGCTCGAGGCGCAGCGGCACATTTTCACCCGCGGAGGGAGGGGCCCGAAGGAGAAGGCAGTGTTGGCTTTGGGCGGCACGTTCGGTGCCTCGCTCGCGGCGATCGGTGCGTTCCTGGCGGGAGATATCGTCGACCACACGCGCGTCGCTGCGCTCGCTGTAGGACTGGCTTGGACCAAGGTCTCTGGCTTCAGTGCCGCCGGCACCGGCCACGCCGGTGTCGTACCCTTCGCCTATGCTGCGTTGAAACCGCTGTTTTTTGATGACGGAATAGGGCCCGACGACGGTCCTAGGAAATTGCTCGATCCGCTACCACTGGTCCGCTTGGTCCGCGCCGGCCGTGGCGACGATGCGATTTCGATGGCCCAGCGCTTGATGCGCGGCGCCGGCATGCCTGCGCCGTTTGCAATGCACGCGTCGACAGCACCACCCGACCCCGACCGACTGGCCGCTGCGCTTCTGTTCCCGCTTGCCTGGCGTGAGCGCGAAGGCCTCGTCGCTCGCGTCTATTCCGACATCACCGATCGCAAGGAGAGAGCCCATGCCGCTTGACCTGACACCGCTCGATGCCGCGCCCCGCCTGCTCGTCGAGGCAACACTAAAGCCAATCCAAGGGCGGCGATTTCAGCCGACCGGCTTTCCAAATCTCGGTGCCGCTACCTACAGGGCGCCGGAGGGTGACGAAATGCTGCTGGTCGAATCGGCTCAGAGTGTCGCCAACCGGCTTGAATCCGTATGTTGGGATGCAGTGGTCGATGATTGGGTGAACCCGCTGCGCGGACTGCCCGTCGTCAAGGTCGTCGATGGCGCCGGAGCAGGTCTGACCAACAGCCTACTCGAGGCGCATCGGTTGAACTCGCCCTACATCGCCAATTCCCGCTGGTTTGCGAAGCTGGTGAGCGAGATCGGCTACGACGAAAAGGCCGCACGGCCGATCGACATGCGCGGTAGGGTCTATCCGGTCCTGCTGAAATACGACCCCAACAGTCTGCTGCACGGCATCTTCCTCGAGAAAATTGCCGGCGTAATCCGCACGCCTCGTGCGCTTTCCGGCTTCATCGAAGCCGAAAAGGTCGCCGTCGCATCGAGTGGCGGCGTCAAGAACGACCGTGTCGATGCCAGCGGCAAGACCGAAGGCGGCGGCGCCTCTGAAGGGTATGGCAATGTCCCGTTCGCGCGCGACGAGTTCACCGCCAAGACGATCAGGGCCTATTTCAATCTTGATCTCGCGCAGATCCGCGCCTTCGGCCTCGGCCCGGAGGCCGGTCAGTTGCTGGTCGCCATTGCCTTGTTCAAGGTCCGCAGGTTCCTGGCCGAAGGGCTGCGGCTGCGCACGGCCTGCGACCTTGACCTCGTCGACCTCGCCGTGAGCCGGCCCGGCAAATTCGCGCTGCCCGCTCTCGCCGACTTGGAAGCGAACCTGCCGGGCCTGATTGCTGCCGTCGCTGGCAAGGGTCTGTTTGCGAATCCGCCGACTACCATCATCACCTGGACGCCGAAGCTGAAGAACTAGATCCGGATCGACGAGGCAACACGACCGATGATCGCCATTTCCTTCACGTTTCCGGCCCGGCGCTATCACGCAACGCCCTGGGGCCGGCATGCCAACGAAGCGGATGTGGCCTGGCCACCCGAGCCGGTGCGCATCCTTCGCGCGTTGATTGCTACCTGGTGGCGCAAGGCCGATCGCGACCGCTTTCCGAAGCCGCTGCTCAACAGCCTTGTCGATGAACTGGCGGCAGAGCCGCCAGTGTTCCGCCTGCCTGACGCTGTACACGCCCACATCCGCACCTATATGCCTACGCCGACCGAAAAGAAGCTTGTCTACGACGCCTTCCTCCGCTTCGGCGAGGACCGAGAGGTGATAGTCGCATGGCCGGGTGTGACGCTGGCGCCGGAGTTGCAGGCTCTCGCCGAACACCTCTTGGAGCGGATTGGCTATCTCGGTCGTGCTGAAAGTTGGGCCGAGGGCTGTCTCGTTCCCGGTTGGGACGGTGTGTTCAATGCTTGGCCGCACGTGGCCGATGCTGCGACATCGGAAAATGTCGTGCCGGTCGATGTCGCAACACCGTTGACTCCCGCCGCTTGGCGCGCAGTGCGCGAACATCTTGCAGGCACACTCGATGACACCAAGAAGTCGAAGCGCATCGTTGCGGCGACTCTTCCCGAAATTCTGGCGGAGGCCTTGGCTGTGGATACGAGCGAATGGCAAAGGGCAGGCTGGTCGAGCCCGCCACCCTTGCAAAAACTTGTCTACGATCGGCCGCCGCTCGACCCACCTCCTACCCGCCGGAGTCGACCGAGGTTCGTCTCCCAGAGCCAACCCGGCCGCCAGGAGGTCGCCCGCTTCGTTCTGGCCGGCCGACCCCAACCACGCATCGAACAGACCCTCATGATCGCCGAGATTCTGCGCTGGGCGCTCATGTCCGGGGCCGGCGTGCCTCCAGTCGAGTTCTCGGGTCGCGACGAGAACGGCCCATTGCGCGACGACCCGTCCCACGGCCATGCCTTTTATCTGCCCGAGGACGCCGACAGCGATGGTTTGATCGACCACCTCACTATTTATTGCCGGCTTGGCTTCTCAACCGAGGCGCGCCGTCGCCTTGACCGATTGACCCGGTTGTGGTGGGAGCATGGCCGTGCCGACGACGACGACGAGCGTGGGCGCAGGGAGTGGCGCGTAGCACTGGAAAGTGTCGCCGTGCCGGCGGATTTCGCCAATGCTTCTCGGCTTCTACGCTGCGCAAGCATCTGGGAAGCGGTGACCCCCTGTCTCAAGAGCCGTTTTGACAAGCGCCGCCCAAAAACCTTCGAGGCCCTGGTCGAGACCTACCGAGTTCAGCTCCTTACGGAGTGGCAGAATCGCTACCCCGACAAGCCCGTACCTTCCATCGAGCCGATGATCGATCCGGGCAGGCCGGGGCACTTTGCCGCGCCGCTTGGGCCTGGCGGTAATCTGCGTGGAACTCTTGCTTTTGCGCGTACGCGGGCTGGCCGTGGCGGCCGGCAGCCAGATGTCACGGGTGGATTCTTCCGCCTCGTCTTCGACCGGCCGGTTGAAGGACCGATTGCGCTCGGCTGGGGTGCTCATTTCGGGCTCGGGCTGTTCCGCGCGGGATGAGCATCCCCACCCATGCCTTCCGAACCGCAGCTCGAACTCCTGCTCCCGGCCCCGCCGCTCGGCGCGGATGTGCCGCTGGTGCCGGCGCGGATGGTCAACGAGTTCGTCTATTGCCCGCGGCTCGCCTACCTCATGTGGACCCAGTCCGAATGGGCGGAAACCGGCGACACCGTCGAGGGCAAGCGGGTTCACACCAGGGTTGATCGCGAGGGAGCACCACTGCCTGCACCCGCAACGGTGGAGGCCGAGGAGTCGAAGCTCGTCGTTCGGTCGGTGACGCTGTCGTCTACGACGTTCGGCGTCATCGCCAAGATCGACATCGCCGAGGTCGAGGGCGGCATCGTGACGCCGGTCGACTACAAGCGCGGCAAGCGCCCCCATGCGGCCCAGGGCGCCTACGAGCCCGAACGGGTGCAGGTGTGTTTGCAGGCCCTGCTGCTCGAGGAGCACGGCTACCGGGTCAAGGAAGGCATGCTCTACTATTCCGAGAGCCGCGAGCGGGTGCGCGTCGACCTCGACGATACTTTGAGAGCCCAAGCCCGCGCCGCCGTCGCTGGCTTGCGTCTCCTCGTCTCCCAGGGCCGCATCCCGCCGCCGCTCATGGACAGCCCGAAATGTCCGCGCTGCGCTCTCGTCTCGGTCTGTCTGCCCGACGAGGTACGCGCACTCACCGGCTCGCCGCTCGCCCCGCGTCCGATCGCGGTCGCTGCAGACGAAGCCCTGCCGCTGGTCGTCCAGTCGCAGCGCGCCCGCATCGCCAAGGAAGGCGACACCCTCAAGATCGTCGACGAGGAGCAGGGCGAGACCATCGCGCGGCTCATCGACATCTCCGAGGTCGTGCTGTTCGGCAACGTCGCGCTCACCATGCCTGCCCTCGCGGCCCTGCTCGAACGCGAAATCCCGGTCGTCTTCCACAGCCATGGCGGCTGGTTCCGCGGCATCGCCCATGGCCTCGGCCACAAGAATGTCGAGGTTCGGACCGCGCAATACCGTGCCAGCTTCGACGATGCCTTTTGCCTTCGCTTCGCGCGCGAGCTAGTGGCGGCCAAGGCCGTCAATCAGCGCACCATCCTGCGCCGCAACTGGCGCGGCGAGGCGGCCGCCCGTGAGGTTACGCTCGCCCGGCTTGCGGCTGAACGCAAGGCGGCCGGTGGTGCGGACAGCCTCGCGAGTCTCCTCGGCCATGAAGGTGATGCCGCGGCAATCTATTTTCGTGCCTTCGCCGGCCTGCTCGCTGCACCATCGGCCACAGGCGAGGGTGCCGTGGTCGAGGGCGTGGCTCCGTTCCGGTTCGAGGCCCGCAATCGTCGGCCGCCGGCTGATCCGGTCAATGCGCTACTGTCGCTCGCCTATGCCATGCTGACGCGCCATATGACCGTGGCCGTGGCAGCGGTCGGACTCGACCCGTTCCGCGGATTTTATCACGCGCCGCGCTACGGCCGGCCGGCACTCGCCCTCGACCTGATGGAGCCGTTCCGGCCGATCGTCGCCGACTCGGTCGTGCTGTCGGCGATCAACACCGGCGAGATCGCGCCCGGCGACTTCGTCGTCGGCACCACTGGCACGGCGCTCACACCGGCCGGACGGCGCCGCTTCGTCGAGGCATTCGAGCGCCGCCTCTCCCAGGAGACCACCCATCCGGTGTTTGGCTACCGCTTGAGTCTCCGCCGGCTCATCCTGGTGCAGGCGCGCCTCCTCACCCGCCATCTGCTCGGCGAACTGCCGAGCTATCCCCACTACCTGCCGCGGTAGCGACGCCGATCCATGACCGAGGAGCGCCTCTACATCGTTGCCTACGACATCTCCGACGATCGGCGCTGGCGGCGCGTGTTCAAGACCATGAACGGTTTTGGCGAATGGCTGCAACTCTCGATCTTCCAGTGCCGGTTGACGCGCCGCCGCCGGGCCGAGCTGGAAACGCGCCTGCGCGAACTGGTCAAGGTCGGTGCCGACCATGTGCTGATCATCGATGTCGGCCCGGCCGACAAGACCGAGCTCGCCGTCGCCAGCCTCGGCAAGAGCTTCGCCAAGGTGGAGCGGCGTGCGCTCGTGATCTGACGTTGCCATGGATCGCGTTGGCGCTTCGGGCGGATGCCGGGCGATGGTAGGATGTATCGCGGCAGCACGCAGGCTAGGCACTGCCGCTGTGCCGGCGCGAGCGGCCCGGTGACGCGATTTTCCTGGGACCCGCTCGCATCGACCCAGACCGTTGCTCCGCCTCAGCTTTTTGACATCGTGAAGAAACCGACAAGGCATTTCCGGCAAGCATCTCGTCACCGGCGCGAGGGTGCTCGAAAACAAGCCGAATTTGTCAGCCCCGCCAGCGGCTTGTAAGGTGGCTGGCATCCGAGGCTTCATCGCCTCGGCCTCATTGAAGCCAAGCCTCGGGGCTTTGGATCGCGGTCGGCGGCACGCCGGCATCCGAGGCTTCATCGCCTCGGCCTCATTGAAGCCGGCCTACGAGCGCGACGGCTGGACGTGCTCTCTCCTGCATCCGAGGCTTCATCGCCTCGGCCTCATTGAAGCTGTGGCTCGGCGGCCATCCTGCTCGCAGCCCCGCGTCGGCATCCGAGGCTTCATCGCCTCGGCCTCATTGAAGCACCTGGCCGCCCGAGGTGTTGACCGT
>SXGT01130054.1_pt1 | contig 16340 bp, 16 predicted proteins | sample 3176221 | NCBI WGS metagenome assembly SXGT01 (sample SAMN11356862, study PRJNA531348) | freshwater metagenome | isolation source: freshwater sample F1-120 | place: China: Fuxian Lake, Yuxi | collected 2017-12-25 | reverse complement strand
CCGGCTTCAAGATCGTCGCCACCGGGATGCGGGAATGCCTGACCGGTGAGGCTCAGGACGGCAAGCAGCCGATGACCGAAGCCGAACTGGAGAAATTGTTCATGGCACTCGCCTGATCAGGAGGTAGATATGGGTTACGCATTGTCGACGACGCTGCACACCACATTCGAGGATGCGGTGGAGCGGACTCGAAAGGCCTTGGCCGAACAAGGTTTCGGCATACTGACCGAGATCGACATGAAGGCGACGCTGAAAGCCAAGCTGGGCGAGGACATCGAGGACTATCTGATCCTCGGTGCCTGCAATCCCCCGCTGGCACACCGGGCGATGACCGCCGACCGGCAGATCGGCCTGCTGCTGCCCTGCAACGTCGCGGTGCGTGCCGCTACCACCGCCGGTGCGGACACGGTGATCGTCGACGCGATGGATCCCCAGGTGATGGTTGCGCTCTCCGATCAGCCCGGCGTGCGCGAGGTCGCCGACGACGCCGCCACCAAGCTGCGGGCCGCCCTCGACGCACTGGAGAGGGACAGCCGATGACGTTGCCGCACAGCGATATCACGCCATCCTCCGAGGTCGACGTGGCCATCATCGAGACGACCGGACTGGGTGACCGCAGCTACCTGATCAGCATCGACGGCATCGCCGTCGTCATCGATCCGCAACGCGATATCGACCGCGTGCTCGACCTGGCCCGTGAGCGGGCGGTGCGGATCACCCATGTGCTCGAGACGCACATCCACAACGACTACGTCACCGGCGGTCTGGAGCTCGCCCGCACCGTCGATGCCGAATACGTGGTTCCGGCCGGTGATGAGGTCGGCTACCAGCGCCGCGCTGTCGGCGATGGCGACGTGATCGATGTCGGGCCGATCCGGCTGCGGGTCATGCACACTCCCGGCCATACCCACCACCACGTCAGCTACGTGCTGCACGACGCCGCCGACGCGGTGCGCGCCGTGTTCACCGGCGGGTCGATGCTGCACGGCACGACCGGCCGTACCGACCTGCTGGGCTCCGAGCACACCGAAGAGCTCAGCCACGCGCAGTTCCACTCGGTGCGTCGGCTTGCCGCCGAACTGCCCGAAGACGCTCAGGTGTACCCGACGCACGGCTTCGGCAGCTTCTGCTCGGCGACCCCGGCCAGCGGCGACGCGTCGACCATTGCCGATCAGCGCCAGGACAATCCGGCACTCACCCAGGACGAGCAGAGCTATGTCGACGAGCTGATCGCCGGCCTGTCGGACTACCCGGCCTACTACGCACACATGGGCGTCATCAACGCCCGCGGTCCGGCGCCGGTGGACCTGTCGCTTCCACTGCCGGTGGACCCGGCCGAACTGCGTCGGCGCATCGACGCCGGCGAGTGGGTGGTGGACCTGCGCAACCGCACCGCCTTCGCCGCCGGGCACCTCGACGGCACCGTCGGGTTCGAGCTCTCGGATTCCTTCGTCACCTATCTGGGCTGGCTCTACTCCTGGGGATCTCCGTTGACCCTCATCGGCGACAGCGAGTCCCAGATCGCCGATGCCCGGCGCGAACTGGCGCGCATCGGCGTCGACAACCTCACCGGGTCGGCCGTGGGCGAGGTACACACGCTGACCGGGGACACACCGCTACGGTCCTATCGGGTCGCAGATTTCGCCGACCTGGCCGAGGTGCTCGGCACGCGACGGCCCGCCGTGGTCGATGTCCGGCAGCGCGGCGAGTTCGACGACGGCCACATTCCCGGCGCGCTCAACATCCCGCTGCACGAAATCAGCAGGCGCATCGATGAAGTGCCCAGCGGCGACGTGTGGGTGCACTGCGCCTCCGGTTACCGATCCTCCATCGCCGCCTCGTTGATCGACCGCGCCGACCGCGCCGTGGTCCTCATCGACGACGATTTCGACACGGCCGAGAAACTGGGCCTCGTCCGCTAACCGAACACCGCCGAGACGAGCAGAGCGATGACCACAGCCGCCGCGAACGCGATGGTGGCGCCCCCGATCAGCAGGATCTCGGCACGTGGAGCGGGCATGACCGCTCGGCCCGCACCGACGGTGGCTCTGATCTGCCGCGACCGCCGGTAGCCGAGCGCCAGGACGAGCAAGGCGAGCGCCGTCGCCGTCAGCGCCAGGACTGTCCGGCCCGGGCCGAGCGGGCCGTGTTGGCGCAACATCACCAGCGCGCCACCGACCAGAAATCCGAATGCGCTTCTCTCCCAGGACAACAACGTGCGCTCGGCGGGCAGTCCCGGTTTCCACGGCTCTCGGCGTGCCATCTCACCCCCGGGCCGGCGGCCAGACGACCAGGATCACCAGCACCGCGACGGTGACCACGAAGATCGCGCCGCCCAGCAGCACCGGCACCAGCGTGGGCGGCAGGTCCTCGTCACGTCGCATGGCCGTCTGTACGCGTTGCCAGCGCCGCACCGCCAGCGCCGCCAGCAGCCCACCGCCCGCGGTGAGCACCACGCTCAGACCGTGCCGCACACCGGGGATACCGAAGGAGGGCACAAACTGCACCACGGCGATACCGCCGGCGATCAGCGCCAGTGCCGTGCGGATCCAGGACATAAAGGTGCGCTCGTTCGCCAGTGTGAAGCGGTAGTCCGGTTCGGCCTCGCCATCGCGATCCGGCGAGTGATCGTGACCTGTGGACATCACGAGACCGCCCTTCCTGAACCGTCAACTCTCAGGTCAGACTACATCGTCGTTGTGCGGCAGCAGGTTCCGTTCGACGATTTCGGCACGCGCCGGCGGCGACCAGGCGCATCGCCGAGACCTATCCGCCACCGTGCCCCCCGGACTTCCCGGCATCACCCGCCGCGCCGCCGCCTTCGGTGAGCAGTTCGTGCAGCGTGTCCGATGTCGCACGCGCCGCCGTGGAGAAGGGCTCGAGCACGATGTGCACCCCGGCGGCGCGCAAGCGCTCGGCATCGTAGTGGGTGTGCGCGGTGAGCGCGATGGTGCCGTCGAATCCATGATGGCGCAGGGCGTGTAAGAGCGTCAGGTTGACCGGCACTATCGGAATAGCGCTGATGACGTACTTTGCCTGCGCCAGCGGCAGCGCCTCGAGCAGCTGCTCGTCCTCGGCGCTGCCGAATACCACGGCGAACTCGTCACCGGAATGCGTCTTGATCTGGTGCGGATCGAAGTCCACGGCCAGCACCCGGTGACCGGCCTCGCTCAGCCGGTGGGCCAGGTGTCCGCCGAATCGGCCCAGGCCGTAGAGAATCACGTCACAACCTTCGGCCACAACGGTTTTCGGATCTCGGGGCCGGCGCCTCTCGAGGCGAGCCAAACCGGTCTTGACACGGTCGTAGATCTGTTCGGAATAGGTGATCAGGTAGGTCGACACGGCGATCGTGATGAGTCCCACCAAGGTGATCAGACTGACCGTCGCGTTGGTGATGTGACCGAGGCTGAGCCCCAACGCAGCCAGGATCCAGGAGAACTCCGATATCTGCCCCAACGGTAGTCCGGCAAGGACGCTGACGCGCAACGGATAACGCATCATCGACATCACTGCGATCACGATCAACGGCTTTCCGATCAGGACCAGCGCGGCGAACACCACCGCCGGGATGATCTGTCCTGCGACATCGGTGAATTCGAGTCGGGAGCCCAGTTCGAGGAAGAAGAACAGCAGCAGAAAGTCACGCAGGCTGGCCAGTCGGGCCCCGAGGGCGTCCCGGAACGGTGTGCTCGCCAACGACACACCGGCGAGGAAGGCACCCACTTCGGAGCTGAATCCCAGCCATTCGCTCAGCGCTGCCATCGACGCCGCATACGCGACGCCGAACAACACGAGCAGGTCCGGCATTCTCGCGATGTGCGGCAACAGCCAGGGCAGCACATAGCGCATCAGCAACCACGCCGCGCCCAGCAGCCCCGCCCCCTTGAGGAGCACATCCACGACACCGTGGCCGAGCCCGCCACCGGTGTCCTGCCCGAAAGCGGTCAGCACGATCATCACGACCACGACCACGAGGTCCTGCACGATGAGCAAGCCGACCGCGATGCGTCCGTGTAGTTGGTCGAGTTCGCGCTTGTCCGACAACAACTTCACGATGATGATCGTCGACGAGAAGGTCAGTGCCATGGCGATATAGAGCGCGGTGAGGCCGTCCATTCCGAGTGCCCACGCCACGAGGTAACCGAGCACCGCGGTGATCACCACCTGGCTCAGCCCGGTGACCACCGCCACGGGGCCGGTGCTGCGAATCATCTGCACGTCGAGTCGGAGCCCGACGAGGAACAGCAACAGTGCGATCCCGAAGTCGGCCAACAGTTCTATCGTTCCGTCGGCCGACACCCATCCGGTGCCCACCGGACCGACGGCGACGCCGACCGCCAGGAACGCGACGAGCAGAGGCTGGTGCAGTCGGGCGACGACAAGCCCGGCGAGGGTGGCCAGCGCCAGCACTGCTGCGAGGATGGGGAAGGGATGCACATCCATACTCCGGAGTCCTTTCGCCTGTCCGCTGAGATGATGCCACCGGAGGCGCGCCGTTGACGCGCCGCCGCCACCCTGTGCGGACGCGGCGACTCAGCGCGCTACCGGATCCGCACCTGCAGCGGCGAACCCGCGCACTCCCACCGCCTCGGCTGCCATCCGGAATGGGGCGCCTTCTGCTCGACGCTGAACGCCACGCAACATGGCCCGCGTCACGAAAGCCCGCACGGGGCCGAGCAGTTCCACGCCGACGACCTGACCGGGGTGTCGCAGACCGATCCGGCACCGCAGCAGTACCCGGCAGCGGTCCGCACCGTGCGGAATCACGCTCACCGACCACACGGCGCCCGCGTGCAAGCCCTTCGGCGTCGACTGCAACACCAGGACAGCGCCCTCGGACATGTGCACCACGTGCAACGGCGCAGCCATCCATCGGGTCATGCCGGCACGATCCCGAAGGGTCCGCAACAACTCTGACCAGACCGCGGCCGCGGGTGCGTCCACCCACACGCCTTCGGTGGTCTGGACGGCGGGCGCACCCACGAGGTCATCGCCGGGCAGCCGCGAGGTGCACTCCCCCTTCGTCGAGCCCCAGTTTCGGTAGAACTGCCGCAAACCCGCCAGGCCGGCGACGACCACCACCCCGTTCACGATGTACTTGACCATGTGATCACCATGCGACGGTTCGCAGTCCTGGGCTAGGGCCGGTGGTCCTCAACCGTGAGGTGTTTCGGCCACTTACCCGGGGACGCGCCCCGGTCGTCGGGGGGACGCTCGGACCGCCACCCCATGTAGCTCAGATAGATCGAACCCACCAACAGCAGCGCGTAGACAACGGGCACGACCGCCGTCGCGCTCAACATCCGGTGTGCCAGCGAATCCAGCGCGGAGGGAAAGGTGAGCAGCAAGATGCCTTTTGCCAGCATCGTCCAACCCAGCAGCGACACGATGAACGCCGTGGCGCCCCGCCATGACCGGTGAAAGGTGACGACCGCGATCCCCGCGGCCGTCACGAACACACCGGTCACCCAGGGCCACACGGCACTGGCGGTGAACTCGGACAGAATCGGCGTCAGATCGTCGACACGTAGCAGCACGGCGAACGACATGATGCCCAGGAGCGGTCCGAGAACCCTGGCGAAACTTCGCGTATGACCGTCGGCCCGTTGCGACACGTTCATGTCGTCTCCCTCGATGAGTCACTGCGACGGGGCTGATCGGCCCATCTCAGGTAACCACCGGCCCGCCCTCGGCAGACAGGGCCAAAGGCCCTCTGCCTGGACTTCCTTGGTCACGGCGCCGTTCATTCGGCCCGACCCCTGCCACGGCTTTCCACAACTCCACCGAACTCGATCTTGATCCCGCATCCCCGTGTTGCGGCCGCCCATAAACGCGTACCCTGACCCGCAGGGGGTGCCGTGGACATCAAAAAAGATCGATCAGCGTACACCCGTCTGGGCAACCCCGACCTTGTCGGCGAGATACACCAGCAACTCGACGAGCTGCAGGGCGCCCGGGATCAGACCGAGAAGCTGCTGCACGTCATCATGGGCATCAGCTCCGACCTGGATCTGGACGCCACCCTCGACCGCATCACGGACGCGGCGATCACGCTGACCGGTGCGCGGTACGGCGCGTTGGGGGTGCGGGACGGCGGCGGCGCGCTCACGTCCTTCCTGCACCAGGGCATCGACCCCGCACTCGTCGAACGCATCGGGCCGCTGCCGGTCGGCAAGGGCGTACTCGGTGTCGCTCTGGCAGACATCCCTGCGCTCCGGCTCGATAATCTGTCCGATCACCCGGCAGCGGCCGGTTTTCCGCCGCATCATCCCCCGATGCACGCCTTTCTCGGGGTGCCCATCATCATCCGCGGCGAGGTGTACGGAAGCCTGTACGTCACCCACGACCGTCCGGGGCCAACGTTTTCGGAGAACGACGAAGTGTCCGTCCGGGTGCTGGCGTCGGCGGCGGCGGTCGCCATCGACAACGCTCGCCTGTTCGAGCGGGTACGGGCGGCCGCCACCTGGATGCAGGCAAGCCGCGAAATCAGCACGGCACTCCTCTCGGGCGGCCCGGGGTCTGAGAATCCGCTGCGCCTGATCGCCGAACGCGCGCGCGAACTGACTGACGCCGAGCAGGCGATCGTCCTGGTGCCCGAGGTCGGCGAATCGGATGACGCCCAGACCTTGATCGTGTCCGCGGCGGTGGGTTTGCACGCCGCGAAAGTCATCGGACAACGCGTCCCCATCGATTCGTCGACCAGCGGCAGCGTGTTCCGATCGGAGGTGCCGGTCATCACCGAGTCGTTCCTGCACCCGATCCAGTCCTTCACCGATGTCGGTCAGCGGCCGGCGATCGTCATGCCGTTGACTCTCGATGACACCGTGATCGGTGTCATCGCCATCGCGCGTCACCAGGATGACGCACCGTTCGACCCCTCCTATCTGGACCTCGTTCGCGACTTTGCACGGCACGCGGCGATCGCGGTGACGCTGGCGTCCTCGCGGGCGCGCGAACGCGAATTGACGGTGCTCGCCGACCGGGAGCGCATCGCGCACGACCTGCACGACCATGTCATCCAACGGTTGTTCGCCGCCGGTTTGGACGTTCAGGGCACCATCGCGCGGTCGAGGTCTCCGGAGGTCAACGATCGCCTGGCCCGTACGGTCGACGAGTTGCAGAGCACCATCGAGACCATCAGGTCCACCATCTTCGAACTGCAGTCGCCCGCCGCGAAGAACGCGGACCTGCGCGTCCGATTGCAAGCGTTGATCTCGGAACTGACGGGTGACAGCGGTATCACCACCTCGGTGCGGGTGGCGGGCCCGTTGGGCGGCGTGGCCGAGTCGGTGTGCGAGCACGCTGCGGCGGTGGCCAGCGAGGCCATCAGCAACGCGGTGCGACATGCACATGCCTCGCACATCAGCGTCACCGTCACGGTGGATGACGAGTTCGCCGTGGAGATCGCCGACGACGGTAGCGGCATACCCGAGGACAACCTGCGCCACAGCGGACTTGCCAATATGCGTCGGCGAGCAGAACATCTCGGCGGGACATTCACCATCGTCACCGCGCCCGGATCCGGCACCACCGTGCGCTGGACCGTACCGGTACTGCTGGACTGACCACCCGGCCTAGGACACCGGGCCACCGTCGAGGGTGTGCACGACATCGTCGACCGGTCGCCGCGCCGTCGCGGGCAACGGGTCGGCACCGACCGGCGCCCAACCGATGCGCAGCATCATCTGTGGATAGGCTTCGTCATCGAACACCTCGGATCGGAGCGCGGCACGAGTCTCGGCGATTTCCAGCGGCTCTGACACCGGGCAGCTGGCCAGCCCCAGCACCGTACTGGTCAGAAGCGCCACGCTGGTCGCCTCGCCGGCCCGCAACCGGCTCAGCGCATCGTCGTCCCCGGTGCCCAGCGCCAACAGCAGTCCGTGATCGTCTTCGGCCGTGGCATCGGGCGGCTGTGCCAGCGCGGGCCCGGCGAACAGCCGAGCGGGCAGGGCCGCCATCGAGTCGGACTCCGGGGTGCTGCGCGCCGGCACCCCGGCGATCGACGAGTAGCGACCGCTCCACGTCGTCAGCTCTGTCAGGTACTCGGCGTCGTTGGCGTGCAGCCACACGGCCTCGGCGACGATCGCCCGGATGTCGATCGTCGTCTCGACGTGGCGCAGCTGCACTCCCATCCGGGCCAACCGCACCCCGATCGTCACGACATCCGCGTGCGGCACCGGCCAGTGGCTGAAGTACCGGCGGTCGGTGCGGCGGCGCGGGATTGCGGCGGCCAGCGCGATGTCCTTCTCATCCGGGTCACCCATCGTCAATTCGATGGCAGCCAGATGATCGGGCTCGGCCGCGTTCGGCAACCGGCTGACCTTGCACTGCCAGCCCAGGGCGGCGAACGCCGTCATGGCGTGGTGCAGCGACGCACCGCAGCTGATCAGGAGGTCACGTCCATCGGGATCGGTACGCAATAGACGCCGGCCGGGGTCGGCGTACAGGTGAACGCTTCGGTCGCCCACTCGCCACTGCCAGGGCTGCGAATTGTGCACCGACGGAGCGCGGGTGGCCATCGACAGCGCCGTGCGAATCGTCGCGATGTCAGGAAAGTGCACGGTCATCTCTTTCGACGCTGATGGTGAAACACGAAGTTGTCATCTCAATATCGCGCCGTCCCCGGGCCACACACAGAGTCCGAAGTCCCTAAAGCTCGGGACCCGCCTGCGCGCTGCACCACCGCCGGTAGGCAGCCACCGCCGTCGGCAGGGTCATGAAGAGCCGGTCATACCCGATCTGTTCGAGCATGCCCGCGGCGCGCAATGCCTCGCGCAGATCGTGTTTGACCCGCGCCATCGCGAAGACGATGCCCCGCCGGTCGCACTCCTGCCGGATCCCGTCCAGAGCGTCCAGAGCAGTGATGTCCACTTCGACGTTGGCCTCGGCGTTCAGGACGAACCAGCGCACCGGCGTCGGTGACCGGTCGACGGCGGCGATCGCACGCAGGCGGAAGTCATCGGCATTGGCGAAGCACAGCGGCGCGTCGTATCGGTACACCACCAATCCGGGTATCAATTCGGCCTGCGGGTAGTCGTCGACATCGTGCATGCCCGCCACGCCCGGTACCAGACCCTGCACGCTGTCGTGGGCACGCGCGATGCGTCGCATCAGTTCCAGTATCGACAGCACGACTGCCACCAGCACCCCGTTGAGCACTCCGAACACCGGCACGCAGACGGCTGTCACCACCGCGAGAAGCAGTTCGCTGCGCCGGAATCGAGCGAGCCGGCGGAATTCTGCAAGGTCCACGAGCTTGATCGCCGCGAACACGACGAGCGCCCCCAAGGCAGCGGAAGGAATCGCCGCGACCACACCGCGCCCCCAGGTCGCGACGCCGAGCACCACCACCACGATCACCAGCGAATACACCTGGGTGCGTGCACCCGCAGCCACGCCGAGAGCGGTGCGGCTTCCGCTGGAACTCACCGGGAATCCCCGAGCCAGCCCCACCGCCAGATTGGCGACACCCAGGGCGCGCAACTCGGCATTCGCATCGATGTCCTCACCGGCGCGGGCGGCGAAACCCCGGGCGGTCAGGACATCGTCCGAGAACGCCACGATCGCGATTCCCAGTGCGGGAACGATGAGTTCGCGCAGCGTTTCCAGCGGTATCTCCGGTAGACCCGGTGCCGGTATGCCCAAGGGGATCGCACCGACCACGTCGATGCCGTGCTGGTGCAGGGCGAAGACGGACACGATGATCGTGGCGCCGAGGACACCGATCAGCGGCCCCGGCACCTGGGGCACAAACCGATCGAAGGCCAGCAGGACCACGAGCAGCCCGGCACCGAGAAACGCGGTGGGCCAGTGCAGGTCGCCCATATCCGCGAGGAGTTCGCGGGCCTGCCCCAAGACGTCGGTACGAGAGAGGTCCAGCCCGAGCAGGGTGCCCGACTGGCTCACCACCATGGCGATCGCAATCCCGGTCATGTATCCGACCAGAACCGGTTTGGACAACAGGCCGGCCAGGAACCCCAGTCTGAGAACTCCTGCCAGACAACAGGTCAGCCCGACCAGCAGGGTCAGCGCGGCGGCACAGGCGATATAGCGCGCCGGGTCACCGTCGGCAACCACCACCGCCAACGCCGACGACGTCATCAGGGCGGTGGTCGATTCCGGACCGATCGACAGCTGCCGAGAGGAACCGAGCACGGCATAGACGAGGAGTGCCGGCAGTGCGGTCCACAAGCCCACGGCGGGACTCAGACCGGCGAGGGTGGCGTAGGCCATACTCTGTGGCACCAGATAGGCGGCGACACTCAACCCCGCCTGCAGATCGCCCCGGAACCACTGCCGTCGATACCCCTGCAGGTTGGCCGCGCCCGGCGCCCAGTGGCGCCAACCGGCGCCACGAGTGCTCATCCGCAACCACGGGCCGAGGTCTCGACCAGGACCAGAGTTTTTTGGCCGGGGCCATTCGCGGGGTGCCGATTGCGCTGTATACGCATCAGGCGCATGCTGCGATTCAGCGTCAAGGGAATCAGATGTGCGGTGACGGTCGCCGTGCACGCCAGATGCCGGTAGGCGCCGCGCACGACATCCTCGACTTCCTCGCGCGGCCGTTCCGGGAACTTGGCCTGCACCTCGGCGATGACGTCACCCAGCTCGTCCCGATCCATCGCACGAACGGGGCCCGTTGTCGAGACGAGATGATTGAGCACGGTCGGCTCCCCTTCGAGCAAAACTGCTCATTGTGTGCAGCATGTGCGCACAAACCTAACCCGCGGACGGCCGCCCGGCTTAGGGCCGAAAGACCCCGGGAGGCAGACAATCGGCCGTCCTCGTTCCTCACCAGCCCGCTATGACCGACGATGGACCGGTGAGCGCACACATGATGTCGGCATGGCGGGTTACCTCTCCGGGCCCGCTCACCACACATCCCCTTGAATACGTCACCACCGCGGTCACCGAACCCGGCGAGAACGAGGTGCGCGTCGCCGTGACGGCGTGCGGGGTGTGCCGCACGGACCTGCACGTCACCGAGGGCGACCTACCGGTACACCGACCACACGTCATTCCCGGGCACGAGGTGGTCGGCGAGGTCGTCGCGATCGGCACCGGCGTCGGACCGGGCATCACCGTCGGCGACCGGGTGGGCGTCGCGTGGCTGCGACACACCTGTGGGCGCTGCCGTTTCTGCGTGCGCGGCGCCGAGAACCTCTGCCCGGACTCGCGCTACACGGGATGGGACGCCGACGGCGGCTATGCCGAGTTCGTCACCGCACCAGCAGATTACGTGCATCCCCTACCGTCCGGATACTCGGATGCCGAACTCGCCCCGCTGTTGTGTGCGGGCATCATCGGGTACCGGTCGCTGCTGCGGGCGCAGCTTCCGCCCGGCGGCCGGCTCGGCATCTACGGTTTCGGCGGCAGCGCCCACATCACCGCTCAGGTTGCCCTCGCCCAGGGGGCAGAGGTGCATGTCATGACCCGGGGCCGGCAGGCGCGCGAACTGGCCCTCGCCCTGGGCGCGGCGTCCGCACAGGGAGCCGCCGACCCACCGCCGGTGCCGCTCGACGCCGCCATTCTGTTCGCACCGGTCGGTGACCTGGTGCCGCCCGCGCTCGAGGGCCTCGACCGCGGCGGCACCCTGGCGATCGCCGGCATCCACCTCAGTGACGTGCCCGCCCTGAACTATCAACGTCATCTGTTCCAGGAACGACAGATCCGCTCGGTGTCGTCGAACACGCGCACAGACGCTCGAGAGTTCCTGGCGTTCGCCGGTCAGCACCGTATCGAGGTCACCGCGCTTCCCTACCCGCTGGATCACGCCGACCGGGCACTGAATGACCTCAAGTCGGGGCGTATCGCGGGGGCTGCGGTTCTCCTACCGTGAGGGCCGGTCGAACGCCGGGATGCACGTCACCGCGGACGGACCACGATCACGGCACTGCGCGCTCCGTGCGCCACCGCCGAACCCACCGAACCGAGCAGCAGGCCGGCAAACCCGCCGCGCCCATGGCTGCCGACGACCACCAGCTGAGCCGACTCCGACAACGCGATGAGCTGCTCGGCCGGCTTGCTCTCCACCGCGGTGCGCTCGACAGCGACGTCGGGATAACGCTCCGACCAGCCGGCGAGCCGCTCGGCGAGGGTCTCCTGGGCATCGACGCGAAAATCCTCCCAATACAGTCCCGGTACGGTCGCGCTGCGGTCGAGCCACGCATGCACGGCGATCAGCCCGACACCCCGCCGGGACGCCTCGTCGAAGGCGACCTCGACGGCGAGTTCTGACGCAGGCGAGCCATCGACACCCACCACCACCGGCGCGTCGGCTGGACGGGATGACGTCGAAAAGTCCTCGTGGACAACGGCAACCGGGCCGTGCGCGTGATGCAACAGGGCAGCGCTCACCGAGCCGAGAACCAGACCCTCGATCTTGCCGAGCCCCCGACATCCCACCACGACCATCTGGGCGTCCTTGGACATGTCCACCAGCGTTGCGGCGGCACGACCCTCGACCAAGCACTGCCGGATGGGGACGCGTGACTCATCGGAAATCCGCTGTGTCGCCGCGTCGACGGCATCGCGCATGATCTCCTCACCTCGTCGATCCCGCATCTCGACGAAGTCCTCGGGGATGGGTACGTCGATCCAGGCCGCGGCGTCCACCTGGGCCAGCACGTGGACGAGGGTGAGCGGGAGATCGCGCAGATCCGCATCACGCGCCGCCCAATCCAGCGCCGCCAGTGATGCCGTCGAGCCGTCCACTCCCACGACGACCCCATAAGGACCCGCCGGTACACCGGATGATTTCATGTCGATCTCCTTACCTCTCGGGACGACGATATTGCGGGTGCAGCCGGGCGATCTGGAGGCGTTGGTCACCGCCGAGGTGCCAAAGGGCCCTACTGTGGCGCGGTTGGCACGTGGCAACGTGGTCGCCGCAGACTCCGCCCGCAGCCCGCACAATGGTCGCCCGCCCGCGGTCGGCTGCGGGAGGGTGGACAGCCATGGTGACTGTGTTTCTCGTCGATGACCACGAACTGGTCAGGCGCGGACTGATCGACCTGCTCAGCACCGACCCCGAATTGCAGGTCATCGGTGAGGCCGGTTCGGTCTCTCATGCGTTGGCGCAGATCCCCGCCCTGAGGCCGGACGTGGCAGTGCTGGACGTGCGGTTGCCCGACGGCAACGGTGTGGAGTTGTGTCGTGACCTGCTCGCCCGGATGCCCGATCTCCGCTGCCTCATGCTCACGTCGTTCACGTCCGAGGAGGCCATGCTCGATGCCATCCTCGCCGGGGCCAGCGGCTATGTGGTCAAGGACATCAAGGGCATGGAGCTCGCCCGCGCGATCAAGGACGTCGGCGCCGGTCGGTCACTGCTGGACAATCGCGCCGCCGCGGCGTTGATGGCCAAGTTGCGCGAGTCGGCCGAACAGTCCGATCCGCTCTCCGGGTTGACCGCCCAGGAGCGAACCTTGCTCGGACTGATCGGCGAAGGCCTGACCAACAAGCAGATTGCCGCCCGGATGTTCCTCGCGGAGAAAACGATCAAGAACTACGTGTCCCGGCTGCTGGCCAAACTCGGGATGGAGCGGCGCGCACAGGCGGCCGCGTTCGTTTCCCGACTGAACCAGCCATCGCGCCTCATCGAGTGATCGCCCGGAATCCAGCGGCGGTCGAGGCCGAATGACCCTTCCATCGGGCGGCGGCGCGTCATAGGTTGGCAGTGCCGGGCGCCCCGATGGGCGGTGCGGCCCACCCCTGACGAAGGGATCGACCGATCATGGGCGGATCAATGGACGCGGGCATCGTGGTGGGTGTCGACGGGTCCCCGTCGTCGGAGACGGCGCTGCGCTGGGCGGCCGCCGAAGCGGCCCTTCACGACTCGCCGTTGACGATCGTCTACGCGGTGGCGCCGATCCTCGGCACCTGGCCGGTTCTGCCGCCGCCGGATGGATTGCTCGACTGGCAGCAGGAACTCGGCGCCCACATTCTCGAAGACGCCGAGAAGACCGTCAAGGAGACCACCCACGGCGCCGTCCGGGTCACGACAGCATTCAGTTCGGCCGCACCGGCGGCCACCCTTGTCGAGCGCTCCAAGCACGCCGGCATGGTGGTGGTGGGAAATCGCGGGCGGGGCGCCTTGTCGCGAACCTTCCTCGGCTCGGTCAGCACAGCACTGGTGCACCGGGCCCATTGCCCCGTCACCGTGACCCATGATGACTACCTGCCGCCCAACGACTCCAAGGATCCGGTCGTGCTGGGCTTCGATAGCTCGGCCGCATCCACGTCTGCCATCGCGCTGGCCTTCGATGAAGCGCAGCGGCGTCGGGTGGAACTCGTTGTGCTGCATGCCTGGTGGTCACCGGGCGCCTGGGAGCTCCCCCGATTCGACTGGGATGACCTGCGACCGGACATCGAACGAGAAGTTTCCGCCGAGTTGGTGGACTGGCAGAAGCGCCACCCCGACGTGGCGGTCCGTCGCCTCGTCGTGCTGGACCAGCCCGCCCGCCACCTCGTCGAACAGGCCGAGTCAGCACAATTGCTCATTGTCGGCAGTCGCGGCTATGGCGCGGTGGCGAGCACCCTGCTGGGCTCGGTCAGTTCCGCCGTCGTTCAGGCGGCTCGCGTTCCGGTGATCATCGCGCGAGGCTGAGTTCTGTCGTCTGCGACGGCCCTCGCCGCTCCCATGGTGCTTCTCTGGCGCGGTGGCCGCCGCTCGTCGATGTCACCGCAACGCTTCACCGCTGGTGAGGTCGAGTGCGATGTCGACGAGCAGGTCCTCCTGGCCACCGACCATCCCGCGGCGGCCGGCCTCCTCGAGCAGTGTGCGCGCGTCGATGTCGTAGCGTTCCGCAGCCGCCTCCGCGTGACGCAGGAAACTCGAGTAGACGCCGGCGTAGCCCAGCGTCAGGGTCTCGCGGTCCACCCGGACCGGTCTGTCCTGCAAGGGTCGGACCAGGTCGTCGGCGGCATCCTCGAGAGCGTGCAGGTCGCAGCCATGATGCCAACCCATGCGGCTGGCGGCGGCGATGAACGCCTCCAACGGCGCATTGCCCGCACCGGCGCCCCTCCCGGCCAGCGAGGCGTCGACCCGGTTGGCACCGCACTGCACCGCGACGATCGAGTTCGCCACTCCCAGCGTCAGATTGTGGTGGGCATGAATGCCGACCTCAGTTGTCGGCGAGAGGCTTTGGCGCAACGCATCGACCCGCTCGGCCACGTCACGCATCGTCATCGCGCCGCCGGAGTCGACAACATAGACACAGGTTGCACCGTAGCTCTCCATCGACGTGGCCTGCCCGGCCAGCTCGTCGGGGGTGGTCAGGTGGCTCATCATCAGGAATCCGACGGCGTCCATGCCGAGTTCGCGTGCGGCGGCAAGGTGTCCGGCGGAGATGTCGGCTTCGGTGCAATGGGTGGCCACCCGAACCACGCTCGCACCGGCCCGGTGGGCATCTTTGAGGTTTCTGACGGTGCCGATTCCCGGCAACAGCAATGTTGCCACCCTGGTGCGCTTGACCACTCCGGCAACGGCTTCGATCCATTCCAGGTCAGTGTGCGCACCGAAGCCGTAATTGCACGTCGAGCCGGCGAGTCCGTCGCCATGGGCGACCTCGACGGAATCCACCCCGGCGTCATCCAGAGCGGTGGCGATGCCTTTGACCTGCTCGAGTCCGTACTGGTGACGAACGGCATGCATCCCGTCACGCAGCGTGACATCGCTGATGTACAGATCGTGCGTCATGACCGGGCTCCGGCAGTTCGGCTGGCGTGCAGGGCGATCCGCTCGGCGGTGGCTTTGGCTGCCGACGTCATGATGTCAAGGTTTCCGGCATATGCCGGCAGATAGTGGGCTGCGCCGGCGACTTCGAGAAGCACGGTGACCCGGGTGCCGGTGAACTTCCCTGATTCCGGAATGAACAGCGGACTGTCGGCGGCAAATGTCTCGAACTGCACTCGCTGCTTGAGCCGATAACCGGGAACATACTCTCGCACCTGGTCGACCATCGCCTCGATCGACCGCTCGATCGCACCGTGGTCGGCGTCTCCGTCGACAAGGCAGTAGACGGTGTTACGCATCAACACCGGCGGATCGGCGGGATTGAGGACCATCAGCGCCCGTGCGCGTTGCGCTCCCCCGACGGCCCGCAGTGCGGCGGCAGTAGTCTCGGTGAACTCGTCGATGCTGGCCCGAGTTCCCGGACCGGCGGACTTCGCCGAGATCGACGAGACGATCTCGGCATAGGACACGATGCCCACCTGTGCAACCGCGGCAACGATCGGCACCGTGGCTTGTCCGCCACAGGTGACCATGTTCAGGTTCAGGGCGTCGAGGTGGTCATCGAGGTTGACTACCGGCACGCAGTAGGGCCCGATGGCCGCCGGGG
>SXGT01558071.1_pt1 | contig 16341 bp, 8 predicted proteins | sample 3176221 | NCBI WGS metagenome assembly SXGT01 (sample SAMN11356862, study PRJNA531348) | freshwater metagenome | isolation source: freshwater sample F1-120 | place: China: Fuxian Lake, Yuxi | collected 2017-12-25 | reverse complement strand
TTAAACAAACTAGTTATTATTGTAAAAGTTACTGAGTATTTGCCGCACAGCATAGAGCATAGAAAATGGCATAACACAGGAGCAAAAATTGCTCCATTTTGAACCGACAATCTGTCAGTTCTATTCCTAAATCAGGAATTGACCCTGAATTTAAAACAGCTCTACCACAAGCTATAAGTAAAGCTGAGCGAAACGTTTTATCGATTCCATACCTCATGATGTTTTTCTTGGCTTAAGATGCAAAACAGGCTAGCCTCTACACATCAGTCAACTAATTTACCCATTTCCGCATGAATGAGCGACTCATGAACGTTTTCACACAGGGCAAATCCAGCCGCCAATTCAGATCTAGTAGCAGTTTAATGGCTCTGATTTCAATTTTGGTCGTCAGCGGTTGCGACAAGGCTGCACCGCCTCCACCACCTCCGCCAGCGATCGTTGAAGTGACTGAAGTGATTCAAAAAGATGTGCCGATTCATCAGGAATGGGTGGGTACACTGGATGGTATGGTCAATGCGGTGATTCTGGCTCAGGTGTCGGGATATCTGATCAAGCAGAATTATCAGGAAGGGCAGATGATCAAAAAAGGTCAGTTGCTGTATGAAATCGATCCTAAAACGTTTCAGGCCAATCTGGATGCTGCCCGCAGCAATCTAGCCAGACAGGAAGCGATTTTAAAAACAGCTCGTTTGGATTTGGCGCTGGTGGAGCGTTTGCTGCCGGAACGGGCTGTCAGTGTGCGAGATCGCGATAACGCGGTGGGTCGCGAAGCCACGGCTGAAGCGGAAGTATTGACCGCCAAAGCGGCTATCGATAGCGCACAACTCGAATTGGGCTTTAGCAAAATTTATTCGCCAATTGACGGCATTGCCGGTATCTCCAAGGCTCAATTGGGTAATTTGGTTGGTCCGGGCAGTGCTAACGCGCAGCTCACGACGATTTCTCAGCTTGACCCGATCAAAGCTTACATTCCACTCAGTGAACAAGAGTATCTGCAATTTGCCAGAAACAAACAAAACGAACAGCAGCAGGGCAATCAATCTTTGGAATTGATTCTGGCGGATGGCTCAGTTTATCCACATCCAGGCAAGTTTTTCTTTGCCGATCGGGAAGTCAATGTCAAAACCGGCACCATACAAGTAGCCATATTGTTTCCTAATCCAGGCAATTTGCTGCGCCCAGGGCAATACGCCAAAGTGCGGGGGGTGGTCAAGAACAAAACCAATGCCATGTTGGTGCCGCAACGCGCCGTGGGCGAAATTCAGGGACGGAACATGGTGGCGGTTGTCAAGCCGGATAATACTGTAGCCCTGAAGCCTGTTAAAGCCGCCGAAACCATCGGCAACCTTTGGGTGATTGACGAGGGCTTGCAGCCTGGTGAAAAAGTGATCGTAGAAGGCATACAAAAAGCCAGGCCAGGCGCCACAGTCGATCCCAAACCCTACGCGGAAGCCACCGCAACCAGCGCGAGGTAGTCCGAGATGGCTAAATTTTTTATCAATCGCCCGATTGTGGCGATCGTGATTGCCATACTGATGGTGATGATCGGTCTGGTTTCGATGATGGGTTTGCCGATCTCTCAATTTCCGAATATTGCTCCGCCGGAGATTCAAGTTACAACAACATATACCGGTGCTGATGCTGCAACGGTTGAACAGTCTGTGGCGACACCGATTGAACAGCAAATGTCCGGCGTGGATAACATGAACTACATGTATTCTATCAATGCCAACAATGGCTCGATGTCTTTACGGGTTAATTTTGATGTCGCCACCGATGCGAATACCGATCAAGTGTTGGCGCAGATGCGTAAATCCCAGGCCGAGTCGCAATTGCCTCAGGACGTGCGCAACTTCGGCGTCAATGTACAAAAATCCACTGCCTCACCGTTGGTGATGTTTGCGTTGTATTCACCCAAAGGCAGCTACGACAACATCTTTTTGGCCAACTACGCCTATATCAATATCAACGACCAGATGACGCGGGTCAAAGGTATCGCCAGTATCTCAGTGTTCGGGGCAGGACAATATGCGATGCGAATTTGGGTGAAGCCGGATCAATTGGCCAAGTTGAATATCACCATTCCGGAAATCATTAGTGCGGTGCAGGCGCAAAACAACGTTAATCCAGCCGGTAAGGTTGGTGGTGAACCGGTACCCGCCGGACAAGAATTTACTTATGCCGTGCGGGCTCAGGGGCGTCTGCAAACCGAAGCAGAATTCGGTAATATCGTGCTGCGCGCCGAACCGGATGGTTCTATCGTGCGCATCAAGGACGTCGGACGCATCGAGCTAGGCGCTCAAACGTATGACATGAAAGGCCGTTTGAATGGTAAACCCGCAGCGTTGATTGCACTTTATCAATTACCCGGTTCGAATGCCATCGAAGCCGCGGAAGGCGCCAAGAAAACCATGGAGGAATTGAAAGCCCGTTTCCCGGAAGATTTGGAATATGTAGTGGCTTTGGACACCACTTTGGCGGTGACCGAAGGCATCAACGAAATCATGCATACCCTGTTTGAGGCCATGGTTTTGGTGATTTTGGTGGTGTTCCTGTTTCTGCAAGGCTGGCGTCCTACCTTGATTCCGCTGCTGGCGGTGCCTGTGTCGCTGATTGGCACCTTTATGTTGTTTCCGGTGTTAGGTTTTTCGATCAACACCTTATCGTTATTTGGTTTGGTGTTGGCGATAGGCTTGGTGGTGGATGACCCGATTGTAGTGGTTGAGGCCGTCGAGCATCATATCGAAAAAGGCCTCAGTCCCAAGGAAGCAACCCTCAAAACCATGCAGGAAGTAACCGGGCCAATTATTGGCACCTCGTTGGCGCTGATCGCGGTATTTTTACCGACTGTGTTTATCCCCGGCATTACCGGCAGGTTGTATCAACAATTTGCGGTGACAGTGGGGGTATCAGTGATTATTTCCACCTTTAACTCGTTGTCGCTCAGTCCTGCATTGGCTGCTTTACTGTTAAAGCCCAGGGTGCGCGGTACTGGACCGTTGCAAAAGTTTTACGATGCGTTTAATCGCGTTTTCGGGCGCGCCAATGATGGATATGTGAGTTTTTGTTCGGTGTTAATCCGCAAAACGGTGCTCAGCATGATTTTTCTGGGCATTATTGCGGTTTTTGCCGGTGGACTGGGCAGTAAGGTGCCGATGGGTTTTTTGCCGGATGAGGATCAAGGCTATTTGTTTGCGGGTATTCAGCTGCCAAATGTCGCCTCCCTGCAGCGTACCGACGAAGCTACTAAAAAAGTCGAAGAGATTTTGAAAAACACCCCAGGGGTGGAATATTACTCATCGGTGATTGGCTACAACATGCTGAGTCAGGCCAATACCACTTATAACACCTTCTTTTTCATCTCTTTAAAGAATTGGTCTGAACGAACCAAACCTGAGGAGCAATACGCCGCTATCAAAGCCCATCTGAACAAAGAATTTTCCCAACTCCCAGAGGGGATCGGCATGGCCTTTCCGCCACCGGCAATTCCCGGCGTGGGAACTTCCGGCGGTGTGACGATGATAGTGGAGGATAGAGGGGGTAAAGATGTGGCTTATCTGGCTGAAAATACCAATAAATTTATTGCCGCCGTCAAAGCCCGCCCCGAGATTGCCAACGCCTTTACGACGGCTGTGCCATCGGTGCCGCAGATCATGGTGGACGTGGATCGCGACAAGGTGTTGAAGCAAGGTGTGCAGTTGTCGGATGTGTATAAAACTTTGCAAGCCTATATGGGCTCTGGTTTTATCAACTACTTCAATCGCTTTGGTCGGCAATGGCAGACGTATGTGCAAGCGGAAGGCGAGTACCGCAAAGATACCAGTTCGCTCGGTCAGTTTTATGTGCGCAACAGTTCCGGCGAAACCGTGCCTTTGGCGGCGCTAACTAGTGTCCGGAAAACCGAAGGCCCGGAATTTACCATGCGCTACAACCTGTTTCGGAGTGCACAGGTTAACGTCACGCCCAAGCCCGGCTTCAGTTCGGCGCAAGCGATGAAAGCCATGGAAGAAGTGTTTGCCGAGACCATGCCGTCAGATATGGGGTATGACTATATCGGGATGAGTTTTCAGGAAAAGCAAGCTCAGCAAGGCTTGTCGCCAGCCGTGGTGTTTGCGTTTGCGATTTTCTGCGTGTTCCTGATTCTGGCGGCGCTTTATGAAAGCTGGAGTCTGCCATTCAGCGTCTTATTGGGTACCCCGATTGCCGTATTCGGAGCTTTTGCCGGTTTGATGATCGGGCAGTATGAAAACAATATCTACGCCCAAATTGGTCTGGTGATGCTGATCGGTCTGGCCGCCAAGAACGCTATTCTGATTGTCGAATTCGCCAAAATGGGGGTCGAGGAGGGCAAAAGTATTTACGAGGCTTCACTGGAAGCAGCGCGTTTACGCTTGCGACCCATTCTGATGACGGCCTTGTCGTTTATTTTGGGTTGTTTGCCGTTAGCCATCGCCAGTGGAGCAGGGGCCTTGTCAAGACGAGTCATGGGCTATGCGGTAATTGGCGGTATGACAGCCGCCACTGTGATCGCTATCTTTTTGATTCCGGTATTGTTTTATGCTGTGGAAACCTTGGCAAAACCGAAAAATACCGTTGAAACGACAGCAGCCAAAGGAGAAGGCCATGAATAAATGGATGGTTTTGCCTTTGGTCATCAGTTTGTCAGGCTGTTTCACGGTCGGCCCGGATTACGAAAAACCACAAATCGAAGCGCCCGCGCAATGGCGATTTGGCGTCGAGGATGCGCAAGACACCGCCAATTTACCTTGGTGGGAACAGTTGCAAGATCCGGTATTGAACAATCTGATTGATCAGGCGGTGCTAAACAATCTGGATTTGAAAATTGCCATTGCCAATGTCGAACAGTTCATGGGCGTGTATGGTTCGACGCGCGCCAGCCTGTTTCCACAAATATTTGGTGAAGGCGGCTATAGTCGTCAGCAGCGCAGCGGCGAGGCTACCGGTTTTGGGACCAAAGTCCCCGATACCGATGTAGCCAAACTTGGGGCCACCATGTTTTGGGAACTGGATGTTTGGGGACAAATACGTCGTGCCAAAGAAGCCGCCGCTGCCGATATGCTGGCTCAGGAATCAGCGCGGGATGCCATCGTGCTAACCTTAGTCAGCTCGGTTGCGCAAACCTATATCACTTTGCGGGCTCTGGATCGCAGCCTGGAAATCACCCAGCAAACGGTGGCCAGCCTGGTGGAAGAAAACCGCATAGCCAAGGCTCGATTTGACGCAGGTTATTCGTCTGAAATCGAAGTCAGTCAGTCCGACTCAGAGCTGGAACGTCGCCGCGCCCAGATTCCGGTTTTCGAACAACAAATCGCTCAAGCCGAACATGCCTTGAGTTTGTTATTGGGCAAACCGCCCGGACCCATTGAGCGGGGTAGAACTCTTGATGCCATGCTGCCGCCAGCTATTCCAGCCGGGACGCCGTCCGATCAACTCCGTCGCAGACCGGATATTCAACAAGCTGAACAAAACCTGATAGCTGCCAATGCACGAATCGGTGTGGCAAAAGGCGAATACTTTCCTAAAGTGCAATTGTCCGGCGACATTGGCCAAGCCAGCATGGAAGTCGCGCAATTGTTTGTGCCTGGGGCTAATTTTTGGAGTATCGGCAGCCGCTTGTTGGGGCCGATCTTTACCGCAGGCAAAGTGGCAGGACAAGTCCAGACTGCCGAAGCTGCTCAGCAAGCGGCCTTGGCAGGGTATGAAAAAGCCATCTTGACGGCTTTTCGCGAGTTCGATGACGGCTTGATCGCCAGTGCCAAATCCAATGAACGTCAAACTAATCAGTCTCGTCGGGTGGCTGCGTTGGCCAATTATTTAAGGTTATCGAGGATTCGATATGACGAAGGCTATTCGCCCTATCTCGAAGTGCTGGATGCGCTTCGTCAATATTATGAAGGTCAAATCGAATTGGTGAATGCCCGTAACGATACTTTTATTGCCCTGATCCAGTTGTATCGCGCCATGGGTGGTGGCTGGATCGTGGCGTCTGAACAAAAAGCCCAGATGCCCCAACCTAAGCCGGCAGTTTTGTTTCCGTAATAGATAACTTAAGAGTAACTAATCAGCCAATTAATAAATCTAGCTATGAGTAGGCCGGATAAGCGTTAGCGCATCCGGCTAATTGGGTGGATGCGTGTTGCTTACCCCTTATAAAATTAACGCATCGCTTCTTCCGGGGTAAACGCAAATTAGTGACTATTATCTTTTTAACTGGATGATGCATAACACACCATGTCATTTTTAAATCGCCAGTTTTTTCTCCAGGAGATCAAGCTAGATTCCATCCTGTACCAGCTGAAAATGCTTTTCATAGCTTTGAGACGCGAGTACGAAGAGGATGGTCTAAATCTGAGAGCCATGAGTCTGGTGTATATCAGTTTGCTGTCGTTGGCACCTCTATTGGCGGTGAGTTTTTCCATACTCAAAGGCTTTGGCGTGCATAATCAGGTCGAGTCTTTGCTGTTAGAGTTTCTGGCGCCGTTGGGTGACAAAGCCCCCGAACTGACAGCCAATATCATACTGTTCGTCGAAAACATCCAGGTCGGGGTGCTGGGGTTTGTCGGATTTTTGATGTTGTTTTATACCGCCGTTTCTTTATTGGCGCAGATCGAGGACTGTTTTAACCACATTTGGCGCGTCACCAAACCCCGCTCGTTGTACCGGCGTTTTACCGATTATCTGAGTTTGATTTTGATCGGGCCGGTGTTGCTGTTTTCGGCTTTAGGGATTATGGCTTCTATGGGTAATTCTGCTTTCGTGCAGCGGCTGATCATGCTCGAACCATTCGGCACTGTTTATTATGTGATTGGTTTGATCCTGCCTTACTTATTGATCATAGCCCTGTTCAGCTTTGCCTATACCTTTATCCCCAATGCCAAAGTCAGACTTAAGCCAGCCTTGATAGGCGGCGTCTGCGCAGGGTTGGTGTGGAAAATTACCGGCAGCTTGTTTGCGCAATTTCTGGCCAATTCAGCCCAATACAGCGCCATTTACTCGGGTTTTGCGGTGATTTTATTATCCATGATCTGGTTTTATATCAGCTGGTTGATTTTGCTGCTGGGTAGCGTGGTCTCGTTTCATGTGCAATACCCTAGCTATCTACACTACGCCAAACGCCGACCGCATTTAAGCAGTCAATGCCAGGAAAAATTAGCTATCCAGCTCATGGCCCTTATCGCTCAGCAACATATCAAAGGTGGCGCCGCATGGACCTTAAAAGCCTTATCGGATGCCGCCAATCTGCCCTGGGAAGCTATATCGGAAATATTGGTGCGTTTAAAGCAAAGTGATTTATTGCTGATGCTCGAGGATGATGCCGGCTATGTGCTGGCGCATGATACCGATAAGATTTTATTAACCGACATCCTGCAAGCCATTCGTTCAGCAGGTGATCAACCCGACATCAGCGTGCCGCAGATTGCAGATAATTCAGTCGTAACCCGTTTGTTGAATCAAATGCAAGGACACACGGCTGAGTTTTTACTGAATCGGAGTTTGCGGGATATGGTTTAAAAAAATCAGTTGCCATGTGTAAAATCCGTTCGTGCAGAGTTTATCGAAGCGTGAACGGATTTACATCCAACTGGATAGACTTTCCGATTCCCGAGTCATCATCCCTTGATTGGGCTCGGGACCAACGGGAATAGAAATACTCAAATGATTTAAGCTTCAGATGAATTAACAGCGGTTGTTTGCGCTATCAATTTGCATTATTGGGCAAGCTAATCACCATGAGGCATGGTGATTATATGAATCAATATTCCACCACTCGGTCAACTTTCAGCGTCCAACTGGCCTCGCCGGGTACCAATTTGAGCTGACGTTGTCGGGTACCGCCGGTGGGGTTAGCGTTGGTGTCGTTTTCGCGGTAAACCGGGAAACGTTGCACAATCACGTCCTCAACCACCGCAAACTCATCATGCCCCCGGTAGCCTTTGGCATTTTTCAAATCATCGACCAAGGGTGGCAGATAGATTTCGCTGAGTGATTTGCGATGATTGGCCGAATAACCAATCAATGAACCGTATGAGCCGCTGCCAGCGGAAGTGGCATAAACATAGATTTCCGGTGAGCCATCGGCATTGATGTCGGCTACCTCGGCATTGGTTACCGTGCCATCGATTTCGCGCTCGATGGGTGAATTATCGATTTCAAGCCCGGCAGGTACGATTTTGAGAGTATTGATTGAGCCTTGGTTAGCGCTGGTTACATGGAAACTGATGCCTTGCAACTCCAATGTTCTGTCGAAGCCAGTGTTTGTATTGCCAGGCTGATTTTTGATGCTGATATCCAGCGTGTAATTTGCTTTTTCATTACGACGGGCGGCGCTACGCATCAGATAAACCCGAATGGTGTAGAGTCCATCGACGGGCAAATTCCCCGCGTAATGATTACCTGCCGAGCTGCCGATAAAAAAGGCTTCGTCTTTCGAGCCTGGAGCGAGCAGATTGAAATACGCCGACCAATTAGTAGGCTGAAAATCGACTTGCATCTGTTGTCCGGCTTTAGCGCGTAATTGATAATCAATGATTTGATAGCCTTTGATCTTGCCAGATACACGGGCACTGTTCGCGCCTTTATCAAACTGGATTTGTTCCTGCCGAATCTGCTCGGCGCTGAAAGCGGGTAGGTTGCAGAGCAAATACACCGTTAACACACGAATAATCAGAGTTTTCATCATTATTCTTTCTCCAATAGAAAATATTGACACCATAGCAAGTCTGTAGGCTTAACCGTTATTCACGAAGTTAAAATGCTTCCTGATTATAAAGATGCTTAAGCCACACCGTCATTCCGGCAGGGATTCGCTATCGCGCTCTAACGGGTGCCGGAATCCAGTCTACATGGATGTGTTACCTATGCGCCATTCCTTGCTTCTGGATCTCGGCAATCCCTGCCGAGATGACGATTTCTGACTTGGCTGAAGGATCTTTATAACAGGAAATGCTTTGGATATAGAATACCGTTTTGATCCCGTCTGGCCTCACTTGTGCTTGTATGACTGGTCATGCGGGTTTGGTATGCCCCAGTTCTCTTAACATCATTAAAGCTGTTTCATATTCATAGGTGTCGATTTGTCGAGCAAAATCGGCATAACGCTTATCTAACAGGATTTGTAATAGGTCTGCTGATTGCCGGGCCAGCTGACTGGCGCGGGCGTTATTTTCCAACAATAACACTTCAAGTTCGTCGAGAACCTGTTTGGCACGTTGTGGATCAACCTCTTTTGTGGGGCAGGGCGTTGCCGTATCTGTCGGTAAGGCTTGAATAGATTGAACTAATTGTCTGACTGCCTGATGGCAGGTTTGAGCCAGTTTGATACAGTGCTCAACAGGTCGCTGTTCGCGTAAGGCCTGATCCAGTTCGCTGGCCGTGCTCAAAATGCTGTTGGCACCCAGCACCCCGGCCACACCTTTCAGGCTATGGGTGAGGCTTTTGGCTTGTGCAAGCTGATTGGTCTCCAGGAAATCAAGCACTTTGGTCATGTCTTCGCTGTGGGTGTCGGCAAACATAGTCAATAATCGGCGAAATTTTTTGACATCGCCTTTGACGGTATCCAACAGCTGCAAGGATTCCAGACCATCAATCATTTTGAATGAGGCAATGTTTTGCTTGTCTTCAGCTGGATCTGGGCTGGGCTGGCTAGCTTGACTATTAGTCTGGTAATCAAGACGAGGTAGCCAGCGCAATAGCTTGGCGTAAAGCATTTCAGGCATCACCGGCTTGGGTACATAATCATTCATACCCACTTCCAGGCATAGCTTGCGGTCTTCTTCAAAGGCATTGGCCGTCATTGCCAGGATCGGTAAAGTTGCAAATTGAGTTTGGGAACGGATGGCTTTGGTGGCTTCCAGTCCATCCAGTTCCGGCATTTGCACATCCATCAACACCAAGTCGTAACGATTTGTGCGGATTTTATCCAAAACTATGTTGCCGTTCTCGGCAATATCTACGATCATGCCGACGCTTTTTAGCATGTCTAGTGCTACTTCCTGGTTGATTGGATTATCTTCTGCCATCAATATTTTAGCCCCGGCGTAACGCTGTCTTAACGAAACCTCGGCCTGAACTAAAGAATAGGCGTGCTCTGCTGGCATGTCCCCTTGTCCTTGCTGCAAGCGGGCGGTAAACCAGAAGGTACTGCCTTGACCCACTTGGCTTTCGACTCCGGCCTCGCCGCCCATCAGGTTAGCCAGACGTTTGGTAATCGCCAGCCCCAGACCGGTGCCGCCGTATTTGCGGGTTGTGGAAATGTCTGCTTGCGAAAACGCCTCAAATAAAACAGCTTGCTGTTCTGGTTCAATGCCGATGCCTGAATCCTGAACCTCAAATTTCAGCAGCAGGCCGCTGGCATTGTCTTCAAGGCAATGACAACGCAAAAAGACACTACCTTTATCGCTGAACTTGATAGCATTGCTGCCGTAATTGAGTAGCGCCTGTCGTAAACGGGTAACATCGCCTTGTAACCACTGGGGGATATCATCTATTTCTACCTGGATTTTCAGACCTTTGTACTCCGCTTGATCATTCAGCATGGAGCGCATGTGATCCAGTAAAGCATGAATAGAAAAATTGTTTCGTTCCAAGGCCATACGGCCTGCCTCGATTTTCGAAAGGTCGAGAATATCACTGATAATCGATAACAAATGCTGTGCGGCGCTGTCTATCTTCAGCAGTCGTTCGTTTTGTTCGGCCGATAAGGCGTTTTGTCGCAACAAATAGGTCAAGCCAATGATGGCGTTCATCGGGGTGCGGATTTCATGGCTCATATTGGCCAAAAAGGCGCTTTTGGCGCGAGTGGCAGTTTCTGCTTGTTCAGCACGGCGGGCAAGTTCGACTTCCATTTCCCGTTGCGGGCGGATATCTCTGGAAAAACCGACGGTGCCCAACACACTGCCATCCGTATCAATAATCGGCGCTTTGAAAGTTTCGTAGAGGCTGCCAGGAATCGATATGATCGATTCTTCGACAGTCATTTGCTGACGTTGCTGAATGACTTGCTGGTCTTCCTCCCGATAGCGGTCAGCTATTGACTGCGGCCAAATTTGCTCATCGGTTTTGCCGAGCAATACATCCATTGGCCGGCCGGTGCTTTCGGCAAAAACCCGATTAACGGCGACAAAACGGCCTGCTGAATCTTTCATCCAAGCCATGTGTGGAAGATTATCAATCAGGGCTTGCAAGGCATGACTTTGCTTGCGTAATTCGCTGGTGCGTTGCTCTACCAGTTCTTCCAGATGCAGACGGTATTTTTCCAGTTCTTCAGCAGCCTGCTTGCGGTCGGTAATATCGATATTGATACCCGATAGCCGAGTAATTTGTCCGCTTTCATCATAAAAGGCACTGCCTTTGCTGCTCATCCAGCGGGTTTCACCGTCGCTCAACCGGCGAATCCGAAATTCCACTTCAAATGCAAGGCCTTGGCTGATCCGGGTTTCCCATTGGGCATCGATGAGGGGTAAATCTTCCGGGAACACGCAAGCTCTCCATTGATCGTATGTATGCAGAGTGCCTGGGGCTACACCATAGAGTTTTTCATATTCTGGAGACCAATAGAGCTGGTTATTACTGAGATTCCATTCCCAGATGCCGATATTGGCACCTTCCTGAGCCAGCAACAAGCGTTCCTCACTTTCTAGAAGTGCCGCATTCATAGCCTCTGCGCGGGTGCGAGCGGTTAAGGCGTCTTCCATCAAATTGAGCGCTGCCAACCGGGCATTGCGTTGATCCTCAATCGCTTGAGTCTGACTGAGTTTTAAAGCCGCCTCGATGTTGTGCAAATTTCGGCGTTCCTTAACTTCGGATAAAACCCGCTGTATCACTGGCAGTAAACGTAATAAATTGTCTTTGAGCACAAAATCGTTCATGCCCAAACGTAGTAATTCAATCGCCGTTTCTTCACCTACGCTGCCTGAAACCAGTATCACAGGTAAATCCGGTTGACGGATTCTGATTTGTTGCAGTGTCTGCCGGAAGGCCATACCCGCGACATTAAAATCAGAAAGTACGATGTCCCAATGGTTGTTAAGTGCTTGCTCCAGCGCCAAATCACTATCTATGCGTTGATAATGTGCCGCCAGCCCCTGTTGATTTAAATGTCTTTCCAATAAAAGGTAATCGTCCAGTACGTCTTCGATCACCAAGATGTTTATGCTGTCGGACATTAATCAGGTCTCCAGTTTTAAAGTCGTGACATCTTTGCACTGAGAAACACAGTGGGGAAAAAACCATAAAAAGGCGCAATCCACGGCCGTATTATCGTTTGCGGGATGAGAGCCAATAGTGGTAAAAAAAGGGCTAGCAGTTTTTGCCCAGTCATAAGTCGTTTGGGTTGAATTGCGATGAGATTAATGATTGGAGGCTAAAGCTGTGCCCATTTTGCGAGATGAACACAGAAAACTTTCGGGCGGACAACTTGTTCATAAACTTTCAGTTCCATCCAGTGGCGGGGCTTCATCCAGAAAGCTCAGATTATAGGGTGGCTGTTGTCCTGACGATATGTACAATTCATTAATCTGCTTTTTGAGTTTGATCATTTCCAGTTCGCGACCGATCATTGCGTGGTTGAAGCGCTCCAGTTCCTGGTTTTTGGCCATTAACTCCTCACTTTGCCGACTTAAACTAGCCACTACAGATTTGAGTGTGGTGATGTCTCGGGAAATCCCGAAAATACCGATCACTTCACCCTGATTGTCATACAAAGGGCCTTTGGTAGCGAGAAAGATGCGTTCCCCATCCACGGTTTTGAGTTTTTCCTCATAACTCATGATTCGCTTTTCGCTCATCACCTGTTGGCCAGCACTTTGCAATTGTTCGGCCTGCTCGATGGGGAACAAGGCCGTATCATCCTGGCCGAGCACTTCCTCCGCAGTTTTACCGGTATAAAGACCAGCTGCGCGATTGAATAGGGTGTAACGGCCTTGCAAATCTTTGGCGAAAATGGCGTCGTCGGAACTTTCTGCAATGGCAGCCAATAAATTTAGGGCTTGTAGGCGTTCGGCCTGGTGTTTTTGTGTCGCATGAGCAATAGATAAATGCTGCATTTGTTTGATCAAATGATAACCCACCCCAGCGCCAAATAGCGCCAGGATACCGACTAAACCAATCCACAGCGCATCACCCATGGCTTTTGCAATCACTTCCGCTTCGTCCTGTTTGGCCATCAGATACCAGTTGGTGCCAATTACGCTGTCAGCTACGCCTAATGCAGGTACGTTACGGTAGTCAACACCTTCGATGCGTTGGCCAAGCTTAACTTGTTTGCGTAATACTTGAGCAGCCAACAGATGGGGCGTAGAAAGTGGTAGGATCAGGCCTGTAGTGGCGCGCTGGTCATACTTGAGTTGATTCAAATAAAGGATTTGATCGTCTTGTAAGCAAAACAGGAGCGTTTCACCGCTTTGGCTGAGGATAGAGATGGTGTCGAGACTGGGGAATAGCCAATCAGCCAGGTTGACATGCAGTAGAATCACCGGCGTAGGCCAGGGGCTATCATTGGCGGTTAGAGGGATCACAAAATCCAGCAGCACTCGATGGTTTGCATCGCGGTATGGATTCAAGCGACGTATCTGGCCATCGGCGATGGATAGTAGTGCTGTTGACAGTGCTTCCGGTGGGAGTTGGGGGGGCGCGTTTTCGGTTTGCCAGATTAGTACTCCCTTGGGGTCAATCAAACTTGCACCGGCAAAACCCCAGGTCTGAGTCAACTGTTGAAGGCGTAACTTTAATGTTTGCTCACTACTGGCATCTTGCCGATCTTGCCACTGTCGATAGCTTTCAGCAAAAAACACACTGGTTTTGACAAATTCGGCATTACGTTGTCGTTCTTGCAGCCAGTCGCTAATTTGCTTGGCTTTCAAACTGGCTACCGCTTGCAATTGGGCGACAGTTTCCCCTTGATGTTGCTTATAGTTCATGGTGATGCCTGTCATCGTGAAAATGGCGATGACCAGCACTAGCAGCAACAGGCTAGTTTTTAAGGGGTGATTGTTGATTTGGGCTGATGGTATCTGCGTTTGAGCATCGTAAAACCAATGTCGCAATAAAGCATAAAGCAGTAGGGAGGTGGTAGCGACATAAAACCAGCCTTTAAATATGCTGATCTGAACAATTTTTTCAGGGTTGCTGACAAGCGCGTTTAAAAGACGATCAGACAGTAAAATCCAGGTCGCAGCCACTGTTGCGTAGATCAATACCACCGCCAAAATTTTGCCTTGGCTGATACTGACAGGTTTTACGGAAGGCGAATTGGCGGCCATGGCGAGTTGTATGAATAGTTATTGGTCGGGTGTGGACTGATTAGATTCGATGCCGAAGTAGGCCTTGACTGTATTACCATTACCAAGGTATTGAAGCTGATCGATACTTAATTTGTAAGCTAGAGCGATCCCACGGCCATTTAAATCAAAAGCACGTTCGGGTGAAAAATCCAGATAGTTTTGCCAATTGAAGCCTGCTCCCTGGTCCTGGATGGTAATGCAAATCAGCTTGTTGACTTTTTCAAAACTGACTTCAACCAGACGGTCACGATACTCCGGTAATTGCAAGCGTCGTTGAATTTCTTGTTGCCACTCACCCTTCATCAATAACTGGCTTTTTTCAGCATAGCTGATCGCCAGATTACCGTGTTCTACAGCATTGATCAGCAATTCTTGTAAACCTTGTACGGCGCACTCTGGATGGGGACACAGACGCGCCAGATGATTGGCCAGCATCCTGGCTTGCTCAAGGTCGCGGAAATGAAAACGGCCCTGCGTCATCAAATCCAATAAATTTTCCGCTGATTTAATGCTGGCGACCAGTTCCTGATATTCGTTGCTTTGCTGCAAAGCAGCATTGATCACAGCCAGCAGTACATCGGGTTGAAACGGTTTGGTCAGGTAGTAATAGGCACCGTTATCCAGACCTTCACGGATACTTTGCTGGTCTGATTGAGCGGTTTCAAAGATGACTGGGGTATGTAAAAAATCCGGTTCCTGTTTGATTTGTTTGAGTAAGGTCATCCCGTCGGAGTCCGGCAGACCACGATCCAATAACACCAGATCATAATGCTTGGGATTTGCCAATAAAACCTCCCAAGCTTCTGCAGCGTTGTTACACGCCGTAATTTGATGGCCTTCGGTTTCCAGTAAATCCTGGATGACTATGCGGGTGATGGCTTCGTCTTCAACCAGTAATATTTGTTTGGGTAGACTCATGTTGAACTGCCCTTATCTGGCTCTCGGTAGCGATCGGCAATGTCACAAAAATCATTAAAATGTTGTAAAAACTGTTCGGTAATCATTGGATCGAAATGGAAACCTTGCCCAGTCTCTATAATTTTTCGGGCTTGTGGATATGGCATGGGGGGTTTGTAGGCGCGAGGTGAAATCAACGCGTCAAATACATCCGCCAAAGCCATGATACGGGCCGATAAAGGGATGTTTTCACCCATCAGACCGTCCGGATATCCACTGCCATCCCATTTTTCATGGTGCCAGTGTGCTATTTCTTTGGCTAAGGACAAAAACTCTGCAGATTCGGCAGTATCGCGCTCGGCCAGTTCAATGGCGTCGCTGCCCAGGGTGGTATGGGTTTGCATGATTTTCCATTCCATTTCATTTAAAGGCCCTGATTTTAGTAATATTGAGTCAGGGATTCCGACCTTACCAATATCGTGCAAAGGGGCAGAATAACCCAACAATTTGACGTAACGCGGGGTTAAACGCTCGGCAAAATTTTGATGACTTTGTAGATGTGTTGCCAATTGCTGGACATATGCCTGGGTGCGCAAAATATGAAGGCCGGTTTCCGGGTCGCGGATTTCTGCCAAATGAGCCAACGCCCGGATGCTGACTTCCTGAGTCAGTTCGTTTTCGGCCATGCGCCGGGCGATTTCTGTTTCCAGCCAGGTGTTTTGACCGGATAGCCGGTCACGCGCTTGTTTGAGTTCCAGTTGAGTTCGGACGCGTGCCAGTACTATAGGCGCCACGATGGGTTTGGTGATGTAGTCCACAGCTCCTGCATCCAGGGCATGCAATTCGGCTTCTACGCTGTTCATAGCGGTAACGAAAATCACAGGGATGTTTCGGGTTGCCGGGTTGGCGCGCAGAATTTCAAATACCTGATAGCCATCCAGATCAGGCATCATCACGTCCAGCAATATCAAATCAGGATAAGTCGGCTGGTTGATGATGCGTAAGGCTTTTTGTCCGGAATTCGCCACCCGCACTTGGTACTGTGATAACAGCAAGTCGCTTAGCACCGTCAAATTCTCGGGCAGGTCGTCAACGATCAAGATGGTCGGTAAACCGGTTAAGGGCATGGATATTAAAACAACCT
>SXGT01570181.1_pt1 | contig 16343 bp, 17 predicted proteins | sample 3176221 | NCBI WGS metagenome assembly SXGT01 (sample SAMN11356862, study PRJNA531348) | freshwater metagenome | isolation source: freshwater sample F1-120 | place: China: Fuxian Lake, Yuxi | collected 2017-12-25 | reverse complement strand
GAGCAGCGCCAGCGCCTCGCCGGCCTCGACGTCGAGGTCGAGGTCGCTCACCGCGGTCTGGGCGCCGAACCGCTTTGCGAGGCCCGCGATGGTCACGACCGCCGCAGGGTCTCCAACTTCGGAGTCGGGTTCGCGCTCGGGCACGACCGCAAGGGTACCGCGAAGTCAGGTTATCCTTACCTGACCCGGCCCGGCCCGACCGCCCGGCCTGAACAAGCGACGTGACCGATGGCAGATCACCACGACACCACCGAGGAGTACCTCGAGAACATCCTCGAGATCGAGGAAGAGGGGGTCAAGGTCATGCGGGCCCGGCTCGTCGAGCGCCTCGGGATCTCGGCAGCGTCGGTGTCCGAAACGGTGAACCGCCTCGCGGATCAGGGGTACCTCGCACTCGAGGTCGACCGCACCGTCACCCTGACGCACAAGGGTCGCACGCTCGCGACCCAGGTCGTCCGGCGGCATCGTCTCGCCGAGCGTCTCTTGATGGACGTCATCGGCCTCGAGTGGGAGAAGGTCCACCGCGAGGCCGATCGGTGGGAGCACGTGATCTCCGACGACGTCGAGGAGAAACTCATCGCGCTCCTCGGCGATCCCGCGACCTGCCCGCACGGCAATCCGATCCCGGGTTCCAAACGCGGCCGCCGCGCCGAGACGACGACGCCACTCGCGCAGTTGAGCACGGGGCAGGTCACCGTCAGCCGGATCAGCGAGAAGCTCGAACTCGACGACGAAGGGCTCCGCCTCGTGGCACGGGCACGGTTGATGCCCGGATGCACGGCGACCGTCTCACGATCCGACGACGGCGGCATCGTCGTCACCACGGCGACCGGCGAGCACCGCCTTCCCGACCGCGTCGCCGAACAACTCCACGTCGTCGTTCCGGCCTGACGCGGTCGGGCGTCAGGAGCGCGGCGTGTCGTCGGCGGGTTCGGCCGGTTGCCACGATCGCAACGTCATCGACATCGAGGTCTCGATCCCCCCGGCGTCGGTAGCCGTCACCCGACGCAACTGGGGGAACAGCTCGCCGTCGACCGGCCAGTAGAGATCCCAGTACCGATCGCTGCGCAACGGACGGGTGACGCCCGCTTCCCACACCTCGGCGGTGAACTGCGCGGGCAACCAGCGTCCGTCGGGCCGCAGGTGCCACCGGTCGACGCGCACCACCTCGAGCAGCGCATGCTGGCGGCGGGTCGCCATCGTGATCCGTCCCTTGCGGACGCGGAACGTCGCCTGGTGCGGATCGTCGTGCAACAGCACGAGTGGGCCGAGCGGATGTGGTGAGTCGTCGAGGGTCATCGCGAACTGGCCCTCACCACGCTCGAAGTCGTGCCCCCACAGTTGCCGCGAGATGGCCCGGAGTTCTTGGACGAGCCACTCGGCGAGCGTCGGGTCGCCGGCGTCGTGTTCGAGCACCGCGTCGACGTCGCCCGCGCCGAGCATCGCGACGGTCGCCGCGAATTCTTCGATGCCCGGAGGTCCGACGCGGCACCGCGCGCGGAACCCCCCGAACGAGTTCGGATACCGGTACCGGCGCGCGAACGCGTCGCGGAGCAGCGAACGGGCCGCGTCGGGCGGAGGCGTCATGACCCTCCCTCATCGGCAGACGGACCCAGAACCGACAGGCCCAGTTTCGGCAGGCCCAACCGGCCCGGGTCAGCCGCCCGCGACCGCCGGGATGATGCTCACGACCTGACCATCGGCGATCACGGTGTCGGCCCCATCGAGGAAGCGGATGTCTTCTTCGGCGACGAACACGTTGACGAAGCGACGGATCGCGCCCGCCGGGTCGAAGATGCGCTCGCCGAAACCGGGGTGTGCCGCTTCGAGCGCGGCGAGTACCTCACTCACCGTCCCGGGCTCGAGCGCGACCTCGGCCGCGCCTCCGGAGAGGCTGCGGAGTTGGGTGGGGATACGAACGGTGACGGTCATCACTGCTCCTCGACGTCGAACGCGGCGGTGAACGCCTCGATGGTGGGTGGAATGGTCGCGGTCGGACCGGCCACCGGCACGACCGCGTCGAGTGTCTTCAAGCCATGACCGGTGATGTAGACGACGGTGCGTTCGTCGGGCCGAACCACGCCCGCTTCGGCGAGTCGCTTGAGCGTCGCGACGGTGACCCCTCCCGCCGTCTCGGCGAAGATGCCCTCGGTGCGCGCGAGCAATTGGATCGCGGCGACGATCTCGTCGTCGGTGACCGCGGCCATCGCGCCACCGGTGCTGCGCACGACATCGAGCGCGAAGTAGCCGTCGGCCGGGTTCCCGATCGCGAGGCTCTTGGCGATCGTCGACGGCTTCACCGGCTTGATGGTGTCGGCGCCGTCGAGCCAGGCCTTCGCGATCGGCGAGCAACCGAGCGCCTGCGCTCCGCTCACGCGCACCTCGGGTTCGCGGTCGAGGAGGCCCACCTTGTGGAGCTCGCGAAATCCCTTGTCGATCTTGGTCAACAACGAACCGCTCGCCATCGGCACCACGACGTGATCGGGCGTCTCCCAACCGAGCTGTTCGGCGACCTCGTACGCGAGCGTCTTGGAACCCTCCGCGTAGAAGGGCCGAACGTTGACGTTGACGAACGCCCACGGGTAGGCGCCCGCGAGTTCGGCACAAAGGCGGTTGACGTCGTCGTAGTTGCCGTCGACCGCGACGACATTGCCGCCGTAGACCGCGGTGGTCACGATCTTGCCTGCCTCGAGATCGGCGGGAACGAACACGTAGCTCTTGAGTCCCGCGTGCGCGGCGTGGGCCGCTACCGAGTTCGCGAGATTGCCGGTCGACGCGCACGCAGCGGTCTTGAATCCGAACTCGAGCGCCTTGCTGAGCGCCACCGCGACGACGCGGTCCTTGAAGGAGTTCGTCGGGTTCAACGTGTCGTTCTTGATCCAGACCTCGCCCAGCCCGAGCGCGGCCGCGAGCCGGTCGGCCCGCACGAGTGGCGTGAACCCCGCGCCGAGATCGACGGCGACGTCGCCGTCGGCGGGCAACAGGTCGGCGTAACGCCAGATCGAGTCGGGGCCCGCCGCGATCTTCTCGCGGCTCACCGCAGCGCGGATCGCGTCGTAGTCGTACACGACCTCGATCGGGCCGAAGCACCATTCGCACGTGTAGATCGGCGCGATCTCGTAGTCGTGCCCACACTCGCGACAGCGCAAGCCGGATGCGTATGTCATGGAAACTCGTTTCCTCTCACTCGGTGCGCTCGAACCGAGCGCCCCGAGCGGGTCCCGCCGGGCGGGTTCCGCAAGAGGCGACTCATCGGTCAGGCATTGGCACCTGGCTCCGGGTTCGTGTAGCACGGTTCGAATCCGGTGCTGGTTGCCGCGGCGTCGTCGGGCCTGTCCCTCGGCCGCTCTGGATGAGCGCATTACTGCTATGTGGCGAAGCAACGTACCAGGGATCGAGCGGCCGGGAGAAACCGAATCTCCGGCCGTAGGCTGCCCGGACTATGGCGCACCCGGCCTTGGATCTGCTCGAAGCCCGTGCCCGGACGGGGGCGACGGTGTCGGTCTGCCTGCCCGCGCGCAACGAGGAGGCGACGGTCGGCCACATCGTCGGCACGGTGCGCCGCGAGCTGATCGAACGCTTTCCCCTCGTCGAGGAGATCCTCGTGCTCGACGACGGCTCCACCGATGCCACCGCGGCGGCCGCGGCCGACGAAGGCGCTCGCGTCGTCACCGTCGCCGACGTGTTGCCCGAACTCGGGCCCGGCTCGGGCAAGGGCAACGCGATGTGGACGAGCCTCTACGCGAGTCGCGGCAGCATCATCGTGTTCGTCGATGCCGACATCCGCAACTTCGGCGCGCATTTCGTGACCCGTCTCGTGCGCCCCCTGCTCGACCACGACGAACTCGTGTTCACGAAGGCGTTCTACCGACGACCACTCCACGGTGAACCGGCGGGCGGCGGGCGGGTCACCGAGCTGATGGCCCGCCCCGTGCTGTCGCACCTCTTCCCGCACCTCACCGACATCGTGCAACCGCTCGCCGGCGAGTACGCAGGCCGGCGGAGCGCGTTCGAGCAGGTTCCGTTCGCGCAGGGCTGGGGGGTCGAGATCGCGTTGCTCGTCGACCTCGAACAGCGATTCGGGCGCGCCGCGATCGGCCAGGTCGACCTCGGCGTGCGCGAGCACCGCAACCGGCCGCTCGACGAGCTGGGCGCGCCGGCGCTCGCGATCCTCGCGACGGCGTTGCGACGCGCCGGCCTCGAGGCCGTCGGTCCCGAGGTCGAAGAGCTCGTCCGGTTCGCCGACGACCACTCGATCGAACGGCTCACCGTCGAGCTGCGCGAACGACCCGCGATGATCACCGTGCCGCAGTATCGGGCGAAGTTCGGGATCGAACGTACGGCCTGACACGGCGTCGTTCACAACGCCCACCGTGGGCCGACCACCCGTTCATTGAGTGGAGCACCCGGATATTCGGGTTATCCACTCAATGAACGGTGCGAGTTGCTTCGATCGCCGCCTCCTCGCACAACAACGCCGCCGACGCGAACGCCTCACCCGCGTTCCAGACGCGCTCCACGAGCGTCAGCACGGTCGCGCCACGGCCGACCGTCGCAGCGCGCGCGTCGTCGGTCGCGTCGCCACAGATCACCGCGCGCGCAGCGATCTCCCACTCGTCGCACCGATCGAGCACACCGCCGACCACCTTGCCGGCGAGGCTCGTAGCGTCGAGCTTGCCCTCGCCCGTGATCACGAGCGTCGCACCATCGAGCGCATCGTCGAGACCGACCGCGTCGGCGACGACGTCGAAGCCCGGCTCGAGTCGCGCGCCGATCGCGGCCAGCCCTCCGGCGAGGCCTCCGGCCGCACCGCCATGCTCCAGACGGGTCACGTCGACACCGGTGCGATCGCGATAGGTCGCGGCGATGGTTTCGAGGCGCCGGGTCAACAGCGCGACCTGCGCGGGCGACGCACCCTTCTGCGGTCCGTACACGCGTGCCGCGTCGAGGAACAGGGTGTCGACATCGCACGCGACGACGACCTCGACCGGCGGGAGCTTCCAACCGAGCGCCTCGACGGCGGCGAGCCCGCCGTCGGTCGTCGCCGATCCACCGACCCCGACGACGATGCGCTTGCAGCCGGCGCGCGCCGCCGCGGCGATGAGTTCACCCGTACCGCGCGTCGAAGCGCGCAGTGGATCGACGTGGCCCCGAACCAGCGCATGTCCACTCGCCAGCGCCATCTCGACCACCGCGACCCCGCCGCTCAGCACCGCGTACGCCGCGTCGATCGCGTCGCCGAGCGGGCCCGTCACCCGAGCCGTGCGGATCGAACCACCGATCGCAGCCACCATCGCGTCGAGCGTGCCCTCGCCGCCGTCGGCGAGCGGCAGCACGCGGACGTCGGCGATCCCGCCACGGCGCACGCCGGCGGCGATCGCCTCGGCCGCGAGCGCCGCGGTGAGCGAACCCCGGAACTTGTCGGGGCAGACGACGGCATGCACGGAACGGGAGCCTAAGTTGGCGACCATGACGCTCGACGACCGGGCCCGCACCGCCGTCGCCACCCTCGAAACCGAGTTGGTGTCGTTGAGTCACCGCATCCACGCCCACCCCGAGCTGAGGTTCGAGGAGGTGCGTTCGAGCGCGTGGGTTGCCGGCCTGCTCGGCGACCACGGGTTCGGGGTCGAACTCGGCGCCTGCGGACTCCCGACGGCGTTCGCGGGGAGTGTCGGCGACGGACCACTCCACTTGTCGATCTGCGCCGAGTACGACGCGCTCCCGGCGGTCGGACACGCGTGCGGCCACAACATCATCGCCGCGTCGGCCGTCGGTGCGGCGCTCGCCCTCGCCCCACTCGTCGACGAACTCGGCATCACGTTGTCGGTCCTCGGGACGCCCGCGGAAGAGGGTGGCGGCGGCAAGGTCATCATGCTGGAACACGGAGCGTTCGCAGGGATGCACGCATCGCTGATGGTCCACCCGGCTCCGATCGACGGACTTCGCCCCAACGTCAACGCGGTTTCGCACTTCGCCGTGCGCTACACCGGGCGCGAGTCGCACGCGTCGGCCGCGCCGCAACTCGGCGTCAACGCGGCCGACGCGTTCGTGGTCGCGCAGACCGCGATCGGTCTGCTCCGCCAACACCTCCGTCCGACCGACCAGGTGCACGGATTCGTGCAACACGGTGGCGACGCCGCCAACATCGTGCCCGCGCACACCGAAGGCGACTGGATGGTGCGCGCCCGCACGCTCGAAGAGTTGCGCGAGGTCCGCCCGCGCGTCGATCGCTGCTTCCATGCCGGGGCGCTCGCCACCGGCGCCACGCTCGAACTCGACGATGTCTGCCCCGACTACTCCCACATGGAGCACCACGACGAACTCGTCGAGCTGTACCGGGCGGCGACCGAACCGATGGGACGAACGTACGACCAGGGCGAGATGACGTTCTCGACCGACATGGGCAACGTCTCGCTCGCGGTGCCGTCGATCCACCCGACGATCGGGATCGAGACCGCCGGGGCCGTCAACCATCAACCGGAGTTCGCGGCGGCCTGCATCAACGCGTCGGCCGACCGCGCGGTCCTCGAGGGCGCGCTCGGAATGGCGCTCACCGCGATCGCCGCCGCCCGAGGCCCGCTCCGCGAACGTCTGTTGCACGCCGCGCGCTGACGGGCGCGCGACGGGCGCACTGACCGGCGGGTCGACTCAGGCGGTCTTGGGGGTGCCCACGACGACGATGCAGTCGACGTCGGCCGCGACCTCGTCGTCGGGTGTCGCCGGGAAGTCTTCGACCACTGCGTCGCCGACCTGCGCGGCGAGCGCCGCGGCTTCGCGCGCGAGGCCCGGCTTGCACTGCACCGCGTTGCCCTCGCGGGTCGCGCCGAGCGTCCCGGGATCGGCGGCGTTGGTGTACCCCTCGCTCTTCAGGTTCGCGGTCATCGTGCCCGCGACGCCCTGGACTCCCGCGCCGTTCATCACCTGGATCCGGACGTCTTCGGGATTGCGCAACGGCCCCGAACTCGTGGTGCTCGTCGTCTCGCCCGGTTCGGTCTCCTCGGTGGTCGAAGAGTTCGGGTCGGGTTTGGTGGTCGGGGTCTCCTTGCCGTCGTCGACGACCTGCAACAACAAGACGCCGACGATGACGGCGACGAGCACGATCGCCATGCCGCCCATCGTCGCTGCGGTCGCCTCGCCGGCGACACCTCCGCCCTTGCGGGGTCGGTCGGCGCCACCCGCGCCGGCAGTCGGTCGGTTTCGAGGTCCCCGCGGCTCGGCCATGGCCTCATTCTGCCCTGTCGAGCACCGCTCGTGCGGCCCCTGCGGCGGCATCCACCCGAAATGCCCCGGAACGCGCCGCGCGGACGAGCACGGGGCTCAGCGCCGGTGGGCTCGCGGGCCCTCGACGCGCGTCCGGCGGCGTTCGTCGCGCTGGCGGCGGAGGCGCATCACGGTGAGCGGGTCGTACTCGAACGCGGCTCGAGACTCGATGAGCGTCGCGAGCGTGCGGTAGTAGGTCGTACCCGACCAACCGAAGCGCACCTTGATGTGCGATTCCTTCGGGCCCGACAATTTCCACCACTCGCGCTCGAAGTCGAGCATCGCGCATTCGCGTTCGTCGAGGACCGTCATCGAGGGACGATCAAAGCAGACGCGCGACCGCGAACCGCGGATATCGGCAAGGTCCCCACCACCCGGCCCCACCACCGTTCGTTGAGTCGACAGCCGCACGGGTGCGGCTCTCGACTCAACGGACGCAGGAGAACGCGGATCGAGCCGGGTGTGGGACTCGAACCCACTACCTGCGCATTACAAGTGCGCTGCTCTACCAGCTGAGCTAACCCGGCGTGCGGGCGAGGTTACCGGCCGCTGTCGCGCCGGCGGCGGGCGATCTCGTAACACGCGACCGCGGCGGCGGCCGCGGCGTTCAGCGACTCGACGTGCGGCGCGATCGGGATCCGCGCGATCACGTCGCAGCGTTGCTCGGCGAGTCGCGACAGCCCGCGGCCCTCGGCTCCGAGGACGAGCATCACCGGGGCGTCGGCCACCGTGAGGTCGCCGAGATCGGTGGCACCGTCGCCCGCGAGGCCGACCGTCCACACTCCTGCCCGCGCCGCACGTTCGAGTGCGGCCGGCACACCGCTCACGAGCGCGATCGGGAGGTGCTCGATCGCCCCCGCCGCCGCCTTCGCCACCGTCGGGCTCACGTGCGCGCTGCGGTGGCGCGGCAACACCACGCCGGTCGCCCCGAACGCCGCCGCGCTCCGCAGTACCGCGCCGAGGTTGCCCGGATCGGTGATGCCGTCGACCGCGACCAGGAAGGCATCGGGGACGGCCAGCAACTCGTCGAGGTCGGCAGGGTGCAGTGGCGCGGCGGTCGCGACGATCCCCTGGTGGGCCTCGCTGCGCGCCATCGCCGCGACCTTCCCCGACGCCACGATGCGAAGCGCGGGGCCCGCGAGGTCGGCGATCTCGTCGAGGATCGGTGCGGGCTCCGCGGTGCTCGACAGATACACGACCTTCACCCGCCGCGTTCCCGCGGCCAACAGCTCGCGCACCGCGTGACGACCTTCGATCTGCTCACCGCCGAGCTCACTCCCGCGGCGCGAGTCGCCGCGCCGCGGCTCCTCACGCCGAGTTTCTCCGCGCCGAGATTCTCCGCGCCGGGGTTCGCCGGGGCGGGCTCGACCCGCGCCGCGCCGCGCGCCCGGTCCGCCGTTCACGTGTACCCGTTCATGTGCGCTCGTTCATGCGCGGTGCCAGATGGTGCCGGTCGGCGTGTCCTCGAGGACGACCCCGAGTGCGCTCAGCTCGTCGCGGACGCGGTCGGCGGCGGCCCAGTCCTGGGCGGCTCTGGCGTCGGTACGGCGTTGCACGAGTGCGTCGATCTCGTCGCGACCGTCGGCGGTACCTGCGCCGTCGTCGAGCGCGATGCCGAGCGCGTCGAGGGCGTGGAGCACCGTCGCGAGGAGTGCGGCAGCCTCGTCGAGGCGACCGGCGTCGAGCGCGGAGTTCGCGTCGCGCCGCCAACCGGCGATCACCGCGACCGCGTTGGGCGTGTCGAAGTCGTCGTCCATCGCCGCGACGAAGCGGCCGACCTCCGCGGAAAGGGCACCGGCGGGCGTGGCCGTGATCCCCGCCGCGCGCGCGCGGCGGGCGAGGGCGTCGAAACCGTCGATCGCGGCGGCGGCGGCGCGTAGCGCGTCGTCGTTGATCTCGAGCTGGTTGCGGTAGTGGTGCTGCACGACGAGCCACCGGAACGCACGTGGTCCGTGCGCGTCGATCGCGTCGGCGAGGAACGTGAAGTTGCCGAGCGACTTACTCATCTTCTCGCCCGAGACCATCACCATGCCGCTGTGCAACCAGTAACGGGCGAAGTGGTGGCCGGCGCCCTCGGCCTGTGCGATCTCGTTCTCGGGGTGCGGAAAGACGAGGTCGTCGCCGCCGCCGTGGAGATCGAACTCCTCGCCGAGGATGTCGAGCGACATCGCCGAGCACTCGATGTGCCATCCCGGCCGACCGGGGCCCCACGGCGACTCCCAGCTCGGCTCGCCGGGCTTCGCCGCCTTCCAGAGCGCGAAGTCGACCGGGCTGCGCTTCTCGTCGTCGACCTCGATGCGAGCGCCGGCGCTCTCGACGAGCTGGGCGAAGGTGCGATGCGACAGCCGCCCGTACTCGGGCAACGTCTCGACCTGGAAGTACACGCCCGAACCCTCGATGACGTACGCGCGGCCCGCGGCGATGAGTTCCGCGATCAGCGTTTGCATCTGGGGGACGAACTCGGTCGCGTGCGGCATCTCGTCGGGACGCAGCACGCCGAGCCGGTCCAACTGCTCCCAGTACACGTCTTCGTAGTGGCGCGCGAGATCCGATTCCGTCGTGCCGCGTTCGGCGGCGCGGGCGATGATGCGGTCCTCGATGTCGGTGACGTTGCTCACGAACGTGACCCGATCGCCGCGCCACGCGAGGTACCGGCGGACGACGTCGAACACGACGGCGGTGCGGCCATGGCCGAGATGCGGCACGTCGTAGGGGGTCGGCCCACACACGTACATCGACACCTGCCCGGGAATCCGGGGTTCGAAATCGCGCAGGGCGCGCGCCGCGGTGTCATGGATGCGCAACACGCTGCGAGGCTACCGGCGACCCCCCGGCACGCCCGGAGGGTTCGGGATCGGAGCAGGCGGTCAGCGCTCGAGGAGGGCGACGGCCCAGACGGCGATGCCTTCGGCGCGGCCGACGGTGCCGATGCCCTCGCCGCGTTTGGGTTTGAGGTTCACGGCCGCGCCCGCGAGGCACGCGACGAGGTTCGCTCGCATCGTCTCGAGGTGCGGGGCGAGACGCGGCGCCTCGGCGTTGACCACGATGTCGACGTTGCCGACCGACCAGCCCGCGGTGCCGACCCGCGCGTGCACTTCGGCCAACAGCGCCATCGAATCGGCACCCTGCCACCGTTCGTCGGTCGCCGGGAACAGCGTGCCGAGGTCGGGGAACCCGGCCGCGCCGAGGAGCGCGTCGGCGACCGCATGGGCGACCGCGTCGGCGTCGGAATGTCCGACGAGACCGGCGTGGCCGTCGAGCACGACGCCCGCGAGCACGAGCCGGCGGCTCCCGCCCGCAGCCTCGAACGGGTGGATGTCGTACCCGAGCCCGACCCGGATCGTGCCGCTCACGTCGCCTCCAGCAGGGCCGCCGCGACCGCGAGGTCGGCGGGCACGGTGATCTTGAAGTTGCGGTGCTCGCCCGCGACCACGACGACGCGCCCGCCGGCGGCCTCGATCATCGCGGCGTCGTCGGTACCCTCGCCGCCACCCGCGTGCGCGGCGCGGAGCGCGGCAGCGGCGAACGCCTGCGGGGTCTGCACGACGACGAGATCGTCGCGGGGCACGGTCGCGACCACCTCGACGCCGTCGATCCGCTTGACCGTGTCGGCGATCGGCAACGCGGGGACCGCGGCGTCGGCGCCGGCTCGTACGGCGGCGATCACCGCCGCGTAGAGCGCGTCGGTCGCGAACGGTCGCGCCGCGTCGTGCACGATCACGACCTCGACATCGTCGGGGACGAGCGCGAGCCCGGCGCGCACCGACGCCGATCGGGTCGCGCCCCCGGCGGTGACGCACACGCCTCCGGGGGCATCGGCCACACGATCGGTGGGCAACACGACGACGACCCCGTCGGCCACCGACACTGCGGTCGCGACGGAGCGTTCGAGCACGGTCGAGGTCCCGAGTGGCGCGAACTGCTTCGGTGCGCCGAAACGCGTACCGCCCCCGGCGGCGACGACGACGACCCAGACGCCCATGGTGCGCCAGTTGACCACACCGCGGGTCACTCGGTGGTGGCGAACACCATCCGGCCCACGGTCGTCGGCACCACCGAGGTGACCCGCAGCGCGACCTCGGGACCACCGACGAGCGGTTCACCACCGTTCACGACGACCATCGAGCCGTCGTCGAGATGACCGACGCCCTGGCCGCGTTCGCGGCCGTTGCGCGTCAGCACGACCCGCACGAAGTCGCCGGGGATGATCGCCGGCGCGAGGTCGGCGACCAACCGGCGCAGGTTGCACGTCGGCACGCCCTGCACCTCGGCGATGCGCGACAGCGCGCCGTCGTTCGTCAGCAGCCGCAGTTCGAGCCGCTTCGCCAGCGCGACGAGCTTGCTGTCGACGGCGGCGATCTCGGGCAACTCGTCGTCGAGCACGTAGACGCGCACCGGGCCGTCGCGCCGCAACGTCGCGAGCGCCTCGAGGCCGCGGTGCGCGCGGCGCGAGCGCGTCTCGTCGGGGGAATCCGCCAGGCCCTGGACCTCCTCGAGCACGAACCGGGCGACCATGAGGTCGGCGCCGAGCAGGCCCGTGCGAGCGAGCGGGAGGAGTTGCCCGTCCATCAGCACCGACGAATCGACGAGGAAGCCGTCGCGCGCGTCGAACGCCTCGGCCCGCACGAGTGGGCGCGTCGACAGTCCGAGCATCTGGAGTACCGCGATGCTCTTGGCACCGACCACGCGGAAGCCGAGCCACGCCATCACCCACATCACGAACGCGCCGATCGCGACCGCGACCCGGACCGGAGCGAGCAGCACCAGCGGCACCGACACCACCGCGCCGGCGACCATGCCCCCGACCGCACCGAGCGACCCCGCGACGACCTGCGCGGGCGGCAGCGAATCGGCGCGCCGCTCGACGGCACCGACGGCACGATCGAGCAGGCGGCCGATGACCCCCCCGCCGACGTAACCGATGAGGCAGCCGAGCATCGCGGCGATGCCGTCGACCCCGGATTCGGGCCCTCCGAGGTCACGCGCGAGCCAGAACCCGGCCGCCGTGCCGAGCACGACCATGAACATCCGGGTGACCTCGACGAACATCGCGTACCGTCCCGATTGCCTCCCGTCCACGCCACGGGAGCAGCGACCCATTTGTCGGCAATCGGGGGAAACGTCTTGAACGAACGGCCCGAGAACCCCTCCGGTGCGGCCCCACATGCGCCGATCGAACGTGGGAGAGTGAACAACCCATCGTCGCCATCGCGCGGCGCGGCGCAGCACGAGGAAGGACCGGGGATGACCAAGGGCCGGGTGCTCGATCAGACCGACCTCTTCGGCCAGATGCCTCCGGACCTCCTCGATCAACTGCGCGGGCGCACCGAACTCACGAAGCTGAAGCGCAACGAGTATGCGTGCCAGCAGGGCGAGGTCGCCGACTCCCTCTTCATCGTGTTCTCCGGTCGCGTCGCGATCTCGGTGCGCGCGTCCGACGGCCGCGAAGCCGTCGTCGCCGTGCTCGGACCCGGCGCGCTCTTCGGTGAACTGCCGCTGTTCGACGGCGGCGTTCGCTCCGCCGATGCCCGCGCGCTCGGCACGGTGCATCTCGTCGCGGTGCAGTACGACGACGTGCGTCGCGTGTTGCAGGATCGCCCCGAGGTGCTCTGGGCCGTCGTGCGCATTCTCTCGCGGCGGCTCCGCGCGACCGACGAATCACTCGCCGACGCGATGTTCCTCGACGTCACGGGCCGCACCGCGAAGCACCTCCTGCAGATCTCCGCTGGCGAAGACGACTTCCGCATGCCGCTCACCCAAGAGGAGCTGGCGGGCATGGTCGGAGCGTCGCGCGAGCGCGTCAACAAAGCGATCGCGACGTTCGTGAAGCTCGGCTGGCTCGATGTCGACGGCCGGACCCGCTACCGGATCCTCGACCGCCGAGAACTCGAGATCCGCGCCACACCCTGACGTCGCCGCGTCGCGCGGGATCGGGTCGGCGCGACCCGTCTCAGCCGAGGATCTTGGCGAGTGCCAACTCCCAGACGCGCGCCGCGTCGTCGGCGCGATGCCCGGGCCGGTCGGGGTCGTGCACGAAGCCGTGCTCGGCGCCGTCGACCACCACGATCTCGCAGTCGGCGCGACCCGACCACGCGGTACGCAACGCATCGATATCGGCAGGCGGGGTCCACACGTCGGCACTGCCGAACACCGCGAGTGTCGGGCATGCGTCGGCCGCAGTCTCGAGCGGCGAGCGCTGCGCGGGCCCCTGCCACGCGTCGGGCACCGTGATCATCCCGTAGAACGCGACCGCGGCATCGAAGCGTTCGCCGGCCGCCGCCTTGAGCGCGTAGAAGCCGCCCATGCAGAAACCGAGCACGCTCACCCGTTGCACGTCGTCGGCCACGACGAGCAGGTCGGCGGCGGCTTCGAGATCGCCGAGTTGCGCCGCGTCGTCGAGGTCGCCGATCCAGCCGAACCGAACCATCGGATCGATCGTCGCCGCGCGGGTGGCGGGGTCGACACGAGCGAACGGTTCGACGCACACCGCCGCGATGCCATGCGACGCGAGTCGCCGCACGAGATCGTCGAAGAGCGGGCGGTTGCCCATGATGTCGGGGTGCACGACGACACCCGCCTTGGGCATCCCCTCCGGTCGGGCGTGCACGACGGGGACCTCGACCCCATCGACCACGATGGTGCGGTGCTCGACCTCGGTCGACTCGGGACCTTCACGCAGTGCTGCCATCGCCGGATCGTACCGACCCCGACCCGGCCGGCGACGCGGTCAGCTGTAGCGGTCGAGGATCGAGTTCTCGGCGAGGCGAGCGAGGCCGTCCTTGATCGCACGCGCCCGCACCTCACCGACGCCTTCGACCTCGACCAACTCCGCGATGCTCGCCCGCATCAGCTTGGCCAACGTGCCGAACCGCTCGGCGATCTTGGCCGCGACCGCGTCGGGCAGGCGCGGGATCTTGGCGAGCAACCGGTGGCCGCGCGGGGTGAGCGAGCTGTCGAGCTCGGCGTCCGATGCGAGGTGCAACTGACCGGCGATCGTGCGCAGATCGAGCAGGTCGTCGTCGTCGATGGCCGCGAGACCCGCGAGTACCGCGTCGGGCTCCCAGTCGGAGCTCTCCACGAAGTAGTCCTGGCACACGAGGCGTAGATCGTCGATCACGCCGGTCGTGAGCTCCTCGAGCTGCAACTGCACGAGCCGACCGTCGGTGCCGAGCTCGACGACGTAGCCGTTGATCTCCTCGGCGATCCGGCGCACCATCTCGGCGCGCTGCATCATCTCCGAAACGTCGCGCACCGTGACGAGGTCTTCGACCTCGAGCGCCGACAGGTTGCTCGACACCTGGTCGAGCCGTTGCTTGTACCGGCCGAGGATCTGCAGTGCCTGGTCGGACCGGGCCAGCACACGCGGGATCGGTTCGAGGGTCTTCTTCGCGCCGAGGTAGTGGATCGACACGACCGACATTTCCTCCGACACCGTCACGACCGGGCGGGAGATCTGGCGGGCCACCCGCTCGGCGGTGCGGTGACGGGTGCCGGTCTCTGCGGTGGGAATCGTCGGGTCGGGGACGAGGTGCACGTTGGCGCGCGCGATGCGCGTGCCGTCGGCGGCCAGGATGATCGCTCCGTCCATCTTGGCGAGTTCGGAGAGCCGCTGCGGGGTGAAGCCCGCGTCGAGCAGGAAGCCGCCCGAGCACAACGACAGCACCTCGGGCCCGTCGCCGATCACGATCAGCGCGCCCATGCTCGCCTGGAGGATCCGATCGATGCCTTCGCGCAACGGCGTGCCCGGCGCGACGAGGGCCAGCGCTGCGTAGAGGGCGTCGGAGGGGCTCGGTTGCACGAACATCGACCTCCGGCGGTGTGGGCCGGCCCCGCACACGACACCGTGGGCCTGCGAGTCGCCGGGAACGCTAGTGGGCCTTGCCGCCGTTGTCGTCGGTGGGGAACAACCGCTCCACCGCCTCGTGGACCGAGCCGACCCGCACGACCTCGAGCCCCACGACGTCGGGGGCCGACCGCGGCACGATCGCCGTGCGGAACCCGAGCCGCTGCGCCTCGGTGAGGCGGCGGCCGATCTGGGGCACGGATCGCACCTCGCCGCCGAGCCCGACCTCGCCGAGCGCGACGGTCTCGGGGGCGACACCGCAATCCACGTAGGCGGACACGATCGCGATCGCTAGCGCGAGGTCGGCACCGGTCTCGTCGACACGCACGCCGCCGGCCACCGACGCGTACAGGTCGCGCGCTCCGAGCGGGAACCCGAGCCGCTGTTGCAGGACCGCGCTCAGCATCGCGAGGCGGCCGTTGTCGAATGCCTGCGCGGAGCGCCGCGGGGTCACGTTGGTGGCGTCGCCGACGAGCGCTTGGACCTCGACGAGCAGCGGGCGCGCACCGTCGAGCACGGGCGCGACGACCGAGCCGGGGAGACCCATACACCGGTCGGTGAGCAACATCGCGCTCGCGTCGTCGACGCCGCGCAGGCCGTCGGCCCCCATCTCGAACAAGCCGAGCTCGTCGGTCGGACCGAAGCGATGCTTCAGCGCGCGGACCATCCGCAGGCCCTGGTGGCGATCACCCTCGAACTGCAACACCGTGTCGACCACGTGTTCGAGTACCCGCGGTCCGGCGAGGTTGCCCTCCTTGGTGACGTGCCCCACGAGGAGCATCGCGACCGAACGCTCTTTGGCCACCCGGACGAGTGCGTGCGTGCAGTCGCGCACCTGCGTCAGCGAGCCCGGCACGCCCGAGACGTCGGGATCGAACACCGTCTGGATCGAGTCGACCACCACGACATCGGGCGCGATCGCTTCGATCTGGGCGAGCACGTGCGGCAACGAAGTCTCCGCCGTGACGAGCAGGCCGGGATCGAGCGCGCCGAGCCGCCCCGCGCGCAGCCGCACCTGCTCGGTGGACTCCTCGGCCGAGACGAGCAGCACCGAGCGCCCGGCCGCCGCCATCGCGCCGAGCACCTGGAGCAGGAGCGTGCTCTTGCCCATCCCCGGCTCGCCACCGACGAGCGTGACCGACCCCGCGACGAGCCCACCCCCCAACACGCGATCCAATTCGGCGAGCCCGGTGGGGTGCCGGTGCGCGCCGAGGGGATCCACCTCGGCGATCGGCACCGG
>SXGT01891407.1_pt1 | contig 16346 bp, 13 predicted proteins | sample 3176221 | NCBI WGS metagenome assembly SXGT01 (sample SAMN11356862, study PRJNA531348) | freshwater metagenome | isolation source: freshwater sample F1-120 | place: China: Fuxian Lake, Yuxi | collected 2017-12-25 | reverse complement strand
GGTGTCCTGGGTGAAGATCTGCAGCAGGATGCCGTCTTCGTCCGAGCCGTCGATCAGGATGCGGTTCAGCCGCATGCGGGCCACGTCCTCGCCGTGGTTGGGCAGGCGTTTGTCGATCAGGTCGAAATAGGTCTCGATCGTATCCTGGAAGGGGATGCCGCGACGCTTCATCTCCTCGACGGTCTCGAAGATGTTGTCGGTGGCCAGGGCGATGTGCTGGATGCCCTCGCCGTTGTAGCGCTTCAGGAATTCCTCGATCTGGGAGTTGTCGTCCTGGCTCTCGTTCAGGGGGATGCGGATGGCGCGGTCCGGCGCGATCATGGCCTGGGACAGCAGGCCGGTCGCCTTGCCCTTGATGTTGAAATATTTCTGCTCCTCGAAGGCGAAGACGTCGCCGTAGAAGCCCGACCAGGTGCGCATCTGGCCGCGGCGCACATTGTGGGTCAGGTGGTCGAGGCTGAACAGGCCGACGGCGTTCTTGCGCTCGGCCTCCTGCCAGCCCTCGATCTCGGTCCAGCCGTCGTAGAGGGAGCCGGCCTCGCCGTATTTGTCGACGAGGTAGAGCAGCGAGCCGCCGATGCCTTGCAGCACATAGGGGTAGCCGTCGCCCAGCGCGCCGCCCTCGTGGCCCTCAGCCGCCTTGGCGCCGCGCGAAACGGCGCCGTCGAAAGCGGCTTTCGCATCGGCCACGCGGAAGGCCATGCCGTTGGCCGAGGGGCCGTGGTCGTCGGCGAACGCCCTGGCCTGCCCCCTGGGCGAGCGGTGGACGATCATGTTGATGTCGCCCTGCTTCAGACGCACGGCGTCGGTCCGGGGATGCACATGGGACTGGGTGAAGCCCATCAGCTCCAGCCGCGCGATCATGGCCTTGGGCTCCGGGCCGGTGAACTCGACGAATTCGAAGCCGTCCACGCCTAGCGGATTCTCGGCGTCCAGAGCCTTGGCGGCGGCGGTCTGAGGGGCGTCGTGCATGGGGGGTCTCCCTGAGTCTTGTACGTCCCGGGCGCGTTCGCCCCGGGGATTTGGCCCGGAACCTAGGCGTCGAAGCGACGCGGGACAAGAACGGGCGCCATATGGAAACCTTTGTCAGGCAGGATCGCTCCCGCTCATGACCCAGGTTCACGCAGACATGACCGACGCCGCAAGCGCGGGCGACCACTCCGGCAATGGGGGACGGCATCAGGACGACGCTCGCCGCGGCGCCATCGACATGATCGTCCACCTGGCCCGCGAAGGCGCGGCGGAGGGCCTGACCCTGCGCGACATCCGCGACCATCTGGATGAGCGCGGCTTCGGCCTGATGATGCTGATCCTGTCGATCCCGTGCCTGGTGCCGGCGCTGTACGGCGTGCCGCAGGTGTTGGGTGTTCCCATGCTGCTGCTGGCCGGGCAGATGCTGGTGGGGCGTCAGGAGCCGTGGCTGCCCGCGACGGTGCTGGACCGGCGCGTGCCGGCGTCCTGGCTGAAGCGCATGGCCGATTTCGCCGATAACCGCCTGCGCTGGACCGAACGGCTGTCGCGGGCGCGGCTCCGGGTCTTCGCCGCCGGCCCGGCCGAGCAGGTGGCGGCCTTCTTCATGATCGTGGCGATCCTGACCATCGTCCTGCCCATGACCAACACCGTGCCCTCGGTGGGACTGGCGCTGATGGCGGCGGGCCTGATCCAGCGGGACGGCCTGTTCGTGCTGGTCGGGATGGGGGTGGCGGCGGGCTGGGCCCTGTTCCTGGGTCTGGTGGTGGCGGGTGTGGTGCTGGGGGCCGGCTGGGCGGCGGGCTTCGCCGGACTGCTGCCGGGCTGATTGAGCGCATCGACGGGCGCGCGGGGGCGAGCTAAGACAGTCGCCATGCTGAGCGCCTATCGCCTGATCACCCGCTGGTGGACCGCCTTCGCCCTTGTGGCGTCCCTGGCCATGCTGGGCGCGGCCCACGCCTTTGAACGCTATGCGGGTCTGGCGCCGTGCAACCTCTGTCTCAAGCAGCGCGAGGTGTTCTGGGCCGCCGTGGCCATCGCCTTGCCCGCCACCCTGTGGGCCGTGTTCAGCCGGGCCAGCCGGGGCACGCCGCGCATCGCCGCCTTCCTGCTGGCCGCGGTCTTCGCCACGAGCGCCGTCACGGCCGGGTTCCACGCGGGCGGGGAGCTGGGCTGGTGGGCGCTGCCGGCCATGTGCACAGGGGGCGGCACGGTGGGTCTGGAGGCGCTGACCGCCCTGGCCATGGGCACGGCGCCGGAGACCCGGCCCGCCATGTGCGACGCGGTGGTGTGGAGCTTCCTGGGCCTGTCCATGGCGGGGTGGAACACCCTGATCTCGGCCGGGCTGGCCGGGTTCAGCCTGCTGGCCGCCAAGCGGCCCAAGGACGCGCGCGCGCCCAGGATCACCCCGGAGAAACGCTGATGACCCGACGCATACCCCTGCCGCGCCCCGGTCGCGGGGCCCCCGCCGCCCGTCTGGCCGAGATGCTGCGGGTGGATCACGCCGGGGAGATGGCGGCGGTGCAGATCTATCGCGGCCAGAAGCGGGTGTTCGAGGCGGCGGGCCGCTCCGGCATCGCCGCCGACATGGCGCGCATGGAAGGCGAGGAGGATGTGCACCTCAAGCGCTTCGAGGCGCTGCTGACCGAGAAGCAGGTGCGTCCGACCCTGATGACGCCGGTCTGGCGGCTGGCGGCCTATGGTCTGGGCGTTGGCACGGCCCTGATGGGGGAGAAGGCCGCCCATGCCTGCACCGAGGCGGTGGAGAGCGTCATCGGCGAGCATTATGCGGACCAGGCCGAGGAGATGACGGACCGCGATCCGGAGATGGCGGCCCAGTTCCGCCAGTTCCGCGACGAGGAGATGGCCCATCACGACCACGCCATCGCCGAAGGAGCCCACGAGGCGCCCGCCTATCCGGTGCTGAGCGCCGTCATCAAGGCGGGCTGCCGCGCCGCCATCAGGATCAGCGAAAAGGTCTGATCAGGCCCACAGGCCGCAGGCGTCGATGATATGGGCGTCCGGGCGCGCGACCTTGCGGAAATCGGCGTGGGGCACCAGGGCCAGGACCACGGGCTGGGCGAGCGCCTCGTCCTGACCGACCGTCTCCAGACCGTGCTCGGACGGGATCATGTCGGCGTAGGGATCCGTGCAGACCACCCGGCCCGGATAGAGCGCGGACAGGGCCTTGGCGATGTTCAGGGAGGGGCTTTCGCGGAAGTCGTCCACGTCCGCCTTGAAGGTCATGCCCAGGCAGCCCAGCCGCAGGCTCGGGTCCAGATCCATGATTTCGCACACCTTCTCGATGACGAAGCGGGGCTTGCCGTCGTTGACCAGACGCGCCGTGCGGATCAGACGCGCGGTCTCGGGCGCCTGGGCCACGATGAACCAGGGATCCACGGCGATGCAGTGGCCGCCCACGCCGGGACCCGGCGTCAGGATGTTCACCCGGGGGTGATTGTTGGCCAGCTTGATGATTTCCCAGACATTCAGGTCCAGCTCGTCGCAGACCAGCGACAGCTCGTTGGCGTAGGCGATGTTCACGTCCCGGAACGCGTTCTCGGCCAGCTTGACGAACTCGGCCGAGCGGTCGTCCGTCAGCAGAATGTCGCCCGAGGTCATGGTGCGGTACAGGGCGGCGGCCCGGCGGGCGGCGCGGGCTGTGACGCCGCCGACCACCCGGGCGTTGCTTTCCAGCTCGCGCAGGGTGCGGCCGGGAATGACCCGTTCGGGGGAATAGGCCACGTCGATGTCGCCTTCGTTCCGCTCCGAGGGCCCGACGGCCACCTTCAGGTCCGGGCGAAGCTCCGCGAGGCGTTGGGCCACCTGGTTGGTGGCGCCCACCGGCGAGGTGGATTCCAGCACCACCAGGGAGCCCTTCACCAGCCGGGGGGCGATGGCGTCCACGGCGCTGAACACCGAGCTCAGGTCGGGATGGTTGAAATCGCCGGTCTTGGTGGGGGTGGGCACGGTGATCAGATAGGCGTCGGCCTCGGGCGCCTCATTGACGGCCCTCAGGGACTTGCTGGCCGTCACCGCGGCCAGAAGCAGGTCCAGGCCAGGCTCGACCAGGTGGCTGCAGCCCGCGTTCACGGACGCCACGACATCGGGCTTGATGTCATAGCCGATGACCTGGTGCCCGGCCCGCGCCAGGACGGCGGCGGTCGGCAGGCCGATGTAGCCCAGCCCGACGACCGCCACGGTCATGCGTTCCTGGGTCTCGGGCTGGAAGTCAGCGTAGATGGTCAGCGGCATCAAGCAGTCCCTGTACGATGCGTCGGCTCGCCTGGCCGTCGCCGTATGGATTGTCGGCTCCGCTGCGCGGAGGGCGGGTCAGAGCGTCTAACACGCCTGACACGATACGGTTCGGGTTCGTACCGACCAAATGTGACACTCCCGCCTCGACCGCCTCGGGCCGTTCGGTCACGTCGCGCATGACCAGAACGGTTTTGCCCAGGGAGGGCGCCTCTTCCTGAACGCCGCCGGAATCCGTCAGGATCACGCGGCATCGGTCCATCAGATAGACAAAGGACTCGTAATCGACCGGTTCGATGAGGTGAACCCTGGATGATCCCCCCAATAGCTCATGAACCGGCCCGCGCACATTCGGATTCAAGTGTACGGGGTAAATGATCTCAAGGGTTTCGTCCTCGCCGAGGCGCTTGAGGGCTTCGCAGATGTCCGCGAACCCCGCTCCGAAGCTTTCCCGCCGGTGGCCGGTGACCAGGACGAGGCGGCGGTTCCTGTCGAGGAACGAAAAGGCCTGATCCAGACGGTCGCGAACCTCTGGCCGGGTCCGGATCCGCTCGACCATGGTCAGCAGGGCGTCCACGACCGTGTTGCCGGTCACCAGCACGCGATCCGCAGGCGCGCCTTCCGCCAGAAGGTTGTCGCGGGCGCGGGCTGTGGGGGCGAACATCAGTCGGCTGACCATGTCCACCAGCCGACGGTTGAATTCCTCGGGCCAGGGCTGGTCCATGCGTCCGCTGCGCAGACCGGCCTCCACATGACCGACGGGCACCCCGGCGTTGAAGGCGGCCGTCGCCGCCGCCGCCGCGGTCGAGGTGTCGCCGTGAACCAGGACCAGATCGGGCCGCTCGGCGGTCAGCATGGCGTCCACGCCCGAGACCGCCGCGGCGAACAGGCCGTTGAGGCTCTGTCCCGGCGTCATCAGGGCGAGATCGACGTCCACGGCGAGGTCGAACAGGCTCAACACCTGATCGAGCATCTGACGGTGCTGGCCGGTGGACCAGACGCGGCAGTCCACGCCGGGCTCGGCGCGCAGGGCCTGGACCACCGGGGCCATCTTGATGGCTTCCGGCCGGGTTCCAAAGATCACCGCGATGCGCATGGAGAGCCTTGTCCTAGGGCTGGCAATGTCCGGGGCCTCCCCGGCGCCGTGGCCGGGGTCAATAAAGCGAACCGAAACAAAATGTAAGTCGTCAGGCCAGGATCGACCCGATCAGCCTGGCCAGCCGGGCCACGCCGTGGCCGTCCACGAGGGCCCGGCCACGGCGGCTCATGGCCGCGCGCGCCTCGCGAGATTTCAGGGCTGTGAGCCGGGCGACGACCTGATCCGGAAGAGTCGGGTCGTTCCAGACCCCGGCGGCCGTCATCGCGCCGGTTTCCGGCCATTCACGCAGGTGTCTGGTCTGGTTGTCGGCCACGCCGACCATGATCGTGGGTGTTCCGCAGCAGGCCAGCTGGAAAAGAGTCTGGCCCGCCGCGCTGACGGCCAGGTCGCAATCCAGCATGAGGTCGCGCAGGGCTTCCGGCGCCACATTCCGGTGCTGGACCACGCCCGGCTGAACCGGCGCCGGGCCGGCCCCGGCGCCCAGAACCTGATGGACCTCGCAGTCCGGCAGGGTTCGCCGAATCAGGCCTGCGAGGGCGGGGCCGACGCCTCGAAGGTCCGTGCCCCCCGTCAGCACCAGCGCCCTGCCCAGGCCTTCGCGAGGCGGAGACCGCTCGGGCACGCTCCAGAAGGCCGGGGCCATGGGCTGCCAGGCCGGCCCGACCAGCCAGCGGGCTGCGCGGCCTGAGCGTTCCAGGCCTCCGGGCGAGGTGTGGATCACAAGCCCTGGCGGGTAGCCGTCACGCTCCAGGTCGTCCAGACAGATCGTCAGACCGGCGCATTCGGCCAGGGGCGCGAGGGCGGCCGGGGCGGCGTCATAGGAATCGACGATCACCACCTCGTCCCTGGCGGCCAGGCCCTGTGTCCTGTCCCGCCACGTCTCCCACCGTACGGTTTCCTTGCCCAGAACGGCATGGGCGGCGTCGTCGCCGTCCACGATCCAGCGCACCGGCCGCCCGGCTCGCCGCCAAAACTCGGCGTATCCCAGGCAGCGCCCGAGATGGCCCAGTCCGCGACGCCGGTCGCCTTCGGTCAGGATCAGAAGCGGAGGAAGCGGGGCCATGGCGGAGATCGGCGCAAAGGGGTTAAAATGGGCCAAGCGTGGCCGGTTTCCGGGGTTGCTGACAATCCGCCGACGGGTTAGCGGTCTGTGGCCGCCGATCACGGCTTCGTGTAGGCGCGTTCGCGACGGCGGAAAAAACAGGAACGCACCGTGATTCCCTATGGTCGGCAAACGATAGAGGCGGATGACGAAGCCGCCGTCCTGGAAACCCTGCGGTCGGATTTCCTGACCCAGGGGCCGCGAACCGGGGCGTTCGAGCGGGCCCTGGCCGATCGGGTGGGGGCGCGCCACTGCCTGGTCCTGTCCAGCGCCACTGCGGCGCTGCACGTGGTCTATGCGGCCATGGAGCTGGAGGGCCGCGAGGGGATCACCACGCCCAACACCTTCGTGGCGACCGCCAACGCCATGGCCTATGCGGGCATGAAGCCGCGCTTCGCCGACATCGACCCGGCCACCTTCAATCTTGATCCCGATGCGGTGGAAGCCGCACTGACCGACGACACGGCCCTGATCGCGCCGGTGCATTTCGCAGGGCTGCCCGCCGACATGGCGCGGTTCGCGGCGCTGGCGAAGGCGCGCGGGCTGAAGCTGGTGGAGGACGCCTCCCACGCCATCGGGTCGGAGTACCCGGACGGGGGCCGGGTGGGCGATTGCCGCTATTCCGACGCCACGGTGTTCTCGTTCCACCCGGTCAAGACCATGACCACGGGCGAGGGCGGGGCCATCACCACCAATGACGATGCGCTTTACGAACGCATGGCCCTGCTGCGGTCCCACGGCATCGAGCGGGCGCCCGAGCGCATGGCCGGGAACCCCGGCCCCTGGTTCTATGAGCAGCAGCATCTGGGCTTCAACTACCGGATGACCGAGATGCAGGCGGCGCTGGGCGCGACCCAGCTGGCCAAGCTGGACCGGTTCGCGAACCGCCGCCGCGAGATCATCGCCGCCTATCACGCCGGGCTTTCGGACCTGAACTGGCTGAACCTGCCGGTGCAGCCGAGCCAGACGGTGTGCCACCACCTGTTCGTGCTGCAGATCGATTTCGAGGCCATCGGCCAGAGTCGGGCCGAGGTCATGGCCCGGCTGAAGGCGGCCGGGGTGGGGACGCAGGTCCACTACATTCCTGTGCATCTGCAGCCCTGGTATCGCGAGCAGTACGGCACGGCGCCGGGCGATTTCCCGCATGCAGAGCGGTATTACGAGCGCACGCTCAGCATTCCCCTGTACCCGGCCATGACCGACGCGGACGTGGCGCAGGTGATCGCCGCCGTGCGCGCCCTGGGGGCCTGAGATGCGCATCGCGGTCATTCCGGCGCGGGGCGGATCCAAACGCATCCCGCGCAAGAACATCCGCGAATTCGCCGGACGGCCCATGATCGCCTGGCCCGTGGGCGTGGCGCTGGAAAGCGGCCTGTTCGACCATGTGGTGGTCTCCACCGACGACGAGGAGATCGCCGGGGTCGCCGAGGCGGCCGGAGCGACCGCACCCTTTCGCCGTCCGGCCGACCTGGCCGACGATCACACCCCGACGCGGCCGGTCATCGCCCACGCGATCCGCGCCATGCAGGAATTGGCGGGGAGGGCGGTGGCGCAGGCCTGCTGCATCTATCCGACGGCGCCGTTCCTGGACGCGGGCGACCTGAAGACCGGCCTGGACCTGCTTGCGGACGGCCGGTTCCGCTACGCCTTTTCGGTGACCAGCTTCGCCTATCCGGTCCAGCGCGCCCTGAAGCGCCTGCCGGAGGGCGGTGTGGACATGCTCCAGCCCGAGCACCGTCATGCCCGGTCGCAGGATCTGGAGGAGGCCTATCACGACGCGGGTCAGTTCTATTGGGGGACCGCCGAGGCCTTCCTGACCGACCAGCCGGTGTTCGCACCGCACTCCGCGCCGGTGGTTCTGCCACGCTGGCGGGTGCATGACATCGACACGCCCGAGGACTGGACCCGTGCCGAACTGGTGTTCCGCGCCCTGAGAGAGGGCGGACCGTCCGGCGCATGATCCTGTTTCGCTGCAATGTTTCGCCCTCGGTGGGGGCCGGGCACCTGACCCGCTGCCGCACCCTGGCCGCCATGCTGGTGGAGCGGGGTGTAACCTGCGCCATGGCGGGCCCGGACGAGACCTGGCGGCTGCCCGGCGACGCCGCCCTGTTCCAGAGCTGGACGCCCCTGACCTGGACCACAGGCGAGGCGGACGCGGCGGCGTTCATCGCCCTGGCCGAACGCCTTGGGGTGCGGGTGGCGGTGATGGACGACTACCGCATGGACGAGCCCTATCAACTGCGTTTGCGAGCCGCCGGGCTGAAGTGGCTGCAGCAGTTCGATGCGTCGAATCCGCCACCCTTCTGGGCCGATTTTGTAGCGAACGGCGGTCCCCGTGAAACCCCGGAGCATTATCGCGCGTTGGCGCGCAACCCGGCATTGGAATTCCTGCTGGGACCGGAGTTCGCCGTCCTGAGACCTGCATTCGCCAATTTGCCGCCGCGTGATGCGGACCGCCCGCTGAAGCGGCTGCTGATCTCGTTCGGGGGCGGCGACGATCAGGGGATGGTCGTGCGCACGCTCGAGGCCCTGACGGCCGGCGGGCCGGCGGACCTGTCCCTGCGAGTCATGTCGGGCGCGAGCAATCCCCGCAATGAGTCGATCGCCAGCTGGATCGCCGATCATGCGCCGGATCGCGCGGTTCTGGCGGTCAATCCCGATGACGTGGCAGGCGAGTATCTGAAAGCGGATCTGGCCGTCATCGCTGGCGGCACCAGCACCTTCGAGGCGGCGGCGGCGGGGGCGCCCATGCTGATCACCGCCATGGCCGACAATCAGATCCGCCAGGGTCTGGGCTGGCAGGACCGGGGGGCGGCCATATATCTGGGGCGCGCGCCGGAGGTGAATCCCCTCGACATCGCCGGGCATGTGACCGCCCTTGCCGCCGCCGACGCGCGGCGGACGGCGATGTCGCGGGCGGGGCAGGCCAATGTGGACGGCAAGGGCTGCGCCCGCCTGGTGGACCGGCTGATCGGAGCGCTCAACTGATGGAAGACGCCATGCGCGACAAGAGGGCTCTGGTGCTGGGCGCCAACGCCGGTCAGGCGGACCTGATCCGCTATCTGGCCGAGCACGGCTGGCATGTCACCGCCTGCGCCCACCGGCCGGGCGGGGCCGGGGCGAAGCTGGCGCATGACTTCGCCCTGGTGGACATCAACGACCGCGACGGCGTCACCGAACTGGCCCGCTCGATCGGGGCTGATCTGGTCTATTCGGTCTCGTCCGATCTGGCGGTTCCGGCGGTGGTCGAGGCGTCCGGCCGGCTGAACCTGCCGCACTATTTCGATCACGATCTGGTGGCCCTGCTGGACGACAAGGCGGCGTTGCGGGCCCATCTGAACGCCCGCGACCTGTCGGTCGTGCCCTATCGGCGGGTCAAGGCCCTGGAGGACTGCGCCGACTGGTCGGCGTTTCCCTGCATGGTCAAGCCGGCGGACTCCCAAGGCCAGCGCGGTGTGGCCAAGGTCGATGACGCGGCCGACTTCGAGGCGGCGGTGCGCCGCGCCCTCGATCTGTCGCCCACCGGCACGGCCATCGTCGAGGCGTGGCTGGAGGGGGTGGAGATCTCCTACAATGTGCTGGTCGCCGACGGCCGGGTGGTGGTCAACGAATGCTCCGAACGGCTGGTCCACGGCGAGCATCTGGTGGGCGTGCCCAGCGGTCACCTGATCCCGCCGGTGGCGGTGGATCAGGCGGTAGTCGATCAGGGCGCTGCGCTGGTGGAGGCGGTGGTGGCGTCCCTGGGCGTGCGCGACGGCACGCTCTATTTCCAGATGAAGACCACGCCGGAGGGGCCGAAGATCATCGAGATCGCGCCGCGCCTGGACGGCTGCCACATCTGGCGGCTGATGAAGCACGCGCGGGACCTGGACTATCTGGACCTGGCGGTGCGGCGGCTGATGGGCGAGGACGTCTCGGCCCTGACCGCGGGCCGCCCGGCCGACGGGGTCTATGAGTTGATGTTCCAGCAGACGGCGCCGGGCGGGGCTTTCTCGGCCGCTGAGTTTCCGATCCCCGAGGACGCGCTCCATCACGAATACCGATACGAGGAGGGCGAGGAAGTCCTGCCCATCAACGGCCGCATGGAAGTGGTGGGCTATTATGTGCGCAGGCGGTCGAACTGACATGTGCGGCTGCTATGCACAGGGCCATCGCTTCCGGAGGCAGAACCCATGAGGATCGCCGTCACCGGCGCATCGGGCTTCATCGGCCGCTATCTGGTCCCGGCGCTGGCCGCCGAGGGGCATGAGGTCGTGGCGCTCGGCCGCGATGCCGAGGGTCTGACTCCGTTGGTCGGCGAGGGCGTGCGGGTTCATGCGACGGATTACGGCGCGGCCGATCTGGCCGAAGCGCTGAAGGGCGTGAACGCGGTGGTGCATCTGGCGGGACGGCGCAGCCGGCGCGATGACGATCCCCTGGCGTTCCGCCCCTTCGCCGAAACGAACCTGGATCTGCTGGAGACCCTGTTCTTCGCCGCGCGGGATGCGGGCGTCTCCAGCATCGTGCAAGCCTCGAGCATCGCGGTCTATTCGGGCGCCAATGCGGCTCCCTATGTGGAGACCGACACCCCGGTTCCGCTGAATCCCTATGGATTGTCCAAGCTGACCTCCGAGCAGTTGCTGACGCTGTGGGGCGGCAAGACCGGGGTGCGGACCACCTCGTTGCGGCTGGCGGCCTCGTATGGGCACGGCGAGCGCATCTCGGCGGTGCTGATGAAATTCGCCGACGCCGCCTGGCGTCGTCAGACCCTGACAGTTCGGGGAAATGGACGGATCGGAATTGATCAAATATATGTGAGGGATGTGGTCCAGGCGTTCGCCGCCGCCCTGGCGCCGCACGCGCCGGGCGGGGTCTTCAATGTCGGGGCCGGTCGCGTCTTCACCCTGCTGGAGATGGCCGAGGCGGTGAACGTCGCGTTCGGTAATGACGGCAATCTGAGGATCGAGGATCCCCGGGACGGGCCTGCGCCCGCGCCGCACATGCGTATCGAGGCCGCGCGTCTTGGCTTGGGGTGGGAGCCCCGGTGGCCGTTGGAGCGCGCCTTGCGTGATTTTTACGAGACGAGGCGCGCCGTCGAGGCGCGTCCGAACGGGAACGCCTGATGAGCCGTCTGAAACAGCTGCTGAACCCGAACGCCGCGGACGACGGCTCGCCCTTCGTGATCGCCGAGATGTCGGGCAACCACAACGGGTCGCTGGACCACGCCCTGGCCATCGTGGATGCGGCGGCCGGGGCCGGCGCCGACGCGGTCAAGCTGCAGACCTACCCCGCCGACACCATGACGCTGGACATCGCCGAGGGCGAGTTCGTCATCAATGATCCCAAGTCCCTGTGGAAGGGGCGCAATCTGTACGACCTGTACCGCGAGGCGCACACGCCGTGGGACTGGCACGCCCCGATCATGGCGCGGGCGAAGGAGAAGGGCATCCTGTGCTTCTCGTCGCCCTTCGACGAGACGGCGGTGGACCTGCTCGAGAGCCTGGGCGCGCCCTGCTACAAGATCGCCTCGTTCGAGTGCATCGACCTGCCGCTGATCCGGCGGGTGGCGGCGACGAAGAAGCCGATGATCATCTCCACCGGCATGGCCACCATCGCCGAGATCGCCGAGGCGGTGGAGACCGCGCGCGAGGGCGGCGCCCCCCACGTGGTGGTGCTGAAGTGCACCAGCAACTATCCGGCGCCGCCGGAGCATTCGAACCTGCTGACCATTCCGCACATGGCGCAGCTGTTCGGCTGCGAGGTGGGCCTGTCGGACCACACCATGGGCATCGGGGTGCCGGTCGCCGCCTGCGCCCTGGGGGCCACGGTGATCGAGAAGCACATGACCCTGGACCGCGAGGACGGCGGGGTGGATTCGGCGTTCTCGGCCGAGCCGGCGGAAATGGCCGCGCTGGTGACCGAAGCGACGCGGGCGCGTCAGGCGCTGGGCGCCATCCGCTATGGCCCCACCGAGGTGGAGCGCAACGCGCGCCGCCGGCGCCGCTCGCTGTACATCGGGCAGGATCTTGAGGCCGGCGACGAACTGACGCCGCAGAACCTGCGCCGGGTGCGGCCGGGCCACGGGCTGGAGCCCAAGCACTATGACGTGCTGCTGGGCCGGCGCGTGTCGAAGGCGGTCAAGGCGGGCACGCCCATGAGCTGGGACCTGCTGGGATGAAGGCCGACATCGAACCCCGGGGGCGGTTCGCCCTGGCCTATCCGTGGGCCCTGCATCGCCGTCTCGGCCTCAAGGCCGCCGGTCCCCTGACCCGGCGCGGCATGGGCCGTTGGGCCCTGGCGCTGCTCGAGCCCCTGGAGCAGCGGGGGCTCGCCAATGTCGAGGTGGTCGAGACCCTGTTCCGCACCTATGGCAAGCTGGGGATGACGGCCAAGGCCGCCGAATACAAGGCCAAGATCCTGCGCGGACGCGCCGCCCGTGCGGCCCGGGCCAAGGGGATGGACCGGCCGATCCAGAATCTGCTGCGGGCCCTCGCCGGCCTTGAAGACATGCAGTTGGCCGCTCCGCTCGCGGCGACCCTGCGTCTGTCGGAGCTGATGGTCGACGACGACGGCCTGACCGCCCTTCTCGAAGCGTCCGAGCCGGTGATCGCGGAGCACCCGGACAGCATTCTCGTGGTCTATGTGCGAGCCGTGGCCCTGGCCAAGAACGAGCGTATCGAGGACGCCCTGGCCCTGGTCCGGGCGACCACCGAGTTCGTCGCGAGCCGCGAAGCCTCAACGCCGGTGGAGGAGCGCGCCAGGCGGTCCCTGCTGACCAATCTGGCCAATGTCTGGCGGGTCGTCGACGCCATCGCCAGGGACAAGATGGCCTGGGCCGGCGGCGGCGGCGGCGAGGCTGAAGCCGTGGAGGGCGTCGAGGCCGTGGACGGCGCCAAGACCGAGGGGGAAGACGAGGAGGGCGCGGCTGACGCCCCCCTGGAGCAGGAAGCCCTGCTGCAGGGGCGCCGACAGAACCGCTATCTGGCCGCCTGTCGCCGACGGTTCCAGCTGGAGACCGGCGGGCGGGAGAAGCTGGCCGTCATCCGCGACATGCTGCGCCAGGGCCTTCGCCGGATGCCCGCCTATCACGACGCCTACGCCGTCGCCGGGAAGGCCTATGAGGCGGCGCGAGAGCACTGGACGCCCCTGCTGGTGGGAGATGACGGCGTCGATCCGGCCCTGATCGGCGAGGACGGCGGGCTGAAGACCGTGCGGCTGCTGATCCAGGCGCTGCAGCTGGCCAGGGACCTGGATATCGAAACCGACCAGGCGCTCATCGAGGACAGCCTGCTGCGCTACGGCGCCGCGCCGGAGGCCCGCACAACGGCGTGGACCATCGCGGCCATCGTGCTGGACGGGGATCCGCAGCGCCATCTGGCGGCGACCACCGCGCTGGTCGAGGCGGCGGGGACGCCCGAAAAGGCCCACGAGGTGCGCGATCTCTTCGCCTGGGCGGCGCGGGCCCGTCGTCACGACCTGGCCCATGACTTTTTCAAGAGCGCGCCGGAATCCGCGCGCCGATCCTACGGCGCCATCCACTACGCCAAGATTCTTCAGCGCGAGGGGCAGTTCAATCGCGCCCTCCAGCTGGTCCGCAATATCGCCGGCACCGTGCTGGGGACGCCCAAAAGCTTCTGCCCGTTCCGTCACTGGGGGCTGATGCGCCGCATCGCGGAACTCGAGTTCCTGACCGATTCGGCCAAATGGTTCCGGGCCGTGCCGCAGCCTCAGAAGCCCAAGGGCGTGGTCATGCTGGCGCCGCGCAACGCCGGTCAGCTGACGAAATATCCCATGGCGGTGCTGCTGGAGCTCAAGAAGCAGGGCTGGGCCGTCATTCCTCTGGTGGAGGGCGTCCTGCCGGCCGAGCCGACGGGCGACCCCCGGATCGACCAGTTCATCGGCTGCATGCTTCAGGACGTGCGTCTGGACCCGCTGTGTTCGCAATCCTTCGCGCCGATCAAGGGCTTCTCGCCGCGCATCGCCGAGGGGGCGTTCAAGTGGGGCTCCATCGACCTGTCGCAGCCGCTGTGGGAGGAGGGCGCCATCAATCGGCGCCGCTACAATGTCGACTTCACCTGTCCGAGCCTGCAGAAATTCCTGGGGCGGCTGGTGGAGTGGACGCGCCTTTACGGCGAGGTGCTGGACAACGCCAACAGGACGTTCGGGCGGATGAAGATGCGCACCGGCGTCATGGTGCCGCTTCAGGCGCGCCTGCCGGACGCGGTGGTGCGCTTCTATTGCGAGCAGAAGGGAGACCCGAAGACCTTCTTCTGTCTGCACGCCTCGAACGGCTACGAGAACTATTTCGTCAATTTCTCCCGACCGTTCTCAACCAAGTGCGGCATGCGCAACATCACCGCCCATCCGGAATTGCGCACGGCCAGCTTCCCCATCCCCGCCGAGTTCCAGACCTGGTACGCGGCGCGCAAGGCCTCCAGTGCGCACATGCTGGAGCGGGTGCGCGACACCCCGCGCGTGCGGCGCTCCACGCGGACGACGGCGGCGCCGCCGCCCGACGCTGTGGCCTGCATCGAACGCATGCGCCAGTGGAAGGCCGAGGGCGGCAAGGTCGCCTGCGCCTTCGGCAAGGTGGTCTGCGACATGGCCGCCCCCACGGACGGCGGGCCCGCGCACGGGAATTTCAAGGACTGGCTGAACCACACGATCGAGTCGGTGCGGGGGTCGAACACCCTCCTGCTGATCAAGCCCCATCCCCACGAGATGCGGAACGAGATCGCGACCTTCCTGACGGAATACATGACGGACCTGATCGAGGTCGAGCTGCCGGACAATGTCATTATCGCCGGCCAGGACTGGTTCGACATCGCCGAACTGGACGGGCTGATCGACCTCGGCCTGCTTTACAACGGCACCACGGCGGTCGAACTGGGCCTGATGAACATTCCGGCGGTTCTGTGCTCCGATTTCGCCGCCACCGATTATCCCATCGGCCACGTCGTGCCCAAGAGCCGCAGGCAGTACCGGCAGCTGGTGCGCTTCGAGACGAAAGCCAGGGCGGCCGACGATCTGCCGCAGAGGGCGGCGGCGTGGATCCACTACATGAGCGGCGACATGGTCACGATCCCGTATCGTTATCATGCGCGGCCTCTGACCAATAAGGTCACGACGCCCCCGCGCTGGTTCGACGAGGACATCACCGCCTATCTGAGGCGCGGAGACTCCAATGTGACGCGCCTGGCGCGCCGCATCACGGCTGTTCCGCGAACGATGACGGCCCCGATCTCGACCAAGGCCCCGACCAAGGCTGCGACCAAGGCCCCGGCGAAGGCCGCCCGGCCACGCCGGTCGGCGACCGGGGCGGCCGGGACGACAGCAAAGACCACGACAAACCGGCGGCGCAGCAAGACTGTCTCTGCCGGGGAATAAGCGCCCGATCAGGGTGAAATCAGAAGAAACGAAAGAAATCCATGTTCGACAACAAGTCCATCCTGATCACCGGCGGGTCCGGCTCCTTCGGCAAGATGTATGTCCGCACCATCCTGGAGCGGTACAAGCCCCGGCGGCTGATCGTCTATTCCCGTGACGAACTGAAGCAGTTCGAGATGGGCCAGTCCTTCAACGACCCCTGCATGCGCTATTTCCTGGGCGACGTGCGGGACCGGGATCGCCTGATCCAGGCCATGCGCGATGTGGACTTCGTTATCCACGCCGCCGCGATGAAGCAGGTCCCGGCGGCGGAGTACAATCCGACCGAATGCATCCGCACCAACATCCACGGCGCGGAGAACGTCATCCACGCGGCCCTGGCCAACAATGTGGAGCAGGTCATGGCCCTGTCCACGGACAAGGCGGCCAATCCGATCAATCTGTACGGCGCCACGAAGCTGGCGTCCGACAAGCTGTTCGTGGCGGCCAACAACATGGCGGGCAGCCACCGGACGAGCTTCGGCGTGGTGCGCTACGGCAATGTGGTCGGCTCGC
>SXGT01298362.1_pt1 | contig 16346 bp, 6 predicted proteins | sample 3176221 | NCBI WGS metagenome assembly SXGT01 (sample SAMN11356862, study PRJNA531348) | freshwater metagenome | isolation source: freshwater sample F1-120 | place: China: Fuxian Lake, Yuxi | collected 2017-12-25 | reverse complement strand
ACGTGTTAACACGTATGCCGTACGCCGCGACCCAATACGACCCCACCATGCCAATAACCGAAAACAGCAAAATTAGCCCCAACGTTTTCGGAGTTTCTTGCTGAAGGACTAAGAAGTAATACGCCATGGCCATGGAGATCATTACGAACAGAAGCAAAAGAAACTTTGCCTGCTGGACGAGATACGTTTTGCACGTTTGATAGATAATATCCGCGACCGCCAGCATGGACTCATGCGCCGGCAGCATGCGAATCTGCCGCCGCAGATACAAACTAATTCCCAAAGTACCTACGATGACCGATGACCCATATGCCAAGAGCGACCACGCAGTTATGGTCCGGCCGGCAATCGTAAACGTTCCCTTATGCAAGTCTGGGATGGCCATGTCGGCCTCTCCAGCCCAGGCCACGGCTCCGCGTAGCAGGCACATCCCGACGGCTAACAAAACCATTTTCAAAAGCGAAACCAACTGTACCGGAACGGCCGAGGATTGCATGGGACGATTCACATCTAGTCTCCGAAATGAAAAATACTGTCAATGCACTTGCTTGCTCACGCCATCCCGCCACGTATGCACCGCCCCGCCTCAATGGGCAGAAACGTGCAGACCCTTGACGCTCCAATCGCACTGGGGCCTCTTGGCGGATCCGGTATCCAGACGGACACCGAACAACAGCTGGCGAGCCAACTGCCTTGATGGTCGAGAAGGGCCCATTGTAAACAAGAAACCAGAATTGCAACATGGGGTAAAAATAGATTTCCACGCCCGGCCGACGAGAGGGATTCCGTTCCGATGACTCCGATGGCACCAACCCGCGTCAGAAACCATAACCAATTGCCAGCAAACAGGTTGCGTCACATAAGATCACCCCGATCGGCGGCAATCTGCCGGCAGGATATCTGCCAAAAAACCGATTAGGAGCGCGGCCAGCAGGCTCAACCCGTTCCCAGGCAATGCCTGGGAACGATCTTGAATCTCGAGCCTCCAGCCTACGAAACCACGGTGCCGCTATCCTCCACCACGCGCCCGTCGCGCAACCGAATACACCGCTGGGCACTGCGGGCCACCTCATCGCTGTGTGTCACAATCACCAACGTCATCCCGATCGTTTGGTGCAGATTGGCAAACAACGCCAGTATTTCCTCGGCCGTTTGCGAGTCCAGATTGCCCGTCGGCTCGTCGGCCAACAAAAGCTGCGGGCGGTTCGCGAGCGCGCGTGCGATGGCCACCCGCTGCCGCTCCCCCACCGACAAGCGGCTGGGCAAGTGGTCGCAACGATGGGACATGCCGACCTGCTCCAACAAATCCCGCGCACGACTTGTCCGTTGTGTAGACGACCACGGCATTTCAAACATGGGTATTTGGACATTTTCGACGGCCGTCAGGGTGGGCAACAAGTGAAACGATTGGAAAACAAACCCAATCTGTGTCGCACGTAACGCGTCCAAGTTCGGATGCTGGGACAGTGGCTGCCCCGCGAATAGAACTTCTCCCGTGGTGGGTCGATCAATGGCCCCCAACGCCGTGAGCAACGTGGACTTTCCGCTGCCGCTGGGTCCCATGATGGCCACGTATTCGCCAAGGTGAATGGAGAGACTCACGTCGCGCAGCGCTTGCACCTGACCATCCGGGTAGAGTCGACTCAGCCCGCGCGTCTCCAAAAGGACCTCGCGCCCCACTGGCCTATTCATGACGCAACCCTTCCGCTGGCAACAACCGGGCCGCCCGTAGGGCCGGATAGACGCCCCCCACGAGTCCGAGCAGCGTCGACATGAGAAATCCCATCGCTACGATGGGGGGCCCAATGCTGCCGTCGATCATGCCTTGTACCGCAGGCCAACGAGCCAATCCTTGTGAGAGCACGATCGCCCCCAGGGAACCCAAAGTAGCCCCCACCATACTAATAATCAGCGATTCCCCCAAGATCATGCGGATAACACGCGATTTTTTCCATCCGATCGCTCGCAAGATACTGATCTCGCGCACGCGCTCCACAACCGACATGATCATCGTATTCAGCATGCCAATGGCCCCCACCACGATGGCGATCACCGACGTCATCCAAGCCATCGCATGCGCGATGCGGATATGTCCCGAGGCTTGCACGTAGTCGCGCACGGGCTGAGCGACCATCCGACCCGACTTGCCTTGCTCGTCGACCAGCTTAGAAATCTGTCTTCGCACCCGATCGACCGCAGCGGTGTCTCCACCATCCTGACGCACCACGACGGAAAAACCGGTGACGCGTTCCGGGCGATACTTAATACGCTGCATTTGCGGCAGAGGGATGACAACCCCCGAATTTTCCGCCGGCGTGAAGCTCTCAAAGATCCCGACGATCTCGAACGTCTCCCCTTCGATCTCCAACGAGTCGCCGGGCTGCTTTTGCAGACTATCGGCCAGTCCCTTGCCGATAATCGCCGCATGCTGATTCGGCTCAGTCAGCCCTTGGCCGGAGGTAATCTTCAGGCCTTGCAATAGAAAGCCCTGAACCTCCCAACCTTGCACGAGCGCCGTCACCGTGCTCCCCAAGGCTGGAAAGGCGGCCAGGTCCAGCAGCCCAGGCGCAACATCCTTCACCTCGGGCAACCGCGCCACTCGTTGCACCATTTTCTCGTCCAGATCGCTACTGAGTTGGTCGATCACCCCTTCCTCGATAACCACCAAGTCCACTCCACGCCCTTCGAAGGCGTGGACGGTCGCCCGCTCGAAACTGTCCGTGATCCCCAACAGCACGACCGTGGTCCCCACGGCAATGGCCACTCCGCAACAGGTCAACAGGGACCGCGTCTTGCGCCGGAGCAAGTTCTTGAACAACAGTGTGGCAAAGTGCATGCGACCTCCATGTAACCCAAACGTCAACTAAGCCATCCTCGGCCTATCATACTCGGAACCTGCAATACCGGCAGCGGTAGTCAGCCGGGCAAGGTGCTTCTCCAGCAACGGCAAGAACGCGGCCGTGTTGTCCAAAGGAGCCAAGTGATGAGCACCGGGGACCAAATCCACGCAACAACTCGGCAATTCGTCCTGCAGGAACGCGCTGGTCCGAAGGAAGGCAGAGTGTTCGTCGTACAAGCCGACAACCGGTTGGCGAATCGTTCGCAAAATGTCCGCAGTCAGACCTGCCGCCTCAAAGGCCTCATGCCCCGCCGTGGTCGTCGCCAATGGTTTCAGGTGTCCCAGCCAGCGTGTGCCGGACGGTCCCAGAATGGGGTCCAGCGCCTCCCATTGATCGGCCGTCAGATCTTGGATCAAGGCGAACAAGCGAGAAAAATCTACCTGGTCGCCGATCTCGATCCCAGCGCGTGACAGAGTCCGCTGCAAGTCCCGCCAGGGCTCCGCGTGCGGCATGGACGGTTCGATCGCGCTGAGTCCAGGAAAGTACGAATCGGCGACAATCACCCCGCGCACCCGATCGGGATGTCGGACGGCCGTATGCATCGCCACCACACCGCCGTAACTATGCCCCACCACAATCGCGGCTGGCATCTGCCAGGCCTCCATCAGTGCCGCCAAGTCGTCGGCCAAGGTTGCCGAATCGTAACCGCTGGGTGTCACGTAGGTCGCCCCATGGCCGCGCATGTCATAGGAAGTAACGCGCAAGCCGAGATTCTGCGCTAAGGCCTCCGCGATCCCCGTCAACACCCACATCGACAGATTGCTGGTGAATGCATGGATCAACACCACATCCGGACCACTACCCGTCTGTTGATAATAAGTGGCAAATCCTCGCCGTTCTATGCGCGGCATCGACGATCCTTCCATCGGAGTGCAACTCCGATCATGATTCTCGTGGTGTCACATGACGACAGAGAAAGTCAGCCAGATCACCAATTGCAATATCTTCCGCCCCGCGATCGCGCAACTCTCTCAAGAACGAACCGAAGGGGAGCTTCTTGCCGTAACGTTCGTCCAACGTCTCTCCCAGAATAACAGCATCGATCGAGCTAAATCCCAGATCGCCAAAAAATCGCGTGTGCGCATGCATGGGCCCACTGTACTCCCGCTGTTGGAAGCAGCGCAACACCTGAATCACATCCTGAGTCATTGTGTCCGTCGCGTGATTCATAATTCTGAGATCTCCACATGCTCAAGCAGCGTGGCCACCTGCCAACGGTCAACGCGCGTCATACGAACTCTAAGCGGTTCGCGAACCACGACAGACGCCGCCGACTCCGTTGGCTCGCCATTCCAATCCATGCAACTATCGTGCGTCCCCCGCGTGGCCCAAGTCCAAGTGTCGCTCGCCCGGCCGGTTGCCTGCCGCACGCAGTCCTGAATACAAGCAGGCGGTTGCATGGAATCGTCGGCCGCCGTAACAGCTACTCCAAGCAACGGTTGATAGGTGGCGAGGGCGACGATCAAGCCTTCTGCGTCCGAGCACACAACTCGGGGCATGGGGCGGGTCTCGTGCGGATCCCGCATCGAAACCGTGCAACGTCCGTCGGCCGCGATCTCGACCTCAACGTCCGCCATGAAGAGTCGTGGTCCGTGGGTCCGCCGCCAAAAAATCCGCACGGCGTCTTTGACGGCAATTCTTTGGAAAATCCAGCGTAGTTTGTCGGCATCGCTCATGCGCAATTGGTGAAAGGCCATCATCTCGCGTGGGGCCAGCGTCACGAGCGCGGTGGCATGCAACATGGCTGATTGTTGAAGGTCGGCCGGTGGCTCCAAGCGAACACACGTGGCGGCCGGGCCCGCGACACTTGGTTGTTGCGGCCGCTTCGTAAAATCCGTTAAGTCCGTGTCACGCTCGTCCGCTAGAGCGGCGGGCCATTCTTGGCTCAAGAAATAGACATCCTTGGGGCCGTGGAAATTGACTTCGCTAAAAGGGAGATAAAACCGCCAGAGCTTGACCCCCGTCAAGCGACACCACACCTTTCCTGTGCGGTCCACCGCCTCGACGTGGTGCTCAAAATGGCGAGTGGACTCTTGAGTCACCCCACCCCGCACCAGCAATTCGTCCCCCACAGCCAGCATGTCGCCGAATAGTTCCACTCGTTGCACTTCGAAGGGTAACAGGATTCGACCGGTCTGATCCGGCTGCTCCAGGTGCCAGCCAGCCAAAGGATGCATCACAACATCCATGGTCACTGGATCGACGAGAAACTGCGGACTGGGCTGAGACGCGAGGAGTTGGTCACGGGGGAGTACGCGAATGCGTGCCTCGACTTCGCGCTCGCCAATCCGGTCCAACGACGTCACCCCCTGTAGCAACGACCCGTGAAACAGGTTGTTGTACAGGACTTGCAGAGTCACGCTCGCGGAACGGGGATTTGTCAGTTGAAAATCACCGGCCTGCGGTGCTGCGGGGCGTTGCGGCGCTAAGACGACCTCACCGGACGCCGCCAAGCCCTGCTGGGGTTTCGGTGATTGAGCTCGATTACCCAAATCGCGCACTTCGATGCGGACACAGTGGCTCCCCCCCCACTCGCGCGTGGCCGCATCGGTGGGCTGAACCGTGGCACGGACTTCAATGGTGCTGGGGTCGTCGCGATAATAGGCCAGCCACCGCATCAGGCGAATACTTTTTAGCCCCAAGACGACGAGTCCGGGGACGCAAGCCTGGGCGGCCTGGGCCATCAGTTCTAACGTGAACGTCATCGGTGCCACAGGGAGGCCATGTTGGTCCGGGTCCACCAGACTTACACTCCGCCCCCCCACGGTGTGATGGTCCGCCAAGTGATCCTCGCTCAGTGACAACAGCCGCTGCGCGGTCCATTCCCGGCCCGGCACGTGATGCGTGACGTGCGTGAACCATGTTCCTGCTTGCGGCGGCGCTGTCCGGTTCATGACCGGTTCCAATTCCAAAACGGCGGGCGACGATGCGGCCGCCGAGACAGATGACAATGGCAAAGGCGTTCGGTAGGATATCCTGCCACGAGTCGTCCGCGATCTTGGCAAAACCGATACGCGGGCCTGACGCACCCCACCCAGGTATTGATGCATCACTTGCCGTTGCGTGTCTAGAAATTGTGACATCACGGCTTGATACTGATGGATAACCTGCGAACGCCGTTCGATGCGGCGTGGGTTTCGTCCCCGGTACAAGACCTCCAGCCTCAGGGGCACGTGATGCGCTACTAGTTGTCCGGCCAAGTGGCAGATCTGAGTCAGTCCCGATCGACGGGGTACATCTGCAGCCACCGTAAGTGACGACTGTCCTCGCAAAATGTCCTCGATAAACGCGCATAGATTTCCGCGTGGACCACCATCGACGAATATTCGGCAGCCGTCCGCATGCATGTTTTTGATCATCTGCGTGAATTCGACCGTCGAATACCAATGGGCCAATGCCAACTCGCGAATCTCGCGGGGATCGCTGGGAAACGGCTGAGCCGTGGTGCAGGAATAGACCGTGCTGGCCGGCTTCAGAAACGTAGCATCCTCCAGCATCTTAGCCATCGGCCCCACATAATTTTGAAATAGCGGCGTGTGATAGGGACGACTCAACTCCAAACGCTCGTAGATCAAGTTGCCCCGTTGCAATGCCGCTTCCACATGTCGCATGGCCGGGGCCAAGCCAACCACGACCGTTTGATGGGGGCAGTTGTCCATGGCGACGTAGGCCGCATCGGTCCCTTGCACCTGACGATCCGCGCGCGGCAGTCGATTGAGAATTTCCTCCACAGTTCCACGAGAGGTCCCCACGGCGATCAATACGGCGGAAGCCTCGGGGTCGGTCACCTCCTGCTGGTCCAACGTCAACATGGTCTCGTGTATTGTTGTCAATTGCTTGGAGGTGTCCATGCTACCGGAGGCCCACAATGCGGCCAGTTCGCCCACGCTGTGACCGCCGAGTACATCCGGACGCAACCCCAAGCGATCCAGCACGCGCCAAAGCGCCCAATCGGCCAGCAAGACCGAGAACATCGCGTTGCTGATCTTGCGCAGCTCTTGCTCGGCAGCCGACCGCTGGGACTCTCCAACCCCCTGGGGATAGCGCAAGAACCGGCTCACCGATTGTCGCGCGTCACCCGCCGTCGTATCCGTCCAATCCAGAACTTCCTGCACCTCGGGAAAATGCGCCGACAAGTCACCCACCATACCGAGATATTGCGCCCCTTCACCCGGAAACAAGACGGCGATGCGTCCCTGCGGATGGAGGGGCTGGTCCGTGAAGTAAATACCAGCTGCGTCACGAATCTGTTGGCAGTCGGTCGAGGTCAATCGCTCCAGGGCCGTGCGCCAACGTTGACCGAGCTCCGTTCGCGTGGCGGCCACGACCGCTAGGCGGCGCCCCCCCGGACGCAAATCGCTGGCCAGGGTGAAGGCCAAATCCTTGAGGTCCCAGGATTGATCGGACGGTTCGGATGCTTCGAGCCACGCAAGCCACGATCGAACTTGCTCAACCAGTTCAGACCGATTGTCGCCGCGCAGCACAAACAGTTCGCTGAGCCACAACGGATTCTTGGCCGACGCAACAGCAGTGCCAGCGGTCATGTTCGGATATCCCCAACGGTTGGCAACAGAAGAAAATTATGGGTATCAGACGCCCCACGCGCGATCACCGCTCAAGGACGACCTGGCGGCTTCGTTTGGGCCGCACCACATGCTCGGCCCCCCCCGCCAACAAGACCTCACTCTCTCCCTTTTTGCCGAACTCCAACTCGTCCATCAGTAGGGCGGTGCCCTCGGCCGGAGAAATTAAGGCGACTCCCCGTGCGGCCAGGTGCTTTTCCAAATGCGATACCATGCCAATCCCGGCCCAAGGCCCCCAGGCTACGGACAGCACGCGCCCCGGCCATCGTCGATCCAGATCAACAGCTAGTTTACTCAATACCTCATTCGCGGCGGCGTAATCGGACTGGCCACGGTTGCCATAACGGCTGGCAATGGAAGCAAAGAACACACAGAATCGTAGGCGTTGCGGATCCAAATTGCGGGCCAGATGATAGGCGCTAGTGACCTTGGTGCCGAACACACGGTCAAACGAGTCCGACGTTTTGTCACGTACTAACTTGTCCTCGATCACGCCAGCTCCATGGATGATGGCATCCACGCCACCGACACGCTCTTGTAGATCGTGTAGCAGTCCGCGAATCGCGGATTCATCACGCACGTCGAGCGCATGGTATTCGACACGAGCGCCCGCCGCGGCGATTTCTCGCAAGTTATCTCGAATCTCGCGATCTTGCAGGATGCGTTTGAATTGCGCCTCGATCTCAGCGGGCGCTACCGTCCGCCCCTGTTGCTGACAACGGCGAACCAGTGCCGCTTTCAGATCGGCCGGTTGGATACAGCCGGCCGTGTCGGCATCCTCGTCTGCCTCCGGTAGGGAGGAACGCCCCACAAGTACCAAATGACACTGATAACGCTGGGCAATTTCCTTGGCGATGGCCGCCGTGATACCGCGAGCTCCCCCAGTGATCAACACGGTGTCGTCTGGCGACAGCAATGGCAGGTCGCGGGGTTGCATGTCGAGTGCGCCGCGGACCGGCTCCCATGTTGTCCGCCGTGGGCCACGGTAGCCAACCTCCAGGGGTCCCTCACGGTCCGACAATTCTGCCAAGAGCCGTTCGCCGATCTCTTCCTCAGCGGCCTGGGCATTGAAGTCCACGGCGCGAACGGTTACATCCGGCCACTCGGCTCCCAAGCATTTGAGAAACCCAAGAATCCCACCATGTCCGGGCAGAATGACGTCCTGCGGCTCGAGTTCATACCCTAACGCTCCCCCCATACCCGTGGCCGCCAACAAGAAAGCCCCGCTGCCGTCGCCGGAACCACAGAGGTCTTGCTCCAAATTTTGCGCCAAGAGATAGAGACTCTTGACGTCAACCTCGGCACGCCGCGCCCAGTTCGTATCATGACTCCAGGCCGCCAGCGGCAACAGGTGGATCAAACCGCCGATCGGACCGTGAGCCGACCGTATATTACTCATTACGTCCGCTACGGCCGCCGGTTCGGTTAAATCGACCGTATGGCAAGTGGAATCGGCCGTTCTTTCAGGGGAATTCCCCCCCGCGGCCATGCGCAGCAGGCATACGTGCTGGCCGTAGTCGGCCAAGCGATCGGCAATTGCCTGCGCGATGCCGCGCATGTCGTCCGTGATCAGAATTGTCCCCTGGGGAACACGCCATAATTCCGAGGTCAGCGGCGGCAGGTCTACGATTTGAACCAACCCACGTTGAATCGGCTCCATTTCTGGCAGCGGCGCAGTGTCGGCCTGCTGGTCTGCCGCAGCCCGCATGGACGGAGTCGGGGCGTGCCTGTTCACGCTTGCGACGTGGTTGGTAGCGACGTCGCTTGCCGACGACTGTGCTGCGGTTTCGGGCTGCAGAACGTGCGTCGCCAGGTATTGAAGTATGCTCCGTAGCGTGCGTAGAGACGTGAGTTTCTCCAATTCGAGAGCCCCCGCCTGATTGCTGGATCCCCCCTGCAGCGACTCCGCCAACTCACCCAGTATTTCGACTCGCTTGATAGAGTCAATGCCCAAGTCGGCTTCGAGATCCAAGTTGACATCCAGAATTTCTTTGGCGTATCCCGTGCGTTGACTAACCAAATCGATCAATCGTTCCGTCACCTGTTCAATCGTCATCATCGCCTCAGGCGCGGACGTGGCGATCGGTGCCAGTCCGTCCGTTGTGGCAGCCCCAACCATCACGTCTTCCGTCTTGACTGACGGATCCTGCGATGATTCAAGATTGCCATGGTGACCATTCGAGCGGGCTGATTGCGGAGGTGTGGCGATCGCCCCGTAGGTACCCACAGTGCGGGTGCCAAGTTCGTGCGGAGGCACAGCGTTTGAGGACGAAACAGGTTCCTGGTACGCACGATCAGCCGCCACGTAGGTTCCATCACCGCCGCGGAGGAATTCCAACATCACGTCACGCTGCGTATCCAAGAACTTGGCCATGACCTGTTGAAATCCTAACATCACTGCTTCACATTCACTGCCACTGAGATTCAGCGTCGGCTCCAAGGATTTTTTCGGATTCGGATCAGGATTCGTTTGCGGTTGCGGTTGAGCAGCATGACCGTTTTGAGAATGGTGGGACAACGAAGGTCGTGGTTCGTTCATGGTCGTCTCACGGGTAGAAGAAATGTGTTGGTTTGGAGAAATCGGGGTTCGAGGGGCGGTTGACGTTGTCGAGGCTGTCGTCACCGACGCTGTTGTCGGTGACGCGGTCAATTTGGCAGCTGATGTTACGGCTGAATTTGTGACAGGAGCTGCGGTCGATGGAGCACGGCGCTGTCCAATCAGAACCGGCTCCGCTGCTTTGAGGGGACGCGCCCGAATGCCGTTCACAATCCACGTCGTGGCAGGCAATTGCGGCTGTGCGCTTCCCTGCAGAAGCTGCTGCAGATCGCGCACGGCAGGTACACGGTCGGCGAACAACTGCTCAACGTGGACGTCGATTCCGGCAGTCAAAAGCGTCGCGAGGCTATGCATCCATTGCACACAGCCATCACGACCGCGCACATCCGTGGCGACGGTCACATGTGGCTTGTCGGCTAAGATCTTGCCGACCAATCCCGTCAATTGAGCTTGTGGCCCGACTTCCAGGAATATCCGTGCACCCGCTGCATACAGGGCCTCGATCTCTTCCACGAATCGCACGGGGGATGCTAGGTGGCGTGCCAACAGATCGACCATGTCGTTGGGCTGGTCGGGGTAGGGACCAGCCAGGGTATTCGAATAGACGGTGGTGTCTGCCGGCGAGAAGGTCTCGGCACGCAGCACATCGGCCAATGCCAACCCGGCCGCTTGCACCCATGGCGAGTGAAACGCGCAGCTGACGTCCAACAACTGACCACGAATTCCCCGCTGCTGGCAATCCTGCAGTAGGGGCTTGAGGTCGGATAACGGTCCCGAGACGACGACCTGGTCGGGCGCGTTACGGTTGGCCAGTGTGAGATTCGTCCGATCTTGAATTAGGGCCAAGACCGTCTCGGCATCGGCAATCACAGCGGCCATGCCGCCGGGCTCTGCCCCAGCACAATCGCGTAGCCGCAGCCCCCGCTGAAAGGAAACTCGCCACAGAGCCTCTTCGGAAAGAACCCCAGCCGCACACAAAGCCGTATACTCGCCAAAGCTGTGCCCCGCCAGAAATTGCGGCGTCACGCCGAAACGACGAAGCAAGTGGACCAGCCCCATGCTGGCCATACCGATGGCTGGCTGTGCGATCTCCGTACGCGCAAGTTCACGCCGATCGGCCTGCTCCTGCTCCGCGGAAAATGGAGTGGGGGGGTAAACGTATTGCCCCAAGGGCCGATCCGTAAGTTCGTGCAGTGCGTGCGTAGCCCGATCGAACGTCTCGCGCACCTCCGCGAAGTTCATGGCCATGGGGGCCAGCATATCGACATATTGAGCCCCCTGCCCTGGGAACAGAAACGCCAATCCGCCCGCTGCGGCTGTTGGCGTCTCCGCGAAATAAATACCTCGCGGATCGGAGACGGTCTCGTGTGCGCTCATGAGGAGTTCGATGGCAACGTCGATGCGATCCTTGAGTTCTTGAGGATTCGCCGCGACGATTGCCAGCGTGGGATGCGATGCATCTGGGGAGCGCGACTGCCAGAGAGAGGCCGCCAGCTCAGCCAGTGGGAGCGGCACAGCCGCTTGCAGGGCGGCACGAACTTTTTCGAGCGACTCACGTAGTTCCGCCCGGCTAGGACGGCGCCAGACATACAATTCGGCCGGCCAATCGGTCCATGCGGGAGGCGTACGATCCCCTAAGTAGTCGCCGTCAAATTCTTGCAGAACCACGTGTGCGTTGGTGCCACCGAATCCAAAGGCACTGACCCCAGCCCGGCGCGGCGAGTCATCGCCATGCACCCAGGGTCGTGGTTCTGTATTCAGATAGAGGGGACTATGGGCAAAGTCCGCTTTGGGGTTGGGAGTCTCGACCAGTGTCGGCGGCAGCACCTTATGATGAAGCGCCAGCGCTGTCTTGATCAAACCGCCAATTCCGGCGGCGCACTTGCTGTGCCCGATCATCGACTTCACGGACCCCAAGGCGCATGATTGCGGTCGGGCCCCCGACTCTTGAAAGACCTGAGTCAACGCGCGGACCTCGGTCTCGTCGCCAACGGCAGTCCCCGTGCCATGGGCTTCGACCAGAGAAACCGTCGCCGGCGAAAGCCCGGCCTTTTCGTAGGCGCGGCGCAAGGCGCGTAACTGACCGGCCGCGTTGGGGGCCGTAAGCCCCTTTTCCTTGCCGTCACTCGATGAACCGATTCCCTTAATGACGGCATAGATCTGATCGCCATCACGCAGGGCGTCGGACAGACGCTTGAGAATCACTGCCCCGATTCCCTCGCTCAAGACGATCCCGTCCGCAGACGCATCAAAGGGTGCGCAGCGACCACGGGGGGACAGGGCATGCGTCTTACTAAATGCCATATAGGAATAGGGGGTCTGCACCGTGTCCGCCCCCATCGCTATGGCCACATCCGCGGTCCCCATCTCCAGTTCGCGCGCACAGGCATGTACGGCAGCCAGCGATGACGCACAGGCCGCATCGATCGCATAATTGGACCCACCCAAATTGAAGCGATTGGCCACGCGGCCAACCGCCACGTTCATCAAGAATCCCGGAAAGGAATCCTCGGTCCACTCCGGCAAGGTGCTCTCACAATGGTCCAACAATTCGCGCGCGGAAACGGGTAGTCCTTCCACGGTGTCGAGCATGGGGAGGCAGGATCGAAAGCCATAGGCAACCGCCAGCGGACTTCCGCCACCGCCAATACCAAGAATGGCGGCTGTACGTTCGCGTGGAAATGGCCGCTGGGTGTAGCCAGCATCATCCAACGCATGACGGACGGACTCCAGCAATAAAAGTTGCAACGGCTCAATGCATGGCATACTCTTGGGCGTGATGCCGTACCGCATGGGGTCGATCGGGACATCTCCCAGAAAGCCACCCCACTTCGAGACAATCTTATCCCGAGCCTGTGGATCGGGGTCGTAATACAAGCGCCAATCCCAGTGACTGTCAGGAATTTCGGTCACCGCATCGTGACGATTCAGGATGTTCTGCCAATACTGACCCAGGCTGACCGATCCCGGGTAGTAACACGACATGCCAACGATGGCCACATCGCACGGGTTGGCAGGGACCGCAACCGGGTGAGGCAAGGTCTCGGCTCGAGCCTGTACGAATTGAGTGCTTGCTTGACATACCTCGTCATGCAGTTGGCGCATGGTTGTGATTTCGCCCCGCAGCGACGCAACCTGACCGATCATATACATGCCACGCTCGTGCTGTGCGTCGGCCGAAATCTCCGTCAGCCGACGATCGTTGGCCGCACCCGTCGTCACTCGGTCCACACCTTTAGAGGCGACACGCAACCTACCCAGATTTTTGTATTCGAGGGTCTTGATGATTTCTTCCGTCCGTCGCCCGGCCTGTCGCAGTCGGCGTTTCTCCGCTTGAAACTCTTGAAAGTACGGAGTACGCAAGCAACGAATGGCATGCCCGGGCCCGGTCTCAAACAAAACCGTTTCCTGGCTGGTCTGGGCCGACTGTTGAAACCGCGGCACGATCCCCCCCGTGGCGACGGCCTCCGCGGTGAACAGATAGGCCGTTCCCATCAGCACTCCAATCTTGACGCCCCGTTCGACCAGTCCCGCCGACATGGCCGCGATCATGGCTGCTGAAACGGCATCGTGAATGCCTCCGGCAAACACAACCTGCAGCTCGTCCCCGGGCGCATTTGGTCCCAGGTGCTCCAGCAGAATCTGGCACATGGTTTCCCACAAGACAAAACTTGTACGAGGTCCCACGTGGCCGCCACATTCTCGGCCTTCAAATACGAATCGCCGTGCGCCGTCGCGCAGGAACATTCGCAACAATCCCGGGGACGGTACGTGGAGATAGGTGGCAATACCATCGACTTCCAATTGCCGTGCCTGATCTGGACGACCACCGGCGATCAGCGCGAAAGGAGGCCGGTAACGCCGAATGACCTCCATTTGTTCTTGACGCAGTTCGGCCGGCAAGAATCCAAGTAAGCCCACACCCCAAGGCTGATTCGCCAACTGTCTGCGGGTGGCGTCCAACAATCGATCCACCTCGTCGGCACGCATCATGGCCAACGCCAAGAATGGCAACGCACCCGCCTCGGCGACCGCGTGCGCAAAACGGGCCGTGTCGCTTACTCTCGTCATCGGCCCTTGTAGGATCGGGTATTGCGTGCCGTGAATTGTGGCTAACGGGGCCCCGGCGGACAACGGTTGCCATTGAGCGGCCACACGCACACAGTGCTCCGCATGCCCCAGAATGCCTTGCAAGATGCCGGCTACCGTAACAAAGCGATCGGCCAAGGGTTTGGCAAACGCGATGTCCTGTCCCACCAGCCAACAGGTTGCATTCTCTGGATCCCGCCGAAATTGGGCCACGACCGCACGCCACTCATTAGCCAGGTCAGCAGTAGACGGATTCTGTAAGGACGGCTCGGACCTCGTTTGCCATAGTCGCTCCTCCGCCGTCGCCAGCGCCTCGATCACGTTCGTCGCGGGCCGTGCCACCAACCGATACCGATCGTCCAGATTGCCACCCACCACGCGGCTCTCGCCACCATCCATACCAGCGATCCAGGCGCGTGCGGAAGGTTTCATGCGAGACTCACGAGCCAATAACAGTTGCGAGTCCAATACAAACCCTGTGGCGCCACCGACCCAACACGCGGCCGCAGTATGTAGCCCCACTCCACCTTGAACCCAGGCCGGTAATGCGCTGGCCGGACTCTGGTCGCGGTAACGGCGCCAATGTTGCAGGAGTACCAGCGACGTCCATTCGCCCACGCGCCCCCCCGCTTCATTTCCCTTCAGAATCACCCCCTGCACTCCGAGAGAATCAGCGATCGCCAATCCCTCCGGTGACGTCACCTCCCACAACACATCGATCCCGCAATCTGCCAACTGCTCCACCGCCTCCGCACCGTCCGACGCCACATCGCCACATAGCCAAACCCAGGCCCACTGGGCGGGGCGTTTCGCAGACAGCCAATTCAATAGCTCACGGTTGCTGGCGAGCAACTTGACACCAAAGCGGCCTGCCGTGTGCGCCTGCAAATGGTCGATGCTGGCCGCCAAGCCAATTCCATCCGCTTCCCATTCCGCATCCAGGAATCCGCGTGCGCCGGCCCGACAGGCCGCGATGGCCAGAGCGGATTCCGGTTCCCCCAACGCACTCAAGACAATCGAGTCCGCTAACTTCATGCCGTCTGGCTTGGGGTGCTCGTGGTGTTGCATCGAACATGCGTCCTTTCGGAAGGAATGCTGCCGTGGCCCGTGTTTGGGCGTTGAATCCGTAGTCAAACGGGCCGGCCAGCCCGCGTGGGTGGCTCAGCCGCGGGAGTAGGTTGCTGCTAGCAGCGTGGCGTATTGTAGCCCAACATCGGCATCATCGAAACCACGCTACCGCATCCCGCCGGCCCTCAATTAACGGCGAGTGAATCAAAGGCCTGATGGGGGAATGCGAAAAAACGACGATGAGCGGACATGATTCCTTTGGGCTGAATCGCCGCCAATTCGCTCACCGACGGGGATTGGGAGGTCGGGGAACGCCCTTCTGCCCTCCGACGTGGTCGCGTAGAATGAGTAGGCCTTGGCTGGTGGCAGCGGTTGCGGGACAGGACGCCAATTAAGGAAAAGGGGGGTGGTTGGATGGATAAGTCACCGGAAGATACTTCGCAGAGTCTTCAGCGCAGGGGATTGCCGCGGTTTGGCATGCTGGTCGCCTGCAGCTGGATCTTGGCCGCGCCGAGCGCGACTTGGGCTGAAACCTCCGCGATCGACGTGACCCCGCAGCGTGTGGCAATGGTCCCGCCAGGGACCGTGGTGGGGGACCGCGCACCGGAACAATGGAGCCATTTGGTGCTCAAGTCCCATCCTCGAGTCGGCGCGGGGGATGTGAAGTCGATCTCGGCGAAGAACGTTCGCCTTGCCAGTTTGTTGAGCACGGTATTCTTGGCCAACGTGGTCGAGACCAAGACGCCCGTTGGCCCGAGCTTTGCGTTGGGTCAGGTTGCTGTTGGGTGCGCAACAAAAATTGATGGTCAAGACATTGTGATATCTCCTGAGACGCAGCCGAAATTGGCGGCCGACTTTGGCTTGATCGAGCGTGCCATTCTCAAGGAATTCTATCGAAGCCAGTCGCAGGTCCAAGTGGTGTTGCGGTCGCCGCACATCGCGTTGGTAGACACGCCGGTTGTTGTGCGTCACGATGGAGAGAATCGCCTGATGGCGATCCGCTATGCTCTTGTGGTGGACGACTCGTCGGGAAACCTCAATACCTTGTTGTGGCTGCTGGACGATGGCGAGCCTCAGACCATGACATGGCTGCGTCCGAACTCCGTGGAAGAAAGCATCCTGCATGTTGATAAGAGCGAATACATCTTT
>SXGT01312697.1_pt1 | contig 16348 bp, 15 predicted proteins | sample 3176221 | NCBI WGS metagenome assembly SXGT01 (sample SAMN11356862, study PRJNA531348) | freshwater metagenome | isolation source: freshwater sample F1-120 | place: China: Fuxian Lake, Yuxi | collected 2017-12-25 | reverse complement strand
GACGCTGTCCAACACCGGCTACATCAAGGCGCAGCCGCTTGACGAATACCGCACGCAGAAGCGCGGCGGACGCGGCAAGCAGGCGACCGGCACCAAGGATGAAGACTTCATCGAGAAGCTGTTCATCGCCAATACGCACGACTACATCCTGTGTTTCACCAACCGCGGCCGCATGTTCTGGCTCAAGGTGTATGAAGTGCCGCAGGGCGGACGCGGTGCACGCGGCCGACCCATCGTCAATCTGCTGGCGATGGAGGAAGCCGAGAAGGTCAATGCCATCCTGCCGGTGAAGGAATTCGACGAGAACCACTACATCTTCATGGCGACCTCACTCGGTATCGTCAAGAAGACGCCGCTCACCGAGTTCTCGCGTCCGCGTACAGCCGGCATCATCGCGGTGAATCTGGACGAGGGCGACTATCTGGTTGGCGTGGCGATCACCAACGGCCAGAACGACGTCATGTTGTTCTCCGACGAGGGCAAGGCCAACCGCTTCGACGAAAACGATGTGCGTGTGGTGGGACGCGGTGCGCGTGGCGTGCGCGGCATCCGTCTGGCCGACGAAGCCAGGGTCATTGCGCTGCTGGTGGCCGACAACGACGAACAGAGCGTGCTGACTGCCACCGAAAACGGCTATGGCAAACGTACTCCGGTCGGCGAATACACTCGCCACGGGCGCGGCGGCCAGGGCCTGATCGCCATTTCCACCTCGGCGCGCAACGGCAAGGTGGTCGCGGCGACGCTGGTCGATGAAACCGACGAGGTCATGCTGATCACCACCGGCGGCGTGCTGATCCGCACTCGCGTCAGCGAGATTCGCTCACTCGGCCGTTCGACGCAGGGCGTCACCTTGATCAACCTCGATGCCGGAGAAAAACTTTCCGGCCTGCAACGCATCATGGAGACCGATGCCGAACTGGATTCGGAAGAGGCTGCCGACGATGCAGCGGGTTCCGAATCGAACCAGGAATAATCGCAGCAACTACTTCAGGAGGATTCGCCCATGTCCACCGCCATCCTGTTCTACGGACCGGTCTTGATCCTGCTGGTCTATGCCGTGTTCATCTACAACAATCTGGTGCGAATCAAGCACAGCGTCGCCAAGGCCTGGTCGAACATTGACGTACTGCTCAAGCAGAGGCATGACGAGCTGCCCAAGCTGATCGAAACCTGCAAGCAGTACAAGCAGTTCGAGCAGGACACCTTGCGCCAGGTCACCGAAGCGCGCAGCCGCGTGCAACAGGCCAGCAATGCCGGCGACGTTGCCGCGCTGGGCTTGGCAGAAGGCGCGCTGCGCATGGGCCTGGGGCAGATTTTCGCAGTCGCCGAGGCTTATCCGGAGCTGCGCGCCAACGAGCATTTCGCGCAGTTGATGGCACGCATCACCGGTCTGGAAGACGCCATCGCCGACCGCCGCGAGCTGTACAACGAACATGTCAACATCAACAACGCCCGCATCGAACAGTTTCCCGATGTCTTTGTGGCGCATCTGTTCGGATTTGGCGCCAAACCGCTGCTCAGTTTCAGCGCGGCGGACAAGAAAGACGTCGACGTGAAGGCGTTGTTCAACTGACCGCCATGGCGCGCCGGCCGGGCTGGGTGAATCGGCGCGGACTCGCATTTTTCCTGCAATTCGCGCTGCTCGGCTTCGCGTTTTCAGAACAATCCGGCACGGTCTGGCTGGGCAGTTTCGGTGCCATTGCGTCGCTCAACCTGTGGGGCTGGCTGAATGCGCTGAGCTGGCGGCGCGCCATCGTCGATACGCCCACTTCGCGCATTGCCTCCGCCGCGCAGGGTTTCGTCGAACTGGTCGGCGATGCACAACCACTTGCCGACACCCAACTGTTCAGTCCGTTCACCCACTTGCCCTGCCTCTGGTACCGTTTTTCCGTCGAGCGCCGGCACAACGGCGAATGGCGGCGGGAAGAGCAGGGCGAAAGCGATCTGCCATTCCTGCTGGAGGACGCATCGGGTTGCTGCGAAGTCGATCCTGTCGGCGCGGAAATCCTGACTTCGCACAAGGAGATCCGTACCGAGGGGGACGAGCGGCATACCGAATACCTTCTGCTCAAGGGTGATCGACTGTATGCGCTGGGCGAGTTCCGCAGTTCGAGTGGTGCGCAGCAGGTGCTGGACCGGCGGCGCGACATCGGCGATCTACTGGCGGACTGGAAGGCCGATCAAGCCGAACTGCGCCAGCGCTTCGACCTCGACCGCAACGGGGCCATCGACGAACAGGAATGGCAACGTGCGCGCAATGCCGCCGAGCGGGAAGTCGAGCGCAGGCATCGGGAAATCCGCACGCAGCCGACCTCGCACCGGCTGCAAAAGCCCGGCGCCAACCGCCCCTATCTGATCGCCAATCAGCCCCCGGAAAAACTGGGCCGACGCTATGGCTGGCTGAGTGGTGCACACTTCGTGCTGTTACTGGGCAGCCTGATTGGGTTTGCCTGGGCGCTGGGATTGTCGAGTTGAGCGCATCTTGCAGGCGCAAACGGCTCGCAAGAACCTGCCGGCAGATTTGCCCGTTTCGGCTTGAACTTTGATTTGAGGATGCCCCGCTTATGGAACAGCCGATTACCCTGCACTGGCAGTCCAGCCAGGCTTATTTTACCGCCGTGCTGACGCCGGATCTGTTTGGCGGCTGGGTGCTGATCACCGCCAGGGGGAAGCGGGATGGTCGGCCCGGGCGAGTGCGGCACGAGCCGATGCCGGCTTACTCAAATGGCCTCGAGGCGATCAATGCCTTGCGCAAGCAGCGCCGTAAGGAGGGTTTTACGCTGTGCACTACCGGCTTCATCGGCCTGGAGGACTTTGATCCACGCAGTGCGGCCAATCGTGGCGCGGATGCCAGCGCGCTGTTGCGGGTTTTTCGCAATCTTGCGATTCCCCCGGAGCAGCAGGCTGCGTTGCTCAATCTGGATGCAGAAACCCTGATCGCCTACCACGATGGCGCGCCGCTGGCTGATGATCTGATGTTGCTGGCGCGCGTGCGTCTGATCATGGCGATACACAAATCCTTGCTCCAGCTGTTTGCCGGGGGCACCGAGCAAGCCCGGACGTGGCTGCGTAGCCCGAATGCGCGCTTCGACCAGGCACTGCCACTGGAACTGATGCTGGCCAGTCTGGATGGATTGAAAATCGTGCGCAGCTATCTGGAAGGTGAGGTAGACGCGCTATTCGAGCGACCGCCCACGATCAATTTGCCGTTGAATCGAGATTGTCCAGGCGGCTGAAGTACGGAAAAGTGCATTGCGCAGTTGTCAGTTTTTTCGCGTCAGCATGGGCGATAGCACAGGCCAGACCGTATCCAGCAGGATCGTTTGCGCTTGCGCGGTGGGATGCAGTCCATCCGTCTGGAAATGCGCCGGTTGCGTTGCGATGCCTTCAAGCAGGAAAGGCAGCAGACGGACTTTTTTCTTTTTCGCGACTTCGCCGAACAAAGTCTGGAACTTGCCGGCGTAGGCGGCGCCATAGTTCGGCGGCAGACGCATGCCAATCAGCAGGACTTTGGCGCCCTGTTTTTCTGCCAGGGTGATCATTGCTTCCAGGTTGCGTTCAGTTTGCAGCAGGGGCAGACCGCGCAGGCCGTCATTGGCGCCCAGCGCGAGGATCAGCAGTTGCGGCCGGTGACTTGCCAGCAGCGCCGGCAAACGGGTCAGACCGCCGGCAGTCGTTTCTCCGGAAACGCTGGCGTTGACGACCTGATAGCCGGCCTTGCCGGTCAGCAGTCGTTGTTCCAGCAAGGCGACCCAGCCGGCGGCGCGCGGCATGCCATAGGCGGCGGATAAACTGTCGCCAAAGACCAGAATGGCCGGCGCGGCACGGGCGGCGCCAGCCAGGCCGATCAACAACAGAAAACTGAATATCTTCATGCGGCTCGACATCGAAAACCTCGGCAAATCGGTACAGGTGGGAGAAGAACGGCTGGACATCCTCGCTGATGTCTCTTTTTCCGTACACAAAGGCGAGACTGTCGCGATTGTAGGCAGTTCCGGTTCCGGCAAATCGACCCTGCTCGGTTTGATCGCCGGCCTCGACCTGCCCAGCACCGGTCAGGTTAGGCTCGATGGCATCAATCTGTCGGCGCTGGACGAAGATGGTCGCGCCGCCCTGCGTGGCCGCAACATGGGTTTCGTATTCCAGTCCTTCCAGTTGTTGCCGGGACTCACTGCACTGGAAAACGTCATGCTGCCACTGGAACTGGTCGGGCATCCGGATGCCGCCGAGATTGCCGGCGAGCACTTGCGACACGTCGGCTTGTCCGAGCGTGCCCGGCATCGACCTTCGCAACTTTCCGGTGGCGAACAGCAGCGCGTTGCGTTGGCACGCGCATTCGCGGTCTCGCCGCGTATCCTGCTGGCCGACGAGCCAACCGGAAATCTCGATGTGCATACCGGTGCGCAAGTGATCGAGCTGATGTTCGAGTTGAACCGCGCCCAGGCCGCCAGCCTGATCATCGTTACCCACGATGCCGCGCTGGCCAGCCGTTGCAGTCGCCAGGTGCGCCTGGAAGGCGGGCGTCTGGTCGATACCTCGGAGGCGCAATGATCGCGCTGGCGCCGCGCTTGTTCGCGCGTGAATGGCGTGCCGGCGAAATGCGCGTGGTGTTGCTCGCGGTGGCGCTGGCAGTGGCCAGCCTGACTGCGGTGCGCTATTTCGCCGATCGAGTCGAACAGGCGCTGGGCAAGGAAGCGAATACCCTGCTCGCCGCCGATCTGGCCCTGGTCTCCGACCATCCGATCGACGCCGCCTTTGTCGGAGCGGCGAGCGCGCGCGGGTTGCGAGTCAGCCGCACCACCACCTTCCTCAGCATGGCCCTGGCTGGCGAGCGCAATCTGCTGACCGGCATCAAGGCGGTGGAAGCAGGCTATCCGCTGCGTGGCCAACTGCGTATCGCGCCAGCCCTGTTCGCCATCGATGCCCCTACTCGTACGCTGCCGGCACCCGGGGATGCCTGGGTTGACGCACGTCTGGCCAGCGGTCTCGGCGTGAAGCCGGGCGATCGGGTGGAAGTCGGCGCAGCGCGTTTACGCATCGCCGCGATGCTCACTTTCGAGGGCGAACGCGGCGGCAACTTCATGGCGTTGGCGCCGCGCCTGATGCTCAACGCCACCGATCTGCCACGAACCGGACTGGTTCAGGAGGGGAGCCGCGTCGTGTATCGCCTGCTGGTAGCCGGTGATGCAACACAGGTCGCAGCGTTTCAAGCCTGGGCCAAACCGCGTCTGGCGCGCGGTGAACAGCTCGAAGATGTGCGCGACGCGCGGCCGGAACTGCGCCAGGTGCTCGACCGCGCGCAGCGCTATCTCGGCCTCGCCGCGCTCTTGACGGTGCTGCTCGCTGCCGCCGCCACCCAGATGGCGTTGCGCCGCTATGTTCAGCGCCATTTCGACTCGTTCGCCTTGCTGCGCTGTTTTGGCGCCAGCCAGCGCAGCCTGTTTACGCTCTATCTGCTGCAACTGGGCAGCCTCGGCGTGCTGGCCGGGGTGCTGGGCAGCGCACTGGGCTGGCTGGCGCAGGCCGGCATGGTGCATTTGCTCGGCGACGCAATACGGCTGGGCTTGCCGCCGCCGAGTCTGTTGCCGCCCTTGCTCGGCGTCGTTTCCGGTGTGCTGCTGGTATTGGCTTTCAGCCTGCCGGCCCTGGTGCGCCTCGGCCGGGTACCTGCCTTGCGCGTACTGCGGCGCGATCTCGGGCCGCCACGCACCGGGGCCGTGCTGGCGCAGGGAGCCGGCCTGGCACTGGTGGCCGGTTTGCTGTTCTGGCAGGCCGGCGAGTTGCGTCTGGGGCTGATTGTCGCTGGCGGCGTGCTCGGGCTGATGCTGGCCGCCGCACTGGCCATCCAGCTTCTGCTCTGGCCGCTGCCCTGGCTGGCGCGGCACTTGCCGGCCAGCGCTCGTCTCGGGCTGCTGAATCTGAGACGACGGCGCTGGGAAACGCTGCTGCAGGCCATGTCACTCAGCCTTGGCATGCTTGCGCTGCTGTTGCTGACCCTGGTGCGTGGCGATCTGTTCGATAGTTGGCGCGATCAGGCCGCACCGGATTCGCCCAACCGGTTCGTGATCAATATTCAGCCCGAGCAAGTCGCTGCGGTTCACCAGTCCCTGTCCAGGCAGGGGATTGCCGATGTCACGCTTTATCCGATGGCGCGGGCTCGCCTGGTTCGCATCGGCGCGCGTGCGGCCAACCCGGACGATTATGAAGAGCCGCGCGCCAAGCGATTGATCGAACGCGAATTCAATCTTTCCACCCTGGCGACGCTGCCGTCGGACAACGAAATCACTGCCGGGCGCTGGCAGCCGGATGCAGGCTTCTCGGTCGAGGCCGGCCTGGCCAAAACGCTGGGCATCGAATTGGGCGAGGAACTGGTCTTCGATGCCGGTGGTTTGCCGTTGAGCGGTCGGGTCACCAGCCTGCGTCGGGTCGAGTGGGATTCCTTTCGGGTCAATTTCTTCGTCACCGCGCCGGCGGCTGCTTTCAATGCGCTGCCGCAGAGTTTCATCACCAGCTTCCATCTGCCCGCTGGCCGAGGCGAGGTGCTGGCCAGTCTGCTGGAGGAATTCCCCAACATCACCATCATCGATGTAGAACAGGTCATGCGTGAACTGCGCGGCCTGCTCGACCGGGTCAGCGCGGCGGTGCAGTTGATCTTTCTGTTCAGCCTTGCAGTCGGCGTGCTGGTGCTGCTGGCGGCGTTGTACGCCCGGCGGGATGAGCGCGCGCGCGAGATTGGTCTCTGGCGCACGCTGGGGGCTTCGCGTCGCCGCATCATGCTGGCGCTGGCCACCGAATTCAGCTCGCTCGGGCTGCTCGCCGGCGGACTTGCCGCGGCTGCCGCGAGCGGGCTGTCCTGGCTGTTGGCTGAGCGGGTATTCGAGTTGCCGCATGCGCCCGATCCGCTGATCTGGCTGGCCGGCCTGGGCGGCGGCTGGCTGCTCGTGCTCGGCGCCGGCCTGCTCGCCAGTCAGACTTTGCTGCGTGAACCGCCGATGCGGAGCCTGCGCAGGGAATGATCACAAGTGCGGACTATTGCTGGCATGATTGCCGGCGGGAACCGTCACCTCGCCCCTGAACCATTCATGAATCCTCCACGCACCACCAAACTGATCAGCGTCACTCAATTGCTTCCCGGCATGTATGTGCAGGATGTCAATTGTTCCTGGATGGATCACCCTTTCGTGACTAATCAGTTCCTGATCAAGGACATCGAACGCATCAATGAAATCAGGGCATTGGGTGTACACGAACTGTATATCGACACAGCCCGCGGAATCGACGTCGAAGGGGGCTGCGTCAGTGTTGAACAGTTGCACCAGGACGTCGATGCCCGCATGGTCGAGATCGCACAGGAACTCCAGATCGAAGCGAAGCGCGTCGATCTGAGACAGGAAATCGAACGCGCCCGCAGTCTGCACAGCGAGGCGAATCGCATCGTGCGCAGCCTGATCCACGATATCAGACTGGGCAAACAGGTCGAACTGGAACAGATCGAGCCGGTGGTCGAAAACATGATCGACTCGGTGTTTCGCAATCAGGATGCACTGTTGCCGCTGGCCCGGCTGAAAGATCACGACAACTACACCTTCCAGCACTCGGTTTCAGTAAGCGCTCTGCTGGTTTCGTTCGCACGCGGACTCAAGATGGAACGCGCGCTGATCAAGCAGATCGCCATCGGCGGACTGCTGCACGATGTCGGTAAAGCCCGCGTGCCGGATGAAATCCTGAACAAGCCGGCCAAGCTGACCGAAGCCGAATTCGCCAAGATGAAATCGCATGTCGTGCAGAGCATGCTGATTCTTCAGAACACGCCCGGCATCAGCCAGATTGCGCTCGATGTGGCCGCCCAGCATCACGAGCGCTTCGATGGCACCGGCTATCCCAACAAGCTGAAGGGGGAGCAGATATCGCTTTACGGACGCATGGGCGCCATTGTCGATGTCTATGACGCCATCACCTCGGACCGGGTCTATCACAAGGGCATGGCACCTACCGCCGCGCTGGGCCGTCTGCTGGAATGGAGCAAGTACCACTTCGACCCCGAACTGGTGCGCGCTTATATCAAATGCGTCGGCATCTACCCAAGCGGTTCATTGGTGCGGCTGGAAAGCGGCCGTCTCGGCATCGTGCTGGAGCAGCACGAGGACAAGATGATGAAACCGCGCGTGAAGGTCATTTTCCACGCCGAAAACAAGCACTATCTGCCGCTGGAAGTGATCGATCTGGCCTGGTCGGGTTGCAAGGACAAAATCATCGGCCACGAGGATTTCGAGGCCTGGAACATCGACCCGCATCGCTGGATAGGCTGACCGTCTGGAGACATGGAATGACTGAATCGCCCTCGCTTTGGCCGCCGGACAGCCTGATCCGGATTTCGCACATCATCTACGCACTGCATGCGTTGACCGTGATCAGCGGACTGCTGACCTCGGCTTTCATCGTGACCGCCTTCATCACCGGTTGGCCCTCGCTGATTGCAGTGGTATTGAGTTACCTGAAGCGGCGCGAGGCGGGCGGCACCTTTCTCGAATCGCACTTCCGCTGGCAGATTCGCACGTTCTGGTTTGCGCTGCTGTGGTTGACGCTCGGTCTGATGCTGGCATTGACGCTGATCGGGATTCCGCTGGCCTTCGCCGTCGTGGCCCTGGCCGGAATCTGGGTGCTGTATCGGGTGGCGCGCGGCTGGCTCAGCTTGAACGACCGGAAACCGGTCTGAATTGGCGCGCGACTATTGCGCGCTCAGGGGTTCGACTTCCTCGCCGGGTTTGCCGAAGTAGAAGCCCTGCGCGTGCGAGAAGCCCATGCTGATGATCTTGTCCAGTTGCGCTCGGGTTTCGATTCCCTCCGCGACCAGTTCGTAGCCGGCATTGATGACCATGTCGGCAATCTCTTCCAGAATCATCTTCTGTCTTGCTTCGCCATGTTCGAGCAGACGCCCCATGCTGATGTCGAACTTGACCAGATCGACCGGCATCGTCGCGAGGTAGCGCAGCGACGAATAGCCGCTGCCGAAATCGTCCCGTGCAACCAGCGCGCCGGCTTTGCGTAGTTGGTCGATATTGGCGGAGGCGGTTTCCATTTGCGTGATCAACGCGGTTTCGGTGATTTCCACCACGATCTTTCGTCCGGGCTGGCCGCGAACCAGCATGAGCATGGCATCGACCACCTTGGCATTGACGATGCTGGGCGCCGACAGGTTGATGGAGACGCCCTGATGCGGCGGCAGGCGTCCGCGTGTCATGTCGCGCTCGATGGCGCGAATCACCGACAGATCGAACTCGGCATCCAGCTTGCGCGCCTGCACGATCGGGAAAATGGCGTCCGGCCGGATCAGTTCGCCGTTCAACCGGATCCGGGTCAGCGCTTCGACATATTCCTTCTCGACCATGGGCAGACGCATCACGGCCTGATAGGTTAGTTCGATCAGGCTGGAGTCGCGGATCGCCTCGAACACGGCGTTGATCGAGCGGTTGGCCACCAGTGCACTCAACTCGTCCATGCCGTCGCTGTAGAACACCACTTTCGGGCTGGCGGGTCGCTTGGCAGCGTACATGGCCAGGTCAGCCTGCTTCTGCAGCGCGTTCAGTTGCATTTCACCACTCTGGCTAGCGGCAATGCCGATGCTGATGGTGGCCGGTTCGCTCATGCCGTACTGGCGAAAGTCATGCGCCATGATGTGCTCCAGGCAACGCTCGGCGACGGACTGCGCATGCATCGGATCGGCATCCAGCAGGACGGTGGCGAACTCGTCGCCACCCAGCCGATAAAGCTTGTCTCCGGTTCTCAGCGCAGCCTGCAGGCAGCTGGCGATCGCCCGAATGACCGCATCACCGACCTGATGCCCGTAGGTATCGTTGATGGCCTTGAAATGGTCGCAATCGAACAGCAACAGGGCCGCTTGTCCAAGCCGCCGATCACCGCCAAGGCCACGCCAGTCCTCGTCGTAGGCGCGCCGGTTATAAATGCCGGTCAACGCATCGTGGCGCGCCTGATCGAAGAAATCACGGCTGTTCTGCTCCAGGCTTTCGTGCAGCGCAAACAGTCGCTGGCGGTAGTCGATCAACGCGCGTCTTACATTCTCCAGTTCGGTGATGGACAACGGCGTGCTGAACAGTTTGTCTTGCGGCAAGTTGTCATCGACCGTGCGCATTGCGTTGATTGCGCTGGACAAGGTGCGCAACGGTTGCACCAGAAAATGTTTCAGCAGCCAGGTTGCAATCAGCAATGAAACCAATACCGCGAGCGTCAGGCGAATCTGCGCGGCCTGAAACAGCTCCAGGAATATTCCCAGGCTGGTATTGGGTTGAGCGCCGAATTGCAGGTGCGGCAGGCTGTTGCCGACTTCGATCGGAGCTTGATCGGGCAAATCGATTTTCAGGCTGGTCAGGTCGGCATAACGGAACGAGCGCTCGCGTTCGAGCTCAGCCTGAAAATCAAAGCGGATACCGAGGTAGCCAAGCAGGATCGTGTTTGCCGGATCGGCATATACCGGGAGAAAGTAATCGAGCAGATGCCGGCGGGCATTCGAGATGTAACGGTAGGAGGGCGCCTTGCCGGGCAATTGATGCGGCATCGCGGCAGGCGTGTCCTGCGCGGAGAGGATGCGGCCCGATTTGTCATACAGCGCGACCGCTTCGACCGCATCGGAAATCATGCCGGCATCGCGTACCCGACTGTCCCGCCAGACCGGGTAATACTCGGGAAACACCAGTTGTTGCCGAGTTTCCTCCCATTGCGCCAGCGCTAGCCCGTTCGCCCGCATGCGTTGATCGGCTGCCAGCAGTGCATGCGCCACTTCCTGGCGCGCGCTGGTCTGGATACTGCCGTGCAGCGCGTTCGAGGCTTGCCGGATTTCCAGCCAGAAATAGCCGCCCAGGCCAACGACCAGCAAGCCGGCTGCCGTGACGAACATGAGCGCCAGTCGCCCGATGCTGCGTGGTTTCATGTGCAACTGCATTTCAGGGTGCTTTCAATTCGAGCAATACGGAATCGAGCAGATCAAATTCGAAATCGCCGTCCATGAAGTGATTGGCGCCCTCGATTACCCTGATCCCTGCCCTGGTGTGATGCAGACGCTGAATCCAGTTCGCGCCCAGGCGATCATCCCGGCTGCCCATGATGAAGGTGGTGGGAATCTCCAGACGAGCGACTTCGGCGAGTATCCGTTCAGGGGACCACTCGATGTAGGAGAGCAATGCTTCGGGCGTCGCACGGAATTTCTGGCAGAACGAAAACTGCTCCGTGATCAACGACTTGTTCCCCGCCTGTGCCAATGCCCGGGTTTTACCGATCAGCTTGTCCAGCGCCCGTTCGTCGATTTTCAGGCGCCCCTCCACGACACTTACACCGATCAGCTTGCGTATCGGTGCATTGCGCCGACTGGAGAGGAAGGCCAGGGTTTCAACGCTGCCGAAGCTATGCCCGACGAGGACGATGCGAGTCAGTTTGCGCGCCTTCAGCCAATCCACCCAGGCCGCGATTTCGCGGGTCGCGTCCCCCATCGTGTGGGTATGAATGGCCTCGCACGCCAGGCTCTGCCGGCGGTGCGTAACGCCCAGTGTCAGGGTTGGTGCGAGTACGCCGTAGCCGGCGCCGGCGAGTCCATCGGTGAGTCGATGGATCGTCGGGAATTCATGCGTCTGCAGGAAACCGTGCATCAGCAGCACGGTGGGTTTTCCCGCATCACCCTGGCGGAATTCGGCCATCGCGGTGAGATTGCCGGGCAGGTGTAATTCAACCTGCTCGGCAAATGCCGGTGCGACCAGCAAGAGCAAAAGGATGGCGCCAGCCAGCCAGGGATATTTCCTACGCAGCATTGCCGCCCTCTCGATTGATCTGGCCCTCGGATAAACTCGCCGTATGGATATGGACGAAATTTTTTCCGCTGAAGGGCCGTTTAGTGATGTGCTGCCGCACTATCGACCGCGTCCCCAGCAACTTGAGATGACCCGCACGATCTTCTCGGCGCTGGAGCGGCGCGCGCGCCTGGTGGCGGAGGCGGGTACCGGCACCGGCAAGACGCTGGCCTATCTGGTACCGACGCTGATGTTCGGCGGCAAGGTGATCGTTTCAACCGGTACCAAAACCTTGCAGGACCAGTTGTTTCACCGTGACATACCCGCCGTCCGCAAAGCACTGGCGCGGCCGGTCAGCGTCGCATTGCTGAAAGGGCGCGCCAACTACGTCTGTCCCTACCACCTGGAACGTGCGCTGGCCGAAGGCCGTTTCAAGAGCCGCGAAGACGCCGCGCATCTCCAGTCCATTGCGCGCTATGCGGCGATCAGCGATTCGGGCGACCGCATGGCTTGCGGCGAAGTGCCGGAAGATGCGCCGGCCTGGGCCTGGGCAACCTCGACGCGCGACAACTGTCTGGGCGGCGAATGTCCGCATCACAAGGCCTGTTTTGTGCTGAAAGCACGCAAGAAAGCGCTGGAAGCCGATCTGGTCGTGGTCAACCATCATCTTTTCTTCGCCGATGTCTGGCTCAAGGACGAGGGCGCCGGCGAACTGCTGCCGGCCAGCAACGCGGTGATCTTCGATGAAGCGCATCAACTTCCGGCCACCGCCAGCCTGTTCTTCGGCGAGACCGTCACCACCGGCATGCTGCTCGACCTGTGCCGCGATGTGCGCGTCGAAGCCGCAATAAGTTGCGCCGACTTCAAGGATCTGCCGCACGCCGTCGGCGAGCTTGAAATCACTGCCAAACAGGTTCGCCTCAGCCTCGGCCCGGCGCAGGCACGCATGCCGGCCGCGCGCGGGCTGGAACGCGACGAGTTTCGAGCCGCCCTGGATGAACTGGTCAGCGTGCTGGCCAAACTCGACGCACTGCTGGAAAGCCAGGCGGAACGCTCGGATGAACTGGATAAGCTGCACGCGCGCTGCCATGAGGCAGCCGGTCGCCTGGAACGCTGGCTGACGCCCTCGGCCGACGCTGTGGAGAATCTGGCTGCGGTGATCGTTCGCTGGCTGGAGGCAGCCACCCATTCCGTGCTGTTTCACGCCACGCCGTTGAATGCCGGTGAACTCTTCGCGCGCCAGATCGAAGACGACGCACGCGCCTGGATCTTCACTTCCGCCACGCTGTCGGTGCGCAAGGACTTCTCCCACTACCTGCATGAAATCGGCTTGGCTGAAGCCGAGACCGCCGTCTGGGACAGTCCGTTCGATTACGCAAGTCAAGCTCTGCTGTATGTCCCCGAAGCAATGCCGGACCCGAATTCGCCCGGCTACACCGAAGCGGTGATCGAGGCGGCGTGGCCGATCCTGCAAGCCAGTGGCGGCGGTGCATTCATGCTGTTCACCTCATTGCGCGCGATGAATGAAGCCTATCGGCTGTTGCAAGCCCGCATGGCCGCCGCCGGCGCCCGCTTTCCGCTGTTGTTGCAGGGCGACAGGAGCCGCACCGAGTTGCTCGATGAATTTCGTCAACTGGGCAATGCCGTCCTGCTCGGCAGCCAGAGTTTCTGGGAAGGCGTCGATGTCGCCGGTGATGCGCTTTCGCTGGTGGTGATCGACCGGCTGCCGTTCCAGCCGCCGGATGACCCGGTGCTGGCTGCGCGCATGGAAGCCATGAAACGGGCCGGCAAGAACCCGTTCTTCGATTACCAGTTGCCGCATGCGGTGATCAATTTGAAGCAGGGCGCCGGCCGACTCATCCGGCGTGAAAGCGATCGCGGCGTGCTGATGATCTGCGATCCGCGTCTGGTCGAAAAACCCTATGGCCGCCGCATCTGGCAGGCGCTGCCGCCGATGAAGCGGACACGCAAGCGTCACGAGGCAGTGGCGTTTTTCTCCCTCGCCGCAGAAGATGCTGCTGCTGCCGAATCGACCTGACCGGCGCATGAAACTCATCGCTATCGCGCTGCTGTCGGGGCTGCTCGGCCTGCTCTCCGCACGCGCGCTGGCCGGCGCCGAGCAGCGTCTGATCCTGCAAACCTCGCCGCTGGCCGGCTTTCAGCACCACTCCGGGCCGGTGCTGTATCCACTCATGCGGGTCGGCGACAGCCTGGCTTTGCGGCGCGAACCGGCCAATCCGCATGACACGCGGGCGGTGCGGGTGGAATGGCGGGGTGTGCAGATCGGCTACGCGCCACGCGCCGAGAATGTCGATCTGGCGCGGCTGATGGATCGCGGCGCGCGGGTGGAAGGCCGCATCCTGCACTTGCAGAACGGCCGTGACCCGTGGAAGCGCGTATTGATGGAACTGTATGTCGTGCAGGACGATGAGCGCTAATCCGCCCCTCGTCCGGTAAAATCGAGATTCCCTCCCGCAACCGTCCCGCCGTGAAATTCCTCGCTTTCGATACCGCCACTGAATGGTGCAGCGCCGCGCTCTGGGACGATGGTGTCTGTACCTGGCGGGAAGTGCATGCCGGCCAGAAGCATTCCGATCTGCTGGTGCCGATGCTGATGGACCTGCTCGCCGAATCCGGCCTGAAACTGAACCAGCTTGACGGCATCGCCTATGGCATGGGCCCGGGGTCGTTCACCGGCCTGCGCATCGCTTGCGGCGTCGCACAAGGCCTGGCGCTGGGCGCCGACCTGCCGGTGCTGGGCGTGTCGGCGCTGGAAACCCTGGCCGAAGAGGCCGGAGAAGCCCAGGTGCTGGCCTGTCTCGATGCGCGCATGAACGAAGTCTATGCGGCGTTGTATCGACGCGAGGGCGATCGCTGGCGCTGCCTGGCCGGACCCCTGGTGTGCCCGCCCGGCGCGGTGCCGATGCCGGAAGGCGAGGGTTTTGTCGGCGTCGGTTCGGGTTTCGCCGCCTACCCGGACATCGCGCATGCGCGGCTGCGTCGCACTGAACCCGACCGCATCCCGCATGCCCGCGCCATGGCCCGCTTGGCGGCGCCGCGTTTTACACGCGGCGAAGGCCTGGCGGCGGAGCATGCCGAGCCGCTGTACATCCGTGACAAGGTCGCGCTGAAGATCTGCGAGCGAGGCGCCTAGCGTGAACGCCGTACTGAAACCCCTCGATTTCGCCTTCCGTCCGATGGACCCGGAAGACCTCGACGACGTCATCCGCATCGAACGCGCCGCCTATCCCTATCCCTGGACGCTGGGCAACTTCAAGGACAGCCTGGAATCCGGCTATTCCTGCTGGCTGGCGGAAATCAACGGCAAATCCGCCGGCTACTGGGTCATGATGCTGGCGGCGGGTGAAGGCCACATCCTCAACTGCTGTGTCGCGCCGGACTGGCAAGGTCGCGGCTTCGGTCGCCTGCTGGTGGAACACCTGATAGAAACCGCGCGTGGGCATGGCACCGAATGCCTGTACCTGGAAGTCCGCCCCTCCAACACCGCCGCCGTATTCCTCTATCAGCGCCTCGGCTTCGAGACCATCGCCCTGCGCAAGGGCTACTACCCCGCCGACCACGGTGCGGCGGAAGACGCCCTGATCATGCGGCTGCTGTTTTGACCCGCCAATCGGCATGAGCCTGACGCGCCAGGACCGTCTGCAAGCGCTCGGCCTATGGCCGACATGGCGCCTGCGTGCGGCCGCGCCGGCGGAAACGGCCGCTGCCGTCGAAGCGCAGACCGCCGAAGTGCCCGTTCCGCAACCGCCTATCCCGCAACCGTCCGCATCGCCGGTGGCCCCGGATCGCCCAACCGCTCCGTTGGCTGAAATGGGCTGGGATGCGCTGAACGCCGAAATCCGCGCCTGCACCCGCTGTGAACTGGCGAAATCGCGCACGCAGGCCGTGCCCGGTGTCGGTGACCTGCGTGCCGAATGGCTGTTTGTCGGCGAAGCGCCCGGCGCCAACGAAGATCGCCAGGGCGAACCCTTTGTCGGCGACGCCGGCAAACTGCTCGACGCGATCCTCGCCGCCATCGGCCTCGCGCGCGGCAACAATGTGTTTATCGCCAACGTCCTCAAATCACGCCCACCCGGCAACCGCGATCCGAAGCCGGAGGAAGTCGCCACCTGCCTGCCCTTCCTGGAGCGTCAGATCGAACTGATCCAGCCCAGGTTGATCGTCGCCCTCGGCCGTTTCGCCGCGCAAAGCCTGCTCGCCACCGACACCCCGATCGGCAGGCTGCGCGGCCAGGTGCATCGCTATCGCGGCGTCCCGCTGGTGGTCACCTACCATCCCGCCTACCTGTTGCGCAACCCGATGGACAAAGCCAAGGTCTGGGAAGACCTGGTGCTGGCGCGCGATACGATGCAAGCGTTGAAGAACTGAACAACCCCATCCACCAAGGAGAACACCATGCGCAAACTGCTGATTTCCCTGCTCATGCTGATAGCCGCCCTGAGCCTCGGCGGCTGTGGCTACAACACCCTGCAAGTGCAGGATGAAGCCATCAAGGCCGGCTGGTCCGAGGTGCTCAACCAGTATCAACGCCG
>SXGT01875983.1_pt1 | contig 16350 bp, 15 predicted proteins | sample 3176221 | NCBI WGS metagenome assembly SXGT01 (sample SAMN11356862, study PRJNA531348) | freshwater metagenome | isolation source: freshwater sample F1-120 | place: China: Fuxian Lake, Yuxi | collected 2017-12-25 | reverse complement strand
TTCGTCGATCTCGCGGGCGGCGGCACGGCGCGAATCCTGGTGCTCGCCGGCGACGCCAAACGCGCCCAGGAGATCGACTGGGCTGCCGCAGGTGCGAGTGCTGCCAGCGTCGTCGTGGTCAAGCGCGCCGGCGATCTCACCACGGACGCTGCGCTCGACGCGCTGCTGCTGGCCGACGGCATCTGGCTTGTGGCACTGCCGGAGAAGCTGTTCGCAGTGCCGCTCCTGCGCACCATGCTCGTCAGCGCACTGGAACGCGGCGCCGCCGTCGGCGCTGCCGGCAGCGACGCGATTGCGCTGACGGGCGCTCCGGGCAAGGTCGCGGTCGGCCGACTCAACCTCGTGCCGCGCGTCGAGTTGATCCTCGGGGCCAAGGACCCCGGCAACGACGACACGCACCAGAAGGCGGCGACGACACTGCCTGGCCGCATCGCCGTGGCGATTCCCGACGGCGCTGCCTTTTGCGTGCACCGGGGTCGGCGCATGGCGCTGGTCGGCGAAGGCTCGCTCGGCTTCGCGGTCAAGCGGGCTGGCAATGTGCTGGCGCGCGAATCGGTCGTCGAAGCGAAGCACCAACGTGATCCCGGTGATCCACTCCCGTACGACCTGGACCTGCTGTCGTGGATCCGGACGGCGCGCGCCGCCGAACTGCCGCCGCTTCCCGCGGCCAAGCCCGAGAAGCCGAACCTGGCGAAGGGTGCCCTGCTCGTGCACGGCGGTGGTGCCGTGAGCGACGCGACCTGGCAGCGATTCGTCGAACTCGCCGGCGGCATCGAGGCGAACATCGTGTGCATCCCGAGCGCCGACACCATGGAGGACGACGCCCAGCCGAGCTCGTTCAGCGCGTCGAAACTCGAGAAGTACGGCTGCAAGAGCGTGCGCATCCTGCACGCGGCAACTCGCGAGAGGGCGCAGGTCGATGCGAAGTTCATCGCGGCGATCGATCAGGCCAAGGGCGTTTGGATCGATGGCGGGCGGACGTACCGCTTCATGGATCGGTTCGAAGGCACCGCGGCCCACGCGGCGCTGCGGCGCGTGCTCGAGCGCGGCGGCGTCGTCGCCGGCAGCTCGGCAGGTGCGCAGGTCCTCGGGGAGTTCCTGGTGCGCGGCAACCCGAAGACGAACGACGAACTCACCGATCCGGGCTACCTCGCGGCGCTTGGACTGCTGCCTGGCGTCGTCATCGATGCGCACTTCCGGGATCGCGATCGAACCGCGGAGTTCGGAGCGCTGGCGGCGAAGCATCCGCAGCTGCTCGGCCTCGGTGTGGACGCCGACACCGCCCTGGTGATCCAGTCCAAGGTCGGCGAAGTGCTCGGCAAGGGCATGGTCACCGTGTTCGACCGCCGCACCAACGGCGAGGCGCCCGCCGAGGGCGTTCTGCTGAAGGGCGGGGCCCGCATCGACCTGGTGACCGGCAAGACGATCGACTGACCGCGGTGCGCTTCAGCCGAACATCGCCAGCCACTCGGCTTCGCTCTTCGGCTTGAACACCGCGTTCTCGCGCCGCGTGATGCCGAGCGCCTGCTGGCCGCGCGGGTCGTAGGCGTGGCCCGGATAGAGCACGGCGTCGTCGGGCACGTGCGCCAGCTTCTGCGTCAACGACAAGTAGAGCTGCCGCGGGTCGCCGCCCGGGAAGTCGGTGCGGCCGCAGCCCTGCAGGAACAGCGTGTCGCCGGCGACCAGCCGATTCTGCACCAGGAAACACTGCGAGCCCGGCGTATGGCCGGGGGTGTGGATCAGGGTGATCGGGATCTGGCCGACGAGCACGATGTCGCCACTCGAATGTGTGGCGAGGTCGCTGTCGCCGCAGCCGGTCACGTGCTTGACCCAGGGGACTTCGTCGCGTTGCACGTGCACCTTGCACGGGCACTTCGTCAGCAGTTCGCGCACGCCCTGCAGCGAGTGGCCGAACATGTCGCCGCCGACGTGGTCGGGGTGGTAGTGCGTCGCCAGCGCGCCGCGCACGTTCATGCCGTCCTTCTGGGTCAGCGCCAGCAGTTCGTCGATCGCGTAGCACGGATCGACCAGCACGACGTCCTTGGTGACCGAATCGCCGACCGCGTAGACGTAGTTGGCCATCTGCCCGCCGATCGGGTCGCGCCGGGCGAAGTCACGGCCGGCCAGCCACTGTCGAAAATACAGACGGTTCTCAAGGTCCATGGGGGGATGCTGCCGATCGATGCGATGGCAAGGATGCTAGACCAACGTCGACGAACTCGGAACGGTGGCTTTGTGCGCGCGATCGTGGGCGTGCTGGGCCTCTTGCTGGCTGCGTGTTTCGGCGGCGGTGGCGCCGGTGGCGGCGTCACGGGCGCGGGGCCGACCGGCCCCTTCGCCGCGGCGCTGGCCGACGCGAAGTCGGTGCAGTGGGCGACGCTGGGGGCTGACCCGAAAGCAATCGCCTGGCCCGAACGCGGCGGCGTGCTCGTCGTCGACGGTACTTCGCACCACGGCTGGCACTGCAGCGAAGCGATGCGCGCCCGCCTGGTCGCGTTCGTGCAGCAAGGCGGTCGCGTCGTGTTGTTCGGCAATGCACTGGCGTTGGTGAGCCAGCTCGGCGTCGACGAGCAACCGCCCGAATGCGGCGAGTTCCGCTGGGGCTTCGATGTGCGCGCGCTGCAGGGCGAAGCGCAACTCGGCATCCAGGTCGTCTCGGCGCACTTGCCGGAACTGACTGCGGACCTGCCGGAGAATGCGGGCGTCGAAGACGCGTGCCTGCTCGCCGGCGGCGCGCCGTGCACTGCACCGCTGGCCACGTGGCCGCTGGGGCCGCCGCGGCAAGGTGTGGTGTTGGCGCGTTTGTTCACGCGCCGGGACGGGGCCGACGATCCGCTCGGTGCGCCGGTGTTGGCACACTGGCAGTTCGGTGCGGGGGCGGTGCTCGCGTGCGGCCTGGTGCCGGCGATCGACCACGCCAACGCCGACATTCGTGCGGCGGCGCGAGCGTTCGTGCAGCGCTGCGCGAAGTGGGCCGGCAACGCCGAAGCGCTGCTAGTGCTCGCCAGCCCCGACCGCGCCGCGAACTCCGCACCCTCGGAACTGCCGCGCATGGCGCCGTGGGTGGCGCATTGGGGTTGGCAGGTCGGTTGGCAGAGCGAGGGCGAAGAACGCCTGCCCGAAGAGATCGTGCGCGAAGTGCTCGAACCGTCGTGGCAGGCGGGTGCCGACCTGGTCGAGTTCGAGCTGTCCGGGCCGGATCGCGCGGTGCCGATGTCGTGGCGAAGCGACGATCCACTCAAGCCTGCTCCTTCGTTCGAGAGCCGGGCCGAACCGCGCCGCTTCGATGCGTCGTCGTTCCGCGCGCTGGCTGCCGAGAGCCACATGCGCTCGATGCTGGCGTTGGGCGTGCTCGACCCGTTGCCGGTCGGTGAACGCGCGGTCGAACGGTTGGCGACGTTGCGCTTCCTGGCCCGCGAACTCGCCTGCGTGCGCCGCTACCCCGACAGCGCGCTCGATGGGTTCGGCTTCAAACGCTGGCTCCCCGACGACCAGGGCCTGTCGTTGGCGATGGTCGGCGACTTCGCGCCGGGAGCGATGCTCTACCGGCTCGGTGAACAGGCGCCACCGATCGTGGGCGGCGTGCGCGTGCAGGATGCCGACGATGGCGTGTTGCGCGGCGTGCCGTTCCCCGGCTTGACGGCGTCGTGGCGGGACGGTTTCGACCGCGCACGTTTCCGTTGTGGTGTGCTCGATGCGCGGGCGCGGCCCGATGCGCATGGGGACCACTTCGGTGGCGCCAGCACCGGCGATTGGCTCGTCGCGCAGGCCAACGACTTCGTGCGCAAGCACCGTGGCCAGGGTGCCGCGATGTGGTGGCGCCGTCACGACCAGGCGACGTTCGACCGCGACACCGAAGCGTACGTGCACGGCCTGTCGCTCGAACCGCTGCGCGCGGCCGTGGCGATGGGGCTCGCGGCGACCGGCCGCAACGGCCTGCGCGCCGCCGCGGCCGCGCTGCAGCCGGGCACGCCGGCGAGCTACCACACGGCAGTCGATGCACCGGCGGCGGTGCACACGCTGCAGAACAACTGGTTTCGCCTGCTCGGCAGCGGCGGTGCGTTCACGTTCGATCCCAGCGGCCTGGCCGACTTCGGCGCCGGAGCGATGCCGTTGGCGACCGGGTTCCTGCGCACGCGGTTGTTCGGCGGCAGGCCCGACGGCAATGCGCTGCGCGGTGACCGCACCGACTTCCTGGCGGCGGGAATGCGCGGCGAAGGTGGCTACGGCCGCACGCTGCGCGTTGGTGGTTCCGAGGGCAGCGACCCGTTGGCGCCGGCGATGCTGGCGATGGCGGCGGCACCGGCGTGGCCGCAGACGACCGCATTCGAATGGTCGTCGACGGTGGGTTGCCACGAACTGGAACTGCTGCTGCGGCCGGTGCGCGGGCGCGGCGTGTTGCAGGTGTCACTCGACGGCGTGGTGTTGGCGGCGCTGTCGTTCGACGTGGACGTGCGGCCGGAACCGGTGCGCGTGCCGGTGCACGTGGCGCAGGGCGGCGTGCGACTGCTGACGCTCGGGCTGGTGCATGGCGGCAGTGTCGCGCTCGATCGCGCCGTGGTGGCCAGGGTCGGCGATGTCGGCGTCGAAGCGGTGGTCGTGGAACCGGCGGGCAACCGCGCGGTGCTGCGCGAAACGTCGCAGTCGAGCTACCACCACGAAACGGTGCAGTTGACGACGCTCGCCGACTTCCCCGGCTTCGTGCTCGACGTGCACTGCGAACGCGCGGTGCGCAACCTGCAGGTCGAACGTACCTTCGCGTTCCTCGACTACACCGAACTGGCCGCCGTCACCTCGGGCGACGATCGCCGCGCGCTGCGGCAGCCGTTCGTGCTGCGCAGCAAGGACGCCCGGCGACCCGACGTCGTCGTGGTACCGCTGAACTTGCTGCGCAACGAGTCGTTGGAACTGCAGCCAGATGGTCTGTCGTGGCGCACCATGGCCGAACCCGGTTCGCGCAGCCGCATCGGCATCCTGCTGTGCGCGCGTGGCGATGGACCCCATTGGCTGGCGTCGGCGTCGATGGTGCTCGGCAACGTCGCCGAACCGTTGCGGCTCGAACTCGGTGCCGGTGGCGAGGCGCAGCTGCGCAGCGAGTTGCCGCAGGCGTGGACGCGCGTCGTGCACGTGGCGGGTGCTGCGGCGACACCGTTCCTCGTGCGCGAGCAGGGCCAGTGGTTCTGGCGCGGCTCGATGCCGAATGCCGACGGCGGCCGCTGGCTGCGCGTGCACCATCATCCGGGCGACGCCATCACCATCGTCGGTGGAGCTTCGGTGTTGGCGCGCACGCGACCGGGCCCCGGCTCGCTGCGTTCGCTGCTGCTGCGCGATCCCGAGCCAGCCGCTTGCACGGTGCAGGTGCTGCAGACGAGTCCGCTCACGATGCCGAGCGTGGTGATGGGCAGCGCCTTCGACGAAGTGAAGGTCGACGGCGAGAGCTGGGCCTTCTTCGCCGACCGGCGCGTGTTCCTGCCGAACACCACCGGCACGTTCACCATCGCCACCACGGAGCACGCCGGCTCGGCGAGCCCGCATGTGCTGGCGACGCGGGCACCGTTGACCACTTGCCGCTGGCTGGCGGCCGAACGCACGCTGTTGCTGTCGACACCTGGCGACCCGGATCGACCGGCGGAGCTGGCGTGGACGGCGGTGTTGGCCGGGCCGGTGCCGACGTCGATCGAGAACGGCGAAGTGGTCGACGACGCCTCGCTGCGTCTGCCCGACATCGGCGAGCTCGCCGCTGCCAAGGAAGGCGGCGTGTTGATCCGCTTCCGCAACGGAACCACCAGGGTGCGTTATGGCGATTGATCGCAGTTTCTGGGGCGTGCTGTGCCTTGCGCTCGGCGGCGCCGCGTTGACGTTCGCGTGCCTGCCCGGCGCCTGGCCGGTTCCGGTTGCGGACGGTGTGTTCGAACCTGCCGTGGTGTTGCCGTCGCTGCGCGCCTCGGCGGCGGCTGTCGATGCGGCGTGTGCGCGCGGCGACAGCGCCGCGTTCGCCGCGGCGACGACGGCTGCGCACCGGGCCGAACTCGACAGTCGCCTCGCCGCCGTCGATCGCAAGCTCGACGCGGCGACGCTGCACGAGATGGCCGACCAGAGCCTGGGCGATTGGATGCAGCAGCCGACCTGGGCCGGGGTCGTGCGCGGTGGCCGCACGGTGGTGGCGGTGGGGCGGCCGGAGGGTGACGGCGCCCAACTGCTCGCCTTCGAATGGGATGGTCGGCGCTGGCGCTTCGATGGCAGCCAGCACCAGCGGTCGGTGCGCAATGCGGGTGCGGCGATGGCCGCCGTCGAAGCCGTGGCGACCCGGACGCGCTGAACGGCTGACCGCCGCCGCGGCAGCGGCTACGCTGGTGTCCCGATGCGCCCGTCGACCGTTGCCCCGATTCCCGCCACGTCCACGCCGCCCGTGCCGTACGTGACGTCGCTCGCGTGGGCCGAGGCGCAGCTTGGCCACGCCGAGGAACTGCTGGTCGAGCAGGCGCACCTGGAGAAGAAAGCGGCGGCGTCGGCGGTGCAGTTCTTGTTCCGCATTCCCGGTGGCATCGCCTCGCATCGCGACCTGTCGGTGTTGGCGCGCGAAGAGCTCGTGCACTTCGAACGCACGTTGCGGTTGTTGGCGCAGCGCGGCATCGGGTTCGCACCGCAGCCACCGTCGGACTACGCCGGCAAGTTGAAGGCGGCCTGCGCGACGGTGATGCCGCAGCGCCTCGTCGACGAGTTGTTGGTGGCGGCGGTGATCGAAGCGCGTTCGCACGAGCGCCTGCTGCTGTTGGCGGCTGCGTTCGCGGCGACCGACCCGGAGCTGGCGGCGTTCTATGCGGACCTCGCTGCGGCCGAGTCGCGGCATGCGCCGACGTATCTCGAAGTAGCCGAGCTGGTCGTGCCAGCCACTGAAGTGCAGGAACGCTACGCGCGCATGCTGGCGCACGAGGCGATGGTGTTGGCCGCGTTGCCGTTCGCGCCGCGGCTGCACAGCGGCTGGCCATCGCCGCCCTCGCCGCCGCAGTCGGAGCGCGCGCATGGTTGAGCCGTCGCCACGGCCGCGTCGTCGCCGCCGCTTCTGGCTCGTCGGGCTCTTGCTGCTGCTGGCGACTGCGGGCGGCATGACGCTCGCAGGCGGGCCGATCGCGTGGCCGTTTGACGTGTGCCTCAACCTCGGTGGCGTGGTCGAGCATCCCACGCTGCGTGCGTCCGGGCCGGGGCCGCGGGTGGTGGTCCTGCAGCATGGGTTGTTTCGCACGCGCGCGTCGGTCGGCCGGCTGGCGCGCGCGTTGGCGGCGCATGGCTACGAAGTGCTCGATCCCGGCTACCCGAGCACGCTCGACTTCGTCGCCGGCCACGCCGAACGGCTGCGCACGGCGATCGCTGTGCGGCAAGCCCAGGGCCCGGTGGCGGCGTGGGCGTTCGTCGGCCATTCGCTCGGCGGCCTCGTGATCCAGGAGTACCTGCGCCAGCCGGGCGCGGTCGAGCCGTGGGCGTGCGTCTACGTCGCCACGCCGCACCGCGGCGCGGTGCTCTGCGACCTGCGCAAGCACTGGTTCCTGTTCCGGTGGCTGATGGGGAGCAAGGCGGCGATGGAGTTGTCGCCGGCGGCCGAACTGCACCAACGGCCGATTCCGTGGCCAGCGCGCAGCGGCACCGTGGTCGGCGATCTCGGCGCGGGCAACGCCGCGATTCCGGGCGATGACGACGGCACGGTGGGGGTCGCCGAGGCCACCTTCGCCGGCTGTGCCGCCAGCGTGCGGTTGCCGCATGGCCACACCGGGGTGGCCGCCGCGCCCGAAGCGCTGCGCCAGGTCCTGCACTTCCTGCGGCAGGGGGCCTTCGCAGAACCCCGGGGTAAGCAGTAGAGTCCCCGCCCTCGCTGGCTGCCGTTCCCCCCGGCAGACTGCCTTACGAGGCGATTCCCATGAAGTCCTGGCAACAGACCCTCCTGCTCGGCGCCGGCTTTGGCGTGTCCTTCCTGCTCGGCAGTACCGTCCCGAACCTGGTTTCCGCCCAGGGCCGTGGCCCGGTCAACCCGCCGGCCGCTCCGACCGAACCCACGGGCGGAACGGCCGAACCGGCCCTTGTCTACAGCGAAGAATCGGGCCAGGCCGCCAGTGCCAACGGCTTTGTCGCCGTCACCGGCAGCTACGGGGTGGGCACCTCGGTGCTCTACCTGCTCGACACCAAGAACCGGCAGTTGGCGGTCTACGAGGCCCGGGGTGGCTCGGCCGAGCAGCGCCGGGTCGTCCTGGTCGGCGCCCGCCGGATCGACCTCGACCTGCAGCTGCGGGGCTACAATGACCGCAGCGAATACGAGTACGGGCAACTCGAGACGATGTTCCAGAAGCGCGGTGCCAAGGACCATGACGTCAAGACCGGCCTCGAGACCGACGGTCCCGGCCGCAAGTAGTGGCTACACAAACCGTGATCGTGCGGTAAGCTCTGTTGGCTCCGGGTGGCATGTCCTCGCTGGGTGCCAACCGTCCCTCTCCTGATTCCAAGATCCCCTCTCCCCTGGCTCGTCCCCGCGACGTTGTGAGGTAGGTCCGTGTCCGACAAGAACGAAGATTTCCTCTCCTTCGAGAAGGCCCTGCGCGAACTGAAGATGCGCAGCGAAGAGCTCAAGAAGCTCGTTTCCGAAGGCGAGATTCGCGCATACCGCGATGGTGACTCGATGAAGTTCCGCCGCGAGGACATTGCCTCGCTGCACAGCAAAGCCGAAGGCGACACCAAGTTGTCGATGGGCGATGCTCTCGAGGACGACACCGGCATGGTGACGGAGCAGATCTCGGAAGAGGACACGCTCCTCGCCGAGGACGACGTCGTCGAGGCCAAGCCGACGCGCCGCAAGGCCGCGCCGGTCGTCGCCGCGGTCGCCGAGCCGGCGGGCAAGGAGCCCATGTGGGTCACGGTCGCCGCGCTGGTCGGCTTCCTGGTCTGCCTGTGGGGCTTCGGCGTCAGCTACAGCATCGCCAAGGAGAAGGATCCGAACGCGGACTTCTTCACGTCGATGTTCGCCGAAACCAAGAAGAAGTGACCTGAGCGGTCGCCGCCCGGCCGGCCGTCGAGCGTTCGCCGCTCCGGCTGCCGGTGCTACGTAGAGCCCCTGGGGTTCTGCGGTGTCGTTCCGCGGTGGCATTCGTCGCCGCGTCGAGCTACTTTCGCGCCCCGCATGGCTCGGCCACCGGTCGGTCGCGTCGTGCACCCGTCCCATAGATTCGCGAGGGGGCATTCCATGAAGTACACCTTGATGCTGGTCGCACTCCTGTCCGCGGCCGCTTGCGTGAGTCCTGAAACGCACCGCCAGGTCGTCGGTGCGAAGAACGCGCTGCAGGCGCAAATCGCCGGCATGGCGGAGTCGCAGCGCATGCTGAGCGCCGAGAACGAGCGGCTGCGCAACGAGAACCGCGACCTCTCCGGCCGCGCGTTGGATGCGAGCTACATCGCCGAGCAGAAGCGCAAGCTCGCCGACCTGCTGGCCCGGTACGGCGAAGGCACGCCGTCGGCGCAAGGCGGCGTCGAGTTGGTGTCGACGCCCGAGGGCTACGCGTTCCGCGTCGCCGGCGGCGTGTTGTTCTCGCCCGGCCAGAACGCGCTCACCGAGCAGGGCAAGCGCACGCTCGATGAGCTGAGCAAGCAACTCATCGGCCGCAAGATCCGCGTCGAAGGGCACACCGATGACGTGCCGATCGCACGCAGCCTGTGGACGAACAACCTGCACCTGTCGGCGATGCGGGCGATGGAAGTCGCCAACTACCTGACCGGCTCGGCCGGGCTCAAGGCCGACGACGTCTCGCTCGCGGGCTACTCGCAGTATCGCCCCGCAGTCGAAGGTGCCGACGACGCGGCGCGCGCGAAGAACCGCCGCGTCGAGATCCTGTTGCTGGAGCGGTGAGAACGCGCGGCAGCCATCCTGCCGTGACGCCGTCCTGCCGACGGCGCACACGCATCGTTGGCACTGCCTTGCTGCTTGCCGTCAGCTTCGCTGCGGTCGCCTGTGCTGACGAGCCGGCGGGCGAAGTGTCGCGCCGCGGCCGTCTGGGCTCGTTCCGCGATCTGGTGTTGGTCGAGCGACCGACGCTCGGTGCCGCCGGCGGGCTGTTCGTCGATCGCTTCGAAGTGACGCGCAGCGATTGGAGCGAGTTCGCCGCTTCCGAGCCTGGTCGCGCCATCGGGGCCCGTGACGTCGCGGCCGACGGCAAGCCGACGCTGCCGATCGGCATCATCGATCTGGCGCAGGCTCGCAGTTTCGCGCACTGGCGATTGCTGCGGTTGCCGCGCCTCGACGAGTGGCGCTTCGCCAGCGTCGGCAGCGGCAGCAGCCTGTTTCCGTGGGGCGATCGCGTCGATCTTGCGCGCGCCAACACTGGCGAACTCGGACTCGGGGAAGCGACCCCGGTGGGCACGTTCGAATCCGGCCGCCGCGCCAGCGGCGACCAGCCGTACGACCTCGTCGGCAACGTCAGCGAATGGACCGAGACGGTCGCGCCGGATTGGTGGCGCGATCGTGCGGACGCCACCATGCCGTCGATCGGCGCTGCGGTCGCCAGGGACGAGGTGCGCCGGCGCCCTGGCCTGATGGTCTGGCAGGGTGTCGGTGGGCTGGTGCCGCCGGTGTGGATTGCGATGGCGGGTGGGGCCAGCGTGCCGCGCTACGTCGTCGGTTCGGATTTCCAGTCGGAGATGAAGGTCGACGTCGAAGAGGTGCCGGCCGGCGATCGCCGCCTGCGCACCGGCTTCCGCCTCTATTCCACTCCCGTCGAAGTCGTGCAGGCGTTGTGTGCCGATACCGGGCCGATCGATCCGGCCGACGAAGAGCAGATGCGCCGCTTCCTGCGGCGCGGCCGTCACCGCGAAGCGTTGGTGGGCGCCTGGTCGCGGCTGGTCGCCAACGGCGTCGTCCTGTCGGTCGAACATCCGCTCGGGCGCCTGCTGCAGCAGGAACTGTTTTCTGGCAGTGCGCCGACAGGCCGGTGACGTGGCCGAACGCGATCCCTTCTCGACCTTCCGGGTGCGCATGGATGCGTTGGGTTTCCAGCCGAGCAGCGTGCTCGGCCAGAACTTCCTGCTCGACCCGAGCCTGCACCAGTGGATCGCGGCGCGGGCGGCGCCGACCGCGGCCGACACCGTGGTCGAGATCGGCGTCGGCCTCGGCTTCCTCACGCGCGAACTGGCGGCGCGGGCCGGTCGCGTGGTTGCCGTCGAGATCGACGGTCGCCTGTTGCAGTTGGCGCAGGAGGAACTGGCCGCGGTGACGAACGTGCAGTGGGTGCACGCCGACGCCTTGTCGGGCCCGGGCCGTTCGCTGCATCCGGCGATCGGGGAGGCGGCGCTGGCGGTTGCCGCCGCCGGCGCCGGTGCTCGTTGCCTCGTCGTCGCCAACCTGCCGTACTCGGTGTCGGGGCCGTTGCTCGCCGAACTGGTGGCGCTGCCGGCCCTGCCGGCGCACGGCGTGTTGCTCGTGCAGAAGGAAATGGCGCAGCGGCTCGCCGCGCGCGTCGGTGAGCCGGAATACGGCAGCCTGTCGGCCCTCGTGCAGTCGGTGTTTACGGTGCGCGCGCTGCGCGACGTGCCGCCGCAGGTGTTCCGGCCGCGGCCGAAGGTGATGTCGGCGATCCTCGAACTGGTGCGGCGCGACGACGCGGTGCTGGCCACCGCGACCGCCGTCGAGCGGCGCGCCTTCGCGGTGTTCGTGCGGCAGTTGTTCCAGCAGCGGCGCAAGGTGTTGCGGACCACGTTGCCGGTTGCCGCCGCCGCGGCCGGTCGCGTAGCCCCCGAGTTGCCGGCCGACGTGCTCTCGGCGCGCGCCGAGACGATGGGGCCGGAACCATTGGTGGCGCTGTTCCAGCAGTGCAGGCCCGATGGCCGGTAGGAAGCCGAAGGGGCCGCCGCCGATGCCGCCGCCACTGCGCGGCATCGTGCTCGACGGCGCCAACGTGATCGCCACCAGCCGCGCCTTTCCCATCGAACGGCTCGACCTCGTCACCACGTGGTGCCACGAATGGCGCCCCGATCTGCCGGTCATGGTGTTCGTCGATCGCGCCACCGCGGTGCGCTGCAAGCCGCCGGCGCAGGCGATCCTGCGCGCCCGCTGCACCGACGTGACGCCGGGCCGCGCGCGCTACGTGGTCTGTCCGCTGGACGAGCCTGCCGACGAACATGTGCTGCGCCACGCCAGCGCCAACAACTCGCTCGTCGTCTCCAACGACCGCTACTTCGACTTCGACGACCTGCGCCAGAACGTGATCACGGTGCAGTTCACGCTCGCTGGCAATCAGCTGCAGATCTACGACGAAGCGACCTGGTTTCGCTCGCCGGGCAGCGCCGAGCGCGTGCCGATGGCGGTGCTGCGCGAACTCGGCAGGCCGTCGGCGGGGCCGTAGGGCCGCTACTTCGCTGCGCGCACCATCAGCAGAAAGCCCAACGCCCCGAGCAGCCCGAGCCCGGCACTGCCCGTCCACAGCACCGTGGCCCCGAACGCGTCGTAGACCTCGCCGCCGAGGATCGGCGCCAGCACCAGTGCCAGCGTGAAGGTCATGCCGTAGGCACCGTTGTAGGCGCCGCGCGCGTGGTCCGGAGCGTGGTCGTTGACGTGGGCGCCGAGCATCGGCATCTGCAGCAGTTCGCCGCCCGCGACGACGACCATCGCCAGCACCACCGCCATGATGCCGATCGGCAGCAGCATGCACAGGTAGCCGAGGCCGACGACGAGCGAACCCAGCGCGATCACCGGCAGCGCCTTCCGGCCGCGCAGCACGTGCACGATCGGCATCTCGAACATCGTGATCAGGATCGGGTTGATCGCGAGCAGCCAACCGACCGTGTCCTTGCCGAAGTGCTGGTCGTCGAACACCCGCGGTCCGGTGGTGAAGTACTGCATGAACGCGAGCAGCACGCACAGGTTGGCCGCCATCAGGCCGAGGAACCACGGATCGCGCAGCGGCCGATCGTGCCGGTGCGGCGCTTGCAGTCGCTGCGCTGCCGTCGGCGGCGGTGGTGGGGCGGGATTCCAGTCGCGCAGTCCGATGGCGAGCCACAGCGCCGCGATGCCGCACGTGAGTCCGTCGGCGACGAACATCCACTGGAAGTCGTGCAGCACGAGGTAGCCGCCGATCGTCGGCCCGAACGCCCAGCCGAGGTTGAGCGCGAATCGATTCAGCGACAGCGCCTTGCGCCGCAGTTCCGGCGGGGCGCTGATCGCGGCGGCGGTGTTGCTGCCGGGCCGGAACGCGTCGTTGAGCACGCCGAGCACGAACACGCCCGGAATCATGGTTGCCGGCGTGCGCAGCACGATCATCAAGAACATCCACACCGCCGCGCTGCCGAGCGCCAGCACCTGCACCCGCACCGGGCCGATGCGGTCGGTGAGGCGGCCGCCGATCCAGCTGCCCAGGAAGGCGCCCACGCCGTAGAGCCCGATCACGTAGCCGGCTTCGCGCGGCGTGAAGGCGAACTCGGACTTGAGGTAGGGGCCGAGGAACGGCACCACCATCGAACCCATGCGGTTCAGGAACGCGGCGGTGCACAGGAGCCACGTCAGCCGCGGCAGGCCGCCGAACGCATCGCGGTACAGCCGAATCAGCGAGGTGATCACGCCGGCCGCGCGCCTCAGGACCGGCGCAGCGCCTGCGTCGGCGTCATGCGGGCGGCACGCCACGCGGGCAGCAGGCCGCCGATGAGTCCGAGCATCGCGGCAAAGCCGATCGCCTGCAGCATCACCGGCAAGGTCGTGCGGAACGCGAACGTGACCTCGGAGAAGGTCTGGTTCATGGTTCCGGTTTCGGCACCCTGGAACGGCAACACCAGCAGGCAGCCGGCAGCGCCACCAGCGACGCCGAGCACGATCGCTTCGAACAGGAACGACAGGAAGATCGCGGTCGGGCCGTAGCCAACCGCCTTCAGGATGCCGATCTCGTGCGTGCGGGCGCCGATCGTGCTCAGCATCGAGTTGGTGCCGGTGAAAATGGCGCCGATGCCCATGATGACCGCCAGGAAGCCGCCGAGCATGCTGAAGCGTCCCGACAGATCGCCGGTCTGGCTGCGCAGGTACTCGCGTTCGGTCTCGACGCGCGGCTGCACGCGCAGGTCGGCCGCGTAGCGTGCCTGCACCGTGGCGAGGTCGGTGCCCGGCTTGATCTTCGCCAGCACGCGGCTGCGAACCGGTCGCTGCAGCGCCACCTGCAGGCGTTCGAGGTCGCCCCAGATCTCGCTGCGATAGCCGCCCTTGCCGTCGAAGGTGCCGACGATGCGGAACGTCACCGTGTTGATGCGCAGCGTGTCGCCGACGCCGCAGTTCGCGATGCGGCCCAGCAGGCCGTTGCCGACGATCAGTTCGTCGCTGCCCGGCCGGAAGTTGACGCCGTCGACGATGCGCAGGTCGTCGCCCTGGATCGGGAACGTCATCGGCTGCACACCGCGCATCGCGACATTGGTTTCCCCGCCGTCGAACTTGCGCAGGCGCACCGCGAGGAACAGCTCGGCGCTGGCCATCGGCTGCCCTTCGGCGTTGCGTTCGATCTCGGGCACTTCCTTGGCGAGGATCTCGCTCTGCTCGCGCGTGATTCCCGATTCGCCTTCCGAAGTGGCGCCTTTGCGCAAGAACACGGCGACGTCGTCGCGGCCACGTTCCTGGAACAGCAAGGCGAAGCCCTGCTGCAAGGAGAGCATGCCGGCGAGGACCGCGACGGTGGCGCCGATCGCGCAGATCGTCAGCAGCGTGGCGGCGCCACGCACGAGCAGGCTGCGCACGTTGTAGCGAAGGGGGACGAACATCAGCCAACCTCCCGCAGGGCAGCGATCGTGGTGAGACGCGCGGCGCGCACGCCGGGCAGGATGCCGGCGACGAGGCCGGTGCCGAGCGCGATGCCAGCGCCGAGCCACAGCGTGTCCTGGTCGAAGCCAAAGCCCGGCAGGAACGCGGCAGTGGCGACCGCGAACGGCGCTTCGGCGGCAAAGCCGAGGCCGAGTCCCGCGACCGCCCCGAGGCCGCACAGCAGCAACGACTCGGCGACCAACAGCGCACCTGCCGTGCGGTCGGTGAACCCGAGTGCCTTCATGATGCCAAGGTCGCGCGTGCGCTCGCGGCCAGCCATCAGCATCGTGTTGAGCACCGCGAAGAAGATCGCGAACAACACGGCGCCGCCGATCAGCTTCAGCAAGGTCGGCACGTCGCCGAGCATCGAGATGAACTGGCGGTTGAACTCGGCTTCGGTTGTCGTCTGCACCCGTTGCGGCCCGTTCTCGAACATGCCGTCGACGGTCTGCTGCACGGTCAGCGGGTCGGTGCCCGCGGCCAGCCGCAGCATGTAGACGCCGACACCTTCCGGGCCCTCGGCACCGCCCTGTTCCACCGATTCCTGCAGGTACTTGTAGGCGAAGTAGAGCGAGATCTTGTCGACCGCCGCCGAGTTGCTCGTGTAGATCGCGCGCACCGTGAACTCCCACGGTCGGCCGTCGGTGCGGCTGAAGATCGTGCCCAGGATCGGCACCGTCTGGCCGACCTTCCAGCCGTACTTGGTCGCCGTGTCGACGCCGACGAGGCACGCCGTGCGTTCCTTCGCGAAGTCCTCGTAGCTGCCTTCGACGATCGAGATCTCGGGATAGCTGGCGAGGAACGTCTCCGGGTCGATGCCGAACTGCGGGAAGAAGCCGCCCTTGTCCTGTTCGTAGCGACCGCCGAACCACTGCCATTTGCAGATCGCTTCGATGCCCGGCACCGTCGCCATCTTCTGCTGGTAACCGAGCGGCAGATCGACGAACAGGCTGACCGCGGACTGCACCAGCAGGCGGTTGGCGGCGGCGGAGGTCAGCGTGCGGGTGAGGCCGCTGGTGACTGCCTGCAGCACGCACACGAGGAACACGGCGATGGCGACGGCGCCGACCGTGAGCAGCGAGCGCACTGGGTGCCCGAGCACGTTCCGCCAGAGCAACTTCCAGGGCATGTCACTGCCTCCCGGCGCTGCTGCGGTTGTCGTCGATTCGGCCGAGCTTGCCCTTGTCGAGGTGGATGACCTTGTCGGCGTAGCCGGCGGCCTGTGGATCGTGCGTGACCATCAGGATGGTCTTGTGCAGTTCGCGGTTGAGCCGCCGCAACAGATCGAGCACGGTGTCGGCGGTGGTGCGGTCGAGGTCGCCGGCACCAAATACCGCGGCCAGTTCGAAGAGCGCATCAAAGCCGTGATGGACGAAATCCGTCGCAACAAGAACGTCATCCTCTTCATCGACGAATTGCATACCATCGTCGGCGCGGGCTCCGCTGAAGGTGCCATGGATGCCTCCAACATCATCAAACCCGCCCTCTCACGTGGCGAGTTGCAGTGCGTCGGCGCCACCACCCTCAACGAGTATCGCAAATACATC
>SXGT01048101.1_pt1 | contig 16354 bp, 15 predicted proteins | sample 3176221 | NCBI WGS metagenome assembly SXGT01 (sample SAMN11356862, study PRJNA531348) | freshwater metagenome | isolation source: freshwater sample F1-120 | place: China: Fuxian Lake, Yuxi | collected 2017-12-25 | reverse complement strand
GGCGCCGATCATCGTCGAGGAACTGCTCGCGGTGCTGCAGCGGATCGTGCGCGACGAAGGACTGTCCACGATCATCGTCGAGCAGAATGCACGCAAGATCCTCGGCATGACCGACCGGGCGGCGATCCTGGAACGCGGCACGGTGGTGCACGAAGCCGCCTCGAAGGACCTGCGCGACGATCCGGCCGCCCTCGAACACTGGCTCGCCGTGTCGCGCACGGCGGCCTGAATCGATGCAAGCAACGGAGGACGGCATGACCCTATTCGACTTCAAGGGCAGGCATGCAGTGGTCTGCGGCGGCAGCCGCGGCATCGGCCTCGCCATCGCCATGGGATTCGCACGCGCCGGCGCGGCAGTGTCGATCTGCGCCCGCGGCGAAGCCTCGCTGCGGGCGGCGCAAACGGCGCTTCAGGCGCTCGGAGGCAAGGTCCATGCCGCGACCTGCGACCTGGGCGACGGCGCCGCAGTGACGCGCTACGTGCAGGATGCCGCTGCCGCGCTCGGCGGCATCGACGCGCTGGTCAACAACGCCTCGGCGTTCGGCAGCCGGGACACCGACGCGGACTGGGCGTCGAGCGTTGCGGTGGACCTGATGGCGCCGGTGCGCGCCTCGCACGCGGCGATGCCCTTCCTCGAGCATGCGAAGGGCGCGATCGTGCACATCTCCTCGATCGCCGGCCTGCGCCCATCGGCGCGCACCCCGCCCTATGGCGCGGTCAAGGCGGCGCTGGTGCAGTACACGCAGACCCAAGCGGCGCTGCTGGCGAAGAAGGGCATCCGCGTGAATTGCATCGCGCCCGGATCGATCTTCTTCGAGGGCGGCGTCTGGGACGAACGCAAGCGCAACGAGCCGAAGCTCTACGAGGGAACCCTCGCGCGCATCCCGTCGGGGCGATTCGGGCGTCCGGAGGAGATCGCCTCCGTGGCACTCTTCCTCGCCAGCGGCGCGGCGAGCTGGATCACCGGCCAGACCCTGACCGTGGACGGCGGCCAGACGCTGACCTAGGCGGTCAGCACCCGGAGCACTGGTAGACCTTCGCGCCCTGCAGGGTCTGGGAGGCGTTGTTCGTCGCGCCGAAGACCACGCCCAGGTGCTGGCTGGTCGTCGCCGGCCCCATGAAGATGCCGGAGGCCTGGACCGACACCGTGCCCGTGCATCCGCCGCCGCTGCAGCTGCCCCCGTTGACGTTGCCGGTATCGAACGACGCACCGACGCCGGGGACGATCTTGATCGTTCCCGTCGACGTGGGCAGCGACCAGAACTGCGAGCCGAAGCTCAGCGACACTCCCGGCACCGACACCGTCCGGTTGGTGAAGTTGACCGAGAGGGTGGAGGCGAAACTGCCGGATCCCGTGCCGAACGTGCTGTGCGTCGGCGTGGTCTGCGCGACGGTGAAGAAGTTGAACGTGCCGGTCTTCGCCGAGATCACGTCCGGCGGGGTCAGCGGCCCGTAGACGAAGTGCAGCCCGCCCTGCAGCGTCGAGGCGCCGACGTCGTCGGTGAGCGTGCCGGAGGTCCAGCGGCCCATCAGGATCTCGACCGAGGAGCCGACGAACAGGTCGGTGACGCTGCCCGTGAGCGTGCCGACCGCGCCCGGCGCCGCCATCGTGCCGTCGGTCGTGATGGTGCCGGCCGGGATGTTGAGCGAAGCGACCGCCTGGCTGGTGCCGGAGCCCGTCACCGTCACCATCGACGGCGTGATGAAGGCGCCGCCGCCGGACATCTTGCCGTCGGCGCCGCGGAACGCCACCAGGCCGCCGTGGGTCGGCGTCGACGACACCACCGTCGACTGCCCGGTCGACGTCTTCTGCTCCGTGACGACGAAGGTGCTCGGCTTCGGGCCCTCGGGCACGCTGCTCGGCCGGCTCTCGCCGTTGATGCCGCCTTGCGACAGCGTCTCCCCGGACTCGGTGCCCTTCTGCCCCTGCGTGCGCGACTGTCCCGACAGGCGGTCGTGCAGGAAGGACGGCGGCGCGAGCAGGCTCTGCGGCGCGGTGCTCGCGTTGGCGACGTAGAAGTACTCGTCGTGCCCGAAGTCCTGTCCGAGCTGCGGCGCCGAGAGGGGCGTCGCGTTGATGCGCCCGTCGGTGACGCCCCCGTAGGTGCCGTTCGCCACCGGCGTGCCGCCGCTGCCCGCCTGCGCCAGCGGCCCGGCATCGCTCGCCGTCGTCGACGCCGCCGCCAGCAGTGCGCTCGCCGTGCCGGCGGTGCCGCAGTCGTTGTTGCAGTGGACCAGCGTGAAGTGCGTGCCGCGGATGCCGATGGTCGAGGTCGGCGTCTTCACCGCGTAGTTGCCGCGCTGAGGCTGCAGCCGGCCGATGGCGCCGGTGACCGTGCGCATGCCGCCAGCGAGCAGGCTGAACACGCTGCGGCCCTCGCCGCCTTCGAACTGGTACTCGTCGATGCGAAAGCCCGTGCGCTCGCGCAACGCGATCACCGACTGGTCGGTCATGCGGATCTGGGCGTTGCTCGCAGGTCCGAGGCGGATGGTGTCGCCGGCGAAGACCTGCGCATTGAACGTGAGCGGCACGCGCTGCCCGCCCCGCTCCGCGGCGACCTCGCCGACGGCGAGCAGGACCCGTCCCGCCGGTTGCGCCTGCGGCCACGCGGCCGGGGAGGCGAGTGCGAGCAGGAGGCACAGGGCACGGAGCAGCGCAGTCGGCATGGCGGCCTCACTGGAATTCATAGCGCACCTTCACGGCGATCACGTCGCGGTCGTACTTGTAGAGGGACAGGTTGGAGCGGTTGTTCGAATGCGTGTACTCGGCCTTGATGGTGGCCTTCTTGCTCCAGCGGTACGAGATGCTCGCGTCGATGCCGTAGTAGTCGTCCTTGCGCGTCTGCGAGAACAGCGGGTCGGCGGCCTTGAAGTCGCTGCGCGTGTAGTTCAGGCCGCCAGACAGGCCCCAGGCCGGCGCGGGGGTCAGGCTGACGCCCGCGCGCAGCGTGTACAGGTTCCTCCCCAGGTCGTCGCGCGACGGCGAGGCGTCGTTCTGCTCCTGCGCCATCAGCCCCTGCAGCTGCAACACCGGCTGGAGCCTGTGCTGGAAGGCGCGCCGCCAGCCCGCGCCGATGGCGTAGAAATCCGCGTTGCGCACCGGGCTGGCGGGGTAGTTGAGCCGCGCGTACTGCGCGAACACGGACGCGGTGTTCAGCTCGTCGACCTGCCGGTGCCACTCGCCGCCGAGCGCGGCGACGTTGCGGAAGCGGTTGTAGTCCACCAGCAGGGTCGTGTACGACAGAGTGGCGCGGAACAGGTCGCGGTCCTTGATCACCGACACGCCGCCGTAGCCGGAGACGTTGACCTGGTCGAACTGGCGGTCGAAGGCGTTGCTCTGGTACTTGCCATCGAACTGGACGCCGCCCTGGAGCGCCACGCCCGGCGCCACCGGCAGCGAGCCCTGCGCGCCCGCCGCGAGCGACAGGAACGAGTCGCCGCTCTTCACGCCGTTCTGCGCCAGCTGCAGCTGCAGGTTGCCGAGCGCGGGCACCGTGATGAGGCCATTGCCGACGCCGCTGTTGGTGTTCGAGTCATAGCCGGCGCCGGCCTCGATCCACAGGTTGCCGGTCGGCGTGTAGCGCGATTCCTGCGACCGGATCGAGTCCATGAAGCGGTCGATCGTCGCCTGCACCTCGGCGGGCGGCTTGCGCCGTGACACGTTCTCGAACTCCTCGCGCGCCCGCAGCATCTCGCCGAGCACGAAGTACGCGCGCGCCAGCTCGAGGCGGCCGCGGATGTTGTCGGGGAACTGCACGACGTAGCGTTCCAGCGCGAGGACGCCCTCGCCGGCGTGGCCGCTGTCCGTGGAGGCGATGCCGAAGTAGAAGTCGAACTCGGGCTTGCCTAGTTCCCCGGGGTGCTTCTGCCCCAGCGCGTAGGCTTCCGCGGAGCGCCCCTGCTCCAGCAGCGCGCGGATGTCGTCGGCAGGCGCAGCCGACGCCGCCGGGACGGCCAGGACCAGCGCCGCGAGTGCCGCGAACCCGAGTCGACCGAGCCTCCCCGTCGTGCGCTCCCGTCCGGCGTCCGCCGTCAACCACGGACGCCAAGGGGGATTATCGCCCTCCTGCAGGAATCCGCAATGCCCCCTGCGGCGGTCAGTCCAGCGACACCTTGCCCCGCAGCGCCTTGATCTGCCCGCGCTGGGTCTTGGCCTCGATCCGGCGCCGTTTGGATGCCCGGGTCGGCCGGGTCGGACGGCGTGCCTTCGGCGGCACCGCCACGCTCTCGGCCAGTTCGTGCAGGCGCGCGATGGCGTCCGCGCGGTTCATGTCCTGGCTGCGGTGCTGCTGCGCCATGATCACCACCCCGCCGTCGCGCGTGATGCGGTGGTCCTTGAGCGCGAGCAGCCGCGCCTTCACGCCGGGGGGCAGCGAAGACGCGGCGACATCGAACCGCAGGTGCACCGCGCTCGACACCGTGTTCACGTTCTGGCCGCCCGCACCCGCGGAGCGCACGGCGGTGAGCTCGAACTCGTGATCCGGAATGGCCAGCGGCGCGCGCATGCCGGCATTATCCCGTAGAGTCGCGTTACCGCCGCCGTCCCGCCACGCCCGCATGCGCAAATTCGTCCGCCGCGACCTCGTCCGCAACACGCTGATCTCCGCCCGCGACCTGCTGGTCACGGCCGGGCCGTTCATCGCGCTGGCGCTGGTGCTGCTCGCCGGCGCGTACTTCGTGCTCGAGCCCACGCCGCCGAAACGGGTGGTGCTGGCCACCGGACCAGACCAGAGCGCGTACGCCGCGTTCGGCGAGCGCTACAAGGCCGAGCTGAAGCGCCAGGGCATCGAGGTGGTGCTGCGGCCCACGCCCGGCACGCGCGAGAACCTCCGGCTGCTGCGCAGCCCGAAGGAAAACGTCGACATCGCCTTCGTGCAGGGCGGATCGAGCGAATCCACTTCCCGCCCGGAAAAGCCGGAAGCCAAGGCCGGCGCGAAGGCCGGCGCCACGGAGGAGGATGTGCCCCTGCTCTCCCTTGGCAGCCTGTTCTACGAGCCGGTGTGGATCTTCTACCGCGAGGCCGCCGCGCAGCACGTGAAACCGGACAAGGCATTCACGCAGCTGGCCCAGTTCCGCGGCCTCAAGGTGAACGTGGGCGCGCGCGGCAGCGGCTCTCCCGGGCTGTTCACCCGCCTGCTGGAGGCGAACCTGGTCGACCGCGAGGAGGTGATCCGCAGCCGCCTCGAGCCGACACCGGCCGTCGTCGCCCTGCTCGGCGGCGAGATCGATGCGACGGTGTTCGTCTCCGCCCCGGAATCGCCGCTGGTGCAGATGCTCCTGCAGACGCCCGGGATACGCACCTTCGAGTTTCCGCAGGCCGAGGCCTACGCCAGGCGGCGGGCATTCCTCAGCCCGGTGACGCTGCCGCGCGGCGTCGCCGACATCGGCCGCGACGTGCCGCCGCACGACATCCCGCTGCTCGCCGCCACCACCTCGCTGGTGGTGCGCGAGGACACGCACCCGGCGCTGCAGCAGCTGTTCGTGCAGGCGGCGGCGCGCATCCATGGCGGCGCGGGATGGATCGCGCGCGCCGGCCAGTTCCCCACCGCGCGGCAGAGCGAGTTCCCGCTGTCGCGCGAGGCCGAGCGCTTCTACCGCACCGGTCCGCCGGTGCTGCAGCGCTACCTGCCGTTCTGGCTCGCCAACTTCGTCGACCGCATGTGGGTGGCGCTGTTCTCGATCGTCGCGGTGCTGATCCCGCTGTCGCGGGTGGTGCCGCCGCTGTACGCGTTCCGCATCCGCTCGCGCGTGTTCCGCTGGTACCGCGACGTCCGCGAGATCGAGGACCAGCTCGGCCAGCCCGGCGTCGATCGCGCCGAACTGCTGGCCCGCATCGGCAGGCTCGAAGCCCGGGTCGAGCGCGTGCCGCTGCCCCTCGCCTACACCAACGAGCTCTACGACCTGCGCCAGCACATCACGCTGGTGCGCCAGCGCCTGACGGAGGCCCCGCAATGAACCAGAACGAACTGCTGGCCGATGCCGCCCGCTACCTCGCCGGCGGCGGCCTCGGACTGTTCCAGCTGCCGCCCAACCTCAACCTCGTCGTCGAGCGCGGCGCGGGCAGCCACGTCTGGGATCTCGCGGGACGCGAGTACATCGACTACCACCTCGGCTCCGGTCCCGCGCTGCTCGGCCACGCGCATCCCGCGATCACCGAGGCGGTGCAGTCGCGGCTGTCGTCCGGAACCACGTTCTACTTCCTCAACGAACCCGAGATCCGGCTGGCGAAGAAGCTCGCCGAAGCCGTGCCCTGCGGCGAAGTGGTGCACTACGCGGGGTCCGGCACCGAGGCGACCTTCTACGCCCTGCGCATCGCGCGCGCGCACACCGGTCGCGACAAGATCCTCAAGTTCGAGGGCGCCTGGCACGGCATGCACGACTACGGCCTCTGGGGCACGGTGCCTTCGGTGCCGTCGAACTACCCGCAGTCGCGCGCCGACTCGGTAGGCGTGCCGGCGCAGGCGGGCGAACTGGTGCTGGTCTCGCCGTTCAACGAGACCGCGCGCGCCGTCGAGATGATCGAGCGCCACGCGAAAGAACTCGCCGCGGTGATCGTCGAGCCGCTGCAGCGCGTGCTGCTGCCGGAGCCGGGATTCCTCGAGGCGCTGCGCGAAGTGACGACGCGCCACGGCATCGTGCTGGTGTTCGACGAGATCGTCACGGGTTTCCGCATCGCCTGGGGCGGCGCGCAGGAGAAATACGGCGTGATCCCCGACATGGCCTGCTACGGCAAGGCGGTGAGCGGCGGCTTCCCGCTGGCCGCGGTGGTCGGCCGCGAGGAATTCATGGCGGTGCTCGACGCGCGCAAGCGCCCGCGCGGAACCGTGGTCTGGGCGACGCACACGCTGAATGGCAATCCGATCTGCAGCGCCGCGGGCTGCGCCGCCCTCGACGTGCTGGCGAAGCCGGGCACCTACGAGCACTTCCGCCGCATCGGCTCGCGGCTGCGCAAGGGGATTGTCGATGCCGGGGCACGGCACGGCTTCGAGGTGCAGGCGCCGGGCGAGGACGCGGTGTTCGGCGTGCGCTTCACCGGCAAGCGGCCGCTGCGCACTTGGATGGACCTCACCACCGCCGACAAGGCGCTCGGCGAGCGCTGGTCGCTGGAACTGATCCGGCGCGGCCTGCTGGTGAACCCGAACGAGAAGTTCTACCTCTCGCTCGCCCACACCGACGCCGACATCGATCGCACGCTCGGCATCGTCGACGAGGCCTTCGCCGCGCTCAGGAAATAAGCGTCCGCGAAAACGCGGCGGGATCGAAGCCGAAGAGCAGCGCCGTTCCCGCCTCGACCACGGGGCGCTTGATCGCGCTCGAATGGACCGCCAGCAGCGCCAGCGCCCGCGCTTCGTCGAGCCCGGCTCTCTCCGCGTCCGGGATCTTCCGCCAGGTCGGCCCGCGGGTGTTGCAGAGCTTCTCCCAGCCTGCCTTCGCCGCCCATTCCTCCAGCCGCCCGGCGGGCACGCCGTCCTTCTTGTAGTCGTGGAACGCGTACTCGACGCCATTGGCCTCCAGCCATGCGAAGGCCTTCTTCATGGTGTCGCAGTTGCGGATGCCGTAGATCGTCACTTTCCTCGCCATGCGCGTCGTCACTCCAGCCGGATGTCGTTGTCCTTGATCAGCGCCGCCCACGCGCGGCGCTCCGTCGCCACCTTGCGCGCGAACTCGTCGAGGCCGATGCCGGTGGGCAGCGTGCCACGCTCGGCGAGGAAGGCGCTCATCTCGGGCGACCGGATGATCTCCGACAGCGCGCCATGCAGCTTCTCGGTGATGGCGCGCGGCACCCTGGCATGGATGAAGAACGCGAACCAGCCCACCGTCTCGAATCCCGGGTAGCCGGCCTGCGCCATCGTCGGCACGTCCGGGATCGCGGGCAGGCGCTTGTCGCCCGTCACGCCGAGGATGCGCACCTTGCCGCCCTTGGCGAAGTTGATCGCCGACACCGGGTTGTTGAACAGGTACTGCACGCGCCCCGCGACCAGGTCGGTCATCGCCGGCGCGTCGCCCTTGTAGGGCACGTGCGTGGTGTCGGCCTTCGCCGCCCGGCGGAACGCCTCGCCGTAGATGTGCAGCGTGCTGCCGAGGCCGAGGCTGGCGTAGCTCGTCTTGCCGGGGTTGGCGCGCAGGTACTCGGCGAGTTCGCGCGCGGTCTTCGCCGGCGACTCGGCCGGCACCACCAGCGCGGTGGCGACCTCGGTGATCTGCGTCAGCGCGACGAAGTCCTTCTCCGGGTCGTAGGGCAGCTTCGGGTACAGCGGCGGCAGCTGCACCAGGCCCGCCGGCGAGGTCATCAGGAACGTGTAGCCGTCGGCATCGGCGCGCGCCACGGTCTCGGTGCCGATGATGGTGTTGGCGCCGGGCTTGTTCTCCACCACCACGGGCTGGCCCCACTTCTTCGTCAGCTGCTCGCCGATGCGCCGCGTGATGATGTCGGTGGCGCCGCCCGGCGGGAACGGGATGACGATGCGCAGCGGCTTCGACGGATAGCTCGCGGCGTCCTGCGCGAGCGCGCCGCCGGCCATGAGGGTGAACGCGAGTGCGGTGAGGAATCGGGTCATGGTTGCCTTCCTTCGGTTGCGGCCGGCAGGTGCAGGCCGATGTCGAACTTCGCGCAGGCATCCACCGCCTCGGCGTAACCGGCATCCGCGTGCCGCGCGATGCCGATCCCGGTGTCGCCGTCGAGCACCGCCTGCAGGCGCTCGGCGGCGAACGGCGTGCCATCCGCGATCGCAGTCTGGCCGGCGCTGATCATGCGGCCGGCGTTGGCATGCACCGCGACGAGGTCGGCGCCGCTCGCGCAGGCGAGCAGCGCGTTGAGGATCGGCCAGTCGCCGATGGCGTCGCTGCCGTCGCGCATCTTCTCGGTCTCGCGGAACGGGCTCGCCACGGAACCCGAGTCGAGGTGGTCGCGCGTGAACGCGACCGGCGCCGAGATGTCGCCGCGCGCCACGGCCTCGTTCACCGCCAGCGCGAAGCGGCTGCGCTCGCCGTGGCCGAGCCAGCCGATGCGCGCGGGCAAGCCCTCGAACCGCACGTGCCGCTTCGCCAGCGCGAGCCAGCGGCGCAGCCGGCGGCCCTCGTCGAACAGGCGGCCGGCGATCGCATCGGTTGCGTCGATGTCGCGCGGGTCGCCCGAGACCGCGATCCAGCGGAACGGCCCGATGCCCTCGCAGAACAGCGGCCGGATGAACAGCGTGACGAAGGAATCGAGCGACAGCGCCTCGTCGTAGCCGGCGTCCTGCGAGCGCATGCGCAGCGTGTTGCCGTACTCGAACACCAGCGCGCCGCGGCGGCGGAACGCCACCAGCGCCTTCGCGTGCCGCACCAGCGTGGCGTTGCCGAGGCGCAGCGCCTCGTCCGGGTCGCGCTTCACCAGCGCCTCCATGTCCGCGGGCGACAGGCCCGACGCGACGTAGCCGCGTCGCGGGTCGACAGTCACCTGGTCGGTGACGACATCCGGCTGCCAATGGCGCGCCAGCAGCGCTTCGTGCACGTCAGCGACGTTGCCGACCAGGCCCACCGAGCCGCCCTCGCGGCGCGCCTTCAGGTCCTCGATCCACGCCAGCGCCTCGTCGAGCGAATGCGTCATGCGGTCGAGGTACGCACCGGCGATGCGCCGATCGAGCCGCGCCGGGTTGACCTCGACGACCAACGTCGCCGCGCCCGCCATCTTGCCCGCCAGCGGCTGCGCGCCCCCCCTGCCGCCGCACCCGGCGGTGAGGATCGCGCGGCCGGCGAGCGTGCCGCCCGGCAGCCGCTCGGCGGCGCCGGCGAAGCTCTGCCACGTGCCCTGCAGGATGCCCTGGCTGCCGATGTACTGCCATGCGGCGGCGGTCATGCCGGGAACGATCGTGAGGCCGGCGCGCTCCAGCGCGAACACGCTCTGCTCGTCGGTCCAGCGCCCGACGATGACGCCGTTGGCCATGATCACGCGCGGCGCGCGCGGATGAGTGCGGAAGCGCGCCACGGGCTTGCCCGATTGCATCACCAGCGTCTCGTCGTCGGCGAGGTCCTTCAGCGCGGCGACGATGCGGTCGAACGACGCCCAGTCGCGCGCGGCGCGCGCCGCCGACATGTACACCACGAGGTCCTCGGGACGCTCGCCGTTCTCGAGGTTGTTCTCCAGCATCCGCAGGATCGTCTCCTGCTTCCAGCCGCGGCAGCGCAACGCCGTGCCTCGCTGCGCGAGGATGCGGCGTCCGGCCACCGTGGCTTGGTCCTGCGCCCCCATGCGCCTCTCCACTCGAATCGTCGGACGATGGTACACGCGCGGGCGAGGACGGCGCAGGCCGTCTCGCAGGCAGGAACAACCCGGAAAAGCGCGGGGACTCTAGGCGCGGATCCCGCGCACGACCTGCTCGAAGGCGAAACCCGGCACGGGCTTGGGCAGGATCCGCACGCCGCCGGGCAGCCCGCCGAGCTCGGCGATCTCCGCCGCGCCGAGCGAGGTCGCGACGGCGATCTCCATGCGCGCGAACTGTGCGTCCTCGCGCAGCGAACGCACCATACGGAAGCCGTCCATGCCCGGCATCAGCACGTCGGTCACCAGCAGGTGCGGGCGCCACGACGCGAGCCTCGTCAGCGCCTCGAAGCCGTCGCGCACCGCGGCAAGCTCGATGCGCGTCTGCGTCGCCTCGGCCATGCGGCGGAAGAGATCCCTCAACAGGTCGTCGGATTCCACCAGCAGCACGCGCACCCGCTCCGCGGAAGCAGCGATCGCCATCCGGCGGCGCGCCTCCATGGCCTCGACTGCTTCCCGCGGGATGCGGCGATGCCCGCCGACGGTCTTCCAGGCCGGCAACGCACCCGCCTCCACCCACAGTTGGGCGGTGCGCAGCGCCACGCCGAGCCGGTCAGCCGCCTCGCGCGTGGTGAGGAACTCCGGCACGCCGGGGCCCTCGCCCACCGTCGCGACATCGCCCGCCGCGAACTTGCTCACGGCCTGTTGCCCGCATCCTGGTCCATGCAGGGTTAACGGCGCGGCAACGAAAAAGCCAAGCCCCCCATGGCCCGGCTGCGCAGCAGCAGCCAGCCGGCGATCGCGAGGTTGAGGCCGTTCCAGGCGATGCCATGGACGAAGGCCGCCCGGTACGAGCCCGTGAGGTCGAAGATCACCCCGGTGAGCCAGCCGCCGAGCGCCATGCCCACCAGCGTGGACGTGATGGCAAAGCCGATGCGAACGCCCGCCTCGCGCGCCGGGAAATACTCGCGCACCAGCAGCGCGTAGCACGGCACGATCCCGCCTTGCACCAGGCCGAACAAGCCCGAGATCACGTACAGCGACGCCAGGCCGTTGAACGGCAGGAACAGCGCCAGCGCCACCGCCTGCAGGCCGGAACCGAGGATCAGCGTCGCCAGCGCGCCGATGCGATCGGCGATCCAGCCGGAGGCAAGGCGGCTGACCAGCCCGAGGCCGAGCATCACCGACAGCATCTCCGCGCCGCGCGCCGCGCCATAGCCGAGGTCCGCGCAGTACGCGACGATGTGCACCTGGGGCATCGACATGGCGATGCAGCACGAGATTCCCGCCAGCACGATCAACACCTGCAGCACGTTCGGCGGAAAACCCAGCGGCCGCGCATGGTCGTCGGGCGAGCCGGCCACGGCGGGCGGCGGTTCCTCGTGCAGCGGCGGCGGCCTGCGGAACAGGAACGCCAGCGGCAGCATCACCGCCACGCTCGCCACGGCGATGCCCAGGTACGTGCTGCGCCAGCCGAACGCCTCGTTGAGCTGCTGCACGATCGGCGGCCACAGCATGCCCGCCATGTAGTTGCCGGAGGCGCAGATCGCCACCGCCATGCCGCGGTAGCGCTTGAACCACAGCGACAGGTCCGCCACCAGCGGCGCGAACGTGACGGCGACGCCCAGCATCGCGATGAACGTGCCCTGCGCCAGCGAGAACTGCCACAGCGTGGTCGCGCTGCCGGCGATGGCGAAGCCCGCGCCGGTGCTGAGAGCGGCGGCCAGCAGCAGGCGGAAGATGCCGACGCGGTCGACTAGGCGGCCCATCATCAGGGTGCCCACCGCCACGCCGACCATCGTTGCGGTATAGGGAAGCGAGGCGCCGGAGCGCGAGGCGCCGAACTCCTCCTGCAGGGTGGGCAGCACCACCGGCGGCAGCCACATGCCCGCCGTGCCGATGGTCGACATGCAGAACGCCGCGCCCAGCCGCAGCCATGCGGCGGACGAATCGACGAGGTTCTCCGGCGTGGCCGGCGGGGAGGTTTGCAGCGCTTGCGTCATGGGCCCGGGCGGGATGTTAGCCTTCGCGCTCCACCCACACCATCCGCACCATGAACGATCGTCATACGGAACAGTTTCTCACGCTGCAGGAAATCGCCTCGACCGCCCGCGCGAATCTCGCGCCCGGCCCCTGGAACTATCTCGTGGGAGGCACCGAGACCGAGACCACCGTGCGCCGCAACCGCCACGCGCTCGACTCGATCGCGTTCCGGCCGCGCGTGCTTCGCGACATGAACCGCGTCGATGCCTCCGCCCGCTTCCTCGGCAAGCCGGTGCGCTTGCCGGTGATGCTGGCGCCGGTCGGCGGCATGGAATCCTTCGTCGAGGGCGGCGCGGCCGCCGCCGCGCAGGGCGCCGCGCAGTTCGGCATTCCGCAGATGCTCTCGTCGGTGTGCCACCCGGGCCTCGAGGCCACCGCGGCGGCGGCGGCGACGCTGCGCAGCTTCCAGCTGTACGTGCGCGGCGACAATGCCTTCGTCGACGACCACGTGAAGCGCGCGCGGGACAACGGCTTCACCTCGTTCTGCCTGACGGTGGACAGCGCGTTCTACAGCCGCCGCGAGCGCGACCTCGTGGGCCGCTTCGTGAAGCCGTGGCGCGCCACGGCCGCCACCGGCATGGAGTACCAGGCGGGGCTGTCGTGGGACCACGTGAAGCGCTTCAAGGACCTGCACGACCTGCCGCTGATCCTGTCGGGCATCGCGTCGGCGGAGGACGCGCTGATCGCCGTCGAGCACGGCGTCGAGGTGGTCTACGTCTCCACCCACGGCGGACGGCAGCTCGACCACGGCCTCGGCAGCGCCACGGTGCTGCCGGAAGTGGTCGCGGCCGTCGCCGGCCGCGCCGAAGTCTGGGTGGACGGCGGCTTCATGCGGGGCACTGACGTGGTGAAGGCAATCGCGCTGGGCGCGCGCACGGTCGGCCTCGGGCGCCTCGCCTGCCTCGGCCTCGCCGCGGCCGGCGTGCCGGGACTGGTGCGCACGCTGGGATTGCTGGAGGAGGAGATCCGCGTCTGCATGGGTCTCCTCGGCGTCAATGCGCTCGCGGAACTCACGCCCGCGCACGTCGCGGCGGCGGCGCCGATGTTCGAACCCTCGGTGCTCAGCGCCTTCCCGCTCCTCGACCAGGACCTCAGCGGCCGAAAAGCCCCTTGAGGATGTTGACCCCTTCCTTCACGGGGTCGACCGCTTCCGGTTTCTGCTCCGCCGCCGGCCGGTCGCCGGTCGCGTCACGACGCGTCGAGCGCCGGCCGCGATCCTCCCCGCCCTCGCCGAGCAGCAGCGACGCGGTCGACTTGAAGCGCACCTTCACCGCCCACTGCGGCTCCCACGCCACCTTCGGATCCTTCGGCCGCGGCGGCTGCGCGAAATTGGCCTCGTCGCCGTAGGCGATGAAATTGAGGAAGGGCGTTCCCGCCTTCTTCACCACTTCGCCGGGCACGGTGCAGTCGGTGGCCTGCGGCGGCAGGACGACCTTCTCGCGCACCAGGCGTGCGACCTCGCCCGGCGGCAGGTAGTCCATCAGGCCGGCGCCCATCTCCTGCACTTCGCTGGAGGACCAGAACACCACCTCGTCCTGCCCCTGCGCGCCGTACAGCGTGGCGAAGTAGCCCGTGGCGCCACCGATGGCGTTCCAGCGCACGGTGTTACCGCTGGCCGACAAGGCCACGCGGTCGAGGAAGTCGTTCTCGAGCGCGAAGCGGATTTCAGGGGAGTAATTGCCCTTGATCGCATGCGCGCCGCGCAGCGACGCGCTGTCCGGTACCGCCTTCGCGTCCTCCGGGTTCGGCCAGTCGCCGTAGGTGCGGCTGCGTCCGAACGCCGGCCCCGTCGCCCGCGCCACGTTGCGCGACACCATGCCGGTGGGCGACGCACCCGGATTCGAAAAGTCGATCATCACCGGCTGGCCCGGGCGCACGTTTTCGCCGCAGCCCCAGTAGACCAGCATGCGGCCCCTGGGACGCTCCATGCCCTCCGGCCGCTCGCCCCGCTCGGGACGCGCGGCAGGCTCGCGGCGCGGCGTCACCAGCGGCAACTGCGGTCCCATGTTCATCACCGGCGGAATCTCGTGCGCCGCGCGTGGATCGCCCTGCGCGGACTGCTGCGAGCCGAGTTGCAGCGCCAGCTTGCGTCCGCTCGACGCCTGCCCGCCCATCATGCCCGCCATCGCGGGGTTCATGCCGGGCATCGACATGCCCGCCGCGGTCTCGACGCTCATCCAGTACTGCGCGATGGGTGGCTTCACCATCTGGTTCTGCGCCAGCGCGCAGGCCGGCAGCATCGCCAAGGCAAGGGAGATTCTTCTCATCCGCGGATGTTACGCGCCTCGCCGCGGGGACGCGGGCGCCGGCTTGTCCTGCGTCACATGTGACAGGGTGTAAATCATGTAAATCCGGTCCACCCCGCCGGCCTCCGCGCGTAGATTTGCATCATGAACACCACCAAGACCCCGAAGACAAGACTGGCGCTGGTCGCCGCGCTCGCGATCAGCCTTTCGGCTCCCGCCTATGCCGCGCCGCAAGGCCGGCACCGCGGCGCCGATCGAAGCCACCACAGCGCGCCGCAGCACAACAGCTCTTCCGGCGCGGGCGCCGCGCTGCTGATCACCGCGCTGTTCGGGCTGACCGCGCTCGCCGTGGCGGCCTCGGATCGCCAGGACGCCGCGCAACCGGTGGGCGTCCCGGCCTACCCGCCCGGCTACGCACCCGCGCCGCCCCCGCCGCCCGCGGCCGTCATGGAACCGGGTCCGCCGGGAAACTGGTACCTGTGCCCGGACAACAACATCTACTACCCCTACGTGCAACAGTGCGTGAGCGCATGGCAGGCCGTGCGGCCGGTGCCGCTGGTTCCCCCGCGCTACTGAGTCGTCGCGCGGCAATCCCGGAAGGAACGCGGCCCGCGAGAGCGGGCCGCGCCGCTATTTCAGCGCGAAGCCCTGCGCCCGCACGTAGGCGCCGAAGTCATGGCGCTCCGGCACGGAGTACTGCCGCGCCTTGTCCTCCGACCAGCCATACACGGGCAGCGTGCCATGCTGTTCCCGCATGCGCTGTTTCTCCGGCGCGGTCGGTTCGCGCGCCTCGCGGCGCTGGTCGTAGGCCCCGAGCTCCTCGACGAACCGGCTGTCGTCGTAGCGGTCGGTGTGCACCGTGACAGACAGCGGCAGCCGCATGCTGCGCCTCCCTTCCCTCGCCGGATAGCCCGCCGCGAGTCCCGCCACGGGAAACACGTTCGACGGCAGTTCCAGCAGCGACGACAACGCGGCCACGTGGTTGCGCAGCAGCGACAGCGGACAGCAACCCAGGCCGAGCGATTCGGCCGCGGTGATGAAGTTCTGCATCACCAGCCCGCAGTCCACCGACGCGTTCATGAACATGTCCAGCGTGTCGTTCGGGTGCGGCTTGCCGCGCAGTTGCGCGATGCGCCGGATGCGGCGGTTGTCGCCGCAGAACACCATCAGCAGCGGCGCGCCGGCGATCCAGGGCATCGACGGCACCATCGCCTGCAGCGCGGCGCGCTTGCCGGCGTCACGGACGATCACCAGGGAGGCCTGCTGCAGGTCCGACTTGGAGGGCGCCGAGAATGCGGCGGCGAGCGCGACCTGCAGCAGCGCATCCGGCACGGGATCCGGCCGGTAGTCCCGGCAGACGCGGTGCGAGAGCAGCGTGCGCAGCGTGGCGTTCGCCTCGTGCGCGTCGCCCGCGTCCGCGGGAAGGCCGAAGCGGCCCTCGATCAATTGGGTAACGGTCTCGGCCATGGTCGGCGCCCTCACCACATCGACTGCCTGGCCCGCTCCGGCCAGGCGCAGTCGTAGGCTTCGCCGCCGACACGGCCCGCGGTCAGCGCCGCGAGGATCTTCCCGGGCGTCGGCAATGCGCCGGGCGCGACGTGGCGCTCCGGGTTCCAGAGATCGGAGCGCATGATCGCCCGCGCGCACTGGAAGTACACCGTCTCGACGGCCAGCACCATCACCGAGCGCGGCGCCTTGCCGTCGACGGCGAAGGACGCGAGCAGTGCGGGATCGACGCTGATCGTCGCGCGCCCGTTGATGCGCAAGGTGTTGCCGGAGCCAGGCACGAGGAACAGCAGCGCCACGCGCGGATCGCGGATGATGT
>SXGT01468115.1_pt1 | contig 16356 bp, 15 predicted proteins | sample 3176221 | NCBI WGS metagenome assembly SXGT01 (sample SAMN11356862, study PRJNA531348) | freshwater metagenome | isolation source: freshwater sample F1-120 | place: China: Fuxian Lake, Yuxi | collected 2017-12-25 | reverse complement strand
TTGTAAACAATGCCATGATAAATCTCATCTGAGATCAATAGGATGTCATTGTTTTGACAATAGTCCACCAGCTCTTTTAATTGTGCAGGTGGAATCATGGCGCCAGTAGGGTTAGAAGGAGATGTAATTAATAACCCATCAATTTTTTGGGTTAGGGCGCATAGATCAGCGACATTGGGCTGGAAATGTGTAGTCGATTGGGGGTGAAACTTTTCTTTTGATAATCCTAGGATGCTCAGGGTGTTTAAATAAGAGTAGTAACAAGGCAGTGGCACGCCGATGGTTTGTCCGGCATCGAAGCATCCTGTAAAGGTAAGAGTAAATGCACCTGATGCCCCATTGGTGATCAAAATTCGTTCTGGAGCGACGTCTACGTTGTACTTTTGTTTATAAAATAAGGAAATACGTTCGCGCAATGCGGGGATCCCAGCAGCTGGTGTATATCCATGCTGCGTTTCTTCAGCCATTTGTACGGCACGAATGGCCTCAATAGGTGCACCTGTACTGGGTTGGCCAACGCTTAATGCAATAATGGAGCGTCCTTCGCTACGCAACTTGGCGGCCAGTTGCGACAGCTCCTCAGCATGTGATGGCGCAGCACCTCGATTGGACGGTTTAATGTTCATATCAAATCCTTTTGAATGCGCTAGGAGAATGGCTCCGTGTCCATGGTTTTTATTCTCTTCAGTATAGTATGTTATTCATTGGTGTGTGGCATGCTAAGTTATTCGCACTTTGATCACTCAAACGACTGGGGGGATGAAGTACTTAATTATCTCCCACGCGAATATTGAGGAACTGCCATGGATCAGTGTGATCTAGTTTTTCTTGAAATAACTTTTCTCGTCTTTGTAATGGATTCCAATCGGTGTAGTGGCTCGTGACCGAGCCTAAATAAGGGTGGGCGATATCCATGATGTATTGATAGTCCATCTCCTCTGGTTCAACAACTCCACGGCCAGGATGTTCGATGGCCCAACGGATCCCTGCAATTACTCCGATGGCAACTTGTAGGCTAGTGGCGTTATTATAAGGCACATGTTTGCGCGCCTCGTGAATGGATAACTGAGAGCCATGCCAGTAAGCCCCTTTTTTATTACCCATGAGCAATATGCCCAATGCATCTGTGCCGTCAATTATTTCGTTAAAAATAATGCGTTTTTTTTCTTGTTGATGCCACTCGTTACTGGCTAACTCGTGCAACGATAATATGGCATCAGGGCAGGGTACATAAGCATAGTGTACGGTTGGTCGGTAACAAACATGACCATTTTTTTTCAGGGTTAAATAATTCGCGATCGAAATGGACTCTGCATGTGTAATTAAAAATCCATGGGCAGCACCTGCGTTAGGAGTCCATGTTCGCACTCGTGTGCCGGCACCTGGTCTATCGAGATAGATGGAACATTTTTGACCGGCCTCATGATGATGTCCATCACGAGGCCAATGTCGCTCATGTGTGCCCCAGCCTAGTTCTGCCGGTTGTGCGCCCTCTGCGACAAACCCATCCACTGACCAGGTATTGACAAATTCACCAGGTGACTTGGGTTTATTGGTAATCTGGGTATCGTGCTCAGCAATTTGAATGGATTTGATCTCTAGTGACTGGGCAAGACTTGCCCAGTCAGAAGCCTCTTTGGGAGGATGTATAGCCAATTCATTATCCTGTGCCATATTCCATAAAGCTTGTTTTAGAAAGTGCGAAATTAAACCAGGATTTGCTCCATGCGTAAGAACAGCTGTAGGTCCTTGTTGTGTTTTTAAACGAAGAACGGCTTCTCGTAAGGCGTAATTAGTTCGTGAAGCAGGAGACAGCCACTTATCAACGTACCCACCTTCCCAAGGTTCAGTGCACGTATCAAGATACAATGCGCCTTTTTGCTGACAAAGCTCGATCAAGGCCAAACTCGAAATATTAACAGATAAGTTAAGTAAAAAGTCACCCTCTTGCAGTAGGTTGCCAAGTAACGTACGATAATTTTCTCGAGTGATGTTTTCGATTTGTATGGATACGCCAAACTGTTTAGCGAGCGCCATGCCTTCATCATTTTTACTGAGGATAGATATTTGTGATGGTGTATAAGGCAGGTGTTGAAATAATAATTGTATTACGGCTTGTCCGACGCTGCCAAACCCAATAAATACAATCCGTTTTTGAGTTTGTGTATTCTGTCCATGCATGTTTTTCATAATAAAAGCGATCCTACTTTTATTCGGTTTAAAGGGGTTTATTCTATACGATTTTCATCGGGGTCATGCCAATGAATGGAATAAAGATCCCGGCGTCTATCCTTAAGATTAATCACAGATCCAGTATTACGTGCCGCGATTAATGTTTTAATGTTCAAATCAGCAAATGCAATGGTTTCTACATTGGGTGTGGTGTCTGCTGCAATGCCATCTCGTGCAAATGGAAAATCACATGGTGTTAAAATACAGCTTTGCGCATATTGCACATTCATATTGCGCACATCAGGTAAGTTGCCGACATTGCCGGCGATGACAACATAACATTGATTTTCTACTGCTCGGGCTTGAGCACAATAGCGGACCCGTAAATAACCCAAGCGCTGATCGGTGCAAAAAGGCACAAAAAGAATGTGAATTCCTTGATCGATAAGGTGGCGTGTTAGTTCGGGAAACTCACTGTCATAACAGATTAAAACGCCAATAGGGCCGCAATCGGTCATAATTCTATCCACTTTAGATGCGCCCTGCATATGCCATACATGGCGTTCGTCGGGCGTTGGGTGAATTTTTGCTTGAGCATGGATTGAGCCATCTCGTAAAAATATATAAGAGACATTTTGAATATGATCATCTTCTTGAGTCGCGGTTGATCCACCAATGATGTTGATGTTATAGCGCAGCGCGAATTCTGCGAACATCTCCTTATAGCGCTCGGTATAGGTTGCCAACTCCTTAATGGCCACGTCAGGGGCAAGAGGTTTATTACTAATAGACAACAATTGCATGGTGAACGACTCAGGAAATAACACAAAATCAGTATTATATTCAGCAACTACCCGAACAAAATATTCGACCTGTGTTGAGAATTCTTCGAACGACTGTATTTTTCTTTGTTTGTATTGCACGGCAGCTACTCGGGCATGATCGGCATCCAAGTAATGATGCTTACGTCGATGCAGTTTGGTGATATGGGTTGTTGGATCGGTTAGTATTTCAGGATTATGCCAAATTAAGTGGGTAGCATATCCCAGTGATTCGTTATCATCCGGGAAGTAGTTTTCTAAAATCCCAATAACTTCAAAACCATTGTGCAGTTGAAAGAGAAGTGTGTGATCGTGTATTTGCTCTTGTTGCACCATTTCAACATATTTTTCTGGGGTTTTTACTTGTTTGATTTCTTTAGCGAGCTCTGTCATTCGGCCACCCGTGATAATTCCTTTCAAACGCAACAGAATGCAAAGCTCTTTACGTTCGTTGTAAAGCCGATGCCCTATGTGGTGATTCCAGTATGCAGAATCAACACATGTCTCTAGGCCATACAAATAATCACCTTTTGGATCATGTGTGGTTGCATAGCCATTACCTGAAATTTCATCCCAGGTATGTGGCCTAAGTGCTTGTGTGCTTGATGTTCTAATGGAGGCACAATAGCCTACAATTTTATCATCAAATACGGCGACGAATTGGCCTTCCGGATAATGTTGAATGAGACTTTGTATGGAGTCTATCTTCAAGGGGGGCATATCGGGATATACTTTTTCAACTAATTCACTTATTCCTCCCACATCCGCAGGCGTTGCATGACGAGTCACTAAGCTTGCTTTTTTGACGATTGAGGAAGTCATACAACTCATCCTTATTTTGTATGGTATGGGCGTCGTAGCATCGTTGTCGCTAACAGTATGATCTAACTATAGTTCATCGTAGACATTTTGTAGGACTATATATAAAAATAGTTGATTGTTTTGGGTGTGTTGTCATGAAGTGGCAAGACGCCGGCGTCTCACGCAGTTAATATTTCTTTAATACCCAGCATGTATAATCCACGGACAAATAAAGAGTGGTGAGAGGGTAAACATGCTGGGTATTAAAGAGCAAATAAAAGAAATCATTGCATTGGGCAGTTACATTAACGCATGTCATAAAAGCCGTAAGGCAGCTTTTATTAGTGCAGAAATAGAACGTCGACAAGAAATATTACAACACGAAGAGCGATTTCCTCGAGTGAAGCTAGGATGGTTAGTGTTGACCTTTCAGATTGAAAAAGAGAATGAGACACTTATTCATCAAACGCATGAAGCGCAAGAATATACCTATCTTAAAATAACCCAATACGACACTATTGCTCGAGAGTTTCTCCGAAGGGGAATGCAGGCTGTACCAGGAGACGAGGGACATCACCCCAAAAGCATTTTAGATAAACAATCGTTGCCTAAATTGATTGAAAGGCAAAAAAGTATCATTCTCCAGCAATCTTTAGCGTTTGTTACCTTACGCTTCCTTGAGAGTTACACTCATTTTGATACGCCTTTTTCCACCGATGATGTGTTGGCCCAAGCATTTGGCGACTATAGACAAACCATGTATCAAGAAGCATTCTGTCAATTTGAACTGATACGCTTAGTTGAGCGTCTCGCTTTTCTTACGCAAAAAAAAGCGGCAGAAGAAAAAAATATGACCGTGAACTATAGAAACATTCGTTATTCAATTGACCCTGAAATAGAGTTTATAAACAAGGCGTTAAGCAAGATACGCCCTGGGGATTTCAACCTTCAAGGGACACGAGACCTATTCTTTGAGTTAGTTAATCCTTCTGAGTTGACCCGTGAAAATTTGGTAAAAAATCTGAGCGATGCGCTTAAAACGCACGGTGAAAGTAATATTTCTCCGGAGTTATTAGACGTTAAAGTGAGTGGGTGTAACAGTGATATCAAGTGCAGGCCAGTTAAGGTTTATTTTAACGAGGGTTTCATCCCTTACATGATGCAGTTCGCAACAGAGATAGAACAATTAGAACGGCATGTTCGTGATCCGTTGCTTTCTATGGGTAGCAAACTTGTGTTAACTGATGATAACAAGCTTCTGCAACTAAGAGCCGCTGTTGAAGAATATAAACAAAGCCTTCCTAGCATTGAAGCAAAAGAGCAGCGGTTTTTTGCCAAGCGAAGCCCTAAAGTACTGCAAGAGAGATTGCACGCATTAACCGTTTTAGAGTTATGCATCAATCTCGCAAGTACTCTGACCCCAGGAGCAATGGGTGTGGTGGTGACACTGGTTAATAACATTAATGCACATACACCACGCTGGAAAGAGCTCCATCCTTTTAAGCGAAGTCTTGATGTGATGAGTCTTGGAGTCAATGCAGTCGTCAGACATGGCTTGTTTAAGCCGCATCCATCAGCAGTTAACTTGCATGGAGCTATAGCAGACACGCCCAGCAAGGGGTGCACTTAGGCCGGCCTCGTTAATGCAGACAAAATATCGGTTTCTAAGCGTTGAGCTAAACTCTCAATAGCGTCTTTGATGGGATTTGACAGCGAAAACGGCTGTTGAATTCCTTCAATTTCAGCGCCATATAAGGTGATATGTTTAGGTAATTCCTGAAGAACGGCTCCCATTTGCATGGCTTCAGCAATGCCTAAGCCATGAGTCGATAAAGTGCTGCTGAGGTCTTTGATATCTTCATTCTTAAAACAATGGAGTGTTCCAATGGTAGCCCCAGTTATGACAGCATCGATTAAAAATACAGTTTTTGCGTGGCGCATCAACTCAAGCAAGTACATGCCTGGCCTATCACAGCAAGTGAGATGTAATTGGTGGGGAATATAGTGGCGTAAGCTTGCTTTCTGCTGCAATAATTTAACCACTTCCCATCCCAGTTGATCATCACCAAAAGGCGAGCCAATACCTAATACACGTAACTCCGTCATCTGCGGCTCACGTTGAGTTGAAGAAAATGCGTTGAACATGAAATACAAGGATCATAATTACGGATGATCATTTCACTATAGGCGCGTAATTCAGAGTCCGCCTTATTTAACCCAAATCGTTCCAATGAAATACACAAGTCTTCTTCTATTCTGGCCTGATTTTGACTAGTCGGTGGGACGATGCGCGCCGATTGAACAATACCCTCTTCATCCATTTCAAAGCAATGCCATAACATGCCTCGTGGTGCCTCGGTACAACCATAGCCTATCCCCTTACGTGGTTTGACGTCTTGGGATGGTGCGGCTGGGTAGACATAGCCCGCTAAAATACGTCGAGCCTCTAATACACAATAATAAATTTCTACGGCGCGTGCGATGATACTGTGGTACATATTATTGCTCGGAAAATGGATCCCTAATGGATGTAAAATGTCTTTTATTGGCGAGGGGAGTTGGTCAACATTATTGTTCACTCGCGCCAACGGGCCCACCAAATAGGGTTTGCCTTGCAATAAACAATGCAGGGCGGTGGAGTAAGGTACTTGACACTCTTTAAAATAGTCGTCAAAGCACTCGGGGCTAATGAATAAGCCTTTATCAGAAACGATGTGCCCTTCATTCATAGGATATTCGTCGGGATGTTGTAGCGAAACAGAGGTAAAGTTATGTGTGTTATCACTCAGTGCTAAAGACCCAACCCATGTGAGGAGATTTTCACAATCACTGATTCGAGCGTTGACTCGCTCAAGCAATTCTTGGATGCGTGTGCAGCTTGGTGCCTGATAAAAGCCACCGATACATGCGCCAACCGGGTGTACCGAACGCCCTCCCAGTAGACTAATCAGTTCATTGCCTAACGCTTGTAGACGTAAACCACGACGAACAATGTCTGGATAAACCTTTGCCATGTCAGGAGCTGATTTAAATCCTAAAAAATCAGGTGCGGCCAAAAAATGAATATGCAAACTATGGCTTTCAAGCCATTCGCCACAGTAAAAAAGACGTCGCATGTCACGAACCCAGGGCCCTGGTTGCATGCCAAAACATTGCTCAATCGCATGCGCGGCACTCATTTGATAAGCGACAGGACAAATACCACAAATACGCGCCACCATATCAAGCACATCGCTATAACAACGGCCCTCTAAAAATTTTTCAAACAATCGAGGAGGTTCATAAATTTTTAGCTGTAGTGATTGGATTTGGTGATTGACAATACGCACATCCAGTGCGCCCTCACCCTCGACACGAGCAAGAATAGGGACATGGATCGTGGTGGTTTTATTCTTTGGCAATGTGTATTCCTTTAAAAGACGAGCCCGCTTGCTTGAATGCTGGCGCCTGATTATTAATATGTAAAAACTGATGCATAATGGCTTGCTCCGGTAGGCCATTTTTTTTGAAGCGCGCGCTTAATGACTGAGTGTTTGGATTTTCTGACGGGCCGTAACAAGCATAGCATGCGCGGCCCATTTGAGGGCACAGGGCACCACACCCGGTTTGGGTCACAGGACCCATGCAGGGCTCCTTTTTGGTGACAATTACACAGACATGGCCTTGACGCTTGCATTCCATACAAACCGTATCGCGACTCATTTTAGGTGAAGCCCCCGACAATAATGAGCGCACAGTGGCTAACACTTGTTGGCTGTTGACAGGGCACCCCCACAGCTCCCAATCAACCTTGACATGGTTTGCAATGGCTGTTGATGTGGCTAACGTTTTAATGGTATTAGGGGTGGCATAAATGCTGGCCATCCACTCCTGATGTGGGGCGGCATTGCGCAAGGATTGAATCCCACCAGCCGTTGCGCAGGCACCAATGGTAATGAGATGCGTCGCGTTTTCACGGATTTTTTTGATGCGTTGGACCTCATCTGGGGTTGAAATGCTTCCTTCTACAAAAACAATATCGGCTGTTATTTCTGGCGCCACCATGCCTGCTTCAGCGAAGTGGACGATGTCAACTAGCTCGGATAGCATCAGGAGCGCTTCCCCCGCATTTAAGAAAGCGAGCTGGCAGCCATCACATGACGTGAATTTATAGACAGCAAGGCGCGGCTTTCGCATCATGACTCAGAATCCTTTTTCAGAAAACAGCGCTTTTATTTTAGGATAGGCGAAAACGGGGCCATCTTTGCAAACAAATAATCCCCCATATTGGCAATGGCCGCAGTGACCTATACCACACGCCATGTTGCGCTCCATGCTTAAATAGATATTATTTTCCGATACCCCTTTTTTTGTTAAAACGCCAATGGCTGCATGCATCATCATTTCCGGACCACACATCATGGCGATGGTTTCATCAGGATGTAAGCTCAGTGATTCGATCATGTCTGTTACGTATCCAATGCCCCAGGGCCATTTTGGCCCGGCAAAGTCGGCCGCAATGCGGACGTCGGTGTTAGGCGTTTGTTGCCATTGGGCATATTGTTTACGAAAAATAAAGTCGTCACTATGTTTAACCCCCTGGAGAATTTTTATAGCACCGTATTTTTCTCGCCTTGCTAAAATATAATTGATAACAGATACCGTTGGCGCACAGCCTAATCCACCAGTGACAATGATAATGTCTTTGCCTTCTGCTTCAATGAGTGGCCATCCTTTACCATAAGGGCCACGGATCCCGATTTCATCGCCTCTTTGTAAATTCTGCAGTGCTTTTGTGACCCGGCCTACGGCGCGTATAGTATGGCGAAGATATTTTTTTTCAGCGGGATCTGATGCAATGGAGATAGCCACCTCACCCACACCATAAAGAGAGAGCATATTAAACTGGCCTGGGTAAAATGAAAGGCGCCGCTGATGATCTGTAAATCGGGTTTGCAAGGTAAAGATCGTCGGTGACTCCTGTGCGCGCTCGGTAATCGTTGCCGAAAAGGGCAAGTAGAGGTCGGTCTGGGTCATTTGGGGGGCCTCATGTTCGACTCTCCGGAGATTGCAGCTAACTCCTCCGTGAGGTCAATGCCCACAGGGCACCAGGTCATGCAACGTCCACAGCCAACACAGCCACTGGTGTCAAATTGATCAAACCAACTGCCCACTTTATGCGTTAGCCATTGGCGATAACGTTTTTTAGTGTTATCACGAATGGGTTTGCTGCCTAATTCACTGTGGCCGGCGGTGAAACAGGAGTCCCATTCGCGTTGGTGCTCACTGCTAGTTCCATCAAGGCTTGGTTTGTCTGCCTCACTGTGACAAAAACACGTCGGACAAACAGAGGTACAATTACCACACGATAAGCAGCGTTCGGCAACATCATCCCAGCGTGGATGTCCTAAATTTGCAAACAATAGATCACGTAATGGGCGCGTGTTATCGAAAGGGATGCGTTTTGTTTGCAGGGTTGCAGCGTTATCAATGTCTTTAATGGCGCTATTGCATTGGTGGCTCGTTGCAGGCGCTAAGTGCAAGCTAGTGAGCATATCCTTCCCTTGTGCACTACCGCTTTTAATAACAAACCCATCGTGTTGTTCCGTCATCAAGAGGTCGAACGAATGGCTAACACGTGGACCGGTGCCTGCTGAAACACAAAAGCAATTGTTGGATGCGTAAGTGCAATTGACCGCCACAACAAATAAGGCGTTTCGTCGGTGTTGGTAACGTAAATCAGTCCTCTCTTTGTCCATAAAGACCTTATCTTGGATAACCATTGCCGCTAAGTCGCAGGCACGCGCACCTATGATGGCAACCGGTTGCTCCGTTGCCTGGTGCGCTTTGAATTCGAGTTTCCCTTCGAGGTTGCGTTCTACCCGCCAAACAGTCTCGCTGGGCTTAAACAGGATGGGTTTGATAGCCTGAGGGCCATTGGCCCACGAGAATGCTTTTTTTTCAGGGAGACGCTCAAGCCGATACTCACCTGGCGCTTGATGATCACGTACCCCCCAGGGTAATTGCTCGGCATGCGTTAACGTATCATAAATAATGGCACCATCGCGTATTTGTGGTCCAACACATGAAAATCCTGCCTGTTGCAAGGCGTTGATTAATTCTTGCAATTGCGTGTGGGGTAAAAAATAGTCCATGTATAGCCTCTGTATAAATACTAGCAGATCCTTGGTAACTGCTCTCCTGCCAACCAATCCATCATGCGCATTCCTCCGAGCTTTGTTTGTAATTGTACAAAACATCGTGGGTCGTGTATGACGCTTCCGATGACGGCAGCATGCTGGCCTAGGGGGTGCGCGCGCATGGTGGCCAATAAAGTTTCTGTATCTTCCGGGGCGCAAATGGCAAGTAGTTTGCCTTCGTTTGCCACATACAGAGGATCTAGGCCTAGTAATTCGCAAGCACTTGCGACGTCCGTGCGTATAGGGATTTTATTTTCAACCATCATGAATCCTACCTGTGATTGCCTGGCCCATTCATTTAATGTGGTTGCTAGGCCGCCACGGGTAGGATCGCGCAGACAATGAAGATTGGGTGAGGCCTTGATCATGTGCTTCACTAAATCATGCAAAGCGGCTGTATCGGATTCAATCGTAGTCGTAAATTGTAAATGGTGGCGTTGGGACATGATGGCAATCCCATGATCACCAATATAACCGCTCACAATGACGTGATCACCAGGACGCGCTCTATCGCCCGACAGGGTGATGCCTTTCGGCACTATTCCAACCCCAGTAGTAGTGATAAAAACACCATCTCCCTTGCCGCGCTCAACGACTTTCGTATCACCAGTGATAATAGCGACATGGGCGGCTTTTGCAGCATCGGCCATCGATGTGACAATTTTCTTTAAATCACGAAGGGGAAATCCTTCTTCTAGAATAAAACTCGCTGATAAATGCAAGGGACTAGCCCCCGCCATCGCGATATCATTGATAGTGCCGTTAACCGCCAATGAGCCTATGTCACCGCCTGGGAAAAATAACGGTGAAATGACGTGTGCGTCGGTGCTCATTACCATTCTCCCTGCGTCCACAGGAAAACAGGCCTGATCATTTTTTTGTGCCAACCATTCGTTTTCGAATGCGGTAAAAAAGACTTGCTCAATGAGTTGTGCCATGGCACGCCCACCGCTACCGTGACTTAAGTCAATACAACCGGTTTTTAAGTTGAGTTTAGGGCCTAATGATTTTTTAATAGGAATGGGTTCTGAGATCACGGTTTCTGTCATGCGGGGGTACTCACTCTACCATAAGCATAGACGGCAGCACAGGCCCCTTCTGAGGAAACCATGCATGACCCCAATGGATTTTCAGGCGTACATACTCGCGCAAATAGTTTACAATCCATCGGTTTCTTCATCCCTCGTAAGATAGCGCCACAGTCGCATTGCTTGTGTTCTACACCTAGGCTTTCGGGTAATTGAAAACGCTTTTCAGCATCAAACGCTTGATAGCGTGTTTTAATCTGTAGTGCACTTTCGGGGATTTGACCTAATCCGCGCCATTCAAAACTCGGACGTAATTCCAGGACCTCAGCCATCATGGTCTGCGAGCGTACATTCCCTTCACGGGTCACAGCGCGTGTGTATTGAATCTCAACGGTACTGCGATTTTCGTTAATTTGTTCAATTAACATCAAAATAGAATGTAAGACATCCAGAGGTTCAAAACCTGAAATGACGATGGGCTTTTGGTATGTTTGACTGACTTTTTCATAGGCTTGGCTGCCAATAACAATACTGACATGTGCAGGTCCAACAAACCCATCTAAAGGAACGGGATGTGCCTCTTCGTTTTGTGCTCGCAATAAACAATCCATGGCAACGGGTGTTAGTACATGATTACAAAATACACTGAAATTAAGACGCTGCTTTTTTTCAGCCTGCAAAATGGCATAGGCTGTGGGTGGCGTCGTGGTTTCAAAACCAATGGCAAAAAAAACCACCTCTTTTTGTGAATTCTCTTCGGCAATATGAAGGGCATCATCGACCGAGTAAACCATACGAACGTCCGCCCCTTGGGCTTTAGCCTGCAATAAACTGCGTTGCTTCGAACCAGGAACGCGCAACATATCACCATAACTGCATAAAATCACATCAGGAAGAGAGGCGAGAGCGATGGCTTTATCAATCCGACCTATGGGTAATACACAAACAGGGCAACCTGGGCCGTGAATCATCTCAACATTGTTGGGTAATAAACTGGGTAATCCGTAGCGATGAATGGTATGGGTGTGCCCACCACAAAATTCCATTAATCGGTAATGGCGAGAGGGATAGGCTTTTTTGCTAATCTCAGCTGCGATGGTTTGTGCAAAATCAGCATTACGGAATTCCTCTATATACTTCATGGTGCTCCTTGCATCATCTCAGCAAATAACTGTAACGTTTTTTCTGCCTCATGTTCATCTAGTTTAGTGAGTGCGTGGCCCACATGCAGGATGACATAATCTCCTTCGGTAACATGATCGAGAAGTGACACGGAGATTTCTTTTTCAATACCCCCGAGGGTCACTAGTGCTCGTTGCTCACCAAGCATTTTGGTAATTTGCACGGGTATGGCTAAACACATCCTTTCATCCTCTCCCAGTTGATTTGATCCTACCCGGCTCCGGCAATCCACGCTTGTCCAAGCGATAAGCCACCATCATTAGGAGGTACGCGTTGAGGCAAGTAGACACGTAAGCCATAACGGGTTAATTGCAAGCTTAAGCCCTCTGCGAGCACTTTATTTAGAAAGCAGCCCCCACTGAGTAAAATAATCGACGAAGATAGCTGACTTGCCCATGATAAAATCCACTCAGCCAAACCCGCAATTAATGTACCATGAAAAAGATTAGCACCGCTAACTTGACCTATGTCTAACAACGCTCGAAACAAAGGTAGCAGACTGAATTGGTTATGATCAATATGCCATCCACTCGTCAAAACAGTGGGTTGAGTGACCAGGCTTTCCAATTGTGAAGCGGCGTGACCTTCATAGTGTGACATCCTGTTGATGCCTAAGATGGCACTTGCTGCGTCAAACAATCGCCCACAACTGCTGCTACGTGTCATCGGACTGTTGCTTGCCAATAGATGGGCTACAAGAGAGGCCTGTGGTTGGTCTGAAAATCGTTCTGTAATCACCTCATTCATGCCAAGCAAGTGAAGAATGCTCGCAGCCATCCGCCACGGCTCATAGGCGGCCATATCGCCACTGGGTTGTGGGATAGGTAAAAAGCTGCCAAGTCGTTCAAAATGAGTATGATCCAGCCGCAGGAGTTCGCCGCCCCATGCGCCTTTGTCTGCCCCATAGCCAAAGCCATCTAATGCTAAGCCCAAGGCGGGTTGAAGTATATGATGCTCGCACGCGACTGAGGCCAAGTGCGCATGATGATGCTGTACGGGTGTAATCGGCAGGTTATATTCTTCAGCCCATTGCGTGGTATAAAAATTGGGGTGTAAATCACACGCAATCCGTTCAATTTTGGTATTAAGACATTGCATCCAATGCGTTAATGATTCATGAAAAAATTCAATCGTTGCTTTGTTATTTAAACTACCTATATGCTGAGAAACATAGGCTTCGTCATGACGAGTAATACAAAAGGTATTTTTTAGATGCCCCCCTAATGCGAGCGTTGATGGGATAGGGTAGGGTAGTTTGATGCGCTCAGGCACATACCCACGAGCACGGCGTATGATGATTGGCGAATGATGGATGACTCGGACCACAGAGTCATCAACGCGGGTAACAATTTGTCGATTGTAAGAAATAACCTCATCAGCAATAGATGATAACTCACGTTGTGCTGTGTCATCATCAATGATGAGGGGATTGCCGCTCTGATTTGCGCTGGTTACAATGAGGACGAGGGGCATGGCTTGTTCAAGCCAATCAAGACCTTCTGGAAAACCTGCCAGGGCATTGAACAGTAAGTAATGTAGTGGGGTTGATGGTAGCATGATGCCTAAGTGAGATAACCCAGGGGCAATGGCTTGAGGTAGCGGCACACTCTCCGAACGCGCTCTTTTTTTCAATAATACAATGGGACGTGCGGGACTCATCAATAGTTGCTGTGCACAATCATCTATTTCAACGAGATGCTCGGCACTTTGAGCATTCATCACCATCAAAGCAAACGGTTTTGCTTCACGATTTTTCCGATGTCGCAATCTGAGGATGGCCGTTTCATTTGTTGCATCACACAGTAATTGGTAGCCACCAAGCCCTTTTAATGCCAGGATTTTACCCGCTACCAAGGCTTTTGATAGGGTTGCAATGGGCAATGAGAGTTGCGGGCCACAATGCGCACACGCCGTGGGCTGGGCGTGATAGCGGCGATTCATTGGATCTAAATAGTCATTGCGACAGTGGGTGCATAGTGGAAATTTATCCATGGATGTTTGGTTACGGTCATAAGGAAGTTGACGAGTGATCGTTAAACGCGGACCGCAATGAGTGCAATTTAAAAAAGGATAATGGTAATAATGGCTCTGTGGATCAAATAACTCGCCTATACATTGACTGCAGATACTGGTATCGGCTGTGATCATTGTGCGCGCTATCCCAGGTTGGCTGGCAATGATGTTGAAGGTTGTTTCTGCCTTGATTAAGGCCATTTTTTTTATTTGTGTGTTGTCAATTTTTGCGAGCGGGGGTAGGGATGCGGTGAGTGCTGGTAAAAAAGAAAGGGTTGAATGTCCTTGTATTTCTATCAACACACCATACGCATTATTTTGCACCCAACCGGTTAAACCCAGTTGCTGGGCAATGCGATAAACATGCGGGCGAAACCCAACACCTTGTACTTGCCCAGTTATTAATAGTTGAAGTCTCTGCAATTATTTCTCTGCCAACCATTGATACCATGCGGGTAATCCAGTGCCTGTCGTTGCCGAAAGTGGCAATATTTTGACGGATGGATTGATTCTTTTAGCATATTCAATGCATTTATTGGTATCAAAATCGACATAGGGTAGCAAATCCATTTTTGTCAACAGGATCACATCGGCTCTATAGAACATATCAGGGTATTTTAAGGGCTTGTTATCGCCCTCAGTGACGGACAATAGAACGATTTTATAGGTTTCACCCAAGTCGAATAATGCCGGGCAGACAAGGTTGCCTACGTTTTCGATAAATAAGATACTGTTGTCGCTTAGGGATAAAGCGTCAACAGAATGGCCCACCCTATGCGCATCTAGATGACAAACCTTCCCCGTGTTGATTTGGATAGCCTCTGCCCCAGATGATTTCAGTGCGATGGCATCATGGTCTGTTTGTTGGTCACCGACGATGACGGCCATATTGAGCTGAGACTTGAGCTCAGATAATGTGCGTGCCAGTAGTGTTGTTTTCCCTGAACCTGGGCTTGACATCAAATTGATGGCTGTTATTTTTTTTTGTAAAAAATAATGGCGATTAGCTGCAGCAAATTGGTTGTTTTTAGCTAATAGATCGCGCTCAACATGAATGATGTCGTGATGCGTGTGTTGCTGCAGGGTTTGAGCCATGTCATGCTCGTGATGTATTGCCTCTTCTTCGTCCGAACATCCGCATATCCCACACATTATTCTACCTCCAGGAATGTTACACGTAACTCTTCGCCTTGCGTTACTGTGAGTGAAAATTGACCACAGCTTTGGCAGGCGTCATCATATCGCTTAAGCGGAATCGTTTTTTGACAGACGTCACAGATGGCTTGGCCTTCTATCGCAGCAATCTCTAAACAAGCAGCTTCAGCAACAGTACCTTGGGTCACAACCTCGAAACTAAAACGTAATGCATCTTGATCCACCGCGGCTAATTGTCCGATGTCTAAGCCAATTTTTTTTACGCGTAGACCGGGTCGTGTAGCGATCTGCTCGTTGATGATATCAAGAATACTTCGGCAGAGTGAAAGCTCATGCATGCTTCACTTCACGGAATAATTTTGGAAAAAAAGGGCGTAATTTGATGATAAAATCCGCCAACATGGGCAATGCCCCCAAAGCAAATAGCATGTCACCGGTTCCCAAAACGGTGGCGCGCCACGGCTTCTTCAGTAAGACGGCCTAAATACACCAAATATTTTGCAGTGTAATCTTCACCAAAATAGGAGCCCATGCCCATGCCCATTCTCTATTCCTTTATTCAATTTGAATCAATGGGGTTATTTCACCCCGTGGCCTCTGCGGGGTTGTCTATTTTTGATTATGAAATCGCTCAGAAAATAAAGCAACATATGATCTGGATTTTGGTCATTTTTATAAAAGCGGCCAATCCCTCGTCTTTTCGAGCGATAGCAATCCAGAACAGAATTCCCATGATGATTCATTCATTACAGACTTAAGGGCCCTGCTAGGCTATAAATTCCAGTAAATGAGCTGTTTGTGGGTTTTGATGTCTTTAACAAATAAGTTAGGTATGTCCATCAAAAAAAGTGGTTTTTTGCATTTATTGTAACTCCCCAGGTACTCCAATAGCCTCCTCTCCCTCGCGCGCATAGCGCGTGGGGGAGAGGATTGAGGAGAGGGGGTTATAAAGGATATCGCGAAGCGACCATCAAATAAAAAAGACTTGAAAAATTACGTGGTTAT
>SXGT01867356.1_pt1 | contig 16360 bp, 8 predicted proteins | sample 3176221 | NCBI WGS metagenome assembly SXGT01 (sample SAMN11356862, study PRJNA531348) | freshwater metagenome | isolation source: freshwater sample F1-120 | place: China: Fuxian Lake, Yuxi | collected 2017-12-25 | reverse complement strand
GTGCCGCCGTGGGCGCGCTCGAAGAGGCCGGCGCGGTCGCGGTCGGCGCCCGTGAACGCACCCCGCACCACTCCGAAGAACTCGCTCTCGAGAAGGGCCTCTGGGAGGGCCGCGCAGTTCACCGACACGAACGGGCCGCGAGCACGTGGGCTCCCGTCGTGGAGCGCTCTCGCCACGAGCTCCTTGCCTACGCCGCTTTCGCCCGTGACCAGCACCGAGACCGCGGTGGGCGCCACGCGCTCGATGATGGACAGGAGCCGCCGCACGGCGGGTGAGTCGCCCACGATCGTGGGGTGCGGAGCGCGCGCTCGCCCGGTGGACTCCAGCGCCTCTTCGGCGTTGCGGAGGCGTGTGGACTGGCGCTCGAGCTCCACGAGGAGGTCCGCGTTGAGGCGCTCCACTTCAGCCCGCGCGACCTCCAGCTCCGCGCGGCGTGCCTCGGCGTCGGCGCGCGCCACCTGCTCCCGGCGGAGGGTCTCGGTGCGGGTCACCGCGATGGCCGCCTGGTCGGCGAACGCCTCCAGGAAGCGCAGCTGGTCTCGCGAAAACGCCCCGCGCTGAAACCGGTTGTCGACGTACACGACCCCGATGGGCGCCCCGCGGTCGCGCATGGGCACGCACAGCACCGAACGGAGCTTCATCGCGTGGACGCTCTCGTTTCGCCGTAGTCGCTCGTCGTCCATGGCGTCCACGGCCAACAACGGCCGTGCAGTGGCCAACACCTCCTCGGCGATGGACGCCGAGTAGCGGGTGCTGGCACGCCGAAGCGTCTCCTGCTCGAAGTTCCGAGCGGCGCGCACCACCAGCTCGTCCGTCTCTGGATCCGCGGTGAGGACGAAACCGCGCTCGGCCCCCGTGATGCCTATCGCGATGTCCAGGATCGCCCTCAGTAGCCGCTCTGGGTCGGTCTCCGTGGCCAGCCGGGCGTTGAGGTCGAGGACAGGTCCGAGCAGCCCCGCCTCGCTCTCTAGCCGGAGCAACGTGGCCAGCTCTCGCGTGGCGTTGCGCTCGGGCACGCTCCACCAGGCCGCCGAGCGCTCTTCAGGGACCCGCGCGTGCAAACGCTCCAGCGTACGCAGAGCGGCGCTGCCGCGGGCGCGCGCCAGTTCGCCTCGGCCAGCCAGGGCAGCCACGCGGGCCGCCATGCGCTCGAGCGGCCAGACGTCCTCGGGACGCACCGCGGGTCCGTCCGCGAGCAGTACGGCCTCGAGCTCGTCGAGGAGCGCGACGGGGTCCGCGCGGCCGCGGAGCGCGACCTCGGAACGGATCACGGCGTACCAGACGCGCCAGCGCGGGTGGTCCAGGTCGCGGGCGGCCCGCGCGAGGGCCTCGAGGTACCGGCCGACGTCCTGGTGGTCGAGCAACGCAAGCCGCGCGGCCACCAGCTCGGCCTCGCTGGCCTCCCGTCGGAGCGCAAGCGCCTGGAAACGGGCGGCGGCGTCGTCCGCCGCCCGCAGTCCGGCGGATGGATCACGCTGGCAACACAGCGACAGATCGGCGCGGACGAGCGTGAAGTACGCTGTAGACAGCTCGCTGCCGAGCGCTCTCCCGAGGCGCGCGCCCGCCTCGACCCGCTGGGCTGCCGCGTCGAAGTCGCCGAGCTCCACGAGGAGGTTGGCCACGTTCAGCAGCGCCTTTGCGAGCGCCGTGTCGTCGCCGGTGCGGCGCGCTACGGCGTCCGCTTCGGCGTAGCGCATCAGCGCCTCGCCGGGCTCGCCGGCCTCTTGCGCGAGCGTGCCGAGGTTCATGAGCGCGATCCCCACGCGGGGCAGGTTCCCGTGGGCGCGCGCGACCGCAAGGCTTCGCGCGTAGCCCTCGCGAGCCCCGTCGCGATCGCCCCGGCGCTGGCAGATGATGGCCAGCGCGTTCTCGATCATGGGGAGCTCGCGGCTCGCGTCCTCGCGCGCCCGCTCAACCAGCGCCAGCGCGCCGGCCTCTTCCGCAGCCGGGTCGTAGCGCCCGAGGTAGAAGAGCGCGAGCACGCGAGTGAGGCGCGCGTGCACCAGATCCTCGGGGGATGCGTGAGCGCCGCTGAACCCAGGTCCCGCGGGGTCCACGCCAGCCAGCAGTGCTTCGGAGGAAGGAACAGCCCCGCCTTGCCACCCTTGGAGGGCCGCTTCGGCGCCCTCCAGCGCCTCCGCAGCCCGGCCCAGGTGCAGCGCCGCCCGCGCAGCCAAGCAACGCCGGCGGCGGGAGTCGGGCAGTCCGTCCAGCAACGCCAGGGCCTCGCCGTGGCGGCCGGCCTCGGACTCCAGCGCCGCCAGCGCGAGGCGGCCTTCCGGGTCGCCGCGGACCGCGGCGCGGGCCTCGGAGAAGCGTCCGAGGGTGGTGTAGAGGCGAGCGAGGCGCGCGCTTCGTCCGGCGGCCTCCGGGGCTCGCTCCAGCCAGCGCGCCGCCGCGTCGAAGTCGCCGAGGCGCTCCGCGACGGTCGCCGCCGCGTCGAAGTCGCCCAGGTGCGCCCTTACCCGCGCGGCCGCGCTGGCGTGCGCGGGCTCCTCGTCGAGCACTGGCAGGGATGCACGAAGGAGCGCATCGCGGGCGTGGTCTCCTGACCTGAGTCGCGCCGGTGGGTCGCCCGTTTCAGCAACTAGAAGCGCCGAGGCGCCGGTGGCACGCACCATCCCCCCGGCCCCGTCGGCAAGCAGTGAGTGTTCAACGCCGCGATCCAGCGAAGTCGCCGGGAGCCCAGACGCCGCTGCGCAGCGCAATACGACATGCCTCGGGAGGTCCCCCGCCACCGCCACGAGCTCCGCCAGCGCCAGGGCGTGGGGAGGAGCTGCGTGCACGCGCGCCTGGTTCAAGGTCTCGGCCGACACGACATCCAAGAGACCCTCGGCGTCCGCCGGGAACGCTGTCCCGGTCACCAGGGGCGAGACCGGGAGCAACGCCGAGAGAGCGCCGGTGAGGAGCGCCGGCTCCCCCTGTGAGCGGCGCGTCACCTCCGCGACGAGCGACGAGGAGATCGCGTGTCCAGTGGAGAGGCGCCCCAGCGCGCGCTCCACCGCGCCAGCCGAGAGCGGCGACAGGCGTACCACCTCCACTTCGCAGAAGCGCGCCAACACGGCGGCGAGCGCCTCGCCTCCGCCGCCCTCGCGGCGCGGGAGCTCGCGGGTCAGGACGAACAGCACCCGCTCGTGACCCGCGCCGTGGAGGCGCGCGACCGCGCCGAGGAGCTCGCGGGTGGCGGAGCTGGCGTCATCGACGTCGTCGAGCGCCACGAGCGTTGGCCGCGTCAGTCCGGCGAGGAGCTCCGCTGCCAACGCGGGGACCCCTCGACCGGGCGCCATACCCAGCCAGCTCCTGAGCTCGTCGAGCGTTCGGGGCGAGTCGGGCCCCAGTACGTCCCAACCCGCCTCGGCAGCCAGAACGCACGCGTGACGGAGCGCGGTGGTGCGCCCAGCGCCCCTGCTGGCCTCGACCCAGAGCGCTCCGAGCCGCGGGGCACGAAGGCGGCCGCCGTCGCTGTCCGCGCGCTCAGGGGCGTCGCCACCGGCCCCTCGGAGCGGGAGCCAGGTGCTCAGCGCGGCACGGAGCTCCGGGCGGTCCTCCAAGGGCGCTGGGCCAAGCCGTGCGAGGAGCGCCGCCTCGGCCTCCGGGCTGGCCTTCGAGCCGACCTGCAGGCGGCGGGCCACGTCCAGGGCGGAGGGGCGCGCGGCCGGATTGGCGGAGAGCATCTCCTGAAGGAGCACGTGAGCGCTCGGCGGGCCCAAGAGCCCGGCGGCGGCGTCCGAGGAGTTGGGTGCGGCAGCTCCCGGGCGGAGGGTCGTAGCCTCCGGAACTGCGCCTCCGAGGGCGAAGCGCAAGAGCCAGCCGAGGCCGTAGATGTCTACAGCGGTAGTGGTGGGCTCGCCCGCCAGCAGCTCCGGCGCGAGCACGGGCAAGGTCCCGGACAGCTCCGCAGCGCCCCCCTCGGGTGTCAGTAGATCCAGGTCGACCAGCACGGCGCGCGCCTCGTCGCCATCCCCAACGAGCACCACGTTCTCCGCCTTCACGTCGCGGTGTACGAGTCCGCGGGCGTGGAGCACTGAGACGGCCCGCGCCACGTCGCAGACCACGCGGAGGCGCGCCTCTACGGGCCTCGGGCGCGCCGCGAGCCACGTCGCGAGCTCCCCACCCTCGTGGAAGCCGCTGACGACGGCCACGCCACCCTCGAGAGGCACCACTCGCTCCGGGACGCCGAGGTTCGGGTGCGCGAGGTGGCCGGCGAGCTGCAGCTGCGCGGCGGCGCTCGCCCGGGCTTGCTCCGGGAGGACCTTGAAGAGGACGGGGCGGCCGAGGAGGCGATCCCAGCCGCGCCAGGTCTTCCGGCCGTCGCGTGAGGAGAGGAGCGCGTCCGCGCGCCACCGACTGAATTGCCCAGGCTCTGATGTCATGATCATCTCTTATTCCATAGAGATGAAAAATGCATCACAGAGTCTCTCGGGCACACCTGCGGTGGGCTCGCACTTCGGGCACTGCCCCTTCCGATCGCAGCGCAGTGTCGCCCACACGGGGCGCTGCGTCTCCGGTTGGGGCGCGAGTGCATTGGCGCGGAGCTTGCTGGTGCGTAGCACGCTGGCGCTTGCCCGTGGTCAGGGGCGCAGGTCTCTTCTACGGTGCCGCGTGGTACAGGGCACTCTGGACGGCGAGGTACGCGATGGGTCGTGGAGCGGGGAGAGCGCAGTGGTGGGGGGGGCTACTGATGCTCGGCGTCAGCTGCGGGATCGAGCCCATCCCCTCGATCGTGGCGCCCACGGACGTCGTGGTGGCCAGCCTCGATGGCGTCACGGGCCTCGTGGCCGTCGCGGGGCCCAAGGACTCCGCACCGCCGGGAGGGACGGTCGAGCTGACGGGGGTCGACGGTCTCACCATCAGGGTGCGGTGCGGCGACGACGGGTCGTTCGCCGGCACAGTCGCTGCCCGGGCGGGCGAGCCCATCCACCTGCGGGCACAGCTGGGCAATGCGACCAGCTCCGTGGTCGACGTCGTGGTGAAGCGCGCGGGCGACGTAGGCGTCCCGAGCGCTCCCGGAAAGTCAGGGGCCGCAGTCAGCGTCGGTGTGCCCACCGCGGCGGGGATCGCCACGGTGGTCGGGCGCGCCGGGAGCGTAGAGGCGGGAGCAAGAGTGGTGGTGTCTTCGGAAGGCAGCGCGGTCGCAGCGGGCCTGGCCGTGGCAACCCTCGCTGACGGCAAGGGCGCGTTCCGGGTCGACGGGCGCGTGGCTGGCGGGCGGCCTATTGCGGTGGTTGCGGTGGTAGCCGGTCTGGCGAGCCCTGCGCGGGTCCTGGTAGTGCCGGCGACGCCGGGGGAGCGGGACGACGACGGCGACGACCACCCCGCCGTCGAGGACTGTGACGACGACGACCCCGAACAGCATGACGACTGCGGCGCCTCAGATAGCGCCCAAGACGCGACGGACGCGTCCGACGATGGCTCGGACGCCGCGGATGGCTCGGACGCCACGGACGGCTCGGACGCCACGGACGGCTCGGACGCCACGGACGGCTCGGACGCCACGGACGGCTCGGATGCCACGGACGGCTCAGAGGGCACGGACGGCTCGGACGCCACGGACAGCTCAGAGGGCACGGACGGCTCGGACGCCACGGACGACTAGACGGAGCCTCGCCGCGGAGTGGTGAGCGGCACGACGCGGCGTCTTGTCGCCAAGACTCGCCGGATCCTCGGGGGACCGCGCCGGATCCTGCAGGAAAGCTCCTAACCGCATCGCGAGCACGGCGCGGGATAGCAAAGCCGGCGCCGCCAGCGGGCTAACCGAAGCGGTGGTGGAAGTACATCTTCACCTGCTGCCGCCACCACGGCCAGTCGTGGTCGCAGTCCTTCCCCCAGAGGTCCAGCCGGCAGGAGATCCCCTTCCGCTCGAGGAGACCGGCCACCGCCTGGGTCTCCTGCCAGTTGCCGTCCTCCCACGGGCCACGGCCGCAGACCATGTCGACGTGGATTCGCGATTTGACCGCCTCGAGCGCGTCTCCGCCTAGCCCCGGGAGGTAGGCGAGCGGGTTCTGGAAGTACATCTCCCCGGCGCGCACCGGGTTGAACGAGCTCATCTCGTAGCGCCCGGACATACAGAGCGCGTAACGGAAGAGATCGGGGCGCTTGAGGACGGCGTTGAGCGCGTAGAACGCGCCGAGGCTCGTCCCGGTGCAGGCGATGGGGATGTCGGGCGTGCGGCAGTCGTTCTGGATGAAGGGCGCGAGCTCCTCGTAGACGAAGCGCTCGTACGCGATGTGGCGGCCGAGGCGCCAGGCCGGGTCGGACTCCTTCTTGGTCCACGCTTCGCTGACGTTGCTCTCAACGCAGTACAGCTTGATCTTGCCGTTCGCGAGGAGCGGTGCCACCTGCTCGATCATCGCCTTGTTCTCCCACTCGTGCGCCATGCCGGAGGCTGAGGGGAAGACGAGGACGGGGCGGCCGAAGTCCCCGTACTGCCAGAGGTACAGCTTGCGCCCAAGGTGCTGGCTCGGGATCAGGTGCGGCTTCTTGAACATGGGGAGCTCCTGGTCGGGGGTGCGCGAGTGTACGCGTTGCTGCGCGGGTCGTCAGCGCCTCGGCATGCCGTTCGTGACCCACTCCTCGAAGCGCAGGCGTAGCTCGTCGGGCCACGGCTCCTTCACCCCGGGACCGTCCCCGATCCCGCGGAGGCGTACGCGCTTCACGGAGCACTCGGCCACGCTCACGGGCACTCCCTGACCAGAGCACTCCCTGAGCTCCTCGAAGGCCCCGCTGTTGTCGCAGCAAGACTTCCAGCCGGTCATCACGTCGTATCGGTCGACGATGCAGAACCCCTTGGCGCACTCGGCGTGCTCCGCGCCCTGGTGACACGGTGCGCAGAACTCCACGGTCATCGACGCGATGTCGTAGTCCCAGCTGGGCGGCGGTGGAGCGGCCGGGTAGTCGGTGAGCGCGGCCAACACCCGCGTCGCCGGCTCACGCGCGCCTTCGGGCACCGTAACGCAGCGAAACCCTGTAAAGGCGTACATCGCGACCGGCACGTCGGGCGTGCGATACCGCGTGCGCGCGGTGCGGCCGTGGCCGAGATAGTGGGTGCCACGGCGGATCTTGGTGGTGCCCGCGTCGAGCCACGCGGTGCCGTCGGTGGGGGCGCCGTCGTAGGTCCGGTGGTAGTCGTCGAGCACCCACTCCGACACGTTGCCCACCATGTCGTAGATGCCCTCGGCGGTTACGGCCGCCGGCAGGGCGCCGCGGGGATGCGTCTCGGTGAAGCCGTCACGGCAGTCGCGCTCGCCGCAATTGATGCGCGCCGTCTCCGGTGTCCATGACTCAGCGGTGCACTCCTGGAATGGGATGTAGGACTTCGGATGGAAGTAGAACAGGAGCTCCTGCGGGCAGTCGCCGTCGCCCCACGGGAAGCGTCGCGTGGTGGAGCAGTCGTCGCCCGTGGGCCCCTGGGCGGCGCGCTCCCACTCGGCCTCCGTGGGGAGGCGCTTGCCTTGCCACGGGGAGGGGAGGCCCCGACCGGCCCACACGCAGTAGTCTCGAGCGCCGTACCAGGACACGTTGGTGACGGGATGGTCGGCGCACGACGCGTCGAGCGCGCCGCCGGGCTGGCTCTGGCACTGGGACGCCACGGCGTAACCGTCTCGGCAGTTGAGCGCCGCCTCCAAGTCGTTGCAGTCGTAGCAAAAGTGGCTGCCAGCGCTCTCGTCGCCGCAGACCGGTCCGCGCTGGCGTAGAAACTCGGCGAACTCGGCGTTGGTCACCGGATGCGCGTCGATCGCGAAGGCACCGTGCTGAACCGTGTGGCGCGGCCTCTCGTGAGGATCTCCCTCGTTCTCTGGAGAGCCCATTTGAAGACATCCGGCGGGGATGAGCACCGTGCCCTCGGGCGCGACCAGAGACGGCTCAGCGGCGGATGCGCACCCGAGCGCCAACGTGAGCCACGCGCCGCCTCTCGGGGGCAGACCCCGAACCGGCCTGTTTTCACTGGAGAACCAACGCTGCATGGGCGGACCCTCGGGACGACCGCGGGGAGCGTAGCGCTCGGCGGGTGCGCTTCGCAACGGACGGCGGCGGACGCTTGCGCTTCACGTGCGGGGCGGGCAGGGTTTCGCCTATGCGCAACCCTATGAATCACCTCGACGACCGGTGCTCCACGCACCCGGGCCATGCGCACCTCCGCGCTCCCTGGCGCGCGGGAATCGCCGCGATCGCCCTGCTGCTCGGGTGCGGCCCCGACGACCGCGGGAGTGCGCTGCTTCCCGGCGGGGTCGCGGCGGACGCCCACAGCGGCGGTGAGGACGTGGCCTCGGCGGCCGACGATGCCTCGTCCCCGGACGACCTCGCGGCCGGGCCCGAGACGGAAGGCGGGCCTTCCGATGTGTTCGCCGACGCCGCCGAGGCGCCCGCCGACGTGGCCCCGAACGACGTCCCGCTGGCCGTCGACGTCCCCCCGGAGGATGTGCCCCCCCTGCCGCCGGAGGACGTAGCGACCCTCGACGTAGCCGAGCCCGATGTCGGGGAGCCGCCCGTCCCGGACGTCCAGGCCCCCCCGGAAGAGCCGGATCCCACGGCCGCCATCAACGCGGGTTGGATCGGCGGCGCGTGCGACGCCGTCGGCGACTGCGCGTACGCCGACGCGACGTGCCTCGAGGCCTGGCCCGACGGCATGTGCACCCAGGGCTGCGACCTGTACTGCCCCGATCAAGCGGGCGCGGTCACCACCTTTTGCATCGACGCCGGCAGCCTCGCGGTGCCCGGCCCGGGCGGAATGTGCACCGTCCGGTGCGACTTCGGGCTCTCGCCGACGGGCTGTCGACCCGGCTACACCTGCAAGCTCATGCCGCGACACGGTCAGCCGTCCACGGAAGTGCTCAGTTGTGTCCCCGAGGACGGCAGCGGCTCCGGGCTCAGCGACTGCCTCGATGAGCTCATCGCGCGCGGCGTCCCGTTTCAGGTGGCTGCGAACCCCAACGACCACCCGGAGGGGCACCCGGAGCTCACGTGTGTCATCGAGGAGCCCGTCCGCATCGGCCCGGTGATCCACGGGATCTCGCTGCGCTACTCGAAGCCGGAGAACGCCGCCAGCAAGGTCTTCGTGTCGTGCGCCGCGGCGCTGGCGATCGAGGAGACCCTGGCGCTGCTGGCGGAGGAGGGCGCGACTGACCTCATCCACCTCGGGACCTACAACTGTCGCGTCATCGCGGGGACCACCAAGCTCAGCCAGCACGGGCTGGCCAACGCGATCGACATCGGAGGCGTCCGCTTCGACGACGGCGCTTACTGGACAGTGGTGGGGCACTGGGAGCACGACATGCCCAACCCGGTCACCGAGGCGGGCAAGTTCCTGCTCTGGATGGCCAAGGCGATGTACGAGCAGTACATCTGGAACATCATCCTCACGCCCGAATACAACGCCGCCCACGACAACCACTTTCACGTCGACCTGACTCCCGGGTCGCACTTCCTGAGCGAGTGAGGCGTCTGCTCGTCGCGTGCGCGCTCTCCGCGTGCGGCCACCCCGAAGCCGCGGGAGACGCCGGGGGCAGCGCCGTCAGCGACGCCGCGGCCCCCCAGGCCTGTCGCGCTCCCGGGGACACGACGAGCGAGCTGCTGCTCCCCTGCGACCGCACCGTGGAGCCGTGCGACGGCAAGGACAACGACGAAGACGGCTTCACGGACCCACACTGCCCCACCCTGGCCTGCTCCTCCGACGCGGACTGCACGTATGGCGGGCTCGTCGGCGACGCTGACTGCAACTTCTGGGGCGAGCCGCATCCGATCTGCGCGCAGATCGACGGCTTCCCGCGCGAGGGGAACGAGGCCTGCCAGGGGGTGCTCTGCCCGCCGGGCAAGAAGTGCGTGCAGGGCGACTGCGTCACGCCGGGCACCGGCGCGCCCGGCAGCCCTTGCAGCTCAGGCGCCGACTGCCCCTACAACTCCGGGTGTATCCCTCTGGATCAGGACGCGTCGGTCGGAAACTGCACGCACTTCTGTCACGACAGCCCCTGTCCCGAGGGCACAGCCTGCCTCACGTTGCTCACTGACGCGCGGAGCGAGACCTATCGCACGCAGACTTGCCACGTGATCGGGTGCGCCGCGGGTACCGTCGCTTGCAAGGGCCTCATCGCGGCGTGCGGGGAGCGCGCCTGCGCCACCGCGGACTGCGGGCACACCTGTGAGCGCCCGGACGATCTCGAGTGCACGCTCGGCTGTCTGTTGGCCTCCGACCACCCGGGCGCTCCCGCCCTGCACCAGTGTCTGAGCGCGGCCTGTAGCGTGCGTTGAGCCGCCGTTGCCTGGGGCTGTCAGCCTCGCGCGCGCCGAGTCATCCACGCGGCGAAGAGCGCGAGCAGCAGCGTGGCGGCGAGGCCTCGCGCCGGCCCGCCGGAGGTGTCGCAACCGCCCGCTTCGGCAGTTGCACGGGCGGCGTCCTCGTGGGGCGTCGAGGCGTCGGTGGGCGCCGCGTCGGGCGGCTGACTCAGCTCCACCACCTCGGCGCCCAGCTCGTCCGCTACGCCGACGTCTTCCGCAACGGCGATGTCCTCCTCTGGCGCGGTGTCCGGGGGCTCCACCGACGGCGGGGCGAGCTCCACCGTGGTCGTGGCGCACGCCTCGTTCTCCGCCGCGTCGCTCGCGCAGACCTCCAGCGTCCACGCTCCGTGGGGCAGGGTGAGCTGGCTGGCGAACAGGGCCTCGCCCATCCACACGAGCGGCGCGGCGTGAGGGCCGCCGGAGTCTGACGTCGCGGCAACGCTCAGCGCAGTGAACAGGTGATCACGGGTCGGGCTGGTCCGCTCGTCGACGCGCGCCACCACGCGGACGCGGTCACCCACGACCGTCCTGGTCAACACGGTCACACCCGGCGGCGTCGTGTCCTTCGCCACCGCGGCCGTGGCGAGGTAGACGCGGTCGTCGTAGGCCACCTCGCCCTGCGCCTCGACCACATCGGTCAGCCCATCACCGTTCAGGTCGCCCACCGCGAGCCCCAGCGTCCCGGGGGTATTGGGGCCCTCGAAGGCGCCGGCCACCAACGCGAGGTCACCGCCGGTGTTGCGGTACAGGCGGTCCTCGCCGGACAGGGACCCGATTAGTAGGTCCGCGTCGCCGTCGTCATCCGCATCGAGGAACACGGCGACGTTGTCGTCTTCGCCGGGGTTGTCGGCCCACCGCTCGCCGGTGGCGTCCACGAAGGCGCCGGTGCCGTCGTTGACGAGGAGCCGCTCGGCCAGGCCGGGACCGTCGTTGATCGTGACGAGGTCCACGTAGCCGTCCCCTGTGACGTCCATCACCTCGAAGTCGTAGTTGTTCGTCGCTTCCGGGAGGCCCTCGGCGTCCGCGAAGTGGCCTTCGCCGTCGTTCGTGAAGAGCCGAGACCGCTTACAGCTCTTGCACGAGATCAGCCCGTCTAGATCGCCGTCGTTGTCCACGTCGGCGAGCTCCACGTCCCACGAGAAGCGGATGAGCGCGTTGGGTGTGTGCGTCTCGGTCGCGTCCGAGAAGGCGCCGTGGCCATCGTTGAGCCAGAGGCGCGTCCGCCCCCCCGCGTTCTTCAGGGGGTTGCCGGCGCCCCAGTCGGCGAGCAACAGGTCGAGGTCTCCGTCCGCGTCCACGTCTCCAGCCGCCACGTCCCCCACCGATAGCTCCACGGCCGGGAGGGCGGCCGTCGTCTCTTCGAACGTGCCGTCCCCGAGCCCCCGGTAGACGCGACTCTGCGTTTGCCACGTCGTCCCCACGAAGAGGTCGGTGTGTCCGTCGCCGTCGAAATCCCGCGCCTCGACCACGCGCGCGGCGTCGGGGATGGCGCCGAACACCGCCGCGGTCGCCTCTACGAAGGCGCCCTTGCCGTCACCGAGGAAGACCCGGTTCGGCTCCGGATCGCCCGCTGACGAGTAGTCGCCGCCGTTGGCGAAGACCACGTCGAGGTCCCCGTCGTCGTCGATGTCGGCGGCGATCACCTTGTTCGACCACTCTGCGGTGGCGCCGAGGGTGGCGGAGGTCGCATCGGTCCAGAGAGGCACGGCGAGTAGCCAGATGGCGAGGGCGTTCATGCACGGGCCTAATACACGAGGCGCGTGGGGCCCGCGATGTCCCTAGAGCGCGGCGCCGGCGTCAGGCTCCTCGCTAGGCTCGCTCCGCCTTCAAGCGCTGAGCCCTCATCCAGTGAAGGTAACGCTCGTAGATCCCAGGCGAAGCGTGGTCGTCCACGCTGGCGATCCGCAGCTTCGGCAGTCCGGGCGCCCCGAGCTGCGTCCAATACGCCGCGAGTCGAACCTCCACCTGGCCCCCCTGAGTGAGGATGGGGACGGCGAGCTTCACTTGCCGACTGAGATCCACAGGCACGACATCGCAGGCTAGGGTCACGTGCGTGGCGCCGAGCCCGGTCAGCTCTGCCCGGCAGTGGCTGATACCCACCATCAACGTTGTCTGGATCGAGACCTCGACCAGCGACTCCGAGTCGAGGAAGAACTCCGATACGGGTCCTATCGCGGCGGAACGGGTGAGCTGTCGGGGGGCATCGATAACGGCCTCTGCCACCGGCGCGGGCTCCGGCGCGGGTTCCGGCTGGGACTCGGACGCACTGGGCGCGGTCCCGTCCTTGAGGTCGTAGACCGTCATCCCTCCCACCACCCGTACCCGAGCGTGATCGGGCGGGCCCGGCATGCGGAGGAAGGTCTCGACGAACCTGAGCAGCGCCCGTTCGTCACCGCCGGTGGCCGCTCGGATCCACTCGACGCCGATGCCCGCCCGCGGCTCTCGTTGGGTCCACACGACCCGGGCTACGAGATGGACGCCGTCGGTCGGCGACTCGCCCCCCTTGGCCACGAGCAACGTGGCCCCGACGGGAATCTTGTCGCGCGTGACGATGAAGCCGCCGCCCAACGAGAGGTTTGTGACGAAGCCGTCGAATCGTTGGCCCTCGATGTAGCAGTAGAGCGGGATGCTGCACGAGAAGCGGGACGACCGACGTGGAAGTGCACGGCTGACGTGGAGGGATTTAGTCTCGTCCTTCATGGCTCTCTCAATCGGTCCCTCACGCCGACGACTTAACCCGGCGACTGGACTCGCGGCTTGACCCGGCGCCAGCAGCGAATGCATGTTGGGGCCGGGGCAGCAGAGCTCCCCCGCCCGGGTTCACCTCCGCGCTCCCGCGCTCCGGTGAAAGTCATGTTGGGGCCGGGTCAGCAGAGCTCCCCCGCCCGGGTTCACCTCCGCGCTCCCGCGCTCCGGTGAATTCTGCGGCGCAGCGCGTTATGGTGCGCCCCATGGGCCTTCGCGACCTCCCCAAGATCGACCACCTCCTCGCCACTTCCACGGTGGCGGCGCTCCTCGAGCGCTACCCCCGCGCGCTGGTGAAGGACGCGGTTCGGCGGCACGTCGAGCAGCTCCGCCAGATGGAGCGATCGGGAGTTGGCGCCGCGGTCGACTTCGCCGCGATCGAAGCGCTCCTCATCGGCGCGCTGGCGCCGAGCCTGGTGCCCGTCATCAACGCCACCGGCGTGCTGCTGCACACCAACCTCGGGCGCGCGCCGCTGGCACCTTCCGCGCTCGCCGCGGTGGCCCCCGTGGTCGAGGGGTACTGCAACCTCGAGTACGACCTCGAGGCGGGCGGGCGGGGAGATCGCTCCGTCCATTGCGAGGCATTGCTCTCGCGCCTCACTGGCGCCGACGCTGCCCTGGTAGTGAACAACAATGCTGCGGCGATGGTGCTGGCGCTCGCCGGCCTCGCGCAGGGGCGGGAAGCCATCGTGAGCCGCGGCGAGCTCATCGAAATCGGGGGCAGCTTCCGGCTCCCCGAGATCTTCGAGACCAGCGGCGTCCGCCTCGTGGAAGTGGGCACCACCAATCGTACGCGCCTCGCGGACTACGAACGCGCCGTGCGGCCCGAGACGGCGCTGCTGGTCAAGGCTCACCGCTCCAACTTCGAGGTCGTCGGATTCACGGAGGAGGCCTCCGGGAGCGAGCTCGTGGCGCTCGGCGCCCGCCGCGGCCTCCCGACCCTCTACGACCTCGGCTCCGGTTGCCTCGTGGACCTCGCCCCGTACGGGCTCGCCTCGCCGACCGTGCAAGGGGCCGTGGCAGAGGGCTGGGACCTCGTCGCGTTCAGCGGCGACAAGCTCCTCGGCGGTCCTCAGGCCGGCATCCTCGTGGGGCGAAAGGCCGAGATCCAGCGCCTCGCCCGTCATCCCCTGCTTCGGGCCCTGCGCGTCGACAAGCTCGCGATCGCCGTGCTGGAGCGCACGCTCGCGTCCTATCTCGACGGTACGTGGCGCCACGCCGTGCCGCTCTTCGACCGCCTGGGCGTGAGCGTAGAGCGCCTGCTACAGCGCGCGGCCGACCTTCGCGAGGCGGTTGGCTGCGGCGAGGTCGTGCGCCTGGAGGGCCGCATGGGCGGGGGGACGCTGCCCACTGCGGCGATCGCCAGCGCCGGGCTTCGCATCGCGTTGGACCAGCCCGACACGGTCGCCTCGCGGCTCCGCTGTGGGAGGCCCGTCGTGGTGGCCCGGGTGGAGGGCGGGGCGCTCATCGTCGATTTGAGGGCGGTCGGAACCGCCGAGCTTGCCCCGCTGGGCTCGGCCCTCCACGCGGCGCTGCAGCCCGCGGGCTGAACTACGGCTTGCGGTAGACGAAGAGCCGCTGGCGCGCTCCCAGGTCACGCCCTGCGCGGGCGTAGATGGCGAGCTCGTTGAGCCCGGGCTCGAGCTGCACCACGGTCCTGAACTCCGCCTTGCCTTCGGTGGCGCGCCGAAAGAAGACCTTGTCGTCCTCTCGGAACACATAGATGTCCGGGCGTTCACCCGAGTCGACCGAAGGGAACTCCGCGCGGCCTTCGATGACCACTGACTCCGCGGTGGTCTCGGAGGCGACCGCCTGGGTGAGCGAGATGCGCGGCGCCCGGATCGGCACGGGATCCACGAGCGCGACGGTGGTGGTGGGCACGGCGCTCGCCGGCGCGCCGGTGAGCTCGCGCTCGCCCACCCAGCCGCGGTGGCCGTCCGGAAGGTCCACGCGGAGAAGCTCGCCGACGTGCCCGGGGCTCGTGAAGACCGTGTTGGCCTCGAGGTGTCCGACCACGCGAGCCCGGTGGGCGGACGCGAACACGGGGACCTTCCCAGGGGCCACGTACCGGGCTGGAGAACGGACGAACGCGTCGGACGACGCCGCCTGATACTCCAAAGGGAGCGTGTGCGTGAGCCGCTCCTCGAGGACGGTGTCCGTGATCTGCACGTCCAGCTCCAGGCGCTCGGCCTCCCCCGGTCGGATCTCCACCGTGAGCGTAGCGGACGCGAAACCCCCGGCCGGTATGCCGTCCAGCCAGGCTCGGCCATCGGTGATGAATGCCTCTTCCCCGCCTCGGTTCTTGAGCGTCACCAGCGTCTTCCGGGCGGCGCCATCGCCGGTGTTGTGCACGGTGACCCGCAGCTTGAGGCGCTCGCCCACGTTGGCGATCCCGTCCCCGTTGTTGCGCTCGTCGCCGCGGTTGGGCTCTTCGCCTGGCTCATCCAACACGCTCAGGCTGTAGTCGAAGCGGGGGCGGGGAACACCTCGCACCGCCAGCCAACCCACGGCCTCGGGTGGGGCGTCCTCCTGGATCCGCTCATCGCCCGCGAAGAGACGCACCTCCACGGGCACGGTCTGGCTCTGCGTGGCGACCCCGACGGGAACCGGCGCCGTCCACGAGCGGCTCTCGCCCGGCGCGACGAGCCCGATCGGCAGCTCCAGCCCATCCGCCGCCGACAAGGCGGAGTGCGTCACGCCATAGAGCCGGCGCCAGGTCCGCTTTCCCGTGTTCTTCACCGTCAGCGTGATGCGGGTCTCCTCGCCGGCGACTACGCCCCCGGGGTCTTCGCCCGACAGAGTGACCTGAAGCCCCGGCGCTCCGACGAGGCGCTCCGACGCCCCAGGTGTCCAGTCCACGTCCAGCTTGCCGAGCGCAGCGACGACTCTGCCGTCTTGGTCGCGGTTGGTGTCTGCTGTGAGTCCTCCCGCGCGCTCTAGAGCGGTCTTCGCTTCGGCGTGCGTCGTCTCCGCTACGAAGCGGCGCGCGAACTCCAGCTCGAAGTCGTCTCCGCCGCCGTCGGACAGATACCTAACCCGCGCCTCGGGATCGCGATGGCGCACGAGGGAGCCGTTCTCGAGGTGGTTCGCCAGGGTGACCTCGCCGTCGCCGCGCGACTCGCCCAGCTGCACCCAGTCGCGGCTCACCCGTATGGGCACGAGCTCCACGTGGGGCACGATCCCCACGCTCTGGATCGACTCGTCACCAGGAGTCAGGTACTGCGCGATCGTCAGCTTCAGCGCGACGTCGTCGATATCGTAGAGCACCTGGACGCTGCCCTTCCCGAAGGTCCGCTGACCCACCAGCACGGCGCGGTTTTGGTTCCTGAGCGCGCCGGCGACG
>SXGT01702970.1_pt1 | contig 16360 bp, 11 predicted proteins | sample 3176221 | NCBI WGS metagenome assembly SXGT01 (sample SAMN11356862, study PRJNA531348) | freshwater metagenome | isolation source: freshwater sample F1-120 | place: China: Fuxian Lake, Yuxi | collected 2017-12-25 | reverse complement strand
CGCCGGCAAGTCGACCTTGCTGAAGGCGATCGTCGGGCTCGCCCAGCCCGAGTCCGGCCGCGTCACCTTGGATGGGCGCGACATCACCCGCGATCCCGTGCACCGCCGCGCCGGGCTCTTCGGGCGCATCGCCCAGGACCCCAACGACAGCACCTGCGCCGGCATGACCATCGAGGAGAACCTGGCGATGGCGGCCAAGCGCGGCCAGCCGCGGGGCCTTCGGCGGGCGGTCACGCCTGAGCTCAGGGAGCGCTTCCGCGGCGCGCTGGCGGAGATCGGTCTCGGCCTCGAAAGCCGGCTCGACACCCGCATCGGCCTCCTCTCCGGCGGCCAGCGCCAGACCATCGCGCTGTTGATGGCGACGCTGGCCGGCCCGCGCCTGCTGCTCCTCGACGAACATCTCGCCGCGCTCGATCCCAAGACCGCCGAGCTGGTCATGGCCTTGACCGACCGGCTGGTGGGCGAGCGGCGATTGACCACGCTGATGATCACCCACAACATGGGCGACGCGATCCGCTGGGGGAACCGCCTGGTGATGATGCACCGGGGAAAGATCATCTTCGAGGCGGCGGGGGCAGCCAAGGCTCAGCTCAGCGTCGGCGGCCTCGTTCAGAAGTTTCACGAGGCGGGGCACATCGACCTCGCCGACGACCGCATGCTGCTATCCTGAGAAAAACCGGAGGAGACCCATGATCACCCGACGCATCCTGATCGCCGCCGCGCTGATGGCCGGTGCGATGCCCGCCGCCTTCGCCCAGGCACCGACTCCGGGCAAGACCTACAAGGTGGGATTCTCCCAGATCGTCGACCACCCGGCGCTGAACGCGACCCGCCAGGGCTTCACCGACGGGCTTGCCGCGGCCGGCTTCGTTGTCGGCAAGAACCTGGTGCTCGACTACCAGAACGCCCAGGGCGACCCCGGCAATGCCCGCAACATCGCGCAGAAGTTCATCACCGAGAACGTCGACCTGCTGGCGCCCTGCACAACGCCGAACGTCATGGCGACGATCCAGCTGGCCAAGGGCGGCAAGATCCCGGTGGTCTTCGGCTGCGTCACCAACCCGGTCGAGGCCGGCGTCGTTCCGGCGGTGGACAAGCCGACCGGCACCAACGTCACTGGATATTTCAGCATCCCGCCGGTCGGCCGCTCGCTCGATCTGTTCCTCACGATCAAGCCCGGCATGAAGACCGTCGGCACGCTCTACAACGCGTCCGAGACCAACTCGATCAACCTCAACAAGATCGCCAAGGCCGAGGCCGAGAAGCGCGGGCTCACCTGGGTCGAGGCGACGGTCGCCTCCTCGGCCGAGGTGAAGACGGCGGCAGACACGCTCGTCGGCAAGGTCGATGCCATCCTGACCGCGCAGGACAACACCGTGTCCTCCGCCTACGAGGCGGTGGTGAAGGCGGCGCGCGATGCGAAGAAGCCGCTGTTCGCCCTCGACGTCTCGGTGGTCGAGCGCGGCGCCATCGCCGCCATGGCGCAGAACCAGTACCAGGCCGGCCTCGGCTGGGCCAAGGAGCTGGCGGTGCCGGTGCTGCTCGGCAAGGACCCGGGCACGCTGAAGCCGGTCGAGTCCTCGGTCTACGACCTGCAGGTCAATCTCGAGGCGGCCAAGCTCGCCGGCGTCACCGTGCCGGACGCGACGGTGGCCCAGGCGGTGAAGGTGTTCGGGCGCTGAATTCGTAGAACCCTCCCTCGGCGAAGCCGGGGGAGGGGGGCACGAAGCCTTACGGCAAATCGACGATCTCGATCCAGTTGGGGCCCTGGCCCATGGGCAGCCGCTTCTGCGGCGTCAGCGCGCCGGAGCTTCCGTCGATCCGGTAGCTCTGCAGGTGATGCGACATCAACCCGACGGCATAGAGGAAGCGGCCGCGCGGGCAGATGGCGAAGCCGCGCGGATGATCCTCGGTCGGCCAGTGGCCGATCGGGGTGAGCGTGCCCTCGGCCGGGTCGACCGCATATCCGGCGATGGTGTTGGACGTCCTTACCGTTCCGTAGAGGAAGCGTCCGTCGGGCGTCAGGTGGATGTCGGCGGCGGCCGGGTTTTCCCCCTTGAAGCCGGGCGGCCGCGCGTCGACGGTCTGCTTGAGCGCGAGCGTGCCGGTGCCTGAGTCGATGGCATAGACATTGGCCGAACCGTCGGACTCATTCAGGAGATAGAGGAAGGCGTTGTTGGGATGGAAGGCGGCGTGTCGGGGTCCGGCGCCGCTGGCGGCGGCGGCGGTCGGGGGATCGTTGGGCGAGACCATGCCGGTGGCCGCATCGAAGCGGAGCTGCACGACGGCGTCGCCGTCGCGGCACGGCACATAGACGAAGCGGTTGGAGGGATCGGTCAGGATGCAATGCGCGTTCGGCGGCGTGGGCATGATCTGCACCGGCCGCTCCTGCACCCAGCCATGCGGGCCGATCGGATTGACCGCGATCTTGTTGCCGGCGAAGGACGCGCCGAGCAGGAAGCGGCCGGCGCGGTCGGTCGCGATGTAGGCGAAGTTGTCGGGCAGCTTCGTGGTGGCGATGGGCGAGAGCCGGCCGCTCGCCGGATCGATGCGGAAGCTCGCCACCGAATAGGGCTCCGAGCGCAAGCCCACATAGAGGTAGCGGCGGTCGGGGCTGACCGCCATCGGCATGGCGACGCCGCTCACCGCCACCTTCTCGACGAGCGCGAGATCGCCAGAGTCCGGGTTCATCGCCATGACGAAGACCTCGCGGCCGTCGGCGTGGGAGATATAGAGGATGGTCTTCGGGCTCATGTCGGGTCGGGCTCCTGGGAGGCGGGGCTTGGGGTGGGAGCCGGAGCCTAGCAGGGGCGTTTCCGTCGCGTCATCGCGTTTCGGCGGCGCGCAGGCCCGGACGTTCTAGGGGACGATGTAGAGCGGGCTCGACCAGGCCTGGTGGCCGTCCTCGAGGGTGACGCGGACATAGAGCGGGTTGTCGCGGCCGGGCTCGGTCTCGACGTCGAGCGCGAAGGCGAAGGCGCGATGCTCGTTCGTCTCCGGCAGGCGGTAGGTGCGAAGCCGCCGGCCGAGTCCGCCCGCTTCGACCACCGTGTCCTCGTAGCCGATGTCGGCGATCTTCCAGGTGGCGGTCGCCGGCTTGGTGGCGACCGTGATCTCGCCCGCCGCCGCATCGTCGAGGCGGAGATCCATGCCGGAGAGGTTGCCGGTGGTGAGCGAGGTCCAGCGGAGACGCTCGCCGTCGAGGTCGAGCGTCCGCTCGGGGTTGAGGAAGTTCACCGGCGCTGCCTGGACGACGCGGTTGCCGGTGACGCGGGCGTCCCCGTCCCAGATCACCTGCCGGCCGCGACCGCGATACTCGGCCCCTTCCCAGATCACCCGGATGCGGCGCGACGGACCCGCGGCGGGGTAGGGGCGGCGGGTCGCGATCAGCGTGGTGCCGTTGAAGACGTCGATTCGCTCGATCGGTGCCGGCGCCACCGCCTCGACCGCCAGATGGACCGGACCCTTGGCGCGCACGATGTCGCCCATGGTCGCGGTCTTCGCCAGCTTCGATGTCGTCGAGCCCAGCGACGGATCGTCGGCGAACAGCTCGGCCTCGCCTTTGAACGTCGCCTGGACGTCGAGATGGAGCCGCGTGCCGGTGGTGCCGTAGTGGTGGCGCCGCTTCAGGGCCTCGAAGACGGCATCGCGGGTGAGTTCGGGCAGCTTGACGCAGGTGAGGCCGCCGATGGCGCCGAAGAGGGAGGCGCCGGGAGAGGCCAGCCCCGGACGGCCTTTGTGGTCGTCTGAGTTGCAGACGACGCCGACCCGGTACTTGAGGCGAAAGGCGTCGTGCAGCAGCCACTCGAAGGTTCCCCAGGTCGAGTGGATCTCGACCGAGCGCTCGATGCGGCCGTCATGGCCGACCGAGATGTCGGCATAGCGGCCGCCGACATGGGCGAAGGTCACCGCTTCCTGGTCGGCCAGCGCCGAGAACAGGTCGGTCGCGGTGTGAGCTGCCGTGTTGCCGTCGCGCCCGTCCATCACCAGCGCGTGGCTCGAGCGATGGATCACCCGGCCTTCGCGGCGGAAGAAGACGTTGCGGTCGCCGCCGACGCCGGTGTTCCCCGACCATTCGTAGCCCGGCATGGTGACGAAGCGACCGGGCTCGTGGAACGAGCGGGTGAGCTGGTTCAGCTCGTCCCAGAATGCCTCGGTGATCTGGAAGTCGTTGCCCTGGTGGCCGACGATGTCGAGCAGCGCCTGGTCGCGGGCGAAGGCGAAGTAGTCATGGGCGGAGCCGCTACCCACGGTCTCGCCGCTCTGGCCGTGGAAGTCGGCCCAGTAGGTGGCGGTGCCGCCCTCGCCGATGCGGAGCGGGTTGCTGCGGAAGATCTGCTTGCCTGCTTCGTCACGGAACGAGATGACGAGATCGCCCGGCGCCTCGACCGAGAGATTGTCGAGGAGGCGTGTGCCTTCGTCGGCCCCGATGGTCAGCCGCTCAGGCAAGCCCTGCACCGGCAGGCTGGGTACCAGCGCGAAATGGCCGGCGCCCTTCGCCTGCGGGTTGCCCCAGCGGTCGATCTTGGCGATGGCGAGGCGGAACGGTTCCTCCGGCCTCCGGAAGGTCGGCATGATCGCGCGCCACTCGGCGACCGGCCCCGGCACCAGCTCGATGCTGGGCGAGTGCGGCAGTTCGACGAAGTCGTATGTGGCAAAGGCGTCGATGTAGACCTTGAACGGGAAGTCGAGCTCGGCATTGGTCTGCTGGCGGATGCCGGGGCTGCCCTGGCGGCGGTCGCCGAAGCGCACGGTGATCCGCTCGCCGCCGCGGAGGAATCCTCCGACCAGCCGCACATAGAGGGTGTGCACCCAGGGCCGGATGTTGATGCGGTCGAACATCAGATGCAGCGCCGCCCCGTTGCTCGCCTCCGCTGTGGTGTAGTTGCAGCCCTTGGGCTCGGCGAACTGCGGCTTCCCCATGTCGGTGGTGGTGCGGAACGAGATCTTGATCCCGCCGCTGTCGTCGACGCCGAAGGGACCCGCCGTATATGTGAGCGTGAACGAGCCGTAGGAGCCGGCCTCGAAGGCCCCAAGAGGCTCGAGGACGGCATGGCCCATCTGGTCGGCGAGGTACGTGGAATGCGGCATCGCTGGTTCCAGCCAAGGTGGTCTTAGTCGAAGCGGGCCATGCGCGGCTTGCCGATGGGGACTTCCATCAGGTCCTCGCCCCAGATGATGGTGCCGGGGAAGATCGCCATCATCTCGCGCAGAATCTCCTCGCGGATGCCGGGCTGATCGATCTGGTCCATCATGTGCGAGAGCACCAGCGTCGGCACGCCGGCCTCGCGCGCCACCTGGGCGACGTCGAGATGGCTGCCGGCGCAGGCGCGATAGGCGGCCGAGGGCTCGGTGCCGCTGCGAAAGTGCGTCATGTGGATCAGCACGTTGGTGCCGCGGGCGAGCTCGATGATGTCGCGGCAGACGCCGCCGCTGTCGCCGGAATAGCAGATCGAGCCTTCGGCGGAGTCGAGCCGGTAGCCGAAGCAGGTGAGCTGCGGCTGCATGTGGGAGGCATTGGCGACGGTGACCCGCCACCTGCCGCCGTCGACCGTGTCCTTGGCCTTGAGCTCGGTCACCTGCGGCACCGGCCATCGGCGGGGCGGGGTACCGCCGCGGGCGACCAGCATGTCGATGCTGCCGGGATGCTCGATGCGGGCATTGATGTCGGCGGAGAAGGCGCCGTCGCGCGAGAACAACAGGTCGGTCATGCGCTTGAGCGGTGGCGGGCCATAGACCTTGAGGTCGGGAATACGGTCGGCGCCGATGTCCCAGCGCTGCAGGACCAGCCGCGGGTAGTCCAGGCAATGGTCGGAATGCAGGTGGCTGAAGAAGACATGGGAGACGTCGGTCGCCTTCCGGCCGGATTCGAGCAGCCGGTGATGCGAGCCGGCGCCGTGATCCATCACGATGGTGTCGCCGCCGACCTCGATCAGATAGCCCGAGCTGGCGCGTTTGAGGGAGGGGGAGGGCGTGCCCGTCCCCAGCAGAGTGAGGCGCATGCTCAGTCCGGGATCACGGGCAGCACGATCCTGGACGGATATCGCGGATCGTGAAACACGGTCTGGCGCGCGACGCGCAGCTCCGCATCGGACCAGTAGTCCTTGCCGGTGTTGTGGTTGCGATCGAAGTTGGGGAAGTCGGACGAGGCGATGTCGAGGCGGATGCGGGAGCCTTTCCGGAAGCGGATGCCGACCTGCATCATCGGGATGACGTATTCCTCGGGATTGCCGGCATCGAGGAGAACCTGCTTGTCGAAGCCCTTGCGGAAGCGCGCCCGCATGATGCCGTAGCAGAGGTTCTGGGCGATGCCGTCGGCGCCTACCTCGATCAGCTTGGCGGCGAAGTCGGTGTCCGGCGCATTCGACGCGGCCCATAGGTGGCAGACCACCGGGCCGATCACCAGCAGGTCGGTCTCCAGGGGCGGCGTCTGGTAGACCAGGATGTCGCGGCGGCGGCCGAGGATGGCCTGGTCGCAGGGGGCGGCCTGGGCATCGAGGCCCATCAGGCTCATCACCGGGTCGGCCGGGTCGTAGTCGTAGCGGTCGGGCTCCGACACCTTCGGCGACAGCGTCAGCGTGCCGTCGCCGGCCGGCGTGTTGGCCTTGCCGGCGCTGCCCAGGAAGAAATCTGTGAACTTCGTCCGGGCCAGCGGCCATTCCTTCTCGTGCCGCCAGGCGTTGTCATTCAGCACGAACAGCTTCACCGGCGCCTCGCGCTCGAGCCCGTTGTCGATGCTCTTCAGCTCGCGGTCGAAGAAGCGGGTGAGCTCGACCGGATACGAGGCGTTGGCGTTGGCGCCGTAGTCGCGCGGCCCCAGCGTTCCGTTCCACTTCTCGGTCGAATGGCCCCAGGGGCCGACCACCAGGCGATGGCGTCCGCGCAAGGCGGCCGGGCCGTTCGCCTCGACGCCGGCATAGTTGCTGGTGGTGCCGCCGAGCCGGTCCCACCAGCCGGTGGTGCAGCTCACCGGCACCTGGACCCGGGGATGGACCTTGCCGAAGTCCCAGTAGTCCTCCTGCACCTCGCGGAAGTGCTGGTGCATCTGCGGCGTCAGGGTCGAGAAGACGTCCTCGGGAATGGTCTCCAGCGGCAGGCGCCAGATCCACTTGCCGCGGTCGACCCGGGTCCAGGCGTCGTCGGCCTCGGCGCGCGTGTAGGGGCCGAAGGGATCGCCGGCGCGCTTGCGCGCATTGGCCGCCATGGTGTGCACCCATTGCAGCCGGCGGCCGGTCTCCAGGATGCCGAAGCACATCTCGGTGTGCTTCATCGCCATGCCGCTGGTGTACATCGCCTTCAGCGACGGCGGCTGCTCGCCGGCCAGCCGCCAGCAGAGCGAGGAGGGGTAGGAGTTGCCCCAGGTCCCGACCTGACCGGTCGATCCCTCGATCGCCGCCGCCCATTCGACCGAGTCATAGCCGTCCGGACCGTTCTGCCGGCTGCCCGGATGGCCGAACATCCATTGGTATGCGCCTTCGGACTCGTAGCGGCCGCGGATGTCCTGGACCGCGACGATGTAGCCGCGGGCGGCGATCGCCTGCGCGTCCTTGACGTAGAGGTCGCCCGCCTTGTCGTAGGGCGTGCGGCAGAGCAGGACCGGGTAGCGGCCGCCGCCCTCCGGCCGATAGATATCGGCGCGGAGGATGGTGCCGTCCCTGAGCTTGCACGGGACGTTCTTGGTGACGCTGACGGCGCTGAGCCGGGTCGAGTCGTTCATGTCGCTGTCCTCAAAGGTGCCGCGGTCACTTCTTGGAGATGTTCCAGTAGGCCAGGGTCGGAGCGCGGAGCACGCCTTCGACGTTGCCGCGCCAGGCGCTGAAGACCTGGTATTGCCCGGCGAGGATCAGAGGCTGCACCTCCCAGAGGCGCTTGTGGAAAGCCTCGAGCAGGCGCTTGCGCTCGGCGTCGTCCTTCGCATTGATCACCTGCAGGCGGAGCTTCTCGCCCTCCTCGTCGCAGGGCCAGCCGGCGCCGTTGGTGCCGCCGCAGCTGAGATCGACGTAGAAATTGCCGATCGGGTGGAAGACCACCGCTCCCGGCGATCCGGCGACGAACAGGTTCCAGCCGCCCTCGCCGGGCTTGTCCTTCTTGATCCAGTGGGCGATCGTTGCGCCCCAGTCGAAGTTCATCACTTCGACGTTGAAGCCGGCCTTCTTCATGTGGTCGACGGCGACCGGGAACATCGCCTTGCTGAGATCCGCCTCGTTGGAGGCGAGCAGGTAGACCTTCTCTCCCGTGTAGCCGGATTCCGCCAGCAGCCGCTTGGCCTTGTCGTAATCGGGCTTGCGATAGGTTTCGGAGCCGACCTCCGTGCCGAAGGGGCCGCCGCAGGTGAAGTAGGCGTAGCACTCCTTGAAGCGCTCGCGATCGCCGACGAAGGCCATCATGTAGTCATCCTGGCTCGTCGCCGCCGCCAGCGCCTGGCGCGCCTTGACGTTGTTGAAAGGTGGATAGAGGTGGTTGAAGCGGATCCATGCCTGGCTTTCGAGCAACACCGCGGAGCGGACGCTGACGTCCTTCACCTGCTTCAGGATCGGCAGCGTGTCGGGCGAGACCTGCTCGATGAAATCCATCTCGCCGCGGCTGAACGCGTTGGCCGCCGTCAACGGGTCGGGAAGCACGATCCATTCCATGCGGTCGACCTTGACCAGCTTGGCGCCGGCGAGGCCGCTGGTCGGCTCGGAGCGCGGCTTGTAGTCGGTGAACTTGTCGTAGACGGTCTTCGAGCCCGGCGCCCAATCCGCCTTGTTGAACTTCCATGGTCCCGAGCCGACCGGCTCGGTGACCGGGGTGTTGGGATCGGTCATCGCTTCCTTCTCGCGCATGATGATCGGCAGCTGGCCGACGCCCGATCCCAGCGAGAACTCGACGAAGCCGAAAGGCTCCTTGAGCGTCAGCGCCAGCACGCGATCGTTCTTCGCCTCGAAGACGGCGCCTGCGGCCGCCATGCGCCGGCCCATCGCGTCCCGCTTCATCCAGCGGTTGAGCGAGGCGATGACGTCCTTGGTCGTCACCACCGAGCCGTCGTGGAATTTGAGGCCGGCGCGCAGCGTGAAGGTGTAGGCGAGTCCGTCCGCAGCCTTGTCGAAGCTCTCGATCATCATCGGTTGCGGCTCGAACTTCTCGTTCCAGGCGAACAGCGACTCGTAGATCTGGATGCCGTGGATGCGGGTCAGGTTGACGGTGACCGCCACCGGGTCGAGAACCCGCAGATCGGCCGACGGGACCACCTTGAGCACGGTTTGCGCCGAGGCGGCGGCCGAGACGAGGAGCGTCGTCCCGATGAGCAGGGCGGCCAGGCGGCGGTGGGCGGACATGAGTGCTTGCATCGAACTATCTCCCCCTCATTCGTTGTCTAGTCTCGGCGACGCGGTCATCCGCGCCAGGCGGTGAACAGCAGAGGATGGTCGGACGGCGGCACGAAGACGCGCTGCCAGGACAGCGGCGCGTCGCGATAGGTGCGCCCGCAGATCACCCAGACGAGGCCCGTGGTTCCCGGCGGTACCGACATCAGCCGGCAGGCGCGCGGCGGCAGCACCTGCACCGACACCGTCTGCTCGACCTTCAGCGTCGGGCGGTGGAAGCGGGCGCTCAACAGGTCGCGGACGTGGCACAGCTCCTGCGGGTCGAGCTTGGCGATGCTGCCGAAGTGCCGGCCGCTTAAGAGCACCTCGGAAACGATCTCGAACTCGTTGTTGATGGCGATGCGGCGAAGGACGCGGACATAGCTCGGCTCGGGCCCAAGGAAGCGGGCCCAGGGGCCCTGCTCGCCCAGCATGTCGACGGCGATCGTCTCGATGCCGATCGGCAGGATCGACTCCTCGTCCTCGGCGAGGAAGCGGAAGTGGCGGACCTGCTCGTCGCGGGTGTTGCCGATGGCGACGAAAGTGCCGCTGCCGTGCCGGCGCACCAGCACGCCGTCGTCGACCAGCTGCTGCAGCGACTTCTGGATGGTGCCGACGCTGGCCTCGTAGGCGAGCGCGAGCTCGGTCTCGGCCGGAAGCTGGTCACCCGGCGTCCATTCACCGGCCTCGATCCGGGTCAAGAGCTTGTCGGCGAGGTCGCGATACTGGGTGCCGCCGCGCATCTGCGGCGGACGGCGGGTCTCGATGCGGCGGGTCCCGGCTTGCGGCTTCACTCCTCTATAGTAATTTTCGGCAAACCTGCCGCGCAAGACGCAAACGGAGATCACGAAAGAAAGTAACTCTAGAGGAGTTCCAGTCTCAGATCGTCTTGGTCTTCTTGTATTTTTCGGACTTCCAGGTGCCGTCGGCGAGGATGCGCTTCAGGCGTTCGGCCGCGTCCCACATGTCGACATAGCGGTGATAGAGCGCGCTCAAGCCGAAGCGGATGCTGTCGAGCGGGCGGAACGAGGCGACGACATGGGCGTCCGCCAGCGCGCCGACGACGGCGGCGCCGGCCGGATGGCGCAGCGCCACGAAGCCGCCGCGCTCAGTGGCGTCGAGCGGGCTTCCGATCTTGACCGCGTCGCGGGTGAGCGAGATCAGCAGGTCGCCGAGCGCCGCATGCTTGGCGAAGACGGCGGCCGGATCGACCGCGGCCCAGATGTCGAAGGCCGCCTCCATCACCGCATTGGCGATGACCGATGGCGTGCCGACGATGAAGCGGGCGGGGCCGGGGCCGGGCGCATAGTCGGTCGAGAAAGTGAAGGGGCTGGCATGTCCCATCCAGCCGGCCAGCGCCGGTCGGACGGCATCGTGGTGGCGCCTGGCGACGAAGACATAGGCGGGCGCGCCCGGCCCGCCGCAGAGATATTTGTAACCGCAGCCGACGGCGAAGTCGGCGCCCGAGGCATCGAGGTCCGCCGGCACCGCGCCGGCGCCGTGCGAGAGGTCCCAGACGGTGAGTGCCCCTTGGGCATGAGCGGCGGCGGTGAGGCTCCGGATGTCCAGCCGGCTCGCGCTGCGGAAATCGACCTGGCTCAGATAGACCACGGCCGTCCGGTCGTCGATCGCATCCTTGATCGAGGCGCCGTCGGGAACCAGGTGAAGCGCGATGTCGGGCTTAAGCGTCTTCAACCCCTGCACGACATAGAGGTCGGTCGGGAAGGTGCCGGCCTGCGAGACGACGCGGCGACGGCCGGGACGAAGCGCCAGCGCCGCGGCCAGTGCCTTGAACAGGTTGATCGAGGTGGTATCGCAGACCACGATCTCGTCCGGCGCGGCGCCGATGATCGGGGCGATCTTGGCGCCGAGCCGGCGGGGCGCGTCCAGCCAGGTCGACTCGCTCCAGCCGCGCCGCCGCAGGGTCCGCCACTCGGCGAGGTGCGCCTCTATGCGGGCAGGCACGTCCACCGGCATGGCGCCGATCGAGTTGGCGTCGAAATAGAGCGTGCCGGGTTCGCCGGGAGCGAAGCGGCCGGCGAGGTCCCGCAGCGGGTCGCGTGCGCCGAGCGCCTCGCAGTCGGCGCGGGTGGTCATGCGCGGCCGAGCCCGGCCAGCGCCTCCGCGATCATCGCGTTCGACTGGCGCAGCACCATCGGCTTCCACTCCGGCGCCGAGGGGTAGAACAGCTCCTGGATCTCGGCCCTGACCTCGCGGCCGCGGGGCGAGTTGGGATCGCCGTGCTGGTAGAGCCAGTTCTCCTCGCGCATGTCGTTCATCAGCCCGGCGCGGGCACGCGTGCGCATCTCCACCAGGCAGCTGGTGACCTTCACGTCCGTCAGCGTGTGCTCGGGCACGTACATCAAGAGGCCGGGGACGTCGCTCTGGGCGTGGCCATGCTCGACCGGCACCGCCTCGATCGCGGTGCAATGCTCGAACCAATCGCGTGACCGCGTGCCGGCGGCGCGGTCGTCGACGAACAGGTCGCAGAAGCCATAGACGCCGCTGCCGGTGTGATAGTCGATGACGCAGACCTCCGCCGCCGGCTTCAGGAACGTCTCGACGACCTCGCGGAAGGTGCGGTTGGACCAGGTCGGCTGCGTGCCGCCGAAGAAGGTGCCGCGCGGGTTGACGTATTGCCCGCCATGGATCGCCTTCGGCAGGAACGCGCCGTTGGGGTTGCCGTAGTGGGCGGCGATCGCCCGGTCGGCGCGGGCGACGACTTCCGGGGTCCAGGTCGCTGGGTTGATGTGGTCCTGAAGCGCCGCGTAGTCCGCGTTCACCGGATGCGGTTTCGTGTGGTCGAGGAAGTTGCGGTTGAGGTCGACATTGTCCTCGTTCACCCGCCGCTTCCAGGCGAAGCCGTGCGGATTGACCGCGTGGATGAAGAGGACGGCGACGTCCTTCGGCAGCTCGTGGCGGCCCGAGAGCCAGCCGGTGTGGCAGCCGGACCCGCAGAAGCCCTCGATGCCATGGGTGCCGCTGATCAGCACCAGCAGCTTCCTCGCATCGGCGGGGCCGAGGCGCGCCACGTCGGTGAACAGCGCCTCCCCAGCCGGCCCCTTGCCGGGATTCTGGAAGTCGGCGAGGCGCGTGCCGCCGGCCGCATCGAGCGCGGCAAGGAACTTGGCGCGCGCCTCGTCATACGTCTCTGAGAAAAGCTGCGCGGCGGTCATTCAGGATCCATTGGTTCGACCCCCTCTCCCGGCGCAGCCGGGGGAGGGACGGGGTGGGGGCGAGCGAAGCGAGGTCGGGTGTCGGCGCGACGAAGGAAGCTCCTCGCGTCGCTCGCCCCCACCCCAACCCTCCCCCGCTTAAGACGCGGGAGAGGGGGCACGAGGGTTCGAGGACTAGCGGACGCGGACGTAGCGGAGCGGGAAGTACGCGTCGGACGGCTGCACCAGGTCGATGTTGTCCTTCGCCGCCCAGACGATCATCTGCTGCATGATCGGCACGTAGGGGACGTCGTCGCGGACCAGCTTGAGGGCCTGGCCGATCATCGTGCGGCGCTTGGCCGGGTCGAGCTCGACCTGGATCTGGTCGGTCAGCCTGTCGACCTCGGGGTTCGAGTATCCGCCGACGTTGAACAGGCCGCGCGGGCTGCCCGGAGCGCGGGAGACCATCAGGTTGATCAGGTAGTTGTGCGCGTCGCCGGTGGCGCCGCCCCAGCCGACGTAGAAGAGGCTGGTCTCGTAGGGCGGGTTGATCAGCTTGACGTAGGAGGAGAAGGGCTGGGTGCGGAGCTTCACCTTGATGTTGATCCGGGCCAGCATCGAGACGACCGCAGTGCAGATCTGCTCGTCGTTCATGAAGCGGTCGTTCGAACAGTCCATGCCGGTCTCGAAGCCCGCGGCATATCCGGCATCCGCCATCAGCTTCTGCGCCTGGGCGAGGTCGCCGCCCGGCTTGGTGTTGATCGCGGGATCGAAGCCTTCGACGCCGGGCCCGGCCATGATGTAGTTGACGACGCCGAAGCCGCGCATGACGACGTTGTGGATGGCTTCCGCGTCGATGGCGATGCGCACGGCCTCGCGCACCCGCTTGTCGGCGAACGGGTTCTTGCCCTTGACGTTGCCGTCGATGAGCTCGGAGCGCGACATGTCCATGCCGAAATACATGGTGCGCATCTCCGGTCCCTTGATTACCCGGAGATTGGCGCGCGCCTGCACTTGGGAGACCGCCGAGACCGGCAGGCCGTAGATCATGTCGACCTCGCCGGACACCAGCGCGGCGACGCGGGTCGCCGGATTGGCCAGCGGCGTGAAGGTCACCGTGTCCAGGTTGTGCTCGACCTTGTCCCACCAGGCCGGGTTCTTCTCGAGGATCGCCGTCGCGTCGGCGAGGCGCGACTTCAGCTTGAACGGGCCGGTGCCGTTGGTGTTGGTGCTGGCATATGTGGCCTGCTGGCTGGCGAGGTTGGTCGCCTGGGTGACGTTGTTCGCCTCGGCCCATTTCTTCGACATCATCAGCCAGCCGAGGAATTCGAACGGCAGGATCGGGTTCGAGCCCTTGGTGACGAAGTCGACGGTAAAGTCGTCGACCTTCTTGACGTCGGCGACCGAGGCCAGCACGCCGGCCAGAGCCGAGCCGGGGCCGCGGGTGCGGCCGACGGTGAAGATGACGTCATCAGCGGTGAAGGGCGAGCCGTCGTGGAACTTCACGTCCTTCCTGAGCGTGAAGCGCCAGGTGTCGGGTCCGGTCGAGGCCCAGGATGTCGCCAGCGCGCCTTCCAGCTTCATCTCTCGGCTGCGGCGGACCAGCGGCTCGTAGATGTTTGAGAGGAACGACGTCGTCGGCGTCACGTTGCGGCTGTGCGGGTCCATCGTTCCCGGATCGGAATCGGCGGCCCAGCGGAAATTGGCGGCACCGGCTGGCGCGCCTCCCATCAGAAGCGTCATGGCAACCAAGGCCAGGCCGTTCAGGTACTTCATCGTCCCCTCCACTTAAGTCTATTGGCGTCTAGTAGTTTATCGACGGATTGTCGCCTGGATAGATCACGCCGACCACCAGCATGCCGCCGGGATCGGTGCATTCGAGCGAATGAAGCTGCTTTCGCGGCAGGAAGATCACGTCGCCGGCCGCGACCGACGCCTTCCGCCCTTCCGTCCACATCATGCCGTGCCCGCGCATGACGATCAGCGACTCCTCGTAGAGGTGGCGATGCGGCATCGCCTTCGACTTCGGGATCTCGCCGATGAACTGGGTCACGACGTCGGATCCCAGCGTCTTGTCCACCAGCATCTGGAAGAAGCGGTCGCCCATGCGGGTCTTGGCGTCGGGATCGATGCCGATGGTGCGCCGGGGCAGGGCCGCATCGAAGCGCGCGGGCATGGCGTCGTGCCAGGCGATGGCGTCGGCGAAGGGGCAGGCGGCGGCGAAGACGGCCAGCGCCTCGTCGTCGTCGTTCTCCAGCCGGAACGCCTCGCCCGGGCGGACATAGACGCCGGTATTGGCGGCGACCAGGAACGGCCGGTCGGCGATGACGACACGGCCGCTGCCGGAGGAGACGAACAGGATGACGTGGCGGTCGTCGAAGCCCGCCACCGGCGACGCGCCGCGCGCGCACTCCAGATAGAAGAGGGACTGGTGGAGCGCGCCATCACCGCTGCCGATGACCCGGCGATGGCCGAGCACGCCCCGGCGGGTCAGCGTGTCGCCCGAGATGGTGCAGACGTAGCAGCCGCCGTCGAGCAGAGCCTTGCCGTCGGCCGCGGCGCTCACTTGCGCGATGGCGCGGTTCGCCGGACTCTCCGGATCGTCCAGGTCGTAGGTCGTCGAAAGGTTGTTGTGGGCGCCGTCGCAGAAGGGCGGCGTCTTGGTCTGTTTGCAGACGCAGAAGAGAACATCCTCGGCCGCCTTGGCCTTGAAGACGAGGGGGAGGAAGCCGGTGCCCTTGTGCGAGCCGTCGCAGAAGGGCTGGGTGCGGCTGCGCCCGCAGCTGCACCAGCTATAGGTCCGCCCCGCCACGAGCTCGACGTAGCAAGGCTTCTTGCGGGCAACGACGATGTCCGCATCCCCGGCCATGCATGGCTCCCGGATCGCGCGGCCTGAAGCGGCGGCGTCTCGACAGACGAATCTTGCACGGCGGCCAGCGCCTTGTAAAAAGTAAAAGAAAGAAACCCGCCCTCCCGACCGGCTGCGCCCTATGCTTCGATCCCATGACTGAGCCTTCGCGTCCCCGCCTTGCCGTCGACATCGGCGGCACCTTCACCGACGTCGTGCTCGAAGGCCCCGCCGGCCGGGTGACGACCAAGGTCCTGACCACCCCGGCCGCCCCCGAAGAAGGGGTGATCGAGGGCATCGGGGTGGTGCTGAAGGCCTCGGGCATCGCCCCTGGCGCCGTCGGGTTGTTCATCCACGGCACCACGCTCGCCACCAACGCGCTGATCGAGCGGAAGGGGGCGAAGACCGCCTTCGTCACCACTGCCGGGCTCCGCGACATCCTGGAGATGGGCTACGAGAAGCGCTTCGAGCAATACGACGTCTACATGGACAAGCCGGCGCCGCTGGTGCCGCGCCCGCTCCGCTTTCCGGTGAAGGAGCGCATCTCGGCCCGCGGCCGGGTGCTGGCGCCGGTGGACGAGGCGGATCTGAAGCAGGCGGCTGAGGCCATCCGGGCGGCCGGGGTCCGGGCGGTCGCTATCGGCTTCATCCATGCCTATGCGCATGCCGACCACGAACACCGCGCGCGGGAGGTCTTGCAGGGGCTGCTGCCCTCGGAGGTGACCATCTGCCTCTCCAGCGAGGTCTGCCCGGAGATCCGCGAATACGAGCGCTTCTCCACCACCTGCGCCAATGCCTATGTGCGGCCGCTGATGGCGGGATACCTGACGCGGCTGAGGACGCGGCTGGACGCCATGGGCCTGAAGGCGCCGCTGTTCCTGATGATGTCCGGTGGCGGTCTCACCACCTTGGATCATGCGACGCGCTTTCCGATCCGGCTGGTGGAGTCGGGCCCGGCCGGCGGCGTCATCCTCGCCGGCCAGATCGCGCGCGAATGCGATTTGCCGGCGGCG
>SXGT01279587.1_pt1 | contig 16362 bp, 20 predicted proteins | sample 3176221 | NCBI WGS metagenome assembly SXGT01 (sample SAMN11356862, study PRJNA531348) | freshwater metagenome | isolation source: freshwater sample F1-120 | place: China: Fuxian Lake, Yuxi | collected 2017-12-25 | reverse complement strand
GTTCATCGCCGCGCCAAACACTTTTTGAACCTAACCACTTAATTTTTTTATCAGACGCATTTACTCTAAGAACTATTTCAGCAATATCTTTAACGCTTAATAATCCTTCTGGAACTATATTTACAGGATATGTTATATATGGATTAACTATCATATAAAGAATAGCATCAATTGCATCATTTATATATAGATATGGCTTAATAGATCCTGGTTCATCACCAAAAACTTCTAGATAATCTCCTGGTTCTTTAACTTTTCTTATGAAGTCATAAAGAATACCATGAGTGAGTCCTGTACCAACGGTAGCACATAGGCGTAACGATACACCACGTATACGGCCTTGATGAGTATATACATTTATTAGATCCTCACATGCTGATTTTGTTGCGCCATATAATGAAGTCGGTCTACGCAAAGCATCCTCTTTTGGAGGTATGGGTGTTGGTCCGTATACACAGATAGAAGATGCAAAAATAAAGCGACAGCCTTCTGGAGCATGGTATAATAGATTGTGTGTACCAATGACATTATCATATATAATAGCATTAATTTGTTGATCGTTTGGTTTATTAAGTGGATTAGCAGCTAAATGTATAATAATGTCCGGTTTGATATTTTTCATATATGCTTCAACTATTGATTCAATATCAAAATCTACTTCATCTCTTGTTGGAGTATATAATGTATAAACACCTGTTAAGACTTTGGTTAAGTGCTTACCAATAAATCCATGCGCTCCAGTAATCAAAATCTTTTTCATAACTGGCTCCTTATCTGATTATATATAGAATCAACTTGTGCGGCTTGTGTTGGTAAATTAAGCTTCTCAAAGATCTGTTTAACACGATGGAAGTATGTATGCTCATTCATCACAGCTTGATATCCATGATCCATATATTTAATACGTTCCATTGGATTGGCAAGAAAGTGGCTTACCATATCTTTAAATTCAGTTGGCGTTTTAGCATATACTATACCATCTGGTATAATCTTCTCTAAACATTCTACATAGTCTGATATCACGAAACATCCATTAGATAATAATTTAAATGGACGCTCTATAATATCAAAGCCAAATACTTGAGAGTGCGGCTCAGAAAGATTAGGACATATAGTTGCAGAAGCTAGAGCGTATTTAGTCATTTCATCGGGGATGAATCCACAATACTGAGGAATGGGCCAACCGCTGTTGCCAAAAATTTTAATACGGCATGTATAGTCAGCACATAGTGGTAATAACCACTTGTCAAATGTCTGCGCTTTATATCCCCAGTATCCACCAATAAAGGTTAAATCGCTTTCAAATCTCTTATCCATAACACCACGGGTATAATCATATATATCTGCCGCGTTAAGAATAGACTCAATTGGCACACCATGATCTTGCCAGTAGCCATGTGTTTGTTCTAAAGCATCCTGGTGATAATGAATATGAACAAAATCTGGCTTACCAGTTTCCTCATATAAATCTAAAATAGTTTTCTTTTCTTGTTCACTTGCCATAAGTAGGGGATACTTTTGTCTATCTAATGTATCACCAAACGGCCCCCAGTCGCCAGCCTTCATAATAACCTTCATATGCGGACGTTCTTTGATTGCCTCACATATAGTCTTACTAGTATTATATGTTTGCCCTATAAACAAATCAGGCTGAAATGAATCAAAGACATCAAAAACTGGCGTGTGACTAGCTTCCCACATTTGTACTTCATGTCCACAAGCATTAAAAGCCTTAGCTAAACCTAATCTAATATAATAAAAAGCGTGTGGTCCATCATTTTGAATTAAAATTTTCATATTATACCTTTAGTTTTTCTAAATCGCGGGAGTTATCTATTTTAATAATCTCCATGTTCCTTGGTTCTATAGCTTTGATTTGATCTATTTTATCTAATAACATATTCAATGCTTCAAACAAAAATAACCTAGAGTTATCTCGGTTGCTACATATAGATTTAATACTTTTTAAATCTTTTACAGTAAGATAGGCTATATGACACCACTTATTGGGCACATCAAATGCAAATGTAGTTACGTGCCCATCTACAACAGTGACACCAACATTATCACTATCTATTTGTCCGGTACTATCATATATTAAACACGACTTATCTTTACTTATTTCTTTAAGGGTTTCAGCATTGAAGATAATATCATCTTTAATGATTAGTACGTTCTCAGTAAGAGTACAATTAAGTGCTAAACGTAATTGTGTCACCTCATTACTATTTTCATATAGTTGGTTTTCAACAATTCGTATTCCTGGTGGACACTTTCGGATAATACGGTCTGCTAAAAAGCCTACTACTAAAATAATATCCGCCTTTGGAAAAACCGTGCGGATAAGATTGATCTGATATTCTAAGAGTGTCTCTTTTTCATTGACGCTCAATAATGTTTTTGGGCCGTATGACTTCATACCATAGCCAATGTTAGCCGCTAGAATAATAACAGTAATATTATCTCTATCAACATTAATTTGCCTAGTAGGAGCTATACAGCTAGGAGTAAGTTTATAAGCCATTCGTTCTTATTTGTTTCTTTTGAAATACACGTTGATAGTTCATGTTCCATATTTGTTTTGCAACTGTATCAGTGGAGTTTTTAGGCTGCACTCTAACAAAAGAAAGCGGTTGTGCTATATGCATAATAAGAAATTTTTCAGAAATACGCATCCATAGATCATAATCTTCACAAGTTCTCATTAGCTCGTCATAATAACCTGTAGGTTCTTTCACATGTTCTAAAGCGTGTTTAGTTATAACTGCGCCACTATGTACTATACATTCTCTATACAATCTGTGTACATCAAAAGGTTCTCTATATTCTATTCTACCATATCCAGTAGTAGTATTGTGTGTAAAATGGTCAGCATATACGGCACCAATTTCAGTTGGGGCAGTCATAATAACCTTAATACATTCTTCTATCTTAGTTGGAAAGTTCTCATCGTCTGCGTCTAGGATGGCAAAAATATCTGTTTTATCCCACATGCGTTCTATACCACGATTACGAGCATAGCTAGGTCCACGAGGGCGATCTGTTATATAAATAGAGGTAATCTTTTCACCAGAATAAATGCGTAAGTTCTTATCTTCCTCCAAAGATATAGGTTCATCTATTTTTTTTATAATTTCATATGGAGTATTATCTAAGTTATCTATATCATCAGAACAATCGTCTATGACACATATATGTATATTAGGATATGTTTGAGCTAATGCGCTTTTAATGCAACTGTCAAGATATTCTTGATAGTTGTGATGCGCAATAATAAATGTTACTTTTGGTTGTTCCATAGTTCTTCCCATGATAAAATGTTATCCAACTTATCTTGTAGCTGTGCCGCTTCAATAACCTTTTCATACAATGGCATAACTCTATTACCACCAAAAATCTTGTGCAACATATTCTGTACTACTAAACCAGAGTAACCACAAATAGGCTTAATCATGCTTACAGAGCGTAACTCATAGTTAATAAGATTGTTAAGGGCTGAGATCAATGTTAAAGGTATACTGTGTGTCAAGTATGATACACAATAATAGCGTGACCTAACATGCTGAACTCCTAAATCTACACATCTATCTATATCACATGTATTATCAACAATCTTAACTAATTTGAATGGTATATCGCCACAGTAATCTGCTATAATATCATACATTTCTTGATTAATTGCGTTTAGACTTTTGATCACAACAATAATTTGCTTAGGTGCTATTAATTTTTGGTTCACACAATTAGATAATCTTTGTCCCAAGGTTGTTAAAATAGTATCTGGATCATCATTCATACTTACTAGTACGAAAGATAAAGCAATTTGGATTTCTCTTTCAACTGAGGCTATTAGATTTTCATTATATGGCTGTTGTTTCATCCAGGTCACACCACGGCACGCATTACAAATAGTATCTATAATATATGTACCATCATTTTGTATTTGGGCTTTGCCACGTTGGATATAGGTTTCTAATCTACCAAGTTCGCAGTCTAGTTGTGTATTATCTTCTATCTCGGCAAAGATACAAGATCGGCATGAAGTTTTAAAATCTTCGGTACGTTCGCTTTGGTCCATGTTATATCCTTTGTGCTATAATAGTGAAGCTGTTAGACAATAATTCAATAGATACGATTTGTAAACCATTAGTTACTAGAATATCATGTAGGTCTACATGAGAAAAGGCAGAACATTTATTAGCTTGATTATGACCATATAACATTAAATTAAGATCTGCCACAGAAGTTAAGCCATTAGTATATTGTTTTATGGTTTCATTAATATCCAAATTGTGTATTACAATCTTACCCTTTTTACGCAAACGGGTAATAAGTTTGACTAATATATCTGGAATAGTTTGTAATGGTAAGTATTCTAGAACATCATCTAGTATCATTTCGGTACATTCAGCAGCCTCACACAGGGTGTTGAGATTGCTAAAATCAACTCTTTGTGTGGCAAGGTTAATATTAACATAACCATTAAGAGGCTGTTTGTTTATACAAAAATATAGTTTCATAGTACGCTCCTAAAAATTTGATTCCACTTGTTTATGAATGAGCCTTTACTAAACCTAGTTTCTATAGTTTTTCTCGCCTCTCTACCAAGTTGAGCGGCTAATTTAGGCTCATCTAATAATTGTTTGCAATATAATCTTAATTCATTTTCATCATTTGAAATACAACCATTTACTCCATGTTCTATAATCTCTGGTATCATACATGTGGCCGTAGATACTACAGCACAACCACAAGCCATAGCTTCTAACATGACCGTTGGGACTGGACTAATAGTAGAGGTATTTAGAAATACTAATGACTCTTGATACGCCTCTACTAATGCCGGAATAGACGGTGCAGGCTTAGAAAGTCCAGGTGTGTCACCTAATACCTTAACTGGTAGCCCTTTAGTAATACGTTGCCATCCACTGAAATTACAACACCAATCTCTATTTACCCAGTCATTTACTACTGATAGTATGTGATGTTTTCTGGGATCAAGCATTGTCTTCATTGCAGCTTCTAATTGACCCAACTCAAAAACTTGTGGCATAGGAATGAAGACATCTGTATCTACCATATGATGTATTATATTAGTATCACCACGATCATCCCATCCCCATTCGCCCAGACTATATTCAGAAATAAATATGTTCTGATGACCACGCATATTACGCAGTTGTTCTCGTTGTGCTGGAGTCCATTGTGGCATAGGTAGCGTATGTTCTAGACTAACTAATGGTAAATTCATATTGTGTGCTAATGGATATGCTAATTGAAATTGTCCAAACTTGTTTTGTGAAAGTACTAGATCAAATTCTATATGATTAGGCACCTGATGTTCTTTTAAATTACTATCCAATAAGATGTAATTGTCGGGACATGGACCGTAGTTGTTATTCCAGTCTTTAATACCCGGCGCTCTGTATGCATAGAAATTATGGCCTGTCATACATAAGCCGGTTTCATATCTCTCATGCGTAGGAAAGGTTAATATGTTGAGCGGTTCATCAGTGCTGCGTGTAGCGCTTCGTATAATAGACGTAATAGGATTATACATTTAACAACTCCTTCATTCTTTTACCAACTACGCTATAATCATATTGTTTAGCGCTTAATTTAGCTTCTAATGCTATCTTTTCTTTTCGTTCAGGAGCCATCTCATAAATTCGACGCATGGTTTTCATAAGTTGTACAGTAGAGATTTCAAACCATTGCTCTCTAGCTTTACCAAATTCTGTAAACGTTTCGTGTTGTCCAAAGACTGGTTCCATATTACCACCTACCAAAAATCCATTACGTTCTGAGTCTATATAGTCTAACATCGCCCCTGTAGCACTCGCTATCACCAACTTACCCATTGCCATTGCTTCCCATGCTGGAACGCACCACGCCTCGCCATATGATGGACACACAAAACAATGACATGTAGAGTGTAGGCGTAATAGATCTTCTCGACTAATGTGGGCAGTAATAAGAATTTCAGATTTGTATCTACTTATATCTTGATAAAGTCTAAGTTCATTTTTTATTTGATTACAAAAAGCACTTAATTCATTAGCTAATTGCTGTGGTGTAGTATTAAATTTATTGACCTTCACTACTAAATCTACTGGTTCTTGCTTCTGAAATTCTATATTAAATGCTTTAATTAAGGCACTTAAGTGTTTACGTTTATTCATTTCGCCTATAAAGTAAAAGACAAAATTATTTCTAGTAGGTAGATCTAATCTAGTGTATTCTTTTTCATACATAGAAGTGTCAAATGTGTGTGGTACAACTAGCGTCTTTTTTATGACACCACTATTGGCACAATCGTGTTCCATACGTGTACATGGCACCCATAACTCATCCATCAAGTTAAGATGAGCGGGCCAAGATGTATATCTAATGTTGGAAGTTTCTAATTCAATAATACCTATATTCTTTTTGAAGTGATTGTCGTACTTCATGTAATGAGGTAGCACATGCTGTATACAAATATCACAACCGCTGGTACTTTTCTGTTCTAGTGTAGCTAGCCTTAGAGGTATTTCAGCCGTAGGATTGCCTAAAACAATTGCTCTAGGAACTACTTCTACGCCTACACGATCAAGGGCTAGAATATAATCTCTAGCCACTTGACCCCAGCCACTAGCTTCCTTATAATGACCTATATATAATACTTTCATTTAAGTGGAATCCTTACTACCTTACTGTGTTCTAGAATCCATTGTTTTATTTCATATCTGCTTTTACCAGCGCGTAAATGGTTATAAAGAACCTCCCTAACCTTCGTAGAATAAGGGGGTATAAAATCTTCTGGTAGGAACAGAACTTCCATATAATCAACAGTTTTATCTTGAGCCTGTTCTTTTTGAAACTGATCTATAGAATCAAGTTTAGCTTCTGTCTTACGCTTACCAAATCCAAAAAAGGCAAGTGCGCCAATTATACTATTAAATAAACGGCGTGTTATTTTTTGAGTGATTGAATTTTTTGCCATCTGGCTTGCTCCCACATATTTTTACGTTTACCTAGTTCACAGAAGTGTTTAAATGCTATCTCTTTATTAAATGGTTGCCACTGCGGTCTAGAAAACATCGCTGAATGTTCATTAAAATACATGCCCGATGTACCTATACTTGATACTTCGTAATTTAAATCTCTTATTAGACGTGATTCCATATATGAATCTATATATTGTGGTTCACCTAGTACTGCCGTAATTAACCATCTAGCAAACTGAGCATTAGATGTTTGTTTAGGATAGTCATTAGGAATTGGAGTGATTCTAGGTGGTTGGTGCCATAATTGTTCAGATCTATTTATGTCCATAGAATCAAAAGAAGCTGCCCACTTAGCCGCTGTGGCATCCCAACTATAGTTTTCTAGATATTTTTGTCTAGTTTTACGTCTTAACTCTTGACGTGTATCTTCTGTCATTCGCTGAAAAAATAGTTCTAAGTGATCAATTAATTTATCATTATTTGGTATAGCCCTAAAGCATCCAGTTTCTAATTCCATACTTAATGCTATTGGAGTTATAGGAACGCCATTAACTTTTCTAACTGTATCTGACATAGCCGAATAGTCTACACAAATAACTGGTGTTCCACATGCTGCCGCCTCGATGACAGGCATACCAAACCCCTCAGAGTTGGCCCATTGAACATATACATCGAACATATTCATAATAGCAGCTAATACTCGATTATCTACACCAGTCTGTACATTAGCCATACCAGCAGCAATGTGTTTGCACCTAGGACAAAATACTACAGCATCATTAAAGAAGTTAGGATGTACATGTCCACATTCTTTACATACATAAGTAAATAAAACTTTAGATGCTATACCATACTGTAGCAGCAATTTAGGTATGTCCCAACCCATATCAGGATAACTAGTATGACAGTATAATAATACATCAGTACGCTTAGTTGTGTCTAAAAATACACGAAAAGCACCAAATAAATCTGGAAATAATTTACGACGTTGGTTACGCATAACTGTTCCAATGATTTGGTAGTCGGATAGACCAACACTCTTTTTAATTGCTAGGCGATCCATTGGTTGAAAAGCGATATCTGCGGCAGGGGATGCCGCTCCTAATGTTTTAGCTTTGCCAGCACTTTCCATATCCAAAAGATTTTTAGACCAATCTTGATATGTGAAAACACCATCTGCACCTATATAAGATGAAAGCCATTCTTCATTTTGTGGATAGGCGTCCACAGTGGGCATAATAATATGATAAAAGTTAGGACGTAGAGGAGATCTAAACTCATGAGACATCATCCAGAAGTCTCTAATATCGCATACGATATGTGGTCTACAATCTATACATATTTCTTCAAATCTCCATTCCCCAAACTGGTTATGGGAACTGGAGTTATATCTATTCAGTTGCTCTTGATCATTTTCGTCCGGTAGATTAGAATATACAACCCAGGGAACATTATTAATACGAGTATCGGAGCGATGAGCATAGCACGCATGTTCAAATATATCGTATTTTCCACTGTTATGCAGTCTAGTTAATACCTCATGCCCATATACTGAATACCCAGTTTTTAACTGGGAAAATTCATTACAAAATAATATTCTCGGTTTCATATTCATCCTTTAGAAAAAAAGATAGCCTGGGGCACATATTGCACCCCAGGCTACTATATTTAGAAGCCCGTTTCTGCTTCGGTGGCATCTTCTACATCGCCTACGTCCTCCCCATCTTCACTAGCAGATGGATTAGCTCTTGGCAAGAATGTAAAATCATCCATACGAAACATGACTTTAGAACGTGGCTCTCCAGTGTTCTTATCATTCCATTTTTGTTGACGTGCGGTAGCGTAGAACTCGATAAGGTCGCCCTTATGACGCCACTTAGCAATTAGCTCAGCAGCCTTATCCCAACACTCAAAATCAAAAAAGTGGGGGAACTTTTTACGCTCACCATTGACACGGCGGTACTCATTAATAGCAAGAGAAAACTTGCAAACTTGAGTATCATTTACTTGATGCAACACCGGATCAGCTACAAATCGACCAACTCCAAACGCTCTCATTTTATAATCCTCCATTTTCAAAACACTCTAACACAATTTGATAACATTCTGCGAACCTACTATTTTCTACACCATACCATACCTTTCCCGACAGTAGTTCTCTAAACTTCAAACACAACTCCTTTTCCAATTCAAGTTCCTCTTGATCCATTAGGACATCTAAAATCGTAAATACACTACGATCATCACTATCTTCTACTAGTATAAGGTTCTTTGATATCTTACGAGCTAAAGATTGTAATAGTATATCCTCTAGTATTAAGAGTCTCATAGCAATCTTATTTACGTGTACCTTTTTAGATATTATATCTTTACCACAATCTAAATTAAAAAGTTCTATAAAGTTTGCTTCAGCATTAACTATATAAGTCCTTTTAGTTTCAGGTTGTATCGTTAATCTATTAGTTGGGAATGTTGCCATACACCCAGCCATTTTTGGTAGTGGTTGTACTTTAACATAATAGCCACTATCCCTATGAAATTGTATTATTGGATTCACTATATTTGTATTATTTCATTAATAACAAACGACTCCGTAAATTTCTTGTCTCGTGTACCACCTAATATGACTGTATTACCTTCAATAAGAATAGCTTCATGACCACTTACCATATTCGGAAAAGCTATAACAGAGTCGATTGAGCCAGATTCATCTTCGACAGAAAGATACAGCATCTTCTGTCCCTTACTCTTTCCATTCTTTATTATACTCTCCCTAACGGTCATAATTTCTACACAAATTGTCAAATCTCCACATTTTCCTTGTAAAAATTCTTTACAAGTAGTATTTGCCTCAATCGTACTATTACAAGTATCTAGTTTAGAGCATGTAATTGGAACTCCCAAGAGTTCGTGCTCATAAGAAGTAATAAAATAGGCATCATCTTGCACTGAAAATGAAGGTTTTTGTAGACTTTTGACTAATTCTTCTACCTTCTTTCGTCTGGGAGCACTTAACTTTTTCATACCCCCTAACAAACTATTGATAGCATCTATTGCTTTGGTATGTTCTTGGCAGTTTTCTTTAATCCAGTCTCGTTCTTTCTGGGTTAAGTTTCTCCACTCTGCATACTCGTGAAGTTTGTGACTGCGGCTACCGCCCATATAGTCGGTAGCACCCGCAGCTACCACTCCATTGATTACAGTTTGACTTACAGTATCGGAGAAGTGGATTAGAAAATCGAACCATGTCCATTTATCTATTGTACGTCCTAAAATCTTTTCTTGATTGTTGACGTTGGTTAAAACTTTGGCGACATGTGAATCTCCAATCCCCTTTATATCTCCAATACCGAAGTAAACTGCACCATCTTTCATCGAAAAATGTCCTACGTCACCATTACGCAATTGGGTAAGGGATGGTGGACAAATATTAACATTAAAGAATTTAGCATCTGATATTAATAGTTGCATTTCCTGCTGTGGCTTCATTTTTTCATGGGCATATGTGAGCCATGATGTATAGAAATGAATAGGAAAGTGTGCTTTGGCGTATGCTGACCAATATCCTATGTCACCATAGCCAATACCGTGACTTTTATTAAATGAATATCGTTGACTTTCTTGAATCCAACCAAAGATTTTTTCAGCCTGTTCTTCTGCTACAATTGCGGCCTTTTTACAACCATCAAGGAACCAACCTTTAACTTTGGTCATAATATCTGCCTTCTTTTTACCAATAGCTTTACGCAATACGTCAGCATCTTGAAGGTTGAAGGCGGCTAAGTCCTGAGCAATTCTCATGCTCTGCTCTTGATACGTTAAAACACCATAAGTTTCCTTTAAAATGGGTTCAAGAGCCTGATGGAAGTATAATACTTCTTCACCACAATTTTTACGGTCACAATAGTGCTGAGTCATAGACTTACCATCTACGATAGCACGCAAGCAACCGGGACGCATTAGACTAACTAGTGCCGACATTTCTTCTAGGTTCGATGGAGCTAGTTGTTTAGCCCACTTGCGGCCTAAATTACTTTCCAACTGGAATATACCTTTGGTCCTACCAGTTTGGATTAACGCCCAGGTGGCTGGACAATCATTTCTGAGATTATAATAATCAATCTCCATAGATGGCAGACCATCACACTCTTTAATCTGCTCATCTATTATATTAATTTCACATCCACAAGGGAATTTATATTTAGCCATTATTTATTTCTATACCATTTTTCCAGAAAGAATCCAGAAACCATTAATCCTATCATCAAGAACAATTTTAGCATTACACCATCAATAAAATCGCCATTTGGTATTTCAGCATCAAAATTGTAACATGACCATAGTAACCAATAGATTCCAAGCGGCCACCACATTAACCATGCAAATATTCTATTCATTGGTACTCTGGATCTCCATCTAAACCAGCAATCCCCAGGACAAAATCAAACAATGCATCATAACCATCGGCATCATCTATAATATCTTTAGCTTCTTGTACTAATTGTGTCAATAGATCATGCGATTCCACTAACTGTTCTTGTGTAATTTCACTCGTCTGCATTTTTAAAACTCCCCTTGAACTTAACTTTAGTAGCAAAAGTACGATGTAGTTTTAAGAACTTGATTAGAATTTTAGCTCCATCAAGAATATCTTTTTTGGCATTGTGAGCACCCTCACTACTAATACCAAGCCATTCTCTAATAGAGTCCATACTCAAAGACTTAATTTCAGGCATATTTTCAGTCCACATCCACAAAATACGTAATAGGTCTACACTATCACGCGGATAGAACAAGGCTTCCTCCTGGCGCTCATCTTCCCACGGTCCAAATCCGTAGGGTTCAGGGATCTTCACCCCCTCTAGGGTTATTATACCTCCAGTCGCCAATTTGTCAAGTTCAACTCTAGCTTTTTTGAAATGCCCACCACAAATTCGGTCAATTATAATGGCATCGTACTTGTCGATGTTCATGCCTGCCTTAATAGGGGCACCCCACTTAGACTTTTTAGGATTATGCCTAAGAATATACTGTTGAAATTGTCCCCAAACTGTCTTTAAAGAAGGGGCCGCTTCTAATGTTTCTCTACTTATATTAGTTTTTTCTAATACTTCATCTGTGACTGGTTGTAGTCCTAAACGAGCACACTCTGCTTCATCCCAAATTGGTTGAATATAGGATTCAAAGATGCTTTCTTCATGGATTTCCAATTTTCTACCATGAATAACAACCGCAGCCAACTGTGTAGGTTGTGCTGTGTACGGATTCACACCCGTAGTTTCAAAATCCAAAAATACTAAGTCCTGATAATTCATTTTATCCCCTCATTACATTTCCGCGCTCATTATATAATGCAGTCAAAATAGCTTCTAATTCAGCCAACGTAAAATAACCATCTATCACTACTCCATCAGTTAAGATATCAAGATATCCACTTTGTTTTTTATCTGTAATATATGTTATTAGATCTAATGTTGACCAATTAGTTAAATTTAACTCTTGCTGCATTTGAGCAATAAGAGCGCGACCTTCATTATATATCATTTAACCCTCTTTACTTTTGTCTTTAATTCCAAAAATTTTGTAATGGCAGGCTCTACTTGGTCATAAATCATACTCCAAGGATAAGTGTGGTCATCACAATGTACTTGATACCTTCTATCATCTTTTAAAGAAGAATGTCTAAAATTACGTAAATCACATAGTGAAAGCTTACCATATTCTAGACTTACACCTTCATGTAAACACCATGCATACAAATTGATTAATTCTTTTTGAGTTAAACTCATCCCTCTACCCTTCCAGTTCTTAAAAGATTATTAACGCCCATTAGTTTATCTAACACTGCAACTCCTAAGATATCAAACTTGGTATGTCCCATCAATTCCATATCTACCATGTTCATACCGGCTATTTTTTCATCATTATTCTTATCATTAATCATAGGACACACTTTGTCTAACTGGTCCGCTGAAATGACTACTCCCGCAGGATGCTTACCCTGGCTTTTATATGTACCTTCTAAGCGAATTGCTTGTTCAAAGTAGGTAGCATACTCTCCACTCAACGATTCATCATCGTTCATCACACACCAATCAGCAAGTTGCTTTGGTTCATTTTCTAAAGTCCAGCGAATGATAGAAGTCTCACCTGATTCTTCCAGTTGGTCACTAATTGATGCTTCTTCTGGTAATTCTTTAGTGATTCTTTTAATATCTTCAAAGTCACATGTACCATGAATACGAAGCACTTCGCTGATAGCACCGCGCCCTTGCATTCGACCAAAGGTAGCGATCTGACAGACATGTTCCTTACCATATTTAACTTTAACATAGTCAATAACTTGCTTACGTTTCATAATTGGAAAGTCTGCATCAATATCTGGCAGGCTAATACGTTCTGCTGTATTGCGCCCAGGATTATAAAAACGTTCAAACAATAAGCCGTGTTTAATAGGGTCAATAGATGTAATATTAAGTAAATAAGACACTAAACAGCCTGCGCCAGACCCTCTACCAGGACCGACTAGCCACCCCTGAGACTTCGCCCAGTTGACGTAATCCTGCACAATCAAAAAGTAGCCAGCTAAATTAGCCTGTTCAATTACAGACAGTTCATATTTAACCCTATCACTATATACACCGTCCCAATTTTGGTTCTTAGCTCTCCAACCATTGCGGCATAGCTGTCGTAGATAATCTATCTCGTTTTGATTGCCGGGACAAGCAAAGTGAGGTAGTCTGGGAGGACCAGTAATATCATAAGCTTGACACATATCAGATACTAATAAGGTATTATCTAGTTCTTCTGGCGTATTTCCAACTATCTGGAAATCTTGGAGACTTGGAACGTAGTACTGCTGGGTTTTAAAGAATCCTCCTAGAGGAACATTGTGTCCTTTTTGTAATTTTTGTCTTACATCTGGCAAAGTAAGCTGTAAAGATGAGCATAACAATACGGCATGATCAGCCGCAGCCTCTTTGGTAGGGTAATGAGCATCACCCGTAGCGACACAACGTGTTTTAGTACGCTTAGCTAGCGCCCTAAGCTTATCAGCATGAGTAATCATTTCGGGACTACTCACACAGTCGATCAATTGTACCTCAATAAAGAAGTTGTCTGGTCCAAATATATCTTTCATTAGACCAACATAAGCTTCAGCTTGTACTGGATCATCTATGATCTCTGCTAGAGTAGATCCTAAATGTCCAGTAAAACTAATCATATTATCATCACATATATCTCTCATCATAGCCACATCAATACGCGGCTTGTAATAAAAATTCTCTTTATCATTACTCTTAGAGACTAGTTCAATTAATTTATACCAGCCTTTAAGATTCTTAGCTAATATGATCTGATGAGCAACGCTATCACGCTCTTTTATTGAAGCATCATTAGCTACATACATTTCACAACCAATAATAGGTTTGATACCTACAGTCTTGCATTGTGCCATGAAGTCTGCGGCACCTGAAATAGAACCGTGGTCGGTTATAGCACAGGCTGGCTGGCTTAATGCGGCACAACGCTCGGCAATCTGAACGGGCTTAGATAGCCCGTCCAGTAAACTAAAATGTGAGTGTACATGTAAGTTAACAAATGTCATCGAAATTCCTCATACATCCACTGGCTATAATATTCATGGCTCTAGATAAGCACTCCCATCTACCGTCATTACAATGTTCTACCAACCAATCTAAGGCGCTTGGTACATGTTCCATAATACGATTAAATTCGTCAGCCATTTCTTTCTTGTATTGTGGATCGTCCATCCACTCAAAAAGTGGTTTATACATCACGCTTCTCCTGGCGCTTCGTAGTGTCCAACGCTAAACCCTTTATTCGTATATTTATTAGTAATTTCTTCTATCCCAACCAAAGGTAGTTGTTCATTAAGATACTTACATAGATTGGTTTTACCATCTGGACTAGGCATTTTAAAATAGTCACATATATACTTACACTTAAAGTTCAATTGATTTGGATCTTGCATTGTTGGTTCAACACAATCTCTAATCTTATTAAATCTGTCGCGCAGTTTAGTTTCTACTTGTTCAAGCGTCTTGTCATCAAAACAAACAGTAAATGGTCCACCATCTCTGATAAAGAATATGGTGACTATAATCTGTTTAACTTGTGGGTACATCCTTTTGGCAGCATAATAATATAACATAAGCTGGAAATCTTGACATAGATCAGCATATGTTTTTACTTTATTATCTTCCTGAGAACCCCAGTCCAAACGCTGTCCAGTTTTCCAGTCCACTATCTCTATTATACCTTCGGACGCTCTGGTAATCAAGTCAATTGTGCCTTTTATACCCAATTTTCCTGATAATTTTTTACCGTTTGGTAAAGTCCAGTTGTACTTTGCCCACTCTTTATCAATGATAAAGTCAAAGTGAGGCTCTGCCGCCACAATCATCCGGCGACGAGGATCAAATAGACCTCCATTATGATCGAGAGCCATCCATACAAAGTTAGTCATATCCTTAAAGTCTACAGGCATCCAATTTTCAGAATAATGATCAGAAGATAGCTTAATTAATGCTTCAACTAACTTTACACCATATCTAGTATGACCATAGCTCAATTGGCATTCATGTTTATATGTTTGTTTATTAATACGTGTCTTATTAATAGCATCTACTTCAGCATTAGTTAAAGTATATGGTTGTAATAATTCATCTCTATTAATTTCTATAGCTACATCAAATTCTTTATCATAGAAACTAATATCTTTATCAGCACTTCGATCAAATTGACCTTTAATCTTAGCCAAACACTCTAGTACCTTATGTACTGATGTACCTAAAGCGGCCTTTTTAGATGTAGTCCTAGGAATGCCTAGGACATAATTCATAAAGTATTGCATCTCACAAAAATCAAAGTTGGAGTATGAACTACTCCTCATATAACTAATTAACATTATACCTCCAAACCAATGTGTCCACTTAACCAGCCCCACGTATATAAAGCGTCCAATATTTCCTGATTCTTTTCCTTAATTGTCATATGTTCGTTGTCTATTACAAGATCATATGATGTATCTGCTATACCTTTCAAGCCATTTTCGCTCTCATGTATATCAAATTCACCTGATCTTAACAGCTTAACAACTTTAACATCGACACCATATATTTCTTTTAGCTTATAAGATGCATGAACTTCGTTAGCAAATCTACAGTCCTGAATGATAGCTAACTCAGATCCTTCTGATAATATATCTGAGAAACACTTACGAGTCCAACACTCATCGTCCAATACTCTACATACATTAGTACCAAAATATTGAAGAAATTCGCGCACAGTCATAAATTTATCATACTTTTCTGACTTTTTTATACTGGCGACCTGTTTAGGTGATAGG
>SXGT01512891.1_pt1 | contig 16364 bp, 13 predicted proteins | sample 3176221 | NCBI WGS metagenome assembly SXGT01 (sample SAMN11356862, study PRJNA531348) | freshwater metagenome | isolation source: freshwater sample F1-120 | place: China: Fuxian Lake, Yuxi | collected 2017-12-25 | reverse complement strand
GGAAAGTCCTAAGGGCTTCCACCAGCCCCGGCCATTCGAGCAGGTCGTTGTGACCGGCTCCGGGGACCATCACCACCTGTTTAGTACCCCTCCAGGCCTGCATCAGACGCTCGGACCGCGATCGGGGAATCACCTCGTCGGCCTCGGCGCTCGAGGCTTATCGCCAAGAGACCGAGCGGATCGACGCGCTGCTCGACACGCTCACCGAAGCTGATCGGGATCGCGCGACCTACAACGGCCTCACGATTCGCGAGCTGGTTCTCCATCTCGGAGTCGCCGAGCGCAAGCTGGGCGACGAGCTGCTGGCACCTTCGGTTGCGCAGTGGGACGACGCATTGATGCGCGCGCTCACCGCCCAAGAACTCGCCGAACAGCTTGAAACCTCGCTCGGCGAAGCAGTGGCCCGCTGGCGAAGTGCGGTGGATCGAGTGGTGCACCTTGCTCCGCACGCGACGCATCGAATCGCTGGATCCTCGGTGAGCGACGCGCTCTTGATCCGAGCGTTCGAGTCGTGGACGCACCTCGACGACATCCGCCACGCGATGGCGGAGCCCGAGAGCGTGCCGTCGACGCTGGTGCTGCAATCGATGGTCGACTTCTCGGTTCGTTCGGCACCCTGGGCGCTGGCGTTGACCGGGCGGAGCCGCGAGCGCGGCGCCGCGGAGCTCGTCCTGACCGGGCCGGTCAGCGGTCGATTCACGATCCCGCTGACTCCGGGCCTCGAAGACCAAGACGTACTCGCGGTGGTGACCGTCGACGTTGTCGATTGGTGCAAACGCTTCGCCGATCGTCGCGAGCAGGATGTCGCGACGACCATCACCGGTGATGTCGCCGTGGCCTCGGATCTGATCGCCTCCGCACCATGTTTCGCTGGGCTCTAGCTCAACGCATGGTCAGGCCGCGGTACCCGTCCGCGAAACCGGCGTTGATGAACGCGGACGCCCACGGGTGGGAGCGGGCGGGTTCGCCGTCGATCGAACCGATGGCCAACGGTCCGAGCCGTCCGTCGGCGCGGGCGGAGGCCAGTGCGGCCGCGACCACCTCGGGTTCGACCGACCGGCTGGGGAACGTCACCAGCGTCTTGCCGCCGCGCTCGACGAAACACGCGGGGCTGCCATCGACGAGTACGACTGCGGCGCCGGCCGCGCGAGCGGGTCGACCTGAGCACTCGGGCCAGGGGAGCGCCGCGCCGTAGGGATTCGCCGGGTCGGTCGCGGCGAGCACGATGACCTCCGGCTCGCGGGCCGAATCCCGACTCGCTCGAAGACGTTCAACGGCGCCCGGTGCTGCGAACTGCGCGGCGCCGAGCCCGGCGATGAACCAACCCCGGCGTATTCGCCCGGACTCCTCCATCGCTCGGAGCACGGGGTAGACGCCGGCGAATCCTCCCGCGACGCCTTCGGCGCGGACTCCGTCGCGCGTGACCACACCTTGGCGCGACAACAGCTGTTCGGCGCGGGCATGGACAGTGCGAGTCGGATCTCGCTCGGCGGGACGCAGCAGTTCGGCGACGAGCGACCACCGTCCGGCGCCTGCGGGCGGACCCATCCGAGCGAGCCGACCGACGTTCGGCCGACGGCGCTTCGCCGACGACTTGGCGCGTTGCGCGCGCAGCGGTGCGAACGTGTCGTTCGTGACATGACCGGACCAGACGAGGTCGTAGAGCGCGGCCATGACTTCGATCTCGCTGGTGTTCTCGCTCGCCATGACGAGGTCGGGCCAGAATGCGGGGCCCCGGCCGAGGCGGCTGAGGATTGCGGCGTGGAGTGGGGCCGTCGGCGGGTCATCGGGAGGGTCCAGCAACAACTGGGCGGCGTCGCGAAAACAGAGGCGCACTCGACCGTCGTCGGCACCGAGCGCACCGGCGCCGATCCAGACGAGTTCGCCCGCCGCGCACAACTCGTCGAGCAGGGCGGGCGAGTAACCGTGGATTCGAACGGCGAGGATCTCGCGCTCGAGTACCGACACGGCAATGGGGAACCCCTGGAGCGGTTCGATGGCGCTCACGAGCGCATCGAGTCCGCGTTCGCGTCGGCCCACCCCCAACCAGCCGGGCAAGAACCGGGCGTACGCAACGGCATCGACGGGCTCGACTTCGCGTCGCGCCGCCGCGAGCGAACGGCGACGAAGCTGTTCCAGAATCCGGACGTCGCACCACTCGACGCCCGAAGCGCCAGGACGGAACGCGCCCTCGATGACGCGGTTGTCGGTCGCGAGAGTCCGCAGCGATGTCTCGACTCGTTCGACGGGTGTGGCCAGGCGACCGGCGCACTCGACCGCGGTGAACGGTCCGTGCGTCCGGGCGTACCGGGCGACGAGATCGTCGAGCGGCGTCGGCACGGGATCGGTGTACGCCACCGGCAATCCGGCGGGAACTGCGACACCGAGACCGTCGCGGTAGCGCGCCGCGTCTTCGGCCGCGATGAGGCGTTCGTGTCCACCGACTCTGATCTCGACGGCGCGCCGCGCGGCCACGAGCTCGGCGATCCAAGCCGATGCACCCGCGCCCGACGAATCGATCCGTGCGATCAACTCCGCGTGGTCCAGGTCACCGAGGTCACGCAGCAAGTCGTGCACTGCGTCCAGACCGCGGGCCTGTCGCTCCGGCACGAGGCGTTGCAGTTCCAGTTCGAGCTGCTCGATGACCGCCGGATCGAGCAGCTCGCGGAGTTCCTCATCGCCGAGCAGTTCGCGGAGCAGATTGCGATCGAGTGCGAGCGCCGCGGTCCGGCGTTCCGGTAGTGGAGCGTCACCCTCGTATAGGTACAGCGCGACGTACGCGAACAACAGGCTCTGCGCGAATGGCGAAGCCGAATTCGTCGCGACCGGCACGACTCGGATCGATCTTGTCTCGACGGCGGTCAACACTTCGCGCAGCGCGGGAAGATCGAAGACCTCGCGCAAGCATTCCCGGGTCGTCTCGAGCAGCATCGGAAAGTCCGCGTGGTCGGCGGCGACCTCGAGCAGATCAGCGGCTCGGCGTCGCTGCTGCCAGAGGGGAGTTCGCTTGGCCGGCGAACCCTGACGAGGGAGCAGGAGCGCTCGAGCCGCGTTCTCGCGGAAACGGGCCGCGAACAGTGAGGTGTTCGGAAGGCGCGCGACGACGAGGTCCTCGATCTCGTCGGGACTGATCAGCAGGGCGTCGAGCGGGAGGTCATCCAGTGCTTCGGGGAGGCGGAGCACGATGCCGTCGTCGGTCCACATGGCCGTCACGGCGAGGTCGAGCTGCGCGAGCTTCTCCTCGATCGCCAGGGCCCAAGGAGCATGAACCCGCGCGCCGAACGGCGTCAGCAAGCACCAACGCCAGTCACCGATCTCGTCAGGGAATCGCTCGAGCACGATCGTGCGATCGTCGGGAACCGCGCCGGTCGCGGTGACTTGGTCGTCGAGATACTGCAGCAAATTCGCGGTCGCTCGTTCGTCCAGTCCCATGTGACGCAGACGATCGACTGCCTGTTCGCGAGGCAACTGACGGGTGGTGCGCACGAGCTCGCCGACCGCTCGACCGAGCTCGAGCGGTCGACCGGGACCGTCACCGCGCCAGAACGGCAGTCGGCCGGGCCTGCCCGGCGCGGGGGTGACGACGACTCGGTCGGGGGTGATCTCTTCGATCTGCCAGGACGACGCCCCGAGAACGAACACCTCGCCCGGGCGCGACTCGTAGACCATCACTTCGTCGAGCTCGCCGACGCGCGAGCCGCCGGTGGTGAACACGCCGTAGAGCCCTCGATCGGGAATCGTTCCGCCGTTCGTGACGGCGAGGCGTTGTCCGCCGTCGCGCGCTCGGATCGTGTCGCCGAGTCGGTCCCAGACGATGCGCGGACGCAGGTGGGCGAAGCGATCGCTGGGATAGCGCCCCGCAAGCATGTCGAGCACGCCATGAAAGATCGTCTCCGACAAGTCGGCGAAATTTGCGCTTCGTCGGATCAGCGCGAACAACTCGGTCGCGGACCATTCGTCGACGGATGTCATCGCAACGATCTGCTGGGCGAGTACATCGAGCGGATTCTGCGGGTATCGCATCTCTTCGACGAGTCCGGCTCGCATCCGCTCGGTGACTGCAGCGGCTTCGACCAGGTCTCCGCGCCACTTGGGGAAGATGCGTCCGGTGCTGGGCGAGTCGACCTGATGTCCGGCTCGTCCGACGCGCTGCAGGCCACGAGCGACCGATCCCGGTGATTCCACCAGAACGACGAGGTCGACGCTGCCCATGTCGATGCCGAGTTCGAGCGAACTCGTCGCAACGATCGCTCGAAGCCGCCCGGACTTCAAGTCGTCTTCGATCTGGAGCCGTTGTTCACGGGCGATCGAACCGTGGTGGGCGCGGACGAGCTCTTCGCCGGCGAGTTCGTTGAGTCGCGCCGCGAGCCGCTCGGCGAGTCGGCGAGCGTTGACAAAGACGATCGTGGTGCGGTGGCCGCGAATCAGTTCGAGCAGTCGAGGGTGGATGTGAGGCCAGATGCTGGTGCGCGCCTCAGGACCATCGATTGCGCCGGTCGTCTCGATCGGCGTCGCGCCGACCTCGGAGAGGTCGTCGACCGGCACGACGATCTCGAGGTCGAGTTCTTTGCGCATCCCTGCATCGACGATCGTCACCGGTTGGACGCCGCCGAGGAACCGCGCGATCTCGTCGAGCGGGCGGACGGTGGCCGACAGTCCGATCCGTTGGGGCGGTGAGTCGGCGATCTGGGCGAGCCGTTCGAGTGACAACGACAGGTGGGCCCCCCGTTTGGTCGGAGCAAGCGCGTGGATCTCGTCGACGATGACCCAACGCACCGATCGCAGGGTCTCGCGGGCGCGCGAGGTCAACATCAAGTAGAGCGACTCGGGTGTCGTGATCAAGATGTCTGGTGGCGTTCGTGTCATCGCCGTGCGCGCCTTCGCCTCGGTGTCGCCAGTGCGAATCGCGATCGTGGGCTCGACGAACCCGGTTCCGATGCGTTCCGCGGCGAGGCGGATGCCGGCGAGCGGAGCTCGAAGGTTCTTCTCGATGTCGACGGCGAGCGCGCGCAGCGGCGAGATGTAGAGCACACGACATCGAGCGAGCTTGTCGGGAAGCGGCTCGGCGCCGAGGCGATCGATGGCCCAGAGGAACGCCGCCAGCGTCTTTCCCGAACCGGTCGGCGCCACGATGAGGGTGTGGTCGCCGGACGCGATCGCAGGCCAGCCGCGCGCCTGGGCCGATGTCGGCGCAGCGAAGCCGGCCGCGAACCAGGCTTCGACGGCCGGGCTGAAATCGACGCCAGGTACCTCATCCACGCCGGCAGCCTCGCACACCGTTCGGACGGTTCAACCGGCGGACGATCTCAACCGTGAGCGCTTCCGCTGGCCACCGATTCGAGTACAGCCAGCCAGTGCGTCGACTGGGCCTCGAGCGTGAAGCCGCGGCTCCGGATGATCTCGGGTCCGGCGGCGCCGTGTCGTTGCCGGGCATCTTCGTCGGCCAGGATCGCGTCGATCGCTCGCGCTAGCGCGGTCGGATTACCCGGCGGAACGAGGACGCCGGCCGAGCCGAGTACTTCGGTCACGCCACCGTGGTCGGTTGCGATCACGGGCAGTCCGAGGCTCATGGCCTCCAAGCCGACGAGCGGACCGGCCTCGGGATCGGTACTCGCAGAAATTGCGATCGACCAACGTCGCATCGTGTCCAACGGGTCGTCGCGGTGGCCGAGGAACCGAACTCGGTCCGCGATGCCGAGTCGTGCGCTTCGGAGGTGGAGGGCTTGTGCGTATCGTTCGTCGTTCGTCGGCACGCCGCCCATGACCTCGAGGACGACGTCAGCGGACTCCAGCCGAGCGAACGCGTCGAGCAACACCTCGTGTCCCTTCCAGGGTGTCAACAACGCGGCGATTCCGATCACCGGCGGCGATCGGTCTGGATGAGCCGAAGGAACCGGATACTCGGTGCCGTTGTAGACGACCTCCGTCGGTACGCCGAGCGCTCGGAGTCGCTTGGCCACCCATTCGGACACCGCAATCGCCATGTCGATTCGCGGGGCGGTCAGGCGGAGCAACAGGCGACGGTCGGTGCGGACGAGCACATCGTGCGCGAAGTACACGACCGGAGTGCTCGGGCGCAGCATGCGGATGACGGTCAGCGCGTTGACACTGTTCACGACGACAACGGTTCCGGGCGCGATCGCGCGGCGAAGGATCACGGCGGCGCGAGCCGCTCGCCCGAGCGCGACCGCGAACGCCACCGGACGGGGGAGCCGCGCGAGCCTGAGGTCGGGTATGCGCACGATGCCGATTCCGGATTCTTCGCAATGACCGACGAGGGGTCCGTCGCCACACGCGAGTTGGACGACCCACCCGCGGCCGCGGGCGGCGCTCAGGTCACGGAGCAACACCCGTTCGGCGCCCGACACCATCCCGCCGGCAACGACGCCGATGAGTCGACGCGCGGCGGGGTCTGCGCGCGAGTTCGAACGACCCCGACTCGCGACGCTGATCGACTTGCCGGCGTGATAGCGAGCGAGTCGCCTGCGACTCTGGGCTTTCGCTTCGTACTGATTGCGACCTCGAAAGGCTTGGAGTATGCGCAGCACGATCAGCTTGAGTCCGTGCCCGGCGGCATTGGTCGCAGCCCAAGCGCGCGCCCGTGTGACTCCGTGTACTCGCACAAACCACTCGTACATCGCATCGAGCCAGCGAGTCTCGCGGCGGGCACCGAACGCCGCGGCGCCGGAGGCGTTCCCGACGTGCTCGACGCTGACCGTTCCGTCGAGCACGACTCGTGCTCCTCGCTCGCGCATGGCGTGACACAGCGCGAGATCTTCCACGTACATGAAGAAGCGCTCGTCGTATGGCCGATCGCCGACGAGCGAGCGTCGCATGACGTGCACCGCGCCGATCACCCAGTCGACGTCGCTGACGCGGTGGTGTCGTTCATCGCAGAAGCCCTCGAGCAGCCAGTGATTGCCAAGGCGTCCACGACGGAATCGCAGCGGTATGAATCCCGTGATTGCCGCGACGGTTACGGACGGGAATCGATGGGCGCTGTACTGCGTCCGACCGCCGGGATAGGTGAGTCTGGGCGCGACGATCGCCAGATCGCGCTCGTGTTCGAGTCGGGTCAGCAGTGCTTCGAGCGATCCCGGAGCGGCGACCGTGTCAGGGTTGAGCGCGATCAAGTAGGGGGCCTGCGTCGAGTCGAGCGCTTCGTTCATCGCTCGGGCATAGCCGGCGTTGACCGAGAATCGAACGACGGTTGCCCCGCGTTCGGCGGCGAGGTCGACCGTTCGATCGCTCGAGCGGTTGTCGACGACGACGACTTCGGCGTCGCGTGCGAATCGGCCGAGCGCCGCGGGGAGCGAGTCGAGGCAGGGCCCGATGAAGTGCGCCGAGTTCCAGGTGACGATGCCGATTCGCACGATCGGCGCGCCAGGGCCACCGGCGAGCGGGTGGGAAGGGTCGGCTGTCACAGCTCGAGATTGCTCCTCGTCGCGGGTAGAGACCGCTTCTAGCATGATCGATCGTCCGCATCCGCCGGGAACGTGAGGTCGTGGGTATCGAATCGCCGTCCCAGACCGAAGGTCAAGGTCCGCGTACCTCGTCATCGTTGCTGAGCGGCGCCGGGGTGATGATCGCGGCTCGCCTCGTCGTCGCGCTGTTCGGTTGGGCGGGCCTGCTGCTGATCGCCGCACAGCTTCCGACGGTCGAGTTCGGCTCGTACGCGTTCGTTTTCGCGTTGCTGGGTCTTCTGGGCATGGTCGCTGACTTCGAGACGACTCGCGTCGTCATGGCCGAGATCGACGACTGGCCGAACCTCGACGAACTCGCGGGGAAGTTCGTCGTGTTCCGGGTCGCCCTGAGTACCACGATGTACATCGTCGCCCTGTCGATCGTGTTGCTCGGAAACTCGACGTCGGTCGAAGTGCAGGCGGTCGCGCTGGGTGGGTGTTCGTACTTCCTCGGTTCGGCGCTGTGGTCGCTGATCACGATCTGTCAGGCTCGAATGTGGTTGCGGGTCGTCGCCATTGCCATGGTGCTCGGGCAGATGGTGCAGTTCGGCATCGTCGTGTTCTTGGCCGCGACCGACCAAGGTTCGCTGCTGCGGTTCGTCGCACCCGCGGTGCTGAACGACGCGGTCGCGCTCGTCGCGCTGATTCTGATGTTGCGCGGGGTCGTCCGGCCGCGCTTGAGCATCGACCTACGACGGTGGCGCCACTGGTTCGTTTCGGCGCTCCCGCTGGCAACGGGGAGCGTCATCGGACAGCTGTACTTCAAGATCGACGCGGTGATGTTCACCTGGCTGTTGCCGCACGCCGAGGGCCGCGCCGCGGTCGCCCGCTACCAGATCGGATACAAGTTCTCGGACCTGCTGGCGTTCCTCGCCCCCGCGTTGCTCGCCGCGGTCCTGCCCGAACTCGTACGCGCGAAGTCGAGAGCGGCTTTTCGCGACACGTTCGGTCAAGCGCTGGTGATCGTCGTGCTGATCGTCGCCTTCGTCGTCCCCGTCTTCGCCGTCTTGGCCGAACCGATCATCGACGCGTTCGTCGGCGCCGATCTGGTCGCGGCGGCCCGCCCGGCCCGCTGGTTGGTGCTCGGTCAGGCCCTCAACTTCGCAACGCAGTTGGTGTTCATCACGTTGGTAGCTCGAGATCGCCGGGCGCGGTATCCGATCGCGACCGCGACGGGCCTCGTCGTGAACGTGTCGCTCAACGTCGTCCTGATCCCACGCTATGAGGTGATGGGAGCCGCGGTGGCGACGATCGTCACCGAGGTGGTGGTGATCGCGATGCTCGTCACCGCGTTGCGGAAGTTCGGGCTGCGGCCGCTGCCGTTCGCGGCGCTGGCGCGTGTCGGGCTCGCGGCGACCTGCAGCGTCGCGGCCACGTTCGGGGCGGCGAAGATCCTGCCGTGGGTCGTTGCCGGGTTCGCCGGCGCCGGCACCTACGTCGCGGTGCTCGAACTCACCGGCGTCGACGGCCCGGGAGGCCTGCGAGGCTTCGCTCGACGGAGTCGAGAGCGGCGGAGGTTTCCCGTCACATCGCCTTCAACATCGCAGTGAGCTGCCGACCCTAGGGAACACACCCACGGAAGGGGCCGCGTTCGGGCGAACGCGGGAGGAGCCATGGACGACACCCGGTTGGATCACGAGTTCGGTTGCCGATTCGCGGCGGACGGATCGGTCATCAACCGGTCCGCGTTCGTTGCGGACCTGCTCGGCGCTCGGGCCAGCCTGTTCGACCTGATCGTCGCGGGCGATCGCGAGCGGCTGCTGCACGCGCTCACGGACCGTGAGCCGATCGGGACCGTGTTCGATCTTCGCTGCCGCGATCCTCACGGCCGGGTCCACGTTCTGTCGGTTGCGGTCGCTCGCGTCACCGACGAAGACGTTCCATCACTGCAATTCGATCTCCACGTTCGCGACGTCAGCGATGCGCGCCGTCTCGGTGCCGTGCTGAACGCGCACCGCGAAGTGCTCGACCAGATCGCCACGAACGCGCCGATCGCGACGGGTCTGGACGCGGTCGCGCGGATGGTCGAAACGGTCGCGCCCGGCACGGTCGTCGCGGTCTATCTCGCGAACGCCGACGTGCTCGAGCTCGCAGCCGCGCCGAGTACGCCTCCGGCCTTCGTTGCCGCTGCGAGTCGCGTGGGCAGCGTTGGACTGCCTGTCGCCGGCGCGATCGAACCGGTCGCCGGTGGGTTGGCCGAGATCGTCGACCGGCTCGGACTTGGTTTTGGTTGGTGGCGTTCAGTCATCGACGAAGCGGGTTCGCCGGTGGGTTGCATCGTGATGCTGGCGCCGGCGAAACGCTTCCTCACAGCCGACGAGCGTCTCCAACTCGACGAAGCCGCGCGATTGGTATCGGTTGCCGCGGGAACAGCGCAGGCCGCGCGTCGAGCGTTCGAATCCGATGCGAGCGATCCACTCACCGGCGTGTTGCATCGCGCCGCGCTGCTCGACGCGCTCGTGCTCGACCGCGGGCTCGACCGTGAGCATCGGGTCGCCTCCGAACTCGTGGTGGCGATGGTCGCGGTCACGGGGGTGGAAGCGGCGAACGGCGCGTTGGGATTCGCGGCGGGGGACACGATGCTGCGCGCTTGTGCCGAGCGGCTTCGTCGGGTCGTGCGCGGTCGAGACCTGTTGGCACGTTGGAGTGGTACACGATTCGTCGTGGTCGGTCGGGCGCGCGGTGGACCGGATGCGATCGGCGGATTCGCGCGCCGAGTGAGCGAAGGTGCCGGAACGAGGGTTGTGGTCGCCGGACAGGCCCTCGACCCCGGCATCCGGGTGACGGTCGACCACCAGCACCGCGGAGAGACCCCCGAGCAGCTGCTTCATCGACTCGATCAGTCCATTGCCGATCGGCGCTCGCGGGCTGGCTCAGACCTGCGAGTCGAGAGCCGATAGAGAACCCAGCCGTTCGGACAACCGCGCAACTCTCCGAGGAGAGACATGGCAGCAGAGACCAACGATCTCGTCGCCGAGATCACCCAACTTCCGGTTCAGCCCGGCGCCGCGATGCGGTTGCTGTGGATGCTCGAGGATCCGCGCACGAGCGCGGCCGACCTCGGCCGCTTGATCGAATCCGACCCTGCTCTGTCGACGCAAGTGATTCGCCTTGCGAACACCGCGTTCTACGGCCTTTCGGGCAAGGTCGCCAGCGCCTGGCGCGCGGTGACGGTGCTCGGACTCGCAACGGTGCGCGCGCTCGCGACGACGGCGGCGTTCGACTTGTTCTCCGAAAAGGGCCGTTCGGTCCCCGATGACTTCTGGCCACACTCGGTGACGACGGCCGCGGCGGCGAGTGCGGTCGCGCGTCGGTTGGGCGTGCAGGCCAACGATGCCTTTTCGGCCGGGTTGCTGCACGACCTCGGAACGGCGTTGATGTTCCGCCGCGCGCCTCGTCGTTACGACGCAGTCTTGGAGCGCATGCAAGCGGATTCGACGATCTCGCTGATCGCGGCAGAACACGCCGAGTTCGGCATCACCCACGCTGAGGTCGGCGCGGCCGCGCTGTCGGTGATGAAGTTCCCAGCCGAGCTGACCGCGGCGATCGCGAGCCACCACCAGCCTCCGGCCACGGTCGAGTCGCCGCTGTCGAAGATCGTGCTCGCAGCCGACGCGCTCGCTTGCGCGATCGACCCGACGACCGAGACCAACATCAGCGTCGGTGAAGCGTGTGTCCTCGTGGGGCTGCCGTCGAACGCCGAGGAGTCGCTGCTCGCGGAGGTCGAAAGTGACCGCGAGAACCTCTCAGGCTTCTTGACCGTCGCGGGCTGAGACGGCGCTCGCGGTTCAGCCTGGGCGACGGTTGGCCCACGGCCGAGCCGCCTCGAGCTGGGCGGCGATGCGGAGCAGCACGTCTTCGCGCGCGTACGCCGCGGCCAGCTGGACGCCGATCGGAAGGCCTGCGGCGCTCCAGTGCAACGGCAATGTGATCGCGGGCTGACCGGTCAGGTTGAAGCCCGCGCAGAACGGCGCGAACGCCGCGGCCCGGAGAAAACCGAGGATCGGCATTTCGGCGTTCTCGAACGTGCCGAGCGGCACCGGGGGTTCGGCCAGCGTCGGTGTCAGCAACAGGTCGAAGCCCCGACTTCCGTCGAGCGGATCCCACCAGGCGCCGACATCGCGGCCGAAGCGCTGCAACGCCGCGACGGCATCGAGCAGGTGTTGGCCGGTCACAGCGCGCCCGCCCTGGTACATCTCCCACGTGAGCGGCTCGACGTCATCGGGGCCGAATTCACGGCCGATCTCGCGTTCGGCGTGCGCGATCTCGTCGGCGAGCCCCGCGTCCCACAATGCGGTGAAGTGGCCGACGACGGCGGGGTCTTCGAACGCTTTCGGGGACTCGTTCTCGACGTGGTGCCCGAGTGATTCGAGCAACGCAGCGGCGGCATCGACCGCCGCGACGCATTCGGGGTCGACCTCGCCGGTCCCGAGTGGGTTGGTGCGCAGTACGCCGATTCGGAGCCGGCCCGGCTCGGCGCCGACTTCGTCGAGGAACGGGCGCGTCGGCGCGGGTGCGATGACCGGTTGGCCGGGCGCCGGGATCGAGATCGCGTCGAGAATCGCGGCGGTGTCGCGCACGCTCGTACTGACGACTCCTTCGACGACGAGCGGGTTCGTGAGGTGGCCGCCTTCGGGGCCCATCGAGGTCCGGCCCCGCGACGGCTTCAGGCCGACGCGCCCGTTGCAACTCGCCGGAATTCGGATCGAGCCACCTCCGTCGTTCGCGTGGGCGACGGGAACGATTCCGGCCGCAACCGAAGCGGCGCTACCGCCGCTGCTGCCCCCGGTGGTTCGAGTCGGGTCCCACGGGTTGCGGCTCGGGCCGTACGCGTGGGGTTCGGTCGTCGGGACCAGTCCGAACTCGGGGGTGTTCGTGCGGCCGATGCACACGAACCCGGCGTCGAGGAATCGTCGAGCGAGATCGTCGGTGTGGGCGGACACGTGCCCGGCTTCTTTCAGCGCACGATTCCCTCGGTGGTGCGGTTCGCCCGCGACGGCGCACATCAAGTCCTTGAACAGCATTGGTACGCCGCGGAACGGACCGTCGGGGAGCGCGCCGGCCGCTCGTTCACGTGCCTGCTCATAACGCTCGTGAATGATGAGGTTGAGTTGGGGGTTGATCGCCTCGGCGCGAGAGATCGCGGCATCGACCAACTCGCCCGGTGTCGCTTGCCCGCTGCGAACGAGTTCGGCCTGGGCCGTGGCATCGAGATCGACGAAGTCGTTGTTCATGGACAGACCCTAGAGGGCGGGGGCGTTGGACATCCAGCCTGCGAGCGATACGGTTCGAGGGCGTGCTGGGGCTCGAAACGATGGTTCGCAATGCCGGCGAGACGGTGTACGGCGTCGTCTCGGACCACGGCCCCTGGATGGTGTGGAACACGATCCTCGCAGTCGTTCCGCTCGTGCTCGCGCTCGCGTTGTTCCGCTCCGGTTGTCGGCGCTCGGTGGGCTGGTGGTGCGGGGTCGTGGCCTTCGTTGCGTTCTTGCCCAATGCGCCGTACGTGCTGTCGGACGTCATTCACTTCTTCGACGATGTCCGTGCCTCGACCGGACAGCACAATCTGCGGGTCGCATTCGGGATTGCGCCCGTGTATGTCGCATTCATGGCGGTTGGATTCGGCTGCTATGTGGTCAGCATCCAACGCGTGCGTCGTTACGTACACGACGAATTCGGCGCGACTGTGGCAACCGGCGCGGTGTATTGCCTCCACGCACTGTCGAGCGTCGGAATGTTCCTCGGTCGGTTCTGGCGCTTCAACAGCTGGGATCTCGTGACGGCCCCGGACACGCTCGCGGCGCGGCTCGACGACCTCACCCAACGGTGGCCCATCTTCATGATCGCGCTCAGCTTCGTTTCGCTGATCATGTGTACGACGATCGTCGAGTTGTTGATCGACGGCGTGCGGTACCGAATCAGTAATCGGTCCCTTCGCCTTCGGTGAAGGTCGTCGAGCCTCCGAATCGGATCATCAGCACGGTATCGACCCAGTCGGCCAGCGACGCGATGACCGAACAGGCGTGCGCGAGTTCGCTGGCATCCATCGAAGCCGCGGGAATCTCGGTCGCGGCCACCACCTTGCCGTTGGGGACATCGTCGTCGCGGACGAAGAACACCCGGGCGCTCACGATGTTGCGGTTCAGGTCGTTGATCTCTTCGAGCAGGTCGCCGCTGTACGGAACGCCGTGGAGAATTCGTGACCACACTCGAACGAGTGGAGGGTCCTGCGCGAGCAGCGTGATTCGATACAGGGCACTTCCGAGTCGGATCGGGATGTCGCCGTTGGGCTCGACCGTGAGTTCGTCGGTCTCACTGAGTCCGAGGATCTCTCGAGCCAACGACTCGATGTAGGCGCGGTAGGTGTCGAGCGGATCGGGCTGCACATCCGCACCCTAGGTGCGCGCACCTAGCCTGGGTCACATGACCGAACCCCACGGCGTCGAGAGCGCTCGTCGGGCCGAGTATGCGGCCCGCCGAGCCGAGATCGCAGCCCGCCATTTGAAGCCGCCCGCACAACGCCCGACGAGCACTGCACGCGGCGTGCACCACACCGCGATGATCTGCAGCGACGTCGAACGCACGGTCGAGTTCTTCGACGGCTTGCTCGGATTCCCGCTGATCGAGATGTTCGAGAATCGCGACTACGCGGGCTCGACCCATTTCTTCTTCGACATCGGTGCCGGCAACTGTCTCGCGTACTTCGATCTCCCCGGTCTCGATCTCGGTCCCTACGAGGAAGTGCTGGGGGGCCATCATCACCTGGCGATTTCGATGTCGCGCGACGACTGGGAAGCCGCGAAGGGTCGTCTGGAGGCCGCCGGAGTCGAAACCGCCCACGTCGATGGCTCGTCGCTCTATTTCCGCGGCCCTGATGGCGAGCGACTCGAGTTGATCTCCGATCCGTTGCGCGAGATGTACGGCAAGCCCGTCGGTTGAGGGTGGGATCACCAGCCCCGTAGGTCGATCGCCCACTCATCGACCACCACGGCGTCGAGGTCAGGTCCATCGGCGACATGGACGCAGTCGTGGTACGCCATCGTCGGGTCGATGTGCGCAGGTTGGAGCAGAACGCGATCGCCGACCGCGACCGGAGCCTCGCGACGGAACGTGACGTGCTCGTCGGAGCAGAACAACACCTCGCCATCTTCGAGCGACGGATTGCCGTGATCCATGCCGAACGTCTTCAGACCGGCGTCGGCAACCGCGAACTTCGGGTTGACCGAGATCACGGTGGCGACGACCCGCAGCGCGGGCACGAACGGCAGGCCGAGCGCGCCGTAGGCCGTGTCCATGAGCGCGTAGCTCCCGGCCTGGATTTCGTTGGCCCAGATGTTCACGGCGTACGTGCCGGTGCCGCCGGCGGAGACGATGTCGCCGCCCACCTGTTCGTGTGCCGCGATGAGCCGCTGCATCGCCCGCTCGCACTTCTCGGCGCGTTCGACCGCATCTTCGAGACCCACGACGTGACCCTCGTAGCCCATGACGCCGCGTACCTCGAGGCCGGCGGCTCGGGCGTCGTCGGCGAGGCGACCGGCGTCGTCGGCTGCACATCCGCAGCGTGGCAACCCGACGTTCACGTCGATGAGCACGCGCCTGATTCCCGCGTTCTTCGCCGCGGCGATCGTCGCGTCGGAGTCGACCGCCACGGTGACCAGATCGCCGTAGTGCGCGAGCGAGCGCAGACGTTGGTCGTCGACGCACTCGTTGGCGAGCAACAGATCGTCACCGACTCCTGCGACGGCCAAACCGAGGATCTCGCGCGGGGTCGCGGCGCAGAATCGGTGGTGTCCGACGGATTGCTGCGCGGCCGCGATCGCGGTGCACTTGTGCGCCTTCACGTGCGGACGCAGGCTGGGTCCCGGTCGCGCGGCCGCCATGGTCGCGAGGTTGTGGGCGAGTGCGACGCGGTCGATCACAAGGGCGGGAGTCGAAAGGTCGGCGACGGTGGTCACGCGCGCGAGCATGGCACGTGAACGAACGCGACGTCGGCGCTCCGGAGCGGCGACCTCCGAGCGATCGTGCCTGGTCGACCGCGGAGCTGCCGCCGACCCCGCAGCGCGATTTTCTCATTCCGGCCACCCGCTGGATCGAGGCTCCGGATTGGCTGATCGCGCTCGGTCGCGATTTCGGCGTCGAACTCGTCGCCTACAAGCGTCGCATCGGCCGCTACCTGCTGTGGCGAGCCGGCCCGGCCAAGGGGGCCGACGCCCGCTACGCCGCGGTGGCCTCGGACGATCTCACGCGATGGTTCTCGTTTCGAATGTTCCCGGATGGCTCGGGCGAGGGGGTCGGTGCCGACGCCGAAGTCCACTCGCGGTTTCGGGCGTGGAAGGAATCACTCCGAGACGATGGCATCGCGCACGAGTCGGCGTAGCGCCTTGCCGCCCGCGGTACGCGGGATCGAATCGACGGTCCGCAGCTCGCGTGGGAGTTGGGGTGGGCTCAGACGATCGCGTGCGAAGTCGCGCAGGGCGGCGAGGGTCGGCAGCTCGGCGTCGGGGTGAGCTACCACGACCGCGGCAACCCGTTCGCCCCACTCGTCGTCCGGCAAGCCGATCACGGTGACATCGTCGATCGCGGGGTGGTCGATGAGCACGTCTTCGACCGCGGTCGGGCTCACGTTCACACCGCCGGTGATGATGAGGTCCTTGATTCGGTCGATGACGCGGAGCCGACCGGCAGCGAGGGTTCCGACGTCGCCGGTGCGAAACCAGCCGTCGTCGGCGAGCACGGCTTTGGTCTCGTTGGGCGCGAACCGATAGGCGCGCATCACCGGCGCGCCGCGAACTTCGACCTCGTCGTCGGTCCCGAGCCGCAGTTCGACACCGTGGTTGGCCGACCCGTTGATCGCACAGCCCCCCCACGTCTCGGTGAGCCCGTACGCGTCGACGACGCGGG
>SXGT01129602.1_pt1 | contig 16364 bp, 9 predicted proteins | sample 3176221 | NCBI WGS metagenome assembly SXGT01 (sample SAMN11356862, study PRJNA531348) | freshwater metagenome | isolation source: freshwater sample F1-120 | place: China: Fuxian Lake, Yuxi | collected 2017-12-25 | reverse complement strand
TTTGTTCCTTCTCCCGCTGGGAGAAGGTTAGGATGAGGGTATATAAAGCAATAGTTTATTGATTTTTACCCCCCTCACCCCAACCCTCTCCCGCGAGGAGAGGGGGCTTTTACGACGGCCTCCATCAGGAGAGGGAGTAGGCTGCCGACGATTAGCAAGATCATGCGATTAGCTGAATAGTTACAAATTTAACTGTGCTACGGACGCCTTGGAAAACCGGAAAGTCAAACCGAAAAGGGAAAGTCAACTGTATCGAGATGCCTCAGACAGGATTAGCGTTCACGCTTTAGGTAAGGCATTGGAAGCATTGGTTTTTAATCTTGATGATAGGTGTTACTTTATCGTATCGGTCGTTGTATAAAGCCATAGAGAAATTGCAGTACCTACAGATATCTTGATTCTCGATTGGTGTCACCTGTTCCAAAAAAGGAGAAATGTATTTTTAATCCAAAATTTGAAGAGCTCAAAGCTTCAGGCAATCTACCGTCGCCGACAGGGGTGGCATTGGAAATCTTGAAGCTGACTCAAAGTGAAACAGTCACAATTGAGCAATTGGTCAAGCCGATCAAGGCTGATCCAGTATTGACAGGGCGAGTTTTAAAGCTGGTGAATTCAGCTGCTTATAATTCTGGTCATCCGGTATTAGCCTTGCATGAGGCTGTGATGCGCTTGGGTATCAATGTGTTGTCCAGGTTGGCGTTGACCTTATCAATTTTTGATGCCAACCGCGATGGGAATTGTAAAGGTTTTGACTATGCCAACTTTTGGGCCACTTCATTGCTGCGTGCATTAGCGATGCAAGCGATTGCTCGCCATACCAACGCAATCAATCCAGAAGAAGCCTTTACGATCGGTCTGATTGCGGAAATAGGTCAATTGGCTCTGGCGCAGATTTATCCAGTTGAATACAGTGATTGCTTAAACAGTCATCAACAGTCGATGACTGATGTTTCAAACTGTAAAAATTGTGCTAATCGCAGCGATTGCTCAGAGTCGGTTAAAAGGCAACTGATCAATGAGGAGCGCGCTAGGTTTGCTATAGATCATCAGCAAATCACCTTGGCGATGTTCTCGGATTGGGGGTTGCCCAGCATTGCTTATGATGCGGTTTCAGACTTTAATAAATGCTTGATTTTACAGGCAAGTGCAGGTTTGGATTATAGTAATGAAGCAAGTCGATCTTTAGGAAATCATTTAAGAATGGCTGCTGCGATTGCCGGTCAATTAGGGATAGGCGAGGGGTCTTTGGCAATTCAGGATTTGGCCGAACAGATGTGCTTTAACGATAAGCAAATCCAGGATTTGTTACATCAACTTGCTGTGGATTGGCCGGTTTGGAAAAAACTGCTGTCCATTGAAGGCGAGGATCCTCAAGTCATAGACTCCAACCACGATCAAATTTCCAGATCACTTGGACAGTATGCTCATACCGGGCTGCGTATTCTTTTGGTTGAGGATGACCGAATCCAAATTCATTTGTTAAGCAAGTATCTCTGCCAGCAGGGGCATAAGGTGATTATCGCTGATGGCGCTGAAAAAGCCCTGGCCATGTTATTGACGGCTAAACCTCAGGTCGTCATTGCAGATTATCGGATGCAGCCCATGGATGGATTGGAGTTGTGTCGATTACTGAGGACGAATCTTGAGTCTCAATGGGTTTATTTCATTCTGATCACCGCAGATCAGGATGCTTCCACCTTGTCTCTTGCCTTTCAGGCGGGCGTGAATGATTTTATCAGCAAGCCGATCAAGCAAAATGAACTCGATGCCAGATTGCTGGGTGCGCAAAGAATGGTGGATATTTTTAATATTCGCAGTTCGGAGCAGGATAAAATCAGGAATTACGCTTTCGAGTTGGCGACGACTACCCGCAAACTGGAAATTTTGACGGTTACCGATCAACTAACCGGCTTACCCAATCGACGTTACGCAGTATCGCGTTTGGACCAGGAATGGGCAAACTATACACGTAATGGCCAGTCTTTTGCTGTCTATAGTCTGGATCTGGATTTTTTTAAAAAAATCAATGATGTTTATGGGCATGATGTTGGTGATCAAGTCCTGATACATTTTGCCGCTGTCCTGCAAAAGACTATCCGCACCAATGATGTGGCCTGTCGCATGGGCGGTGAAGAATTCATCGTCATATCCTCTCAAAGCAGTATTGAAAGTGTGGAAGCTTTAGGTTTTCGAATAGTCGACGTGGTAGAAAAAAGCCAACCAGTCGATTTAAATCTTGATCGACTGGTTACGGTCAGTGTCGGGGTGGCGATTTGCAATCAATCTATAGATCTTAGAGGTTGGAGCGATACTTTGAAGCGCTCTGATCAAGCGTTATACGAAGCCAAGGCATCCGGGCGAAATTGTTTCAAATTGTTGAAAGATCGGAATTTACGCAAGTATGAACGCTTTTATCAAAAAGCGGCTATCAAAGTAAGAATCATGATGCCCAATAAGCAGAGCGAGTTTGAATGTGAAATGGAAAATTTGTCCAAAGGTGGGCTTTTTTTACGCTGTTCTGAAGCGGTCAAATTCGATATCGGTGATCTAGTAGCTGTAAAAACTACAGAAACTGAAAATGCGGAATGGCAAAATGCCCGTGTTGTCAGGATCGATGGCCAAAGCTTTGCCGTTGAATTCAACTTATCTTAAACATGGCGTCATTTTTTACGGGCCATTTGCCAGCACTTCGCTAAAACTGCTGTTCAGCTTAAAAAAATCAGTTGGGAGCGAAAAAATCCGTTTTTGCTGAACAAAATAAGATCTCTTTGGATACATGGCGATACCATGAAACAGTCGCTATTGTCTGCGTTTATTATTTTCTTCGCTTTTAAGTTTATGATTTTGCAAGTATAAATTGCTATGTCTTAAGGTGGGTCGAAGCATGGGCGAGTTGCTTCACACTCACCTCTTGGGTGAGCCACATAAATTCTGTTCAACCTTTCAACAGGCTCAGGCATAAGTTATTCATGTGGTTCAACAACTGTGTTTTCTAAGTTCAACGTTAACTCGCCATGCCGTTAGTGAATCAGGATGGCATTCAGATTTAGGGCTAGCCTTGGCGATTCATTTTTAATGGCAAAAATGCAATTAAAAAAATAAAAATGTGGTATTTTTGTTTTTCCATGTAGTAATATGCTTACAAATACTTAAGCAGTCACAAGTTGTTGCCGCTTAAATGTGTGTATTCACTAACTCAATCTTGCTTGTTGGAGAAATAATGGAAATTTTGATATTTTTTGCTGGAATGGTGCTAGGGGCTTTGGGTGTGATAGTTCCCATTGTTTTTGGGGCAATGGCTGATTGGGGGGGTAAGTCTCATAAAGTCGGCTGACAGTGAAGCAGTTTTTAAAAACCGGGTCATAGTCAGTCTTGATGTCAAGGAGGTCCCTGCGTTTTGCTTAGTTCGGCAGTTTCTATCAAGGAGAGTAGATTTTTTGGGCTGAAAGGCTTGGTAACGTAGAAATCAGCCCCGGCTTCCTGGCCATTTTCCAGGTCACGTTGTTCAGTTAACGCGGTTAACAGTATGATTTTACAGCTTTGAGTGTCAGGCCAGGATTTCACCATGCTGCAGATTTGAAAACCATTGAGCTCTCCCGGCATCATCACATCCAAAATGACGTAATCCGGCTTTAATTTCAAAATTTTGGGCAATGCGGTCACGCAACTATCGGCCTCGTGTAATTCGAATCGACTGTCTGAAAACGTTAATTTGAGCAGATGACGCAGGGTTTGATTGTCATCAACAATAAGAATTTTTAGTGGCATCGAAGTCAAAATGCTGATCCTACTGATGGTTTTGATCTAATACTGGAGTAACCACAGCGTTACCGTGGTACCTTGTCCAGAACTACTTTTAATAGAAATTTCCCCGTGGTGCAAATCCATAATTTCTTTTACCAACGACATGCCAAGACCGGTACCGGTGACAGTTGATTTATTTGCCCGCCAGAAGCGTTTGAAAACTTGATTGACTTCGGTGCTATCCATACCAATGCCATAGTCCTGAATGGAAATTCCAATCTGAGCAATGCCGGATTTCTTCCGCAGTTTTAATTGAACGTCGACGGGGGTGTTAGTGGAAAATTTTAAGGCATTAATCAAAATATTGCTGATTGCTTGTTTGATTTTGTCTTCATCGGCGAAAACTGAGAGTTCTGTTTTGGGTTCATGCAAAATAATCTCACGATCAGGGTAGTTAATCCTGATTCCGAGAATAATTTGATTGACCAAGGCTCGCAACGGCAATTTTTCAAGATGCAAATCTGTGCCGGCTTTGGCTTCAATTCTTGCTAAATCCAACAACTGACTGATCATGCTGACCAGTGTGGCGGATTGGTCGTGAATCAAAGTCAGTATTTCCTGTCTGGTTTCCTTGTCATAATCATGGCTGAGTAGTAACTCTGCAAAGCCGTAAACACTGGTAATAGGACTGCGTAATTCATGAGCAGCTGAAGCCAGAAATTCGTTTTTGATTGTGGCTAATTCGGCTTCTATAGTGACATTTCTGAAATAAATCAGTTTTAAAGTTTTTTTATCATTTAAATAACGGTCGGTACGACTGAGTATGATTAAATTTTTGGGTGAAATAATGGTTTTTGAATGACTATTTGAAGTCGGAAGCTTTTTTGGAGGCTTCTTTTTATTGATAACATATTTTTTTGGAATATCGGGATGGCTGGTCAGATTGTCCTCAGAAGGGGCTGAAGTGCAGTCACAAATTTTATCCAGATAGGTATTAAGATCGGTTTCGCTTAAGCCAATTAGTTTTTTCAGCTTTATCCCGGTCATGTCGATAAAGGCAGGATTCACTGATTGTACAAAGCCGCTTTCATTAATGGTAATAATCCCGTCCGGACTTAAATTAAATATGGCTTCTAATTCTGCTTCCCTTTCTTGTAATGTCCTTTCGGTTTTTTTCAGTAAGGTGATATCTGAATGGGTTCCTATCATTCGATAGGGTTGTCCTGAGGCATCCCGCAGCACGGTGCCTCGGTCAAATATCCAGGTCCAGGTGTTGTTTTTATTACGCAAACGATGAATGTTTTCGTAAAAAGGCAATTTTCCTTCTAGGCACTCTTTAACAGTTTGCATACAAGTATCAATATCATCCGGATGAACACGATCGTACCAAGTCAAAAAGTGGTTATCCAATTCGTGGTCTTCGTAACCAATCATCCATTTCCACCGCGGGCAAAAATACACTTCGTCGGTTTTTAAATTCCAATCCCAAAAGCCATCAGTGGTTGCTGAAGCCAAAAGCCTGTTGCGTTCTAGATTGGAATTCCAGTTTTGATCAATTTTGAAGAGTTCTGAAATATCGATCAGGCTGCCTGTCATAAATTCCTGATGAGTCGGGGAATTAGTCAAAGACTTGTGCAAAGACATTGATAACCAAAAAGCCCGTTCAGCAGATAGTGCCAAGCGCAGTTTTGCTCTGATAGGTGATTTAGAATGAAGTTGCGCTTTGAGGGTAGTCAATAAACCTTGATCTTCAGGATGGATGAAGTTCTGTAGGGGTTGACCCAGGCTGGATGAAATGGGTGTGCTGGTGACTTGTTCCCAAGCACTATTCAAAAATACAAGCCGGAAATCCTGGTCTAATATCAGGAAGATTTCCCCAAAGTTGTCAGCGAACTCATTGTTCCAGTTCATTTGGCTATCGGAAACTTGGTTATTCATCGCGGTTATAGAATTTGAACTGTGGGGTTGGAAAAAATTGAAATCACTCGTTATAAAGAGTGAAGTCTTGCTTCGGCAATCGAGTAGATCCTTGACAATTGGGCCGATTAACTCACTGATCCATATGGTATCGCTTAAATTTTATCCAAAAAATTTCTTTTGATGTTGCCAGGATGGTTTATTTGTGATTTTGCGGCCATTTTCAGATGCTGATTAGGCAGAAGTAAACGGATGTCTGTATGAATCGGTAAATATAATAAATAAAATTTAATATAAATATTGCATAATCAGCAAATAGTATAGGGTTGTATAGAAAATTGCAATATGTTTTGTCGTTTCTTGTTCAAATGTACAATTTTAAGGCTATAATTGTTGCGTATGTATTTTCTTTGAAAAAGTTTTTTTGACATTTCGGTTAAGCTAATGAGTGATCAATCTTGGGTAAGTACAAAGGAAGCCGCTGTGTTATTGGGGGTAAGTCAACGCACAATTCAAAATTGGGTCGATAGCGGAAAAATTAAATCCAGTAAAACCATGGGAGGGCATCGGCGTTTGAGTCGTGAGGATTTGAAGGAGCTACTCATAGATGCTCATCCCTCGTTCGGTCAAAGTTCAGAGAATCAATCTCCGGTCGACGAAACAGCAACAAGGAATTTGCGAGTTTTGATTGTTGAAGATGACTATACAATTTTACGGTTGTGCGAGCTTCAATTTGCTCAATTTTCAGTCAAGCACGATTTGTATTTGACCTCTAATGTCTTTCAGGCTCTGGTCATGATAGGCAAGCATCAGCCGGATGTTATTATTACGGATTTGAAAATGCCGGATATCGATGGTTTGCGCATGATAAGGGAAGTCATACGAATGCCGGAATTGAGTCACACCAAATTTATTGTTATTACGGGACTTGAAACCAAGGAAATCATGAAGATGGGCACTATCCCCGATGGCGTGATGGTGTTACCAAAGCCTATTCCGTTCAGTACGGTTGAAACCATTCTGTTTCAACAATCCAGTGCTTTAACTTGAAGTTGCAATCTTTATTCACTTAAGTTTTTTTAGGGGGTAAGCGGTTCGTTGCCTGGGGCGGTGAATAAAACACTGCGTAATATTAAGACCAGGCTTAAAGGTTTTTTGAGCATTTACAACGAAAAGTTAGTTGCAGTGCTGGCTTAAAATGACATCAGTAGTCGGCAGATTAAATATTCCTGTGCAACACGACTGGTTACGTCAAATTCCTTTAACCACTTCAATGAAATTGTCACATCTTTATCGTTGATTTTAGGTGTGTAAAGTACCACCGGGCCAATAGTGGATGCTTCTCCTGATTCGAAAACTTGTGTTGCGGTATCGTTGCTGATGTCCTTATTCAGCTGTTTGTAATAAGATCCTGTCACGCCAAAGCCAATGTTCGGTCTCAGGTAATAGCCAAAATTGTAGTCAATGTGCAATTCATCACCGCTCCGATAGTCTGTGGCGGTGTTCTTCAGGTTATTCATAAGGCCGACGCCCAGCGAAAATTCGGTGTTTAGCGGTAAACCCAAAGTCAACTGTAGATTGTGATCAAACGTCCAGTAGTTTCGCCCGCTATTTAATTCTCCCTTTTCATATCTACCAGTCGGTGCGACGACACCTTCAAATAGAAATACTGACAAATTCTCATGTGTCCAAGCTAAACCGCCCGGTACGAAATAAAAATCACCCAGACCAACGCGTGCCAGGTCGTTACTCCCCGAGTGATCTTTCGAGGCTAGCATGCCTGGATAAACACCGGCAACAAATTGACCCTTGAAAATCTGGAAGTCGCTGACATGAATGATCCCAGGCATTTCCAATAGTGTGCCTGTGTCAGAGCGAATATCCTCATATGCAGCGAAGAAATTGTTGAAATAGGTTCCCGGTGTTGAAAAAACTGCCATTCCAAAATCGCCATAGAAGCCAGGAAGATAATTGCTACCACCACCTTCGGTGGCGCGTAAAGGGGTGGAAAATGCACAACATGTGAGCAGTGCGCAGAGTGCGGATTTCATTTTTTGAGGCATCGGTTGAGCGACAATAAGGAAAATAGTAATAAAGAAGATATAATAAAATATTAACATTCATTTTTGCAACATCAAGGAAATGACTGAGTCTTTTATGCAAAATAAAAAATGAAAAAATGCGTTTTGGTGATATGTGGATGATGATCTGCGTAACAGATAATCCAGTTTGAAAAGATGTTCTTGGAAATCGCAAATTAAGAAATTTGCTATTTTAAGACACATGTGGTTTTTCAAAATTGACGCAATTTGAGTACAAGAGCAAAACAAATTGAAAATGACAAAATATTTTTCTAATTTATTTTCAGCCGGTAAACACGAATTAGCTCTGCATAAATGGGTTTGGTGGTCTTATGTTCGGGCGGCACTAATTCCTTTGTTTTTTGTTGAGTTGGCATTGCTTGGCGTTTATATGTTTTCGCATACTTGGTCAAGGAACGAAAGGATACAAACCGTTGAAGCAATGGCTGAACATGAATTAACGAGACTGGTCAATAGTCATGCTGATTCCATAGAGCGTCAGTTGGAATCAGTCGAGCAAATGACTGAAATGTTGCGACAGGATACACAATCAGCCTTAGAACGTCCGGTTGATCGTTCGTTAGAGTCAGCAGATCGCTATACCATGAACGCTGATGGAGCCTTTATTTCCAGATCTGATGACGGAGGTGCTGCGGTATTTTTCAGTGGTGTTGTTAAGATCGACAGCAAAAAAAAACAGAAAGTCAGTCAACTGGCCAGGATTGATCCCATGTTGAAGCGGGTGGTAGATATCAATCCTTTAGTCGTGCAGTCTTATTTTAATAGTTACGATTCGCTCAATAGGATTTGGCCCTATTTTGATGTATTGGGCCAATACCCTCTGCATATGGATATACCCAGTTACAATTTTTACTACGAAGCAGATGCCCAGCATAACCCTCGGCGTGAAGTCCGTTGGATTGATGCTTATCTGGATCCAGCTGGCAAGGGCTGGATGGTATCGGCCATTGCACCTGTTTACACGAACGACTTCCTGGAAGGGGTTGTGGGTCTTGATGTAACTTTGGACGCGATTATCAAGCAAGTGCTTTCGCTACCCATTCCCTGGGAAGGTTTTGCGGTATTAATGAGCAATGACGGTATGTTGCTTGCGGTACCGCAAAAAGGTGAAGAAGTACTGAAATTGAATGAATTGACCCATCATAGCTACGAGCAAGCTATACGCCAGGATGCATTTAAACCTGATGAATTTAATATTTTCAATCGTACCGATCTTGCTCCGCTCAAGAGTGTCATATTTGATAACAATCAAATCGTTGCACATGCGAATTTGGATGGTAATTATTTAATAGCCACCAAAAAGTTAGCCAGCACCGGATGGCGATTAGTTATATTTGCACCTCAGGATGAGATTGCCAAACCAGCCTATGATTTGGCGAATCGTTTAACACAGCTAGGTTGGTATTTGTTTTTAAGTTTGATTGGGTTTTATATATTATTTTTTATTTATTTATATTGGCGCTCCAGGCTTTTAAGCGAAACAATATCCGATCCATTGACAGTTATTCAAAGCATGGCGGTGAAAATCGGTGATGGAAACTTTAATCCCGAGTTACCCTATTTTAAGGTAGTTGAATTTGCCTCAACAGTTAAAGCCCTTGTATTGATGGCTGATAAGTTGAAATTATCCGAAGATAGATTGGTTGAAGCCAAAAATAATGCTGAACAAGCCAGTTACGCCAAAGGTGCTTTTTTGGCCAATATGAGCCATGAAATTCGTACGCCATTGAATGCAATTACCGGCATGACTGAGTTAGCCCAAGCTGGCGTAACGGATGAAAAAACCAAGTATTATCTATCCCAGATATTAATGGCTTCACATTCTTTGCTGGTTATCATAAACGATATTCTGGATTTCTCGAAAATTGAAGCGGGAAAAATTGAATTGGAACTGTGTAGTTTCAGTATCGATGACATGTTAATTGAGGTGACTGATCTTTTTGTTCATTCAGCTGAAGAAAAGTTTATTCCACTGATTGTTAAAGTAGACATAAATATACCTGAATTAATTATTGGAGATGTTCAGCGCATTCGTCAGGTTATGACCAATTTAGTTGGTAATGCAATTAAATTCACAGAAAAAGGCAGAATTGAAATTTCTGTCGATCTAATGGAGAAAGCGAATGACAATATGATTCTACGCTTTTCTGTTAGTGATACTGGTATTGGGATGTCGGAAGAAATGCTGGGAGCATTATTTCAAGCTTTTACTCAAGCAGATATTTCCATCTCACGGCGCTATGGCGGCACTGGGCTTGGTTTGGCAATATGCAAACAATTGATAGAGTTAATGGGAGGTAAAATTTCAGTAACCAGTCAGCTTGGGGTTGGTAGTAGGTTTTATTTTGATCTAAATCTAAAATCTGTTGAGGCAGCTTGTCTGTTACCAGCCGAATTAGCAAAAAACTTTAAAATCTTAGTCATTGAACCCAGTGAGGCAAGTGAGATCTTTCAATATTATCTGGGTGGTTTTAATTATAAAGTCAAAATTTGTTATTCCCTTTTAGAAGGTTATCGTGAGATGGTAAATGCCAATCAAGAAAATCAAATATTCGATTTTATATTCCTGGATTGGAAGCAGTTGATAGCCAGTTCTTTTGACAAGAATGGATTCAAAGATGTTGTCAACGCCAACAGACCATCCAAATTCATACTGGTTATAGATAATTTATATCATGAACATGTGCACGCTAATATCCAAGAACTGATTGGTTTGTTTTCATCCAAGATAATTAAGCCGGTATTTAGGAATAGCTTAATTGAGTCGATAAGAAATAGCCTGTCTCTTGATGAAAAACCACAGCTATATGCGATCGATAAAAATCAAATTTTGGAAAATCTCGCTAGACCTATTGCAGGTAGAAAAGTGTTATTGGTTGAAGATGTGCATTTGAATCAGCAAATAGCCAAAGCATTTCTAAATAAGGCCGGTTTACAGGTTATTATTGCGAATAATGGACTAGAGGCGGTAGAACTGGTGCAGAAAATTCATTTCGACGCTGTGCTAATGGACTTACAAATGCCTGTAATGGATGGTTATGAAGCCACTAAACAAATCAGGCAAATTAAAACCGTTGAAGAGTTGCCTATCATTGCGATGACTGCGGCTGCCATGCAACATGATCGAGAAACTTGTTTGACAGTCGGTATGAATGACCACTTATCAAAGCCGTTAAACTCCAAACAAATGATAGAGGTGTTGGTACGTTGTATGCTGCCAAATGAAATTGAAGAAGTAGGGGGTGAGGATATGAGCAATAGGGCTGATGATCAGGACTGGATCAAAGCTTTGCCAGGATTTGATTTGAGCGAGATTATGCCTTTGCTGGATGGTGATATTGGGCAGTTGAGTAATATTTTACAAATGTTCCAGGAGGATTTTTCGTCGAGTCTGCTGGATATACAGTCTAATTTGCTTATTGGTGACATTAGGACTGCTGAGCATCAGTTACATCAGATGAAGGGGGTGGCTGGCAATATTGGGGCTATGGAGTTATATGAGGTTTCACAAGCCTTAGACCAACAGCTTAAAGAAGGATTTTACGATGAAAAACTATGGAAAAAATGGAAGATGGTATTTGATCGTACTATTCAGATCATCAATCAATATTTGTTAGCTAATCCCCCCCTCATTAATTAATATCGATGCATGATCAAGTGCTTTCCAATTTTAAGGTAAATATTTCTGATGCTATTGAATCGGAATAATTATTTGATGAACGGGCTGAACAATTCAAGACTCACTAATTGGCGATCTCTATTGATCGCATTTATGTTGGCATTGATATCTGGTGGTTGTGATTGGCCTATTGAGCGACCGTTGAAAGTGGCCTCACACGAATGGCCCGGTTACGAACCTTTACATCTTGCTCGTGAACTGGGTTATTTTGATGAAGAAAAGATTCATGTTTATGAAGTGCCCTCCGCTACTGCGAGTATCCGAGCTTTCAGGAATGGTTATATCGATGTGGTAGCGTTAACACTGGATGAAGCATTACTTCTTTTGGAGGATAAAGTACCTATTAAAGTTTTGTTGGTGATGGATGTATCTAACGGTGCGGATGCCATCGTGGCGAGACCGCCGATACAAAGTCTTAAAGATATCAAAGACAAAGCTGTCGGTGTAGAAAGTATGGCCTTGGGAGCCTATATGTTAACTCGGGCTTTGATTAAAGGAGGCTTGCAACCTGAAAGTGTTAAGCCGATTTATATTCCTTTCAACAAGCATGAAGAGGCTTATAAACAGCATCTTGTCGACATATTGGTTACTTTTGAACCAGTCAAAAGCAAAATTGTGCAACTCGGTGGCAGGATATTGATCGATAGCAAAGAGTTGCCCAATGAAATATTCGACGTGTTAGTAATACGGGAAACGGCTTTAAACTCACATTTGCAAGAAGTTAAAAGTTTATTAAATGGTTGGTTTAAAGCTGTCGATTACCTGGCGTCAAATAAGGAGGATGCAGCCTTTACAGTTGCCAGGCGAATTAATTCAACTCCTGAAGAATTCATAAATTCACTGAATGATATTATTTTACCCAGCTTTGAAGATAACCAGAGGTTTTTGGCAGGAAATGATCCAGAGTTGATTCATATAGCTCAGCAACTTAGTTCGGTGATGCTTAGCAATAATTTGTTATCCACCGAATTGGATATTCATTCATTGATCTATTCAGATATAAATAAGGTTTTAATCAATGAATAGTGGCTACTTGAAGAGCCTTCGCTTTAAGCTGCCGCTGATGTTGTTGATATTTAGTTTTATCAGTATTAGTTTGGTAACGTATCTACGCGTTCAAAATGCGGTTAATGATATAGTCACCGATAGATTAAATGAACTCAATGCTCAAATTAATTTCCTGCAATCTGATCTAACCGGGCATTTATCTAATAATGAGATGGAAGCCGCTCGTGAACACTTGTTATTGATGGCATTGCTGCCAAATATTCATTCAATTACCTTGATTAATGAAAAAGACCAAGTGATATTAGCGAGTAGAAACGCATGGCGAAATCAACTTGCGCAAATAGTTGTTCCAAAGTATGACATTAATATCGCAAAGCAAGTAAGAAGTCTAGGTACTTATCATCAAGTAAAATTCAACCAAAATATATTATCACTGCGTGAAGGGTGGGCAACTAGTCCAACTAAATATCAGGTTTATTTTTCGATTAATTTTGGCGATTTTAATGGGGTTAGTCTTCGTGAAAATCGGCGTGCTATTCTTTATGTCGAATATGAATTGGCTGTTCCCATTGCTCGAGCGAGACTTTCAGCATTAAGCGAAGCTGCTTGGTTATCTTGTTTGAATATATCCGGTACTTTACTGCTTGCATTGTTGCTGGATTATTTAATTTCTCAACGCATCCGGCATTTAGTTGATGTATCAGTAGCTCTAAAAAGAGGTCATTTAGAAGCTCGTTCTCAAATAGCCGGGCATGATGAATTGGCTAAGCTGGGTGCGGCTTTCAATAACATGGCAGAACGCTGGCAAAATATTCAAGCAGATCTAAAACTTGCTAAAAATCAAGCCGATTTGGCGAACAATGCCAAAAGTGAGTTTTTAGCTAAAATTAGTCACGAAATTCGTACGCCGATGAACGGTGTGATCGGCATGGCAACGTTATTAATCGACACGCCTCTCAATGACCAGCAACGCCAACTGGCTGATATTATATTGAGTAGTGCGGAAGGTCTATTAATCTTGATTAATGATATTCTTGATATATCGCGTATAGAAGCCAAGAGAATCTCTTTAGATTCTGTGGCGTTCAATCTGGAAGCCTCGATAGAGGAAGTGTTAGAGGTCATCAGTATCAGTGCTTATGAGCAGGGGCTTGATACAGCTTATTTTATTGAACCTACAGTTCCTTTGAATTTGATGGGGGATCAAGATAGGCTGAAACGCGTTATTTTGAATCTAGTAGGCAATGCTGTTAAATTTACCCAACAGGGTGAAGTAGTTATTAATGTCAGTTTACTTGAACGAAATTATGAATACTGTGTATTAAAAATTTCAGTCAGGGATACTGGACCAGGTATTCCGAGCTCCGAAATCCCTTTATTGTTCAATCCTTTTACTCAAATCAAGAATAATCAGAATTCTCCTACGGCAGGTAGCGGTCTTGGTTTATATATCTGTAAACAAATTATTGATCTGATGAAAGGGGAGATTGCCGTAGAAAGCCAAGTTGGCAAAGGTTCGACTTTCTGGTTTTCAGCTCCTTTTCAAATGCAGACATTGCCAGAGAGCGTGGTCGGACCCTTGCTAGACTCTTCTAAAGTGCTTCTGGTTGATCAGCAAGCAGTCAGTCGCCGGGCACTATCAGCAATTTTGCATTCATTGGGCGCAGATTGCTTTGATTGCGAAAACTTGGAAGAGGTTTATCTTAAAATCATTGAGGCTGCAAAATCTGCTTTTCCCATTCAATGGGTTTTTTTTGATTTAGTTTCCTTTGACTGTTTGGCATCGGCTGCTTGGTTAAAAATCATTGAAGAAAAACTCAATCATACAGTGCACTTTATTTGCATCAAAAGTATTTGGCATCAATCTCTGCCATCTGAGATCGATGAGAATAGTATCGGCATCATCTATAAACCAATTCGACGATCCAATATCCTGGCTTGCTTAAATAAAATGGTTTTATCATCCAAAAATGATTTTAAAACCTTATCGATGAATGATAATTTCACAGTTATTAAACCTTCCCGTCATGACATATTGTTGGCAGAAGATAATAAAATCAATCAGCTGGTTGTGACTAAATATTTAGATAAGTTTGGCTATCGGGTTGATGTGGTCAATAACGGTCAAGAAGCATTAGCTGCGCTTAGTGCCAAGCATTACGATTTGGTGTTGATGGATTGTCAAATGCCCATCATGGATGGATTTGAGGCGACTGAATGTATCAGGGGCGGCAAGGCAGGGCAACATAATGCTGATATACCGATTGTTGCGCTATCTGCATACGCCTATCAAACCGATATTGAGAAATGCTTGTCGATTGGCATGAACGATCATATTGCAAAACCTATCAAGGCGAATTCATTTGCTGATGTCCTTGAAAAATGGATTCGGGATTGATCCCTGTCTTTTAGACGGATGTTCTTTTATGGTTTTAAGACTGTACTTTAAGTGGGTATGTCTGGTTTGTGTTTTGCAAATATGACTCAAATTCGTTGAATGGCATGGGTTTGGCAAATAAGAAGCCCTGACCGTAATCACAACCAATTTGACGGATGAGCTGGTGTTGTTCATCTGTTTCAATGCCCTCGGCAATCACTTTCAAGCCGAGACGGTGAGCCATGACCGTGATCGCTTCACATAGGATGAGTTCGTTGGAATTGGCGGTGAGCGTTTTGACAAATGATTGATCAATTTTAATGTAATCGATATCAAATCGTCTCAAGTAAGATAGCGATGAATATCCCGTACCGAAATCGTCCAATGCCACTTGAATGCCCCGATCTCTATAGTTGAGTAATTGAGTACTGATTAATTCCGAGGCTTGCATCAGCAAGTTTTCAGTAATTTCAATCACCACTGAATGTCCAGGTAAGCCCAAAAATGCCAGATAATCAGGCCATTCGGTTTTTTTCTCAATTTCAGTAAATTGTAAGGGAGATCGATTAACACTAATTTGAAATTCTGGATGTATTGTTTCACGTAAATATAACAATGCACTGGTAGCTTGTTGAAATACCCAGTCACCAATCTCGGAAATTTTGCCAATTTTTTCAGCAATAGGAACAAATATAGCTGGACTGATCATGCCAAGCATGGGGTGTTTCCAGCGTAATAGGGCTTCTGCTTTGTAAACTAAACCGGAATTAAGATCCATTATAGGTTGGTAATAAACCACCAGTTCTTTCTGTGGTAGTGCGGCATGTAAGTCATGAGTGATGCGAAGCCGATTGAATGAATCGTCTTGCATACTTGGGACATAAAATCGATAACGGTTCCTCCCCTGGCGCTTTGCAGCGTATAAGGCTTGATCGGCATTGCCCAGTAAAGTTTCAATATCCGATCCATCGTTTGGATAAACGGTGATACCAATACTCGCCGAAATATGGGCTATTTCCGAGCCTAACCTGAATGCTTTTTCCAATTGTGTAAGGATTTTATTGGCGATACTGGCCGCATTATTTACGTTTTGAACTTCGCCCAACATTACAATGAATTCGTCGCCTGCAAAACGACCCACGGTATCCGTTTCCCTGACACAATCAAGCATCCTTTGAGCCGCTTGTTTTAATAATTCATCGCCCATGGCATGACCAAGAGAGTCATTGATATCTTTAAAACGATCAAGATCCACAAAAAATAAAACCAAAAAATATTCCGAACGATCAGCCATTTTTATGGCTTGCTCTATGCGGTTTTTTACCAGCCTAAAGTTGGGAAGTCCGGTTAAAAAGTCATAGTTTGCCTGTTTCCAGATCTCTTCTTCTGCCAACTTCTTTTCTGAAACATCGCGGGCAATGAACGATATGCCTGAGACAAGTTCTTGGTCATCTAAAATTGCAGAAATGGTTATTGATATGGAAATTCTGACACCATCTTTGCGCTCGGTTTGAGTCTCGAAGCTATCGAGGGTAGG
>SXGT01034407.1_pt1 | contig 16364 bp, 16 predicted proteins | sample 3176221 | NCBI WGS metagenome assembly SXGT01 (sample SAMN11356862, study PRJNA531348) | freshwater metagenome | isolation source: freshwater sample F1-120 | place: China: Fuxian Lake, Yuxi | collected 2017-12-25 | reverse complement strand
TCGAATGCCCGCACCACTCGAAACCGAAGTGGTGCTCTGGGCTAAAGTGACCTTTCATGCAGCGCAACATAATCACGATCAACATAATGGTACCTAGCATCACGTGGAAGCCATGGAAACCAGTTAACATGAAGAAGCTCGCGCCGTAGGCACCAGAAGCTAGGGTCAAGCCCATTTCTGTGTAAGCCTCATGGTATTCCATTGCTTGGCATGCCAAGAACGCAATACCCAATAACACGGTTAGGGCCATGCCCACGACCAATTGTTTGCGGTTATTTTTAATTAAACCCCAATGCGCCCAAGTAATGGTGGCACCGGAAGTTAGCAACAAGGCCGTGTTAATGGCCGGCAAGCCCCATGCGCCCATAGGGTGCAACGGACCTGGTTTGTATTCACCGTTAACGGTTAAGCCACCTGGGCCGGTTGATGGCCATGAGCCGATGAAGTCTTTATAGAGGGTGACGTCTACATCATAGCCGCCTAATTCTGGCACGGACAACACACGCATGTAGAATAAAGCGCCAAAGAATGCCGCAAAGAAAGCAATCTCCGAGCAAATGAACACGATCATGCCGATGCGGAATGATTTATCTTCCCATTTTTTGAATTGACCGGTGATGCTTTCAGTGATGACGGAACCCATCCATTTGAATACCATGAATAGAATTAGCGCGAAGCCTAAAATCATCATCCATTTACCCGGCGCTTGCAAATAGGCCAAGTCTTTGTTTTTATCGGTAGCCACGCTGAAGATAAAACCTGAGGCCAAGGACAGCAAGCCCATGGATATGATCGCTGGGTAGATGCTACCGTGCGGTACGTAATACTGATTGTTTGAATGTGTTGCCATGCAATAACTCCCGTGCATTTTTTTATATTTTAAATTCAAATAGCCAAAATCAGGCTATTTCCTCACCATCCACTACCAACAAACTCGCTACTTATTTACCCTCATCCACCGAAGGGAAAAATGCATAAGACAAAGTCATGTCTGATACATCTACTGGCAATTGCGGGCTGACAAAAAACCGCAATGGCATTTCTTTTTCTTCGCCTGGCTTAAGCGCCTGATTGACGAAACAAAAGCATTCTATTTTCTTTAGATTAGCTGCCGCTATACCCGGTGTAATACTAGGAATAGCCCGACCAACCACCACCTGATTCGTGGTATTTTTTGCTACAAAAACGACCGTTTCTATCTGGCCTGGGTGCATTTTAATGCTGCTTTGTTTAGGGTAAAAATTCCACCCTAAACCCGGCATTACATTGGTGGTAAATTGCACCGTCACCCAACGGCTGTTGTCTACTTTGGCTTCTGCTAATACTGCTGCAGAGTTTTTGGTTTTGCCATTCAAGCCGGTCATTTCGCATAACACGTCGTAAATGGGCACCAAGGCAAAGGCAAACAACAAAGAACCTAATAGCATCCACAACAGTTTGCGGACCAAGCGTTTATTTTTTAAATCCAGTTGCTGTTTTGGCGATAGCGTTTCGCTGTCGTTTATTTTTGCCATATCAAAAACATCGATACAACATAACAAATTAAGGCTAGGCCGCCCAATACCATGGCGATGCGCTTGTTACTTAATTTTTTATCGGCTACCGGCTTATTCATACTATTCCAATTTAAAAACTCGGCTTAATTAAAAGCCGAGTTGTGTGGCTTACTTAACGGTCGGTTGCTCAGTGAAGCTGTGGTATGGAGGAGGTGATGGTAATGTCCACTCCAAACCTTGCGCGCCTTCCCAAACTTTATTAGTGGCTTTTTTACCGCCTTTGATGCATGTCACGATGTTGTATACAAATAACAATTGTGACAAGCCCAACACGAATGCTGCTACCGATGAAATCATGTTGAATTCAGCGAATTGCAATGCGTAGTCTGGAATACGACGTGGCATACCAGCCAAACCTAGGAAGAACTGAGGAATAAAGGTTAGGTTGAATGAAATGGCGGTTAACCAGAAATGCACTTTACCTAACTTCTCGTTGTACATATGACCGGTCATTTTTGGTAACCAGAAATACACACCGGCCATGATACCCATGATGCCGCCTGCGAATAAGGTGTAGTGGAAGTGCGCTACCACGAAGTAACTGTTGTGGTATTGCGCATCCGCGGCCACGTCGGCTAACACTAAGCCGGTTAAGCCACCGATACCAAACAAGATAATCCAACCCACTGTAAACAACATAGGTGTTTCAAAGCTCATGGAGCCTTTCCACATGGTTTTAATCCAGCAGAAGAACATCACGGCTAATGGCAATGAAATCGCCATGGTGCTGTACATAAAGTACAACAAGGCTGGCACTGGCATACCTGAAGTGAAGAAATGGTGAGCCCAAACCACCACAGACAAGGCACCAATTGCCCAGAATGAATACACTTGCGCTTTGTAACCGTACATCGGTTTACGTGAGAATGTTTCTAAGATTTGTGGAATGAAGCCCCAAACCGGTAACAACAAGATGTAAACCTCTGGGTGACCAAAGAACCAGAATAAATGTTGGAACATCACTGGGTCACCACCACCGGCTGCATCAAAGAAGTGCGTACCGAAGTGACGGTCTGTTAACAACATGGTCACGGCACCAGCCAAAACAGGAATGGTGGCTACCAACAAGAAGGCCGTGATTAACCAGCCCCAAGCGAACAATGGCATTTTCATTAATGTCATGCCAGGCGCGCGCATGTTAAATAAAGTAACGATAATGTTGATGGAACCCAATACAGAAGACACACCCAACAAATGCACCGCAAAAATCGCAAAGTCCACACCTATGCCACCTTGCACAGACAAGGGTGGGTAGAAGGTCCAACCGGTGGCTAGCGCACCGTCACCGATACCAAACATGGCTAGCGTGAACGGTAGGGTTAACAAGATCGCAGAAGGTGGCAATAACCAGAAGCCCCAGTTATTCAAACGCGGTAAAGCCATATCAGGCGCACCGATTTGCAATGGAATCATCCAGTTGGCAAAGCCAGTAGCGGCAGGCATCAAGGCCGCGAAAATCATGATCAAGGCGTGCACGCCGATCAACTGATTGAAAAACTCTGGGTTGACCAGTTGCAGACCAGGCTGAAATAACTCAGCTCGTATGCCTAAAATCATCGCACCGCCGACAAAGAACATGATCAGCGAGAATGTTAAATACATCGTGCCTATGTCTTTGTGGTTGGTGGTGGTTAACCAACGCATGATCCCGGTCGGGTGTTCAGCGTGATCGTCGTGATGCGCTACCGTTGTTGTACTCATTACCTTCTCCTGATTACTCAAACTAAATAAACAATTAAATACTGATGTTATTGACGTGCCGCTTTAACTTGCGCAGGTTGCAAGACATCGCCGACGCTGTTACCTAAAGCATTTCTTTCATAGGTAATCACCGCTGCAATTTCGGTGTCGTTTAGCAAGGCTTTCCAACCTGGCATCACGCGAATACCGTTTAACACGCGGTCTAAATGGCCGTCTTTTAAGTATTTACCGTCGGCACCGAAGATAGGGCCAGTGGCAATTTTACTGCCGGTTAAAGCGGGGAAAGCAGGCGGCAAGCCGGCACCAGTAATTTGGTGGCATACAGCACAGTTTTTCTCGTACACGCCTTTACCTTCAGCCACTAACTCGTCTTTAGTCCATTCTTTATCGGCACCAGCAGACGCTTTAGCCATTTCTTCTTTCTTGGCCACTACCCATGCTTTGTACTCTTCCATAGGCACGGCATCCACCACCACTGGCATGTAACCGTGGCCTTTACCGCACAACTCTTTACATTGGCCACGGTAAGTACCGGCTTTGTCCACTTGCACCCAAGTTTCACGTAGGAAACCAGGCACGGCTAAGCGTGATGAACCGAATTGTGGCACCCACCAGTTGTGCATCACATCGGTAGCAGTCATTAAAATACGTACTTTTTCACCTACCGGTAATACCAAGTGGTTGTCCACTTCCAATAAGTACTGTTCGTCTTTCTTACCTTGGTAACCTTTGTCGGTTTGCTCTTTAGGGGTAGACAAGTTGCTGACGAATTTAATGCCTTTAGCATCGCCGTCCATGTACTCATATTGCCAACGCCATTGTGAACCGGTTACTTTAACCACCATGGTGGCTTTATCGCGGGTGTCTTCCATCATGATAACGCTGTGGTAAGCCGGTATACCCATGATCACGAAGTCGATCAATAACAAAATGGCAAACGGCACCAAAGTCCAGAATATTTCCATGGCGGTAGACGGCGCTTTGTCTGCAACCGCTTTGAAGTTTTTGCTTTTTCTGTGGGCAAAAATTGAATAGATCATGATGGCCAATACAACAAAGAAAATCACCATGGTGATTAACATGAACTTGTTGTGCACATGCAATGTGTCTAAGGCCATAGGCGTAACTGGCTCCGGGAAATTCCAGGCATAATCCGCTTGCGCAGAAATCGATGCCAGCATGGCCGATAGCGCTAAACTAACTTTTGTAAAACCTCGCATAAAACTCACTCCAAAACTAAATTAATTGATATTTTTTAATTTTTGTCTGAGGTCCCGCGCCAATTGGCTACGCTGCTCATCGTTTATAAAATTCCTACCGAACTCCACTTCATTGCCGTGCGAACTAATAAACAGACCACACTTGCCGTTACTGCCTTTTATCATCGCTACGTCGCGCACATTCACTTGTGCCCAATAGCGCTGAAAAACCGTTGTCGTTACTTCCTTGACATTTTTTTTCTCTACCACAACCCGATCTTGCTCTATGGTAATGCTGTCAAAATCACCCGCATGCGCATACACCGTGTGAAAGGCATAAGCAAAAGCAATAATTTCCAATCCAGCAAAAGGCAACACCAACCATGCGCCTGCATGCGAAAACCCCAAGGCAACAATTAAGGCTATGCCCGCCAACGCCGCCAACAATTTCAAGCTGTCTTTCTCAGTCAATGAATTGTTCGGTCTGGCAATGATTTTATGACCCAAATCGGCTACTGCCATACACGGCCCTTAATAAAAGTGCTTAAAGTCCTGGAAATTTTTGCAGACTAAATGGCCATCTTGTTTGGTCGAAAACACCGTTTTTGACCTGCTAGATAGCATGCTTTTAACTGCGACAATTTGACGCAGAGTGAAAATACCACGAAAAAAGATTTGGCTCAAGGAAAAAGTTACATTTTTGTAACATTTACATCACACGGCTGACCCATTAGCTAGCTAGTCTTTTTGGCTAGCCGGCTTTTGACTTATGGGGTTGAATATGCCACTATCCAACCCTATTCACAGCAATGCATGGCGCCCTGCTTTACAAGGCAAAAGCCATTTCATTGCGCAATAAAATTAGGTCAACACACCACCCTTAAATCAGCATGCAAACGCCAACGTCCTCTAATAGCACTTCACTAGCCCATGGCCGCAGCCGCTAAGAAAAAATCAGCCAAGTCGGCATCCGCCACCTTATACGACATCGTCATCGTAGGTGCTGGCCCCAGCGGCTTGTCGGCAGCGGTACGCGCCAGTGAACAAGGGCTTAATTACGTCTTACTGGAAGCCGAGCAAGCGCCGGCCAACACGGTGCGCAATTACCAACGCGGCAAATTAGTCATGTCCGAACCACGTGGTTTACCCTTGCGCAGCGCCTTACCGTTCAGTGCTTCTTCACGAGAATCGGTGTTGCAGACCTGGGAACAAACCATGGCCGAGCACCAAGTGAATGTGCGCTATGGCGCCAAGGCGCTTGGCATACAAAAACTAGCCACCGGTTTAATGGTGGAGCTGGACGACGGCACTAAGCTGCATACAAAAAACGCCGTGCTGGCCATGGGCGTGCAAGGCAGTTTGCGCAAACTGGAGATTCCAGGTGGCGACCTGCCGCAAATTCAATACCAACTGGATGACCCGGACGCGTACCAAAATGAAACCATAGTGGTGATTGGCGGCGGCGATAGCGGTGTGGAAAATGCCATCGCCTTATCGGCGCGCAACCAAGTGATAATTTTAAACCGCGCGGACGACTTCAGTAATTGTAAGGAAACCAACCTCAGTCAATTAACCGAAGCAAAAAAACGCGGCGTCTTGGACTGGTTATTGGAGACCAAGCCGCAATCCATAGAAGCCAATAGCAAAGGTGACTTCCCCATCACCGTGTTTGCCAACACACCCAATGGCGTCGAGCGCATTCCCTGCCATAGGGTGATTGCGCGTTTGGGTGCCTTATCGCCGCGACCCTTATTGGAAAGCTTTGGCGTCGGTTTTTCCACGCCCGATTTATATGCCCTGCCGCAATTGTCCTCGCGCTACGAATCCAGCGTCCCCGGTTTATACGTGATAGGCGCGCTGGCCGGCTACCCCTTAATCAAACAAGGCATCAACCAAGGCTATGAAGTCATAGAGCACATTTTAGGCAACCCGGTTGAGCCAGCCGACAGCGCATTATTGCGTGAGAAGTTTGCCAGTTTTTGCACCGATCGCGGCATAGACGACGTCTTGGAAAAAATACGCAAAAGCGTGCCCTTGTTGGCCATGCTTAGCAGCTTGCAATTGCGGGAGCTGGTGCTAGAAAGCAATATATTGTTGCCGCAAGCCGGCGACGTGATATTTAAACGCAACGATTACAGCACCACCTTCTTCTTTATAGTGGAAGGGGAGTTGGACATATTAATCGACGACGATGACGTACCCGACGGCCACCTTAAAGCCGGCGAATTCTTTGGTGAATTGGCTTTGGTGTCCGGCCGTCGACGCGCCGGCACGGTGCGGGCCACGCAAGCTTGCGTGTTAATAGAAACGCCCAGACGAGTCATGCAAAAACTGGTTGATTCGGTGCAATCGATGCGCCGTATCCTAAATGAAGTGGCGATTAAAACCATCATCCACTTATGCATAGGTTTGTCGCTGAGTGAAAAAGATTTAAACGACGTGGCCAACAACGCCACCTTAAAAACCTACGCCGCCGGTGAGGAGTTGTTTCATGAGGGCGATGAGGCCGATGGACTCTATTTGATACAAAGCGGCTCGGTCACCGTTTCCCACACCATAGGCGGCCGTGACGTGGTGCTGTTTTACGTGGCCGCCGGTCATTACGTAGGTGAAATGTCTTTGGTGTCAGGCGAGCCGCGTTATGCCACGGTGCGCGCGGCGATTGCCACGGAAGCGGTATTCATAGAAGCCGGGCGCATGCGCGACATCATTGCGCGCAACCCGGAAATACGCGGCGAGTTGGATGCGCGCTATTTGCAGCATTTGCAGGATCAAGAAAAACGCCAACAACTGGAAACGGCATTTGAAAGTAGCCAAGTAGCCGTGGGTCAGCCTAGCCCGTCCAACCTGATTTCCTTTTTAATTCAGCAAGGCGTGGGCGAAGCGACCGACGTGCTGCTGATAGACGAGTCCTTGTGCGTGCGCTGCAACCACTGCGAGCAAGCTTGCGCCGATACCCATGGTGGGGCAACGCGTTTAGACCGCGATGCCGGGCCGATTTTTGCTAACATTCGCGTGCCCACCTCATGCCGCCACTGCGAGCACCCGCACTGCATGAAAGATTGCCCACCGGACGCCATCCACCGCGCACCGCATGGCGAGGTTTACATCGATGACAGTTGCATAGGCTGCGGCAATTGCCAAGCCAACTGCCCGTACGACGTGATACAAATGTCGGAGATACACGAACAAAAAGAACCCAGCATCGTGCAAATGCTATTGGGCATCAAACCCAAATCGGTAGCGGTCAGCAACGGCGCCAAAGTGGCAGTGAAATGCGACATGTGTAAGGACATCAGCGGCGGACCGGTGTGCGTGCGGGCCTGCCCAGTGGGTGCCGCCTTACGCGTTAAACCGGAAGAGTTATTAAACTACGCCGGTGGCACTGGCCACGACGCCAACTTAATAAACGACGATGCGGATTAAAGGTTAAGCCATGCAACACAGTAACTTTTTCGACTACAAAAGATACCGCTACTTCAAAGTAGCCGTGGTCATGATCTTGCTCGCCTTCGCCGCTTTTTTATTGTTTGAACCAGCCGTTGGTCACTACGGCGGCAGTTGGTTGGGCTACACATTGGGCACGATTTCAGCCGGCTTGGTGTTCTGGATGGCCTGGTACGGCATACGCAAACGCCGCTACCGTAGCAGTGGCACTACCCAAGCGTGGCTGTCGGCGCACATATACTTAGGCACTGCCCTGACGTTTATTGCCACCTTTCACAGCGGCTTTCATTATGGCTTGAACATACACACGGTGACCTACGGCCTACTCATGATCGTCGTGATCAGCGGCTTCTTTGGCAATTATGCTTACATGATTTACCCGCGCTTAATGACGGAAAACATGGGCGAAGACAATTTAGACGGCTTGCTGTTACGCATTGCCGAAGCCGATAAAATGGCCAGGCAAATTGCCTTAATGATGCCAGACGACATTAACAACACGGTGACGCGGGCCTGCCGCGAGACCTCCATAGGACTGGGTTTATTAGAGCAGTTGCGGGGCTTTCAGCCGGACTGCCCAACCGCCATGGCCGTGCAAGAGTTGACCGCGTTGGGGCAAGATTTACCCGTGGAGCAACGCAAGCTTTACCGTGATCTGTATTCCCTGATGGTGCGCCGCGAATCCTTGGTGAAGCGCGCTAGGCAAGATTTGATGTACCGCGCCCGCATGGGTTTTTGGCTGTATTTTCACGTGCCGTTTGCCATCGCCTTAATCATGGCGATGATAGCCCACGTGCTAGCAGTCTTTTTTTATTGGTAAGCGATTTTAAAAGCCCATGATCAATTGCCTGCTTATTAAACTTTCTCACAGTAGCCGTGGCGTGCTATCACGCAGCTACCGCACCTTAACGTCAGAAGAAATCACAGTTGGCCGCGGCGCCGAATGCGGTATCCACTTGCTGGACCCACGTTTGAGTATGCACCATGCCGTCATCAAGCGCATGGACGACGGCAAAATCCATTTGGTCGCCATCAACGGTGAACTGGCAGTCGATGGCGTCGTGCAAAAGAACATAGAGTTAAGCCATGGCACCTTGGTCAGCATAGGTCCTTATCAAGTAAAAGTGGAACCGGCCCCACCGGATGTGGACATAGCCATCTCACTGATGTTGTTGCAACGCTTACCGGACGATTTTCAAGATTTAAAATTGCGCACCCACGAACCCTTGCGCGGCGCAGCCAGCTTCAAGCGCCGCATGGCCTTGTGGATGGCGGCCTTCATAGCCTTGGTCTTTATCGGCTTGCCTTTGGCACAAAATTTAATCCCCAGCCTCAACCAAACCATGGCGCAGTATCCATTGGGTTTTGACCGGGTGTGGAGCCCAGGTCATGTCTCCAATGCGCATTTGCATTTTGGCTCGCAGTGCTTCAATTGCCATGAAAAATTAACCGAACCAGTTAACGATCAAGCTTGCGTCAAATGCCACCAGAATACCGCACCACACATCGCCGATCCGACTTTGCAAAAACGCGTGTTCCACAGCAGCGGCCGCTTAGCCGATGGCATGCGCTGTGCCGAGTGCCACAGAGAACACAAAGCGCCGCACCCACTGGCCAAACAAGACAATAACAATTGCGTGAAATGCCATGCCGACATTGAAGCGGTGGGCGCAAAAAGTGCTTTACCCAATGTCAAAGATTTTGATCGCCGCCACCCGGAATTCAAGCTCAGCTTTATCCGCGAACACGCGGAACAGCCTGGCACGAGCCACATAGAGCGCATCCCTCAAAGTGAAAGTGCGCGCTTAGCCGAGCAATCTGGTTTGAAATTTCCGCACTCCCAGCACGTGGGCTTGGTGCAAGGACCGAACGGTGTGATGGACATACGCGAATTAAACTGCAGCGATTGCCACCGCGGCGTAGGCAAAGAAATGCGCATCCAAGCAGTGGAATTTAAACGCGATTGCCAAAGCTGCCACGCCAATCAATTGCAATTAGGCTTGGGCGACAAAACCTTGCATGTGCCGCATGGTGATGAAGAAGCGGTGATGAACGCCTTAATTGCCAAGGCGCCCAAAGACAAGGCGCGTTACGCCACCTCCTTGAAAGAAAACGGTTGCGCCTATTGCCATGAAATAGCGCCGGAGAAAAAAGACGACAGCGTGCCATGGCGCGTTAAAAAAGTGACCATCAACCAGGATTGGTTTAGCAAAGCCCAGTTTAATCATGCTTCGCACCGCACACAAAAATGCGTGGCTTGCCATCAGGTGGAGCAATCCGAAAGCAGTCATGATGTCGCCATGCCAGACAGAAAAAATTGCTTGCGCTGCCATTCTGGTAACAGCCCGAAACCGAAACGCATTGCCAGCAGTTGCATGTCTTGCCATGCCTTCCATAACGGCCATTTGGCTGTGCCTAAGTAAGGTGAGCAGCAGGCCAGTCAATTAAATTTCCTCAGCCTATTAATTCATTGGCCTTATAAATTTATTGAACCTAGCGGGCCAGTTGCAGACCAAGTTTGTCTTCATCAATCATGCGCACTAGGTCATCATGAAAAAACTTCTCGCACTTTGTCTGCTGTTTTCTGCACCCCAGCTATTCGCCCAACCTGGCATAGGCGAATTGCTGCACTTGCATGAATCCATCGTGCAAATTTCCGTTGAGTTGGGTAACGGCAACGCTGGCACCGGCACCGGTGTGGTGATCAGCCCAGAATACGTGGTGACCAATTGCCACGTGTTGGCCAATGGCAAAGGCGCTAATGTCGCCAAATACAACGACGGCTACAAACCCATCGCCCTGAAAGCCGACTGGAAACACGATTTGTGTGCGCTCAAATTTGAAGGCCTGCCGTTTAAACCTGTGCAATTACGGGATTCGGCCAGCTTGGCTTTTGAAGAGGAAGTCTTCAGCCTAGGCTACCCAAACGGCAACAACGTGCCGCAGCCTTCTTACGGTTCAATAAAAGCCAAATACGCCATGGACGGCAGCCTTATCATACGCTCCAACGCGGCATTTTCATTGGGCTCTAGCGGTGGCGCCTTGTTTGACCAAAAGCTAAATTTGATAGGCATGACCACCTTTAAAAGCCCGGGCCCAAATGGTTTTTTTTACAGCTTGCCGGTGGAATGGATTAAGGCATTGATCGCCAGCAAAGAGTTGTTGAGTTTAAACACCGATGAATCGCCGTTTTGGGCGCTGCCAAGCAATCAGCAACCCTACTTTATGCAGGTGGTGATTCCCTATCAAAACCAGGACTGGGCTAGCTTGCATGCCATAGCCGAAGCTTGGACGAAAAACCAACCGGATGCGGCCGATGCTTGGTATTACTTAGGGGTTGCCGACTTCGGTTTGAACCACGCGCCTTTGGCTAAGACTGAATTAGATAAAGCCTTGCAGTTAAACCCCCAACACTTAGAGGTCTTCATGCAACAAGCGCAGATGGCCTTGCAAGAAACAGACTTTGCCGCGCTGGATAAACTAAGCCTACGCATTGCCAGTTTGGACCCCTACGCAGCGGAATTACTGAGCGAAAAAATAGCGGCTTTAAAACAAACTAAGGCTTTACCGTCCAATAAATAGGCCGCTGGTCGCTGTCGGTAAAGTCCATCATATTAAGCCGCCTCAAGTTCTCCATGGCTTCGTCTTCGGATACGCCTTGTTTTAAGGCATTGGCCTTGGCAATAGGTGCGCCATAAGCCAACCATTTGGGGTTTTCTGTGTAGCCATGATCGGCCATGCAACGGCGCATCACGTTAATCTTACGGCCTTCTTTTTCCAGCACTTGAAAAGCCACCACTGCCTGCATGTGGGCAACAGCGTTATCGGCAATGCCGGCGCATTCGTCAACGGCTTTCTGTAAGGCCGTTATCGCTTTGGGTTCGCTGCCATCCGTTTGATAAAGTGTCCACAGGTAGCCTAATAGCGGCAAGCCTATCAATAGTGGGATCACAAAACGTGCTTTAGTCATGGTAAGCCTCCTTTAACAACTGCAGGTCTTTGAGCACGGTTTGCGCATGCGTATCCGGCTCCACAGTCAAATACATTTTCGCCACCCGACCGGTTGGATCAATTAAATAAGTATGGCGTTTGGCTAATTTTAAAAAAGCCAAATTCAGCAAGGCCCCGTAAGCTTGAGCCACCTCACCTTGACTGTCAGCCAACAGTGGGAAAGGCAAACGGTGCTGGGTAGCAAAGCCAGCATGGGCAGCGCTGCTGTCGACACTGATACCGACTACCTGAGCGCCCATTTTATGCAAAGCCGAGTGCTCATCGCGAAAGCGGCAGGCTTGTTTGGTGCAACCCGGCGTGTTGTCTTTTGGGTAAAAATACAGCACCAACCAATGCCCTTTAAATTCATCCAAAGTTCTGAGCTGGCCGTTTTGGTCCATCAGACTAAAAGTCGGGGCCAGGTCCCCCACTTTTAATTGCCCACTGGACGCGGATTTTAAATAGAGAAAAGCCAGCAGACCTGTCAGCGCAATAGCTAACAACACTAGCTTGATCATGGCGTTTCCCCTAAATCAAAGTTGCGTCTGTGGTGGCAGGTATAGCCATCCGGAAACTGCATGATGTATTTTTGGTGCTTGTCTTCGGCTGGGTAAAAAGCTTGAAATGCTTCTAGCTGCGTCACTACCGGCATGCCCCATTGGCCGGAAGCGTTGACCGTGGCGATCACTTGCTCGGCCACGGCTTTTTGCGCTTCATTTTGGAAAAAAATAGCCGAGCGGTATTGCGTGCCGATGTCGTTGCCTTGCTGGTTGGGTTTGGTCGGGTTGTGCACCCGAAAAAATTCAAACAGCAGGTGCTTTATCGTCACCAAGTCCGGGTCAAATTCCACCATTAAGGTTTCAGCATGGCCAGTGGTGCCGGTGGTCACTTCACGGTAGGCCACATTGGCGATGTGGCCACCAGAAAAGCCCACTTGGGTGGCGACCACACCGGGCATGTGCCTGAATAATTCTTCCATGCCCCAATAACAGCCGCCGGCCAGGTATAATTTTTCTGTATTTTTCATGACGTCTCTGAGTGCATTTATAAGAAATTGTTCAAACTGCCAAACCTTTTTGTGGCTTATGGCTCATACTAACGTATATGCAATTTATAGAGGTAGAAAATGATTTTTTCCAAGTTAGCCATTCAATTATCCGAATCGGGTTGGATGCCCGATTTTCTAATTCGCTACGGCATACGCCAACTTAGCAAACAACGTTTGATTGAGATCTCTGCTGGCAACACGGAAATGGCCAGCGAGTTTCGCGCGCGCTTTTTTCAAAGCATGCGCCAGGCGCAAATTGCTCCCTTACCGGAAATGGCCAATGCCCAACACTACGAAGTACCGGCGGCTTTCTTTGATTCGGTGCTGGGTAAGCACCGCAAATACAGCAGTTGCTTTTGGCCTAATGGGGTGGATAACTTAGATCAAGCCGAGTACCACGCCTTAAGTCAAACCTGCTTGCACGCCAACTTGCAAAACGGCCAAAATGTATTGGAATTGGGTTGCGGTTGGGGCTCGTTGTCTTTATGGATGGCCAGGCATTATCCGGACAGCCAAATCACTTCGGTCTCCAATTCCAAATCGCAACGCGATTTTATTTTAGCCATCGCTAAAAAAGAAAACCTAAACAACCTTAATGTCATTACTTGCGACATGAACAACTTTGATATCAAGCAGCAGTTTGATCGCATCGTCTCGGTTGAAATGTTCGAACACATGCGCAATTACCACGTGCTGTTTGAAAAAATCAACTCCTGGTTAGCGCCGCAAGGCCAGTTTTTTATGCACATTTTTTGCCACAGAGACGTGCCCTATGCGTTTGAAGTGCAAGGCGACGACGATTGGATGAGCCAGTTCTTTTTTTCCGGTGGTTTCATGCCCAGCGACGACACACCCAGTCAATTTCAATCGCACCTCAGATTAAGCCGACAATGGCGTTGGGATGGCAGGCATTACGAAAAAACCGCCAATGCCTGGTTGACCAATATGGACGACAACGAGGCCGTCATCAATGGCATTTTGGCCGATTGTTATGGCCCAGCCAACGTCGTGCTGTGGCGTCAACGCTGGCGCATTTTCTTCATGGCCTGTGCCGAGTTGTTTGGCTACCAAGGCGGTCAAGAATGGTGGGGGAGCCACTACCTGTTTGAAAAAAATGCGGTGTAAGCATGGCATTTAACATCATAGCCTTTCAAATTGCTTGGTTTGCCTGCGTGTTAGGTGCGGCTTATTACGCACCTTGGTTAGGCGTGTTTAACGCTTTATTTATACTGATGTTGCACTGCAAACGGTCCCAGCACAAACAAGCCGAAAGCAGCTTGTTGCTGCTGGCGGCTTTATTCGGCTTAGTTTTTGACAGCCTGTTGCTGCAATTGGGTTGGGTTGCTTTTGAACCGGTGGCGTATTGGCCGAATGCCATATCGCCGCCGTGGATGATAGCGCTATGGGCCTCGTTTGCCAGCACCTTAAACATCAGCCTAAATTGGCTGAAAAAATACACCGCCTTGGCCTGCTTGCTCGGCGCTATTTCTGGGCCACTGTGTTACTGGGCAGGCGAGCGCCTCGGTGCACTGCACTTGGTAAATTTTAATTTAGCCATGGTCTATTTAGCCGTGGGTTGGGCCATAGCTGTGCCACTGTTGCTAAAAGTGGCCTCAGCCTTAATGAACAAGGGGATAAACCGTGTTTAATGTTGCGCATTATTTATTGACCCTCATCCCCTTGTCCATGATGGCCATACTGGCTTGGACTTTAAGTTTAAAACACAACAACGTCACCCTGGTGGACACGCTCTGGGCACTGTTCTTTTTAGTGAGCACGCTGTTTAGTTTTGTAGCTTACGCCGACCCCAGCCCACGTGCTTGGTTAACCCTAAGCTTGGTGGCGACCTGGGCTTGCCGCCTAAGCGGGCACTTGCACAAGCGCAACCACAATAAGCCAGAGGACGCACGCTACCAAGCCATACGCGCGCGCAACCAACCTAATTTCAGAATCAAAAGCCTGTACTTGGTGTTTTTATTGCAAGCCGTGTTGGCTTGGATGATCGCCACGCCCTTGCATGCGGCAACGGTCTCAAGCAATGCGCTCAATGCTTGGGATGCCCTAGGCATAGCGCTGTGGTTAATCGGCATGTTTTTTCAAGTACTGGGCGACAACCAATTGGCGCGCTTTGTCGCGCAAGCAGGCAACAAAACTAAGGTGCTAAGCAGCGGTGTTTGGCGTTATACCCGTCACCCCAATTACTTTGGGGAAGCCTGCATTTGGTTTGGCTACGGTTGCTTAGGCGTAGGCAGCGGCGCCTGGTGGACACTGGTCTCTTCGATTTTCATGACTTATCTATTGGTCAAAGTGACCGGTGCAAAATTACTGGAAGCCGACATCACCAAGCGTCGCCCTGGCTACAGCACTTACATGCAAACCACTTCAGGCTTTGTGCCTTGGTTTCCCAAAAAAGGCAATTAAGTCGTGGCCCGCTTACAATTCAAAACACTGTTATTGTTGTGCCTACTTTTCCCAAGCATAGCGGCGGCTCAAACTTGGCAATTCGATGTGTCCATGGACGGCAAGGCCATAGGCACGCATGACTTTGTCTTGGATGAAAAAGCCGACGGCCAACTGGCCTTGAAAAGTGAGGCGAAATTCAACGTCAAGTTTTTGTCAATTAGCGTGTTCAAATACCAGCATGTGGCCAACGAATTGTGGCAAAACGATTGCTTGATAAAATTAGACGCCAAAACCCAAGAAAACAGCAAAGCCACCGTGGTGGGCGGCACCCAAGAGCCATCGGTGTTTAAACTAAATGCCCCTAGCCCGCTGGAGATAGGCCAACAATGCGTGATGACCTTTGCCTATTGGAACCCCAAAATCCTGCAGCAAAAGAAATTGCTAAACCCACAAACCGGTGAGTATTTGAATACGCAAATCACCGCGCTAGGGCAAGAAAACATAGTGGTAAAAGGCCAGACTATAAAAGCCGAGCGCTATAAAATTCATACCAATAAATTTGTCATCGACCTATGGTACGGTTTAGCCGGTGAATGGTTAGCGTTGCAATCCACCACCCCCGATGGCCGTATCGATTACGCCCTTAAATAAAATGAGAGAGAAAATGAAAAAAACCTTAATCAGTTCCTTGTGCGTTTTATTGGGCGCATGCAGTTCCATGGCGCCCATACCCACGGTTAAAGAAGTGAAGCTAAATCAATTCATGGGCGATTGGTACGTGATTGCCTGCATCCCTACCTTCATAGAAAAAGGCGTGCACAACGGCATAGAATCTTACGCCTTGGCCGACGACGGCCGCATTATCACCACCTTCACCTTCAACCAAGGCAGCTTTGATGGGGAGCTAAAACGCTACCAACCCACCGGCTTTGTCGTGCCCAATACCGGTAACGCCATCTGGGGCATGCAATTTGTTTGGCCGATTAAAGCCGAGTACCGCATCGTCTATTTGGATGAGGG